>Ga0066710_100004439_pt1 | contig 12422 bp, 5 predicted proteins | sample GraSoiAngelo_159_FD_79666 | JGI IMG/M metagenome (GOLD analysis project Ga0066710, IMG submission 79666) | Grasslands soil microbial communities from the Angelo Coastal Reserve, California, USA - 14_1009_16_40cm | ecosystem: Environmental > Terrestrial > Soil > Grasslands | place: USA...
AGCGAACGGCCACGGGGATAGAGGACCGACGTGCCGGCCTGACGTCCGTCGAGGATCAGCTCTCCGCCGCTGACGGTCGGTGGGGGAGTCGTGCCATCGGCCCAAACCTTGCCGACCCAGTTCGGCGGCGGCGTCGCGCCGTTGAAGTCGGCGGACGTCGTGGAGGTGAGGACCACTTCACCGTCGAGGACTTCGGTTCCGTTCGTCGTGCCCGCAGTGGTCACTCCGTCGATCACCGGGCTCGTCGTGAAGCTCCAGGTTTGATCGACGCCGAGAAGATTGCCTTTCAGATCGGACACGCTGCCGCTGACGACGACCTGATACATCGTGTTCGCGGCAAGTTGCGATGTCGGAACGGCCGTCGCGACTGCTCCATTCACCGTCGTGGTCACGGGAATGTCGACGCTCCCCTGAACCAGGCGGATGCCGGACGCCGGAACGATCACGGCTTCATTGAACTGAATCGTGATGCTGGTCGCGGGACTGACACCGGTCGCTCCCGACGCGGGCGTGGTCGTCACGATCGTCGGCGGCTGCATGTCCACCGCAAGCGTCGTGAAAGTCCCCACTGCCGATCCCGGGTTGCCTGCGCCATCGGCGGACTCGATGCGGTAAAAGTACGTCGTCAACGGACTCAGGGGGCTCAGTAAGACGCTGTGGCTCAACGTCAGTCCTGCGTTCGACGCCGTGAGGGTCAGCGAGCTCGGCGAGGTGCCATAGCGGACCACAGAAGTCGCGGGCTCGTCGGTCGTCCACGTGACGACCGCCGAATCGCCGGTCTTTGTCACGCCAATGCCCGACAGCACCGGTGCAGTCGCATCCGCGCCGGCTGTCAACTCGTATGTCGCTGCATAGTCGCCGGAGGCCGCGTCGACGAAGGCGTATTCGATCCCCTTGATCACCTGCAGCGTGTAACCGCTGACCGGTAGCCCATTCCGCTTCACGCCGATCAGACGAATGCCGCCGGTTGCTCGCGCGGGAATCATCGCCCGAAGCCCACGTGCCGAAGCGGCCGCGTCGATCGTGAATGTCAGGGTCTTTGTGGCGTTCGACCAGAGAATGGAACGAAACGCGGACGCGTTGCGCGCTTCGAGCCAATCCAGTACTTGCGCAGCCGAGACGACCGGAACACCACGCGCCGTCGCAGCGGTGATGATGGCTTCCGATCCTTGCCAGCCCGCATTGCTCGGCGTGTTGAAATCGGTGTGCATGTTCGCGGTCAGCACGCCGTAGTAGCCTTCGCTGCCCAGGGCCTTGTCCAGCAGCACATTCACCGTCGCCGGATACGACTGCTGCGATTCGTCCGTCATCTGCGTGGCCGCCTGGTACACGTCGATCGTGCTGCCGTCGAGGCGCACGAAACGCATGGGCAGCGCGGAGCCGGTGAAATATCCTGGCCGATCCTGCAGCCAGCTTGGCGGCCAGTAGTAGTAGCTCGTGTCGAGCCTGATGCCGTGCGCGAGCTCCACTTCCGGCTGCGTCGCGTAGTCGCTCCACGCCAGGCAATGCGTACGGTTCGTACGGGGCGCTGGTACGCCGCCGAGTCCGCCGAGATTTGTCGCGAACGCGTCGAGCTGCGACTGGTAGGTCAAGTCCAGACTGGCCGGAGTCCAGTTCTGGCAGTTCGTGTTGATGTGCAGCGCCACCTCGAAACCGCTCGCCGCGTAACTCGCCGCAAGGCTCTTGCTGATCGAACCGGGTACGTAGACGTACGATGTGCTGCGAATACACGCCCAGTCGCCGACCGCGCATCCAGGCGCGCTCAGAGTCTGGTACCGATCGAACCGTCCCGCAGTTCCGCCGTTGCTGTGATCGTCTCCGGTCATCATGACGGCAGCCTTGTGGCCGAACGGCAGATACCAGAATCGCGGCAGCGGCTTGCGGTCCAGCGTGAGCTGCTGAATCAGGTTGGTGAGCAGTCGCTGCTGCTCGTCGGCTTGCGGAATTCCAACCTTGTTCAAATCGACCCAGTCCGGCTGCACGTCGCCGATCGCCGCGCCGTAGAACAGATCGTCCGAGCGAATCGGCGAGATGCCGTCGCGCTCCTGGCCCGACCACAGCGGGTTGCCTTGACGAAGACCGACGATCGAGCGCGCGAGATCGAACGTGAATGCGGCGGCATGGCCCGCGCCAACAGTGTTGAGCGTGACCGCCGGCCGGCCAAGGCTCGTGCTGTCGCTCGAGAAAAGCGTCGCGATTGATGTGGCACCGTTCAACGTATAGCGATCCGCTGTTCCGTGGAACTGAATGGTCTGTGCCACGAGGCCGGCGCCTGGCGGAGTCGTTGTATTGATTTGCAGATAAGCGTCGTGTACCGGCAGGGCGCCTGTTTCGACGGTGAGGCCAAGCAGTCCCGCGAGCTGTGGATTAGGCCGCATCGCGATGAGGTTGCCGCCGGCGGCGACCCAGTTCGACAGCACTGTCGCTTGCGCGGCGGTCAGCGGCGTCTCGGCGAGGATGACCGTGTCATACGCCGGCGGCCCAGTCAGCAGCGACGTCGTGAGGTCATCGATGTTCGCGTTTCCGAACGCATTCAGGCCCTCGGTTCGGAGAATCTCCGAGTAGTAGTACCCGAGCGGGGATGTTGGTGAAGAGAGCACGAGGATTGGCCCGCCCGGACCTGGCGACGGCGGCGGCGGAGGAGCGCCAGTCGTGAATGACCAGGCGAAGTCGGTCGCCATCGGATTGCCGGCGATGTCTTTCACGCCGAACGGCCCGCCGTGAACCGTCGCCGTGTAGCCCTGCAAGGATGAAAGACCCGCCGTCGGGTCGATTGTCGCGATGATGCGAACGCCGTCATACGTCACGACGGCCGGTACCTCTGTCGCCGGATCGTGGACCTGGTTCGCGCCGACGTGGATGTGGACCGTCGCGGAACTGATCGTCGCCGGGTCCATGGGCTCGCTGAACGTGGCCGTGATGTTCGTTGAGATCGGGATGGCGAGCGCATTCGGCGCCGGAAACGCCGCGGTAACGGCCGGCGGCGTCGTGTCGGCCGCCGCCGTCGTGTCGAACACGACGTCGACCCAGTAGTTGTTGCCGCCGAACGTTTGATTCGGGAACCCGGCCGGACCGTACCGGTAGACCCCGTTGCCGGCGGAAGGCGCGTGCAATGGCGGGTTGTCGACCGGGCCCGCAGTGAAGTAACCGGGCGTCGCGAGATAGCTGGCAGTGTCGGTGTGGTACGAGGCGACGTAGGTGGCGCCTGCGACAATCTTGACCGCCGGATTCAGCGTGACCGTCTGCCACCCGCTCGCCGTTTCATTCGTGAAGACGCCGGCGGCCAGGACCGTCCCGTTCGCGTCCCAGAGCCTGCCGGTATGCGTTCCGGTATTCGCCGCCATCTTGAAAAAGCGAATGCCCGTGATGTAGCCCGCAGTATCCGAGGTGAACTTGACGCCGAGCTCGATCGCGGTCGCATCCGAAAACGGAGTACCAGTCGGAGTACTGCCGTCCCAGAGCGAGCACGATTGCGTGCACGGCCCGACCGGTATCTCCAAGGCGGCATCGCCGCTGTTCTCGACTGCGCGCGCGTCAACGATCGCGCTGCCGGCGGCATTCGATGTCGAGGGGAGGTTGGCGCGCGTCCTCGTGACATTCGGATTTGTGCCCGCCAGAGCGGTCACCCAGGGCTGGCCGTCTCCCTGGACGTAGCCGACGAAGAGCAACAGACCCACAGAGCACACAGCAAGACGCACGCTTCGCTTTACGAAGGATCGCATTCGTGTTCCTTTGTCGATTGGGATAGGAGTGCGACCAAAGTCCAGCAAAGACCTGGCCGACTGGGCCATCGGGCGCGAAATGGCGCGAATGTGCGCTAGTTCTTCAGTGTTTCGCGCGGCCCGAGGGAACGGACGAGGGGAGAATTCTTCCCGAGGGTTGACTAAAGGTCGCGAGCGAGGCTGCGCTACCGGTCCACGAGATGCTGACTGATCGCGAACAGCGCGAGCTCGAGACGATTGGTGACACCGAGCTTGCTGAAGATCTTCGTGAGGTGATGCTTCACAGTTTCCTGGCTGAGAGAAAAGCGCTGTGCAATCTCACGATTACTGTAACCGGCGGTCACCGACGACACGATCTCCAGCTCGCGCGGCGTGAGCCCGAACTTCGGCTCGACCGGGCTGAACATTTGTGTCCGCAGCGTTTCGACCAGACCGGAGACGCTGTCGCGCCCGATCCAGTACTCGCCCGCCATGACCATGCGCATGGCTTTCATCAACAGCTGCGACGCCGATTCCTTGAGGACGAGCCCCCGCGCCCCGAGCTGCAGCGCCTTGACGATGTCGTCGCGATCGATGCTCGCCGTCAGCAGAATGGTTCGGGTCGGCAGCGAGCTGCCGCTCAGCGCGCGCAACACTTCGAGGCCGGGCAGACCCGGCATGGCGAGGTCGAGCAGCAGAATGCTCGGCTCGACCCGTCGCGTCACCTCGAGCGCCTCGTGCCCGTTGAACGCCTGCCCGACGACGGCGATGTCGTTCTCCGCCTCGAGGAGCTTGCGCAGCCCTTCCAGCAGAATCGGATGATCATCGGCGATGACGACTTGAATGGGTTTATCCATGGGCATTCCGGGGCAACCAGACTTCGACGCGCGCGCCCTGGCCGGGCGCCGATTCCACCGCGAGCGTGCCGCCGATCGACCGAACCCGCTCCTTGATGACGACGGGACCTTTGCGTCCGATCTCGAGATCCGCCTGCGAGTGGCGTCCCGCGAACCCGAAGCCGCGTCCGTCGTCGTCGATCTCGAACTTCCAATAGCCGGCCGGCGCGCTCACGCGCACGAGCACGGTGCGGGCGCCGCTGTGCTTTCTTACGTTGACCAGCGCTTCCTGGACGACGCGCGCGATCTCGCCGCAAACGCGCGGCGACAGCGTCAGCTCGTCGATCTCCGACACGAAATGCGCGGTGATGCCGCTCTGCTGTTGAAAGCGTCCGACGAGATCCGCGAGGTACTCGAGGATGTGCGTCGAATCGATCGACGGCGGCTTCAACTGTTGCATCAGATCGCGGAGGTCGACGATCTCGTGACGCAGCACTTGCTGAATGTGCGCGAGGCGATCGCCGGCCGCCGGATCGCTGGCGGCCGCCGTTCGACGCCACACTTCGACCTGCATCTCGAGTCCGATTAGCGACTGGATGACGCCGTCGTGCAGTTCGCGCGCGACGCGCGCCCGCGCCGCCGCGCCCACGCGCGATCCCAGTTGACCGAGCAGATCGATCGTGTGAATCGTCGGTCCGATCCGGGCCGCGATCGCGCTGAGGAGTCGCAGCGGCCGTGCGCCGGCCTTCGCATCGAAGACGAACAACCGATCGTGCCATTGCCCGCCGAACGAGGTCGATACCGCGAGCAGCGACCGGAACGGATGCGCGGTGAGGAATCTCTCGGGCACGGCGATCGCCGCGTGACGCGTCCGCGTTTCGTTGCGCCGGAGCCCGCGGATCTGAAGACGATCGGGCGCCGGATTTCCTCGCACGATCGCAAACCAGCTCTCGGCCTGCGCCGGAAACAGATAGGTCGCCTCATCGGACGAGGTCAGTTCGGCGTACCGCGCGACGCGCATCGTCGATCGCTGTGCCTGCCACGAATGAATGCGCCCGCTCGAGCGATCGTGGGCGATGAGCAGAATCGCGCGCGCGTCGAACAGCTCGAGCAATTGTCTGAAGGATGATTGGATCGCCTCGCGTACGGTGCCGGCGGGACCGACGCCTTCCATGATGCGGGCAACGGCCATCGCCTCGGCGCGAAGGTGCCGGTGCTCCTCGATCAAGGTGCCTATGCGCGCGCCCGATAGCACCGCCACGACGAACAGACCGGCAAACGCAGAGGCACCACCGCGCGCGACGAGCGCACTCGCAATCGCCCCACCGATCATGAACACGACGAGCCACAGCACGTCGATGCGTTCACGTGAACGGCTTGCGACGTGATCAGCCTGATGGTTGGCGCTTGCAGGGACTCGTCCGATGAGACTCCCGAGCGCGTGCGACGATCCGATCACGATCCTCCACTCGGTGATAACGAACAACCGACGAGCTGTTGCCAAAGACGAGCGCAGATTATTCAGCAATGCTACGTGAGATGGCAAGTGCTGACAACGAGGAATTCTATGGACAGACTATGGCGCCCGTGTCGGCTAGATGCACAGAATTGTAATTAGGTGCGCGAACGCGCCACGATGCGAAGCGGCACGCAACACGCAGAGAGGTTTTTCATGGCGACCACGAACTCGCCGTCACTCATGGACGATGCGGAATTCGCCTCGGAGCTCGAAAAACTAGAACTGACCCCGTCGGCGACAGAATCGGCCGCTTCGGGCCATTCGGGCTGGGACGATCTGGACGCCGGGCTCGTGACCGACGTCGTGAGCGACGATGCGGACAGCGCGGAGTGGACGCCGCGGCGGGCGACCCTCAATAACGAATTTGTGTCCGATCGGCGTGCGGCCACGCCGGCCCCGGCCGCGTCAATCGGCCGGTCGATTCTGCTTGTGGCTGGTGTGCTCCTGCTGATGGGCGTCGGCGCGGGCGCGGCGGCGCTCGTGTATCACGAGCGCCTCACGCTGATCCTGCACTAATCGGGTCGGTGCGGAGCGAGCGACGCGCGCTACCGAGGCTGCTGCTTCTTGGCGAGCGATCGGTAGTACTCCTCGATCGCCTGTCGGAAGCCGTCGGGCACCTGGTCCGATCCCGACAGCGACAATGAATCGTTGCCCGTTTCCACCTTGCGGCGCAGACCGAACTCGAACTTCTTCAGCTTGTCGAGTGCCGCGGCCTGCAGTTGTTCGAGCCCGCGCGCGTCGGTATAGATGCGATCGTTGTCGAGCCGCTGCAGGTCGCGAATGATCTCGTCGAGCTCGCGCGGGCTGACGCCGGTCTGCTGCAGCTGCCGCCGCAGCGCGTCGGCGTCGTTCGCCCACTCGCGATACTCACGGCGCCACTGCCGGATGTCGTCCGCATTCCAGTAGCCGCCCCAGTTGCGCGCGTCGCCGCCCCAGTATCCGCCGCCGCGATTCGGCGACCCGTTGGCGTACCCGTTGTTCGCGCCCCCGCCGTTCTGCGAGCCGTCCGCATTCTGACCGTTCTGGCCGCCCTGCCGGCCGCTCTGACTCGATGCCTGTCCGTTCTGACTGGAACCTTGTCCGTTCTGACTCGACGCTTGTCCGTTCTGGGATCCCTGCTGACCGTTCTGCTGCTGATCGCGTCCCTGCTGTCCTTGCTGGTTCCGACCGTTCTGCGAGCGATCGCGCATGCGCTGGTCGATCGACTCGAGGCCGCGCGTGAGATCGCGCGCCTTGTCGGCCGCGCGCGACAGCGCGTCCTGCTTGGTGGCTTTGCCCATGGCCGCCGCCGCGTCGCCGATCTTTTTCTGGAGCGCGTCGAGGTTCGTCCCGATCGTGTCCTCCATGCCGCGCGCGTACTGCGATCCGGATCCCTGCAGCGTTGCCTTCGAGTAGCGGATCATCTCGCGGATCTTCTTGTCGCGAATGCTTCCCGCCGCTTCGTCGAGCCGCCGTGAGGCATCCTTCTCATCGCGCCGCGTCTCGTTCGCGAGCTTCTCGAGCTGCTGCTGGAGGTCCGCCACTTTCGCGTCCATCGCATCCTTGCGCTGGGCGAGCTGCTGCGCACGCGCCTGCCGTCCGTCTCCCGCCTGGTCGAGGCTGTTGACGTCCGCCGCGACTTCTTTCTGTTCCTTCGCGAGCTCCTCGGCCTGGCGAAGCGCACGCTGGATGTCGCGCTCGCCGCGGCCGCCTTGATTCCGTTCGAGCTTCTGCTGCGCCTCGCGCAGGCGATCGAGCGCCTGCTGCGCCTGCGCGCCGCCGTCGCTCGATCCGTTCGCCGCCGCGCGGCGCATCGCGTCGGCCGCGTCCTGCATTCGGCGCATCGCGTCGTTCAGATCTTGTCGCTGCTCGTCGCGACGAAGCTGCTCGAGCTGTCGCGCCGCTTTCTCGAGCTCGTCGGCGAGCGCGCGCTGATTCGCGCCGCTGTTGCCGCCGCCGCTCTGTCCCGCCTGCGCGAGCCGCCGCTGGCGCTCCATCTCCTGCTGCTGGCGCCGCGCGAGCTCTTTCAGCTTTTCCACGAGCTGATCGATCTGGTTGTCGCCGCTCTGCTGCATCGCGCGCTGCTGCATCTCGTACTGGTTCGCGAGCTTGTCGAGCTCGAGCTCGAACAGGTCGGCGAGATCCTCGGCGTACTGATTGCCGCCGCCGCCGCCGCCACCGCCGCCGTTCTGCATCGACACCTGCAGCTCGTACTGCTGCTCGGCTTCCTGCAGCAGCTTCAGCGCGCGCTGCTCCGGCGAGAGCGCGTTGTCAGGCTTCACGGCCTTGAGATCGTTTTCCGCCAGCTTCATCTCTTCGGAGGCCTTCGGCAGCACTTCGGCGAGCTTGTTGAACGCCGGATCGACGGCGCCGAGCCGCGCCTTCAGTTTGCCCACGAGCTCGTCGACCTGCTCGCGCAGCTTTGCCTGCGCGAGGTTGATGAAGACGACGTTCTCGCGGAACTTGTCGGCTTTGGTCTTCGGTTTGTCGCGCACGATGTTGAACGTCGCGGCGACGATCTCGCGCTGTTGCCGCGACAGTTCGCCGACGGCCTGCTGCCCGCCGCCGCCGCCCCCGCCGCCCATCGCCTGCGACTGCGCCGGCTTGTAGTCCTTGCGGAACGGCCGGATCTGCACGAAGTAAATGTCGCTCGTCGACGTCTTCGGTCCCTGCACGACGTCGGTATCGGTGGCTTTCGCGTAGTACGACACGAAATCGCCCGGCTTCAGCCCAAGCTCCTCGAGATAGATCGTGTGGCCCGCGCTCACCTCGTTCAGCGGTTTGCCGCCGCTGAACAGATTGATGGTCTTCGTCGCGCCGCCGTTCACCGAGTAGAACAACTGCAGCGATCGGACGCCGTAGTCGTCGTCGGCGCGCGCTTCGAGGAAGAGCTCTTCGACCGGTGTCGCCTGCGTGTCGCGACCTGGTTTGGTGAAATGGACCGCGGGCGCCTGATCGTCGATGACATCGATCGTGTACTGCGGCGAGGCGTCGACCTTCTCGCCGTGCGGCCCTGTGAGCTCGATGCGATAAAAGCCCTGACGATCGATCCGGAAGCTGCCAGTCAGCGATCCGTCCGCCTGCGTCGTCAACGGGGCGGACGCGCCGTCGTTGAGCAGGATACGGCCCGATGGCGCGGCCATCGTGGGCGTGACGTGCAACAGGACGTTGGTCCCGCGGATCGCCGCGACGTCGCCGCCGTCGTCGACCTTGCGCGGCGGCAGCCCGGTGTACGACGGGAACACGTATTCGAGATCGAGCTGTTTCACCGTCGGCAGATCGACGACCGCCAGCGTGAACGTCTTCGAGACCACGCCGTTCGATTCGACGTAGTAGTCGGTTTGCTTCTCGAGGTGGAAGAGCATGCCTTCGAAGGCGCCTGCCGCATCGTTTCCAGGACCCGCCGCGGGCACCAGCGGCACGCGCTCGAACGGCGCGCTGGGTGACGTGCGCATCAGGACGGCCGCGTCCTTCGCGCTGAAGCCGACCAGTTTCGCTCGGACGGCTTGATCGGCGCCGCGCGGCACCTTCGCGCTGCCCGGAGTGACCTCGATGCTGTACGGGCTGGACGCTTCCGCGCTCCGCGAGAGGACGAGAAGCGCCGACAGCCCGTGACGGAGATACGCGGGACCGAGCGCGACCGCGAGCGCCGCCAAGGCGGCGACTGCGGCGAGCGCCACGACGTGTCGCTTCGCCGCCGATCGATCGACGATGCTGCCGCGCTCGACGGCGCGGCACTGCTCGATCGCCTGCTCGACGAGCTTCTCCACGAGACGCGGTGAATGATCGCGTGATCCGCCGTTGGCGGTCGCTTCGACGGCGCTGATGATCGCCGCTTCGAGCGTCGGATCGCATTCCTCGAGATACATCGCGACCTGCGCATCGGTGACGCGCCGGCGCAGCGGCCACACGAGACCGTAGGCGAGCAGTGCGACGAAGACGGCGACCGAGATGATGCGGAACGCGATGATGGCGGTGGTGCTGAAGCGGAACGACTCCAGCCCCGAGGCGGAGAGGAACAACGCGAGGATCGTCCCGGCGACGACGACCAGCGTGCCGCGCAAGGCGAGCCGCAAACGCCAGCGGTTTCGCACGCTTCGGATGACGTCGATCAATCGCTCGCGAGGATCCATACAGCCCTCTTTGTTGACTGCGAACAGATTACAGGAACTTCTCTTTCCGCGACAGACGATTCGCGATGATCGTTTCGATCGCGAGCAGGCCGAGCCCCGACAACAGCAAGTACCACCACAGGCTCTGGCGCCGCTCGGCATCTTCGCGGGTCATCTCCTCGGGTGCCGCCTGCACGACGTTGTTGCCAGCGACGCTGCTCGCATGTCCGGTAACGGACGCGACGAGCGCGCTCGGATCCAACGGCGCGAGATCCGACTCGACGGGGTCGAGGTTGACGGCGATCGCTTCGGGACGTCCGGCGCTCGCCCCGGTGCCGCGAATCTCGTAAATCCCTTGATCGTTCAGCTCGAGTAGACCCTCGTTGCCTTCGCCGAGCGTGCCTTGCGTGGTTCGTTCACCCGACGGCGAGACGACGATGCGCGCGGCGCGCGTGCGCGCACGGGCGGAGAGATCGAGCACCTGGCCCACGGTGAACCACGACGCGGCCGCCTCGAAGTGCGCGAGGTAGCGCACGATCTGATGAACCAGCGGCAGGAACACGGGCTTCACCGCGATGTCGGTCGACGTGTCGTCGAGCGTCGACGTCCACACGATCACGCGGCCGAGCCCGACTTTCTTTTCCACCGCTGCGGCGGCGCCGTCGTCGAAGCGCGCCAGCACGCGGTCGTTCGGTCCCGCCTCGAGCGCGCGATAGCGGAACATGTGCGCGGCCGAAAAATCGCCGCTCCGCGGCGCCTTGAAGACTTCGAACACCGGGTGACTGTAGTCGAGATAGCCGAGCGATCCGCTGCGCCCCGACATGCGATCGACCGCTGCGGCCAGGCGTCCCGGGAAGAGCTCGGCCTCGTTGGACGGCAACGTCGTATGGTCGCCGGCGACGACGAGCAGGCCGCCGCCGCGCTCGACGAAGCGCTTCAAGGCGCCGCTCGCGCCTGGCGGGAACGGCGTGTCATTCAACACGACGACCGATCGCTTGTCGAACGTGGCCGGCACGACGCGGCTCGCGGAGGTCGTATCAATGTGAAACGCCGGCGTCGTGCCGATCGCGAGCGCCTTGACGAGGAACAGGCTCGCGTCGGATCGATCCCCGGCGTCGACGATCACGACAGACATCGGCTCACTGGGCGTCAAGACGAAGTAAAACGCGTTGTCCGCCGGCAGTGAATCGGAGCCGGCGTGGATCGAGCCGCGCACGTTCGGGCCGACGAGCGTGAAGGCCGAGAACGTGACGGACGCGGACGCGCGCGGCGCGACCGTGGCGCGCGTTGTCTCGATGTCGTGCCCGTCGACCGACAGCACGACCGGCACGTCCTTCACGGCTTCCTCACCTTTATTACTGAGGCCCGCGGTGACCGTCACCCGTTCCTGACCGGAAAACGCCGCGCGGCCGAAGGAGACCGACGGCACCGAGAGATTCGCCGTGGTCGGCGACGCGACCGACGTCGTGGTGAGCGTCATGCCGTCCGGGAACTTCGCGTCTTCCGATCCGCTCCATCCGGATTTCTGAAAATCGCTGATCAGGACGGCTTCGCGGCGTTTCACCGCCGATCGGCTCAGAATGCTTTCGGCAAGCTTCAGCGCCGGTCCATAGCGCGTGGCGCCCGAGCCGACCTTTGCCGTGTTGATGGCTGCCTCGAGCCGGCTGCGCTCGGAGGTGGCGCGCATGTTCTCTTCGGCGTTGCGCGAAAAGAGCACCAAGGTCGCCTTGTCGTCGCGGCCGAGACCTCGCACGACGGATCGCGCCGCGTCTCGCGCTTTCTGCCAGTGATCGCCGTACCCCATGCTGGCCGATTGATCGAGCAGGATGACCACTTCGCGCGCGCCACCCGTCACGGCCGTCGCGGCCGCGTTGTGGCGCAGGAACGGGCGCGCGAACGCCAGCACGATCAACGCGACCGCCGCCGCGCGCAGCATCAGGAGCGCCCAATGCCGGATGCGGCGGCGCCGCACGGACTGATAGGGAATGCGCCGGACGAACATCAGCGACGGGAACTCGACGACGCGCTTGCGTTCGCGCTGAATCAGGTGCACGAGCACCGGAATCGCGAGCGCGCCGAGGCCGAGCAGGACGAAGGGGCTGAGAAACGACATCCTTTACCTGACGCGCATCAGCCGCTCGCGGCTGGACAAATAGCTGAACAACGCACGGTCGAGCGGTTCGGCCGTGTTCAGCAGGGTGTAATCGATCCGGTGCTCGGAGAATTTCGTCGTCAGCGCGTCGACATGCGCGCGGATCATCGCGCGATATTCGTC
>Ga0066710_100004440_pt1 | contig 12422 bp, 11 predicted proteins | sample GraSoiAngelo_159_FD_79666 | JGI IMG/M metagenome (GOLD analysis project Ga0066710, IMG submission 79666) | Grasslands soil microbial communities from the Angelo Coastal Reserve, California, USA - 14_1009_16_40cm | ecosystem: Environmental > Terrestrial > Soil > Grasslands | place: USA...
AGACGACCCGAAATCAAAACCAGCTGCTCTCCTGGTTAAGAGGTAACATGGGAAAATTCGCCAACCAGATTTTCGCGCGTGCATTATCGAAACTAAATCTGCCCTTCGTCGATCTTTCAAACGGATATGCAAATAATTCCAAATGGCACCAGGGTCTCATCATCCATCTCGCCAGCATCCTCCGGCCGCGTGTCTATCTGGAGCTGGGAGTTTTCAAATGTGGATTGTTCAATCGCATGATCCCTTTCGCTGAGCAGTTGATCGGCGTGGACGCAAATCCGGAAGCGGGGAACCATATGGCCAAATCGCCTAAAGTACGTTTCGTCGCCTCGACGACATCGAACTTCGCGCAACACTTGCGCAACGAGCCAATCAGTATCGATATGATTTTCATCGATGCGGATCATTCGCGCGAGGCGGTTGAGGAAGATTTTGTAAACTTCTTTCCCTTCGTAAAGCCGCATGGACTGATCCTGTTGCACGATACGCATCCGATGGATAAGGCCGCGACATCGCAAGAGCGCTGTGGTGATGGGTATCAGGTGATCGAAAGTCTTTCAAGGAAATCCGAGCAATTCGAGATGATGACATTGCCCTGGCATCCCGGGCTAACTTTGTGTCGCAAGCGGACAGCTCAATTGGCGTGGCAAGAGACTTCAAGCGTGGTCCACACGTCATCGGCTTCGAATCCATGAGGATTTGCCAAAGTGAACCTCAACGTCCACGTCACTGTTTCGCGCAATTCGCTGCGATATTTCGACTATATGCGGGCGAACTATGATGCGCTTACAAGCGCTGAGAATTTGGCTCGCTTTCATGTCTATTGCCTGGATCGGCAAAGCGCGCTCATCCTCAGACGGGACAATTTGGCTTTTGCGATAACTGAATTGCCCTATGGCCGCGGGTCCTGGGGGCATGCGCAAGCGATCGAGCGCGCGATACAAAGCATCGTGGCAGGTGAAATCAATATTATTGCGGATTCTGACGTCGTGATGCTGATGAACAATTGGGACAAGCCTCTTGTCGAAGCAATGATCGAGAAAAAATCGTATGGGATCGTGGGCACGCGCCTTGAAGATATCGGCGGGTTCAGCTCGGGCGATATCAAATATCAGCAGTACAAGAAAAAACCGACCACGACTTGGATGGCGTTATCGCCGTTCCATGATTTTAGCGCTCTTCAAGTCCGCCCAGACAAAAAGAACTTCATCGAAGTCACGAATGAAGACTTGGCGAAACTCTATAACCTTCCGACCGGATTCTTCGTGGTAAAGGATACCGGCTGGCAAATTCCCTCGTATCTCGATGATCACAAGATTCCATATTTTGCACTCGATATCGTCAAGCCAACATCGACGGAAGCAAAAGCACTCCAGGGCACAAATCCCTATCACGATGAGTTTCAATGGAACGGGGCGCCCTATCTTGCGCATCAGCGTGGATCCATGACGCACCGTTTTCGCATCGATCCTCTGTCAGTCGATTTCTACAATGCGTGCGATTCATTTCTCGGGAACCCGCAGTGGTCGGTGCAAGCGACATCAAGCGATCGGATTCATGCGCGCCTGCAAGACGTCGTTCGATTTTGCAGGAAGCCCGCGTCGATGGCGCTCAAACCCTTCCGGTAAGACGCGGTGCTGAATTCCGTCGGGTTTCCCGATCCGTAACCGTGCGGGGCGGCTTTTCAATCACCGAAATTTTCGGCCGTGGTCGGGTCAGGGGCCACTCAAACTCGTAACCCATCATTGGGGTTATCATCCGATGAAGGAGTTCGACGTCTATGAGCAGCTTGGGACGATGTTGGCCCCGTTGTCGTGCGTCGTCAGGCGCTCCGAGGAGCGGGACCGAGCTGACGCCGAAGAGCCCGCCAGGCGGGCCGAGGAGCAGGACGTTCGCGGCCTCGGTCACGAAGGTGAGCGTGGCGCGGTCGCGGACCTTGCGCTTGTCGATCGAGGGCTGACAGCGAAAGTCGAACTGGTCGAGCGTCCGTTGAAACGGCAAGAGCGCCAGCCGGGCACGGAGATAGCGTTCACGCCGCGCGGTCGTCTCGCTCCCGAGCAGATCAGCGAGGAAGTCGGCATAGGGCAGTTGCTTCTGAGCGGCGAGTTCGAGGCGCCCTTCGAGGACGGCGGCGGCTTCGGTCAGGCCGAGCTGCTCGAGCTGCTGCTGTCGCTGCCCGTGCAACTCCCAGAGTTGCTTCATCGCAGTCCCTCCCAGCACTCGGCACCCCCCAGAGCGAGATGCTCCAGGGTGGCCGGCACGCCGGGGGTGGGTCAATTTTCGATCGGCGCTACTGGGTCAGTTTGAGGCCGGCGATGATAGTGCGAGCAGCTCGGCGTGCCGGCCGACCGTCTCGACCGTCCCACGCTAGCCGACGACGATCTCGTCCGCGCGCATGACCGTCGAAAGACGGTGAGCGATGATGCGGCGCCAGGACACTTGTGCTTGTACGGGATGACTTGATAGCCTACAGTTCGTGGGGCGTACCACTCGATCGCGCGCGCGCCGCGCGACGTGGTCTGTGCACGACACAGGCTCAGAGCCTGTCGTGAGCACCGTGCGTTCTCACCAAGTGCCACCCCCAGTGGTCGGTGAACGCGTGCTGATCTTCGGGGGCACCGGGTCGCTGGGGCGGGCCCTGGTGCGCCGGCTGTCCGCGCAGAACTCGCTGATGCTGTACTCGCGCGACGAGGCCAAGCACTGGACCATCCGGAACCAGGTCGGCCCCGCGGACATCAGCTACGCGGTCGGCGACATCCGTGATGGGGCCCGCGTCGAGGAGGCCCTGCTCCGCTTCCAGCCTACGATCGTGGTCATTGCGGCCGCCCTGAAGCAGATCGACGTCTGCGAGATGACGCCGTTCGAGAGCGTGCAGACAAACGTCCTCGGCATCAAGAACGTGGTCGATGCGGTGAGCCGCCAGGTCGACCGGCTGCCCGCGCTGGAGACGGTCCTCATGGTGTCGACCGACAAGGCGTGCGCTCCCACCAGTGTCTACGGGATGTGCAAGGCGCTGGCTGAGCGGCTGGTGACGAGCCAGTGTGTGGCGTTCGCGCGGCCGCGGTTCGTCGGGGTGAGGTACGGCAACGTGCTCGATTCGCGCGGCTCCATCATTCCCCTGTTCCGCTGGCAGGCCGAGCACAAGCAGAGCTTCACCGTCACCCACCCCGACATGACACGATTCCTGATGACGCTCGACGAGAGCATCGACCTCGTCACGGCCACGGCCAAGGGAGCGACGTCAGGAGAGATCTGGGTGCCACGCCTGCGGTCGATGAGGATCCTCGATCTCGCGCAGATCTTCGCCGCGCGCTTCGATCGCTCGATCGAGTTCATCGGCATGCGCCCCGGCGAGAAGCTGCACGAGGCGCTGATCAGCGAGCCGGAGTCAATCCGGGTGACAGCCGACGGAGACATGTTCCGGATGGCGCCCGCCCACGCGACGATCGCGACCGATGCGAAGATCTTCGGCTACCAGTCGAGCGACGACCTGCTCACCAAGGACGATCTTGCTCACTACCTCGAAGGCCTCGGGATATTCGCCCGCAGTCTGGACGACTTCGTCGGCCGGCAGATCGAGGAGATTGCCACACCCGCAGCGAGGAGACCGAGCTCATGACCGACTATCCGATGTTCAAGGTTCACATGGACGTCGAAGGCGCCCTGGCCCAACTTCGGACAGTCCTCGAGTCGGGCTTCGTCAACGAGGGTATGCAGGTGACGGCTTTCCAGAAGGCCGTGGCCGAGTTTCTCGGCGTCGAGGGCCTCGTGCTCACGAATTCGTGCACGAGCGCGCTCACGCTGGCCCTCAGACTATGCGGAGTCGGTCCCGGGAGCGAGGTCGTTTCCACCCCCATGACCTGCGTTGCTACCAACACGCCGATCGACAACCTCGGCGGCACCGTGGTCTGGGCCGACATCGACGCCGAGGCGGCGTCAATCGATGCCAGCGACGTCGAGCGCAAGCTCACTCCGGCCACGCGGGCCATCATGTGCGTCGCCTGGGCGGGCACGCCGTGCGATCTCGACGCCCTCGACACTCTGGCCCGCCGGCGCGGTGTTCCCCTGATCCAAGACGCCGCCCACGCGTTCGGCGCCACCTGGCGAGGCCGGCCGCTGTCGGACTTTGCGGACTTCACCTGCTATTCCTTCCAGGCCATCAAGCACCTCTCGTGTGGCGACGGCGGAGCCTTGGTCTGCCGTGACACCGAGGCATTCGTCCTCGGCCGCAAGCTGAAGTGGTTCGGCTACGATCGAGACGCGCACAAGGACCAGCACGGTGAGTGGAAGGGACAGCGCTGGAGCGCCGACATCGAGCCCGGCGAGATCGGCTACAAGTACAACATGAACAACATCGCGGCGGCCATCGGGCTGGCCCAGATGCCGCATCTCGAGCGCATCCTCGATCAGCACCGGCGGAACGGGGCGGCATACCACGAGGCCTTTCGGGGCTCCTCGATCATCCGCCCGCTGCGGGTGCCCGAGGGAGCCGTGTCGAGCTACTGGGTCTACTCCGCGCTGGTGGTGGACGAGAACGTCGACCGCGACCGACTGCTCGAGGCGCTCAACGCCGAGGGGATCGCCGCCGGGCTGGTGCACCTTCCCAACGACCTGTACAGTGCGTTCGGGAAGTACGGCGCCGAGTTGCCGGGTGTCCGACGCTTCGCCGACCGTCAGATCTCCCTGCCGTGCGGGTGGTGGCTCTCGGAGGCGGATTGTGTCGAGATCGCGGCTCGTGTGCACACGCTGGCCCGAGGGGTGTGATCGGTCCGGTGCCCCTGCCGCGCATCTTCGTCGGCACTCTGGCCTGCGGCGAAGCGGAGCGTGCCGAGTGTCTGGCGGCAGTCGCCGCGCAGACAGGGGTCTCGATTACGCACACCGTCATCGAGAACCTACCGGAGCTGGAGGCGCACAATGCTCTGTGGGACGCCTGGGAGCTGGCCAAGGCCCGCCACGACCTGTTCGTGAAGATCGACGCGGATACCGTGCTCGCACGACCGACTGCGCTCGAGGAGATCACGGCGCTGTTCACCGACGAGGCGGTGACGGGCGCCCAGATTCTCCTCCATGACTTTTTCACGGACGGGTTGATTGCCGGCCTGAATGCCTTCTCCCGCGCGGTGACGTTCCGGCGTGCCACCGATCGGCTATGGACCGACCGCGTCGATGGCGGGCACCGGGTGGTGCTCAAGGGTGAGCCCGTACGCCACCTGGCGCCGATCGGGTGGCATTGTCGCGCGCCCCACCCTCATCAGGCCTTCCACTTCGGCCTCCACCGGGCGCTCAAGAAGCAAGAGGCGATGATCGTGCGGTGCGCGGAGGTGTGGCTGGTGGAGCACGACGAGGCGCGGGCGTGGGCCCTGGTCGGAGCCATGTCGGCGGGGCAGCTGCGGCACCATGTCGACTACGGTGACGCCCGCTTCCGGGCGGCAGTCCGCGCCCTCGCCGAGGAGACTGATCGGCTAGACCGCGTGGAGCGCTTTGCGCGGCAGATCGCGGCAGGAGGGCGGCGTGGCGCTGCCGGCCAACGGCACTGAGCGCCTCGTGATCCGCCTGCTGGAGCGGCGCGATCTCGAAGAAGTCCGGTGCCTGCACAATCACGACGAGACGTTGCTGCGTCTCACCGACGTGTGGCACGTGTCGGAAACGCAACAGGAGGCGTGGTTCCAGGCGGTCTCGAGCTCGCACACCTCGCGCCGCTATGTGGGCCGGCGGCGTGCCGACGACGCTCTCGTCGGCGTGTTCCGTCTGGATCGGCTCGATTCCTGGAACCGCAACGCCTACGTCGGGGCCGATGTGGCGCCGACCATGCGCCGACAGGGATACGCCGAGGAGATGTTCGCATACTTCCTCCGTTACCTGTTCAACGAGTGCGGCCTGCACCGGGTGGCGCTCGTCACCCTGTCCTCGAACACCGCGGCGCTGGCGCTCTATCGGAAGCTGGGCTTTGTGGAAGAAGGGCGAGAGCGACAGGCGATCTTCCGTGACGGCCGATTCCAGGACCTCGTCCTGATGGGACTGCTCGCCGAGGAATGGCACGGAAGGACAGGGTGATCGGAGGTCCGCGGTCGACCCTGCTCCTGCTGGTGACGTGCTCCCGCGACGAGAGTCGGAGGGATCTCGCGATCAGGGTCACCACGAACCTCGCGGAGCTGGCGCCCACCGCTGGCCTCGCCGACCGCTTCGTCGTATTCGATAACGGGTCGACGCTCGACGATCATCTCACCCTGGTGCCGCCCGGTACGATCGTCTGCCGCTCGGAGCGAAACCTCGGCTACTGGTCCGCCATCCAGTGGGTGCTCGCCCACCGCGACCGCCTGTTCGGTCAGCCGTTCGAGTACCTCTACATCGTCGAATCCGACCTTGTCCACTGGGACCTCGTACCCCTCGGCGTCTGCGAGCGCTTCCTGGAGTCGGAGCCGCGGGCCGCGTGCGTGCGGACCCAGGAGTTCTCCGTCCGCTGGCGCTGGCGGTTCGACAAGCGCTGGCAGCGTTTGCCATTCCACGTGCTGCGCTCGCAGATCATGCTCCGAAACGCGGTGACCGACGAGAAAGCGTGGTTCCGGCCCGCGGCCGGGTTGGAGGGGGTGTACCTCTCCAACCTCCACGCCAAGCTACCGGCGCTCAACCGGCTCGACGCGCTCGATCGGGTGTTTGGCGAGCTGAGCGAGATGGCGTCCTTCACCGAGAGAGACTTCTTCCGCCTGATGATGGAGCGCCATCCGTATATCGGCGTGTACGAGGGCGGCTTGTTCTGCTCGGCGGTCTCCTGGGCCAACCGGGACCGATCCGTCATGGCGAGCTATACGGACGAGGGACACCTCGCGCGGCTCGGCTACCAACCGACCCGGGCCACGCGGATCGAGCGCGCGCCGGCGGAGATCTCCGTGCGGCGGGCGGGGGTGGCATGAGGCGCCTGCTCCTGCTGGTGGACAGCCGGAGCTACATCCGTTCGAACTGCTACCAGCACCAGCTCGCCGCGACGCTGGCCCGGTGCTACCGGGTGCGCATGATCTCGGCCCGGGAGATACGGTTCGCGCCGCTCGTCCGCCTGGCCGCCTACGACCGTGTGCTGAGCGTGCTCCGCCTGCGAACCCTGGTGCGCCTCGCCGGATCGCTGGCGCGCGTGCTCGGTGACCGGGCGCTCTACGTGTACGAGCAGGACGTGTGGCAGGCCTTCATCGACGATTCCCCGTACAAAGGGGCCTATCGGCAGCTCGCCGCGCGGCTCAACATCGCGGCATTCCTCGTCACGTCACGCTGGTGGCGCGACTTCGTGGCGGCGGATGGCCTCCCGGCGAAGTTCGTACGGATGGGGATGCTGCCCGAGTACTGTGACGCGGGTCCGGTGTGGGAGGATCGTCCGATCCGCCTGGGCTTCCAGGGCACGCTGCACCCCCACCGGCAGGCCTTCTACACGCAGCTGGCGCAGATGGGACTGGAGGTGGAAACCCTACCGCCGGCGTCGTACGAGGCGTACCTGGCGAACCTGCAAAGGATGCGAATCTACGTCCACACGGAAGACGCGCCGTGGTGCGTCGACGGCCGAATGCTCCGACGCAATGCCCTGTGGATCAAAGAGACCGAGGTCGCCGCCCGCGGAACCTTCGTGGTCCGCGACGCCGAAGAGGAGAGCGAGGCCTACGGCATCTCCGAGCTGCCCACGGTGGTGCCGTTCCCGTCGCCGGAGGCGGTGGCGGAGATCGTGGCGTGGATCGAGGCGATGAATCCCCGGGAACGGCGGGATCGGATGGTGGCCTCCGCCGAGACCATGCGGCGGCGCGACGACTGGATGACGGTGGTCCAGGCGATCGAGTCATGACGCGCCGCTGGGTCACGTGGCCGGCTTCTCGGCGTCACCTCCGGCGCCTAGCGGAGTTCGTCGGACGCCAGACGCTGGTGTGGGGTGCGGCGAGCGTCGTGGTGGGGCTGGTGACCTTTGCCCTGGATCTGGCGTTTGCCTTCGCGCTCGAGCGATTTCTCGTGGCCATCGGGCTCGCGGTGGCCCCGGTCAGGGTCGGCAGCGTGCGGAGCCCCACCGTTGAAGCGGCCATCTTCCTGGGGATCGGCGTGCTGCGCGTCGTGGCGCTCTGGGCAGGGACCTTGACGGCCGGTCTGTGCCAAGTGGGTTTCGAGGTCGCCCGGCGCCGCGACATCGCGCGATGGGCACTGCACTCGGATCGGGCGGGACTCGGCGACGTTGTGACACTGTTCAACGACGTGGTGGTCGGCGCCGCGGGCGCGGTCAGCGGAATGTTCTTCCTCGCTGCTCGCGTGGTGCTGCTGGCGGCGACGCTGGCGGCGCTCGCATATCAGTCGATCACGGTCACCGCCGCACTCGTCCTGATCGTGGTGATGGCCGAGCCGATCCATCGCCGCCTTGACCGGCAGCTCAACGGCGTGTCGACGGTGATCCAGGGCTCCCTCGCGCGCGCGGTGGCGCGGCTGCTCTCGGGGGTGAAGAACGCCGCGTTCCTGCACATCCACGGGCTGGTGGGCCGCGAGACCAGGGGAGTCATTCGAGAGGTCGAGGTGTATGGCCGGAGCTTTCACGGCTACTATCGGATGGCGGCGACCCGGGTAGCCGTCCCACAGCTGGCCGGGCTGCTCGTGGCCGGCGGAATCGCCATCGGCGGCAGCGTTCTGTTCGGCGATCAGAAAAGCCGGCTGGTGGTGTTCCTGTTCCTGACGCTGCGCCTGTTCCAGAACCTAGCGGAGGTAGCGAGTATCACCGCGAAGATGCGGGTCAACCGCGCGCGCCTCGTCGCCCTATTCGCGTGGTGGCGCGACAGTTTCGCTGCCTCCAGGGCGGCGATCGACCAGGACCTGGCCGATCGACCGGCGGCGGAGCGCTTCGCGGCACCGGTGGGGTGGCGCCTCGAGAACCTGTCGTTCGCGTGGACGCCGGCGGTGCCGGTGGTGTACCGACTCGACCTCGAAATCCCGCCGGGCTCGGCCACCGTGATCGTGGGACCGTCGGGGGTTGGCAAGACGACACTCCTGCTCCTGCTCACAGGGCTGATCGCCCCCACGGCAGGGACGATCCACTTGCTCCTGCCGGAGGGTGGCCGGCCGCTCGCCGAGGGCCGTGAACGACTGCTGGCGAGTACGGCCTATGTCGGGCCCGACGCGTTCGTAGTGCCGGGAACGCTGCGTGACTTCCTCGCGGTCGGAGTCGACACGCCACCATCGGAGCAGGAGCTGGCCGAAGCGCTCCGCCGCTCGCGGTGTGACTTCATCAACGCGCTGCCGGCGGGCCTCGATCATCAACTGACGGAGCAGGGCGGCGGCCTGTCGGCGGGCCAGAAGCAACGACTGGCGCTCGCGCGGGCCCTGCTCCGCAAGCCCACGGTGCTTCTCCTCGACGAGGCGACTGCCAATCTCGACGTCGTGACCGAGCGCGGCATCGCGACGGCGCTGGACGAGCTGAAAGGCGCGATGACGATCGTGGCGGTGACTCATCGCGAGGAGCTGAAGGCCATCGCGGACCAGTTGGTCGTGCTCGACGCCCCGACGGTCGAGGCGTGGGTGCCGGCTCAAGCCATCTAGTGAGCGCGCATGCCTTCCAGATCCACTCCGTGGTCTGCAGCAACGCCCTGCGAGTTTGCGGTCAGCGACAGACCTTCCCCGGCTCGACCCGGCATGCGGCAGGCCTGAACTCGGCATTCCGCATGACAGACGGCTGTGATGACGTGATCGCGGACGGCGACACCGTGATCGTCGCCCCACAGTGGGATACCGTGCTCACCAGCGTGCTCTCCGAGGTCGGTAACGTCGATGCCTCCTACGAGGCGATCGGAGGATTCTCGTCGGGGCGAGGCCGCCTGTCACCGGCCCATGACTTCCGGACTCTCGACGCCAGCCACGGGCTGGAGCGCGCGGTCCGGATCCGCACGCAGGAGCAGGCGGCTCTGCATAATGTGCCGATCGGCAGCGAGCTATTGCGCGATGTGGGCTGGCGGCTGCCTTCCTACCTCGCCGCGCGCGACATCACACCGCTGGCCATGGTGCATATCAAGCCTTTGTCGGCTGAGGCCCGGGTGCGGCATGGCACCAACGACTACCACGAGGAATTCCATCTCCGCGGGCAGCCGTTCCTGGTCCACCAGCGAGGCTCCCACAAGCATCCGTTCGGTAGCACGCCCCTGTCGGCCCCGTTCTACGCTGCCATCGAGTCGTATCTCCAGGGGCTTAGCGCACCAGCCTCCAGGAGTCCCGGAGCGGCATGAGGCTAGAGCTGGGATGTCGGACGTCTCCACCGGCCACGCCTTCCGCGTAGTCTTCCGAACCGCGGTGGGCTCCGCGATCGGGCTGGGTCATCTCGGCCGCTGCCTCGCCCTGGCGCATGCGCTGCGCGCTGTTGCGGTCGAGAGTTTCGTGCTGCTCGATAGTGACGACCGGGCGTTCGAGCTCGCGATGACGGCGGGTTTCCAGGCGTCCCGGGTGGCGTGCGGAGACGATCGTCGAGCCACCGTGGAGTGTTGCGAGCGGCTCGGGGCCGGCGCGCTGGTCGTCGATTCCTACGCCTTCTCGTCCGACGACCTCCGCGCCCTCGTCGCTGCCGGACGGCCCGTAATCGTCTTCGACGACACCGCGGACCAGGAGCTTCCCGTCGACGCCGTCATCAACGGTGGCGCCAGCGCCCCACGGCTCGCGTATCGCGGGAGCCCGCACACGCGCTACCTGCTAGGTCCGCGCTACCTTGCGTTGGGGCCCGAGTTCGCCGAGGCCGCGCCACGAACGATTCATGGTCATGTCCAGCGAGCCCTTCTGACAATCGGTGGAGCCGATCCTGGGCGACTCACCGCTCGCCTCGTCCGCTGGGCGATCGCCGGGCTCGGTGCGATCACGCTCGACGTGGTGGTGGGGCCGCTCGTCGAGGATGTCGCCACCATCCGTGAGGCCGTGCGCTCGGTTCCAGGCCGAGTGATGCTGCATGAGAGCCCGAAGCATCTGCACGATCTGATGTTGGCGGCGGACCTTGCGATCACCGGCGGCGGACACACCGTGTACGAGGTGGCCGCTACCGGCACCCCGATGGTGGCGATCTGTCTCGCGGAGAACCAGCGGCTGAACATCGAGGCGATGCGGGCCGCCGGCGTGCTCGAATACGCCGGAGACGTCCACGACGCCGCGCTCGAGCCGGTACTCGTGGCAAGTCTGGCGAACCTCGCCGCCGATACTGGGCGGCGCGCCGAGATGAGCCAGAGAGGTCGAGACCTCGTCGACGGACGAGGGGCGGCCCGGCTGGCCCACGCCGTCCTGGACCTCGTGCGGCAGCGCCGATGAGGAGCCGCGGGATCGTGCCGCGTCGGACGGTCATCGTCCCTGCCGGGTCTAGCTGGGCATGATGCGCGGCTGGCTCCGGCGAGTGCTCCCTGCCGAGTCGCTCGCTCGCCTCGCGACGCAGACCCCAAGCGCGCCTATCGCGCGCGTGGCCGTCAACATGCGGCCGACCTCGGCGCCGTGGGGCGGTGGGAACCAGTGGCTCGTGCAGATGATCCGGTGCCTCTCCTCGCGAGGCTGGACTGTCCTGGACAACCTCGACGGTGTGGTGGACGCCATCGTGATCGTGGATCCGCGCGTTGGCGGCCTGGTGACGTTCGGCCCCGAGGACATCCGCAACTACCGGCGGCGCCACCCGGCTGTCGTCTGCCTCCACCGCGTCAACGAGTGCGATGCCCGCAAGGCCACGACGATGATCGATGGGCTGCTGGCTGAGGCCAACGTCGTCGCTGATTTCACCGTCTTCGTCTCGGAGTGGCTGCGCGACTACCACGCGAGCCGGTGGTTCGACCGCTCCCGGCCCCATGCCGTCATCGGCAACGGTGCGGACCCCGGCATCTTCCATCCGATCGGCGCTGATCCCTTCCGGCCTGGCACACTCTTCCGGCTCGTCACGCACCACTGGTCCGACAACTGGCTCAAGGGCTTCGACGTATATCGCGAGATCGACGGCTTGATCGCCGCCGGCGGATTGCCGGACACGGAATTATGGGTGATCGGCCGTTGGCCCCGCGAGATTCGCTGGAAGACGGCCCGCACGTACGGTCCGGTCACGGGTTCCGCGCTCGCGTCGCTCCTTCGGCACTGCCACGCCTACGTCACCGCCTCCCGCTGGGAACCGGGCCCGATGCATCCGGTGGAGGGCGCCCAGTGCGGACTCCCGGTGGTCTACCACGAGGACGGCGGCGGCCTGGTCGAGACGAGCCGGCGTTACGGCGTTGCCTTCCGAGACGACGTCCGCACCGCGATCCTCGAGACACGCGAGCGGTGGGCGGAGCTACGGGCCCAAGTTCTGGAGCACGCCCCGTCGGGGGACGCGATGTGCGTGGCGTATGCCCGACAACTCCAGCGGCTCTGCGCGACCTCGCCGGCGGCGACCGAACCGTCCTGATGCGCGTCTGCACGCCGCACTGTGG
>Ga0066710_100004441_pt1 | contig 12421 bp, 9 predicted proteins | sample GraSoiAngelo_159_FD_79666 | JGI IMG/M metagenome (GOLD analysis project Ga0066710, IMG submission 79666) | Grasslands soil microbial communities from the Angelo Coastal Reserve, California, USA - 14_1009_16_40cm | ecosystem: Environmental > Terrestrial > Soil > Grasslands | place: USA...
CCCGCCAGTTCACGAAGCGCGCGAAGGCGCTCGGGATCAAGATCCACGGCACGTTCATCCTGGGACTGCCAGGCGAGACCGCGGAGACCATCCAGGAAACCATCCGCTTCGCCCGCGACATTGACCCCGACACGATTCAAGTATCGATCGCCGCGCCGTATCCCGGCACCGAGCTCTTCCGTCAGGCGGTCGACAACGGGTGGCTCTCGGGACAGGCACTCGTCGACGACCGCGGCGCCCAGGTGAGCGCGCTGTCGTATCCGCACCTGCTGAGCAGCGAGATTTCGCGGAGCACGGAGGAGTTCTATCGGCGGTTCTACTTCCGGCCGCGCAAGATCTTTGCGATCGCGAAGGAGATGGTCGCGGACCGCCAGGTCATGCGCCGGCGACTCCGCGAGGGGCGCGAGTTCCTGCAGTTCCTGGGGGCGCGCACGCGGGAAGCGTCCGTAAACAACGCGACCGCGTCCACGGGCCCGGCGGGACGCGCGACGGGTCTGCAAGTGGTCGTTCCGGTCCCACGCCACTCGGCCATGGTGGCCTCGGTGCCCGCCGCCGTGCGCGCCGCGAGCGCCGCCGCGTCGCTGGATGGCGCCTGCCGCATCATCCTCTATACCGAGTCCGACACGTTGCCCAAGTCCTGCACGCGACGACTGGCCGGAATCGGCACGCCCTGGACACACGTCGGGTCTGCCACGCCCTCGAAGTCTCTTGCAGATGAGCTCGATCCCGAATCGCCCGTGCTCGTGATTGGCCCGAACACGGTGCCCGAGCCGTGCGAGATGCGTGAGCTCTTGGCACGGCGAGCGACGGACCGGCAGCCGACGACGTGGGTGTCGCGGGGCGCGCCCGTCGGCGTCTACTATCCCGCCGCCCGGACGCTGCTGACGCGCGCCGAATTCGCGTCTGGAGATTTCGCGCATTGGGCCGTGTCCGATTTGGATATGGTCCGAGCGCCGGCTCCGGCGAGTAGCTGGCATGACGCGAGCGACCCGGCTGGCCGTCGCGATGCGGAGCGCCGGCTCTTCAGCTCGCTCCGCCAGCCGAGTGACGGGTACCTGGCACGCCTCGATCGCACGCTGTCCATCGCCCTCTCTCGGCTGTTGGTCCGCACGCCGGTCACGCCAAACGTGATCACGGCGGTGAGCCTCCTCGTCGGGCTCGGGGGCGCGGCACTCCTCGCGAGCGCGAGCTCGTGGAACGCGTTGCTCGGCGCCGCGTTGCTGTGGGCCAGCTGCATTCTCGATGGCTGCGACGGGGAGGTGGCCCGACTGAAGCTGCTCGCGTCGCGTTTCGGCGCCCGCTTCGACATCGCGACGGACAACGTGCTCCACCTCGCGACGTTCGTCGCGATCACGGTGCACCTGCACCGGCGCCACCCGGATATGAGCTTCGCGGGCCCGGCGCTGATCTTCCTCGCCGGCGTCATGCTGAGCATGGCGTCCGTATCCTGGCTGATCAATCGTTATCCGCCGGAGCGTCGGCTCGGATTCAAGCGCGTCTATGAGCGCATCGCGAGCCGTGACTACATCTATCTCGTGATGGTCCTCACGGCGTTCGAGCGGCTCGAATGGTTCGTGTGGAGCTCCGCCATCGGTGCGAACTTGTTCTGGATCAGCCTCTGGTTGGGGGTCCGCGCCCAGCGCGCGCGATGACGACCACTCAGAAGGTGCTGCTCGGCCTGGGGACGCTGAGCCTCTGCATCCTGGTGTGGCGGATCGACGTGAACGTCGTTCGAGCCGCGCTGCTGCAGGTGGGATGGGGCCTGGCGCTGGTCCTCGGGCAGGAAGCCATCGCGCACCTGCTGAACGCGCTGGGGTGGCGCTTCGCGTTCCCGCGTGAGGACGCCGGCGCTTTCGCGCTCGGTGAGCTCATTCGTCTCCGCGTGGCCGGCGATGCGATCAACTACTTGACGCCCACCGCGACGATCGGCGGTGAGGTCGCGCGCGCGGCGATGCTGAGCGATTCGCGCACCATCGACGTTCGAGCGACCTCTGTCATCGTCGCGAAGTCGACCCAGACGCTGGCGCAGGCGTTCTTCGTCACCGCCGGACTGGCCCTCGTCGCGACCCAATGGATCTCGCTCGCGCCCACGACGTCCGTGCTGCCGTCGGCGATCGGTGTCGGTTTCTCGATCGCGATCCTCGCCGCCTTCCGCGTATGGCCCCGGTTGGCGGGCCTGATCTCGATGGTGTGGCGGCGCGGGTTCGGAGCGCGCGCGGTGGAATTCGTCCGTGGCCATCCGGGTCGCGTCGCGCTGTCCACGCTGATGTTCGCGCTCGGCTACGCGTGGGGCGTCTTCGAGGCGTACTGGATCTGTCGCTTCCTCCTGATTCCCGTGCCGATCGTCACCGCGCTTGCCATCGAGGTGCTGTCGATCACCGTGGACGGGATCCTGTTCATGGTCCCTGCGAAGATCGGCACCCAGGAGGGCAGCAAGGTCGCCGTCTTTGGGGCGCTCGGACTTCCGGCGACGCTGGGATTCGCGTTCGGGGTCGTCCGACATGTCCGCGAGCTGGTCTGGGCGAGCCTCGGTGTCCTCCTCTGCCACGCGGCAGTCGGTCGCGACGGTCTCGCCTTCCGGCGCGCGGCGCTCGGCAACACCGGCAGGTCGGCGGCGCTCTAGCGGTGAACGTGTCCGTGGGCCGGGCGCTGCGCCGCACGGTGCGACTCTGCGGGCAGCACCCACTCCTCGTCCTCGCGATGGCGCTCGGCCTCGCCGCCGCCTCAGTCGTGGTCACGATGACGCGACTCACATTCGAGACGTCCGAGCTTCACCTGCTTCCGCCGGGCCAGGCCTATGTGAGCCGCTACCGCGAATATTCGAAAGCCTTCGGCGAGCTGGACGAGCTCGTCATCGTGGTACGAGGCCGGACGCGCCAGCAGTCTCGCGCGTTCGCGGCCCGCCTCGCCGGCGAGCTGCGCGCTGGGCCGATCGCCTTCAATCACCTGGCCTATCGTGTCGCGCTCGAGGACGTCGATGGGCGCGCGCTGCTGTATCTGCCGACGCCGGCGCTGAAGGAGCTCCGGGAGCAGATCTACGACCATCAGGCCTTCATCGAATCGTTCGTCTCGGCGCCAGGGCTGGTGACGCTTCTCGACGCGGTGAATCACCAGTTCGCCAGGGCGTTCGCCAGCCACTTTCTGGATCTCGGACTTGAAGATAGCGCCACGCCGGGTGACATCCGATTCCTCATGACGCTCGTGACGCAGCTGCGCGAGGCGATTAGCCACCCGACGGTCTATCGATCGCCCTGGGCGGCGATGCTGGCGGTCGCGGAAGGAGACGAAGACACCGGCTATTTCCTGTCCGACGACAAGAGTCTCGTCTACATCCTCGCCGATCCGACCGGCGGCAGCGGCGGGTTCACGAACGATCGGGCCGCGATCGACGAGATTCGCCGGCAGATCGCGAGCCTGCGCACCGAGTTTCCCGGCGCTCAGGCCGGCGTCACCGGAGGCCCGGCGCTGGCGACCGACGGGATGCGCGCCGCCTTCGACGACAGTCAGCTTGCAACGGTCTTGGCCTTCGCGCTCACGCTCGGCCTGCTGATGCTCGCGTTCCGGCGTCTCCGAGAGCCTGTCGTCATGCTGGCGGTCCTCGCGCTGAGCCTGACGTGGTCGCTCGGTTTCGTCACGGTCACGGTCGGCCATCTCACGGTATTCTCCGTGATGTTCGTCTCGATCGTGATCGGCCTCGGCATCGACTACGGAATCTACGTGCTTTTCCGGTTCGACGAAGAGCGAAAGCTCGGCTCGAGCGTCGCCGACGCGCTGGATGTGATGGCGGCGCGCACCGGCCCCGGCATCGTCCTCGGCGCCTTCACCGGTGCCGCGACGTTCTACGTGCTGATCGTCACGGACTTCCACGGGGTGCAGGAGCTCGGCTTCATCGCTGGCACGGCGCTGCTGGCCTCCTTCGTGGCCATGGTCACGGTCTTTCCAGCACTCCTGGCCTTGATCCATCGCCGGCGCGGGGTAACGGCGCCATCGGCCGCTGACCACGGCGTTTCGCCCCCGCCCGCCACCGTGCGGCTCGTCGAATGGTTCACGCGGCACCCGGTCGTGGTGCTCGTCGGCGCCGGCGCCCTGACTGCGTTCTCGCTCTGGTCAGCGCGCATGGTGGGATTCGACTACAACCTGCTCAACCTCCAGGCCCGTGGCACGGAGTCCGTGGTCTGGGAGCGACAGATCATGGATACGCACGGCCGTTCGAGCTATTCGGCGTTGTCGACGGCGGGGTCGCTGGCCGAGCTCGAGCAGAAGCGCGATGCGTTTGAACGGCTGCCGTCGGTGGCGAGCGTCGACACCGCGCTGCTCTTCATCCCCGACGAGCAGGTCGCGAAAGCGAAGATCATCCGCGACGTCTGGCCGCTGATCGCGCCGCTTCGGATCGGTCCGACGCCTCCGGTAGTCGTCAGCCGCGTCACGAGGGCACTGGAGGCGCTCCGGCAGCGCGTCGACGTCGCCGTGACGGAAGCGGTCGGCGACGGGGCCAGCCTCGAGTTGCGGACGCTCCGCAGCGGGCTCGTCGATCTCCTTCGGGCGGTCCGAAGTGCCGATCCCGCGCGGACCGAGGCGGGGTTGACGCGCTACCAAACCGACCTCGGTCGAGACTTCACGGACAAGGTGCACTTTCTTCAGCGCAACGTGGATCCGCGACTCGTCACGTTCGCCGACATCCCAGCCGGGGTGCGCAGAAAGTTCGTCAGCGACCTCGGCCGGCTTCTGCTCCATATCCATCCGAAGGTCGACGTCTGGGACCGTGAGGGCGGGGTCCAGTTCGTGAACGAATTGCGGTCCGTCGACGCGGACGTCACCGGGACGCCGATCATCGCCTACGAATCCATCCACCGGATGGAGGACGCCTACCGGCGAGGCGGGGTGTACGCGTTCGTCGTCGTCGGTCTCATCAGCGCGTTCATGATCCGGCAACTTCGCGAGACCGCGTTCGCGCTGGTGCCGCTGGTGCTCGGCACGCTGTGGGCGATCGGCCTCATGCCGCTCTTCGGACTCAAGCTGAACCTCGCGAACGTCTGGGGCGTTCCACTGATCATCGGCGCCTCGGCCGAGTACGGATTGAACGTCATCACGCGTGCGATGGAGGCGCGAGCGCGTGGCGGCCCCCGCTTCGCCCGGAGCACCATCTTGGCGGTCGGCTTCAACGGGCTCAGCACGATCACCGGATTCGCCACGCTTATGCTGGCGCATCATCGCGGTATGTGGAGTCTCGGACTCCTGCTGACGCTCGGGAGCGTCACGAGCCTCGTCGCCTCGATCGTTGTCTTGCCGGTCCTCGTTCGTCTCTTCGATCCTGCCCCGGATTCATGACGACATCACCTATCGCGCCGGAGTGGACGGGGAGTTCTTTATAGCGCCATGGACCTCGATCGAAAGACCGAGGGGATCGCTCTTCGTCAGCGATGCGACGCCGGCCAGTAGCGAGGTGTTACGGGTCTTCTTCGCCGGGAGACTGCGTCGGCCCCGGTTGTTCGGCTGACAGGGTCTTCATCGTCTCCTCGCCCTCCTCGTCAGCGATCAGAAGCAAGATGTAGATCCTGTCGCCGGCCACTCTCGCATTCTGTACCGTCACCATGGTCGGAGCGAATGCGATCGCATGCTTCAGCACGTCGTTGATCGCGGACTCGACCGCGGCTTTCAACTGCGAATGGTCCTGGATCGTCGCCGCTGGGATCGACGTCGTGACCTCGACGACGTACGCCGCCACCGGGTTCGCGAGCGCCGCGACCGCAAGGCCGATCGCCGCCACGACGAGGGTCTTCATCGGGGTCCTCCTCTCCTGCACGACGGGGCCGTCACCCGCCACGGCGGGAAAGTCGGCATATGCGGAGCCCTACGCGGCCGTCCGGCGCTCATGACGCGGTTGAATCTCCGGCGGTTGAATCGCTTCCGGAGAGCGGCTCGCGCGTCCTGCATCAGGTTCGTCGGGACGCCGTCGACGCGCGGGGGCACTTCGCCATCGTCTCGACTCGAACCAGTCGAGAACGACCATCGCGCTGATGATGAGTGCGGCATACAGGACGACTCGGGGGATCGGGATGAGGTCGCTCATGACGCCGGCTCTACCATCTCGTCAGCAAAGGCTGAACTGGCCAGCGCATTCCTTGACACACCCTTGAGAGGGCCACGCGGCGTACGCGGATGCACGCGTGCATCGTTTTCGCAGGAACGCGAAAGCGCCAGTCCCCACCCGCCTTCATCTCGTGATCCGGTCCCTTACGGGTATCCCTCCGGACGACATGAAAAAGCGCGTCATCACGGTGACGGAGCGAGCCTCCACGAGGCCTAACAAAGCCGCTTCTCTCACACCTCTTAGACGACGGCATGCGTCGGGGTGATTCGGCGATGCTTGGAATGAGCGGACTCGGTGACACTCATCGCCAGGGGCCGCTGAAGCCAATTGCAGGCGCGCGACGTCCAAAGGGTGGGCCAGGAATTATGACCAATCGACACGTCGGGGAGCTCCAGCACTACGGCACGGTGGCCAGATTGCCAGCCGAGCGAGGCTGGCGCTCAAGGCCGTGGCAGGAGGAATTACCGATGCGGAACTTCGTGCGCCCGCTCCTTCGTCGTCTGGTGGTCTTCGCCGCCTTCGCGCTGCTGCTCGCGCTGCCGGCCGCATCCGCGGCTCAGACGCAATACGTTCGCCTCGAGGGCCGCGTGCAGTGGGTCGCCGGCAACGTTCTGACCCTGGCCGTGACCGACGGGCCGAGCGTCGGGATTGACCTAGTACGGGTGCCGCAGAGCGACTACGGAGGCCTGGTGCAAGGCGATTGGGTCATCGTCCGCGGACGGCTTTCGGATGACTACCGGCGCGTGCTAGGGACGTCGATTCAGCGGGGCTATCCCAGCGGCGTCCAGGCACCGTAGTGTGCGACTCGGGCCTAGCATGATCCGCCCAGGTGCGCCCTGATGGTGCGGCGCCATCATCCTGGCGAAGTCCCGATCTGGGTTACCTGACGGGCGCGATCCTCAGCGTTCACAGACGGCTGCGCTTCTGAAGCGCCCGGGGCACTTGGTTGCAGAGCCCGTCGACCCGGAAAAGACCGACGACACGATCAACCGATCATGCAGCGGGTGAGTTGACTTGCGGTCGGGACGGCGGCAACAGGGGAGCATGCGGCGAGCCCCGGTGTCGGCGGTTCAAGGGGCGAGATACTGTAGCAGACGCGGGTCGCTGCGGACGGAAACCGAGCGGCCTTCCAGCGCGACCCGCCCGCGATCGAGCACGTAGGCATACTCGGCGACGCTCAGGGCGAGATCGAGGTGCTGCTCGACGAGGACGATCGCCATCTCCCTCACGAGAGCCCGCAGGCGCTCCGCGATCTCCTCGATCACACCGATCCAAACGCCCTCGGTCGGCTCGTCGAGCAGCAGGAGCTTGGGCTTGGACAGGAGCGCGCGGCTGATCGCCAGCATCTTGCGTTCGCCGCCGCTCAGCGTCGCCGCCGGCTGAGCGAGCCGCTGCGCGAGCTTCGGGAAGATCGACAACACCGAGTCGATCGCCTTGCGGTCGCCCGCGGCCGCGGCGCCCACCTCCAGGTTCTCGCGCACCGACAGGCGGCCGAACACCCCCTGCTCCTGGGGCACGTACCCCAGGCCGAGGCGCACGCGGCGCTCGGTCGGCAGGCGCGTGGCGTCGCGCCCGTCAAAGACGATGTCGCCGCCACCCGCCGCGACCTCACCGATGATGGCCTTCATCAGGGTCGTCTTCCCCGCGCCGTTTCTGCCCAGCACGGCGACCGCGCCCCGGCGCGGTGCCGTCACGCTGACGCCGAACAGCACCTGGCTGCGGTCGTAGGACGCGCAGAGATCACGAACGCGGAGGATCGCCGCCGCTTCAGACACGGGTCAGGTAGACCTCCTGGACCTTGCGGCTCTTCTGGATCTGCTCGACGGTGCCCGTCTCGAGCACGCACCCCTGGTCGAGGACGGTGAGCACGTCGCAGATCTCGCGGATGAAGTCGAGATCGTGTTCGACGATGACGATCGAGCACGCGCGTCTCAACGGGACCAGCAGCGCGCCGGTCGCTCGCCGCTCCTCGACGCTCATCCCCCCGGTGGGCTCGTCGAGCAGCAGGAGCCGCGGCCGGGAGGCCAGCGCCATGGCGATCTCCAGCCACTGCTGTTCGCCGTGCGAGAGGGCGGCGGCCGCGGCCGCCCCCCGGTCGGCGAGCCGAAGCTCCGCCAGGATCTCCACGACGCGTGCGTGGAGGCCAGCGCGGGTCCGGGAGAAGGTCAGGGCCATGAGCGGGTTCTGGGCCTGGAGGGCGAGCAACACGTTGTCGTAGACGGAGAGCTCCGGAAAGACGCTCGTGACCTGGAACGTGAGGCTCAGCCCCGCCCGGGCCCGCGCGGACGGCGTGGCTTGCGTGATGTCGCGGCCGAGGAACCGGATCCGCCCGCCGCTCGGCAGCTCGGCGCCCGCGATGCACTTGAGCAGCGTGCTCTTGCCCGAGCCGTTGGGACCGATCAGGCCGTGGAGCTGCCCCTCCTCAACCGCGAAGTCCACCTCGCTGAGCGCCGTGAGCCGTCCGAAGACCTTGGTGACACCCGTCGCCTCAAGCAGCGCCATCGCCGGCCTCCTCTGGAATCCGCCCCGGACGGCGGGCGCCGACGCCGAAGATGCCGACGCGCGCCCGCCGCGGGACGAGCAGGCTGATGAGACCGCTCGGCCGGAAGAGGATGACCACGAGCAGCAGCACGCCGAGGATGATGGGCCAGACCGTCGGATACACGTCGGCGAGAACGAAGCTGACGATCTCGATCGCGATGACGCCGATGACGGCCCCGATCAGCGTGCCGACGCCGCCGAAGAGCGCATAGAGGACGATCTGTGTCGAGAGGATCACGCCGAGCATGTTGGGCCACACGAAGCCCTCGTGGAAGGCGTAGAGCCCGCCCGAGAGCCCGGCGATGGCGCCGGCCACCGAGAAGACGATGGCTTTCAGCGACTGGACGCCGTACCCGAAGAACGCCATGCGCGCCTCGTTGATGCGAATGCCGGCCAGCGCCAACCCGAGCTGCGAACCGACGAGAAATCGACAGGCGGCATAGGCGGCGATCAGGGAGGCCAGCGCCAGGTAGTAATAGGTCACGCCCTCGGTGAGCTGTACCGGGCCGGCCGTCATCGGCGGAATCGAGGGGATGCCGTTCTGCCCCCCGAGGTAGTACCAACCGCGTGCGAGGCGATCGCCGGCATACGAGCCGGTCAGCGTTCCCAGGGCCACGAACGTGATGCTGGGCGGGTTGCGGCCGAGCAGCAGGAAGGACGCGACGAGGAAGGCGAGCACGAGGCCGACGGCGAGCGCGGCCGGCAGGACCACGAAGACGGACGTGACGCCGGCATCACGGGCGAACAGGGCAACGGTGTATCCGGCCGCCCCGAAAAACAGGGCTTGCCCGAAGCTCATGATGCCGGCGAAACCCCAGACGAGGTCGAAGCTGAGCGCCAGCAATGCGAGGATCAGCACGCGAGTCACGAAGATGACCCAGAAGTGCTGCAGGGCCAGCGGCAGCAGCGCGAAGACCACGAGCAGGAGGCCCTCGAGGGCGGCGACGATCGTCCCCGGCGACGGGCTCCACCGCTCTCCGCGTGCCGCGAGGGCCGCGCCCGCCGTTCCCGCGCGCCCCACCCCGCCGCTCGCTGGCATCGCCCTCCGCCCCTCAGCACTCCTTGGGATCGACCAGCCCCTTGCTCCGGGCGACGATCTCGTAGGTGCCCTGCTTGGCCACGGCGGTGTACATTCGCATCTTGCAGTGTCGCTTGCCCGGCACCATCTCCGCCGGGCCCCCCGGTCCCTCGCCGATCCTGGCGTGATCGAGCGCCTTCGCCACCGCCTCCCGGTCGACCGAACGCGCCTCCTTCACGGCCGCCTCCCACAGCCGGAGCCCCCGGTACATCCCGGTGGCGGCGCTCCCGGCCGCGAAGACGATGTTGCCCGGGAACTGCTTGTCGTACTCCGCCTGAATCCGCGCGCTGCCGGGCTCGTCCTTCGTCACCGCGCGGAAGTAATCGAGGCAGCTCGCCAGGCCTTCGATCTCGTGCGGGGCGTTGATGTTGAGCGTGTTCTCGTCGTAGTACACACAGGCGAGCCGGCCGCCGCGCTTCGTGAAGCCCGCCTCGTAGAGCTGTTTGAAGAACGGTCCCACCCCGGGCGGGATGACCGTGTTGAACACGACGTCGACCTTGTTCGTCATGATCTTGTTCACGGTCGCGCTGTACTCGACCTGGTCGAGCGGGTAGTACTCCTCGAAGATGACCTCGCCGCCATTCCCCTCGATTACCTTGCGCGCGTACTGGTTCAGGACGTGCGGCCAGACGTAATTGGCCGAGGGCAGCGCGAACCGCTTGCCACCGTTCTTCATGAGCCACGGGATGAACTCGTCGCACTGCTGGGCCGGCGTGGGGCCGGTGCAGAAAATGTAGGGCGTGCACTCCTTGCCCTCGTAGAGCTGTGGATACACGTAGAGCGTGCGGCCGCGCGTGACGATGACATCCTTGATCGCGTTGCGCATCGAGCTGGTGATACCACCGAACACGACGTCGACCTTGTCGCGCTGGATCAGCTTGCGGACGTTGGCGACGGCGGTCGACTCGTTGGACGCGGTGTCCTCGACGTAGAGCTCGATCGGCCGTCCGAGGATCCCGCCCTTCCCGTTGATCTCCTTCATCGCCAGCCTCGCGATGTTGGCGTTCGCGTTCCCGGCGTAGCCGATGGCGCCGGTGAGGTCGGTGGCGATCCCGACCTTGATGGGGCCGGCGGCCGCCCCCCAGGCGGGCCGGATTGCCCAACTGCCCGCGCCGGTGGCGATCGCCCCGCCCGTCCAGGCCGCGCTTCCCAGGAAACGCCGCCGGGTCATCATCGCGCCGTCACGAAGCTCGCTCTTGTCGCTCATGTCTCATACCATCCTTCCCGCGGTCAATCCGCGCGGCCAGACTCGCACGAGCACCACTGCGATGACGAACACCAGGACGTCGGCGAGCACGGGCGCCACGGCCCACGGCAGCGCCGCGCTCATGATACCGATGACCCCGGCGCCGACGACGGAGCCCTCGAAGCTCCCGATGCCCCCGAGCATCACGGCGAGGAAGCCCTGGATCAGGAAGCGGATGCCGAGATCCGCCGAGAGGGAGAAGACGGGGACCACGAGGGCCCCCGCGAGCCCGGCCAGCGCCGCCCCGAAGGCGAACGTGGCCGCGTAGACCCGGCTGGTGGAGATACCCGAGGCCCGGGCCAACGAGGGGTTCTCGAGGGCCGCACGTATGCGGAGCCCGAAGCCGGTCCGGGTCAGGAGGAGGTAGCTGCCGACCATCACCAACGCCGTGATGACGACGATGGCCAGACGCCACCTCGCGATGTGGACGGCGCCGATGTCGAACGAGCCAGGCAGCGGCTCGGGGACAGCACGATAGAGACCGCCGATCAGCCCGCGGACCGACTCGCGGATGGCCAGGCCCAGCGCGTACGTGCCCAGCATCGCGATGACCGGCGCGGCGTAGAACCGTCGGATGACGAGCCGCTCCAGGACGAGGGCGACGGCGGCGACCACCGCCGGCGCGACCAGCATGCCGAGCCAGATCGGCAGCGCCCACGTGTGGAAGAGGTAGACGGTGTAGGCTCCGAGCAGCACGAACTCGCCGTGGGCGAAGTTGAAGATACCCATCATGCCGGCGATGACGCCCAGGCCGAGCACGACCAGGACCATGATGGCGCCGAAGTTCAGCACCTCGAAAACCGCGGTGACGACGGCTTCCATGGCCGGCTCGCGCCCGGGCGTCCCGTCAGCGTCCGCTCACATCGTCTTCCAGTCGCCCGACTTCTCGAAAGCCTCGGCCGCTCGGTAGATGGTCGGTTCGTCGAAGTGCTTGCCGACGAGCATCATGCCAACCGGCAGCCCGTCCACCATGCCGCACGGCACCGACATGGCAGGATGATGGGTCACGTCGAAGGGCGCCGTGTTGCCGATCATCTCGAGCGCCCGCTGGATGTATTCCTCCCGGCTCGCCTGCCGTCCCGGCAGCGGCGTGGCCTTCATCGGCGTCGTCGGCATCAGCAGCAGGTCGTGATCGGTCAGAACGCGGTCGTAGGCCGCCGTGAGCCGCCGGACGATGTTCATGGCCTTCCCGTAGTAGCGCGAGCCGTGCTGGTTCAGGATGTAGGTGCCGAGCATGAGGAAGAGCTTCGTTGTCTCCGAGAGCTCGTTGGCGCGGTGGCGCCAGTTACGGTGGAAGTCCATCAGCGAGACGGCGTAGAGATCGGACCGGCTCAGGCCATACCCGTCGCCCCACATCATCGTCTGGGTGAGCCCCTCCACGCCGATCGGCGTCCAGATCGCTGGGCCGGCGGTGTGCATGGGAATCGAGACCTCGTCGACCTTGGCCCCCAGCTCCTGGAGCCGG
>Ga0066710_100004443_pt1 | contig 12421 bp, 5 predicted proteins | sample GraSoiAngelo_159_FD_79666 | JGI IMG/M metagenome (GOLD analysis project Ga0066710, IMG submission 79666) | Grasslands soil microbial communities from the Angelo Coastal Reserve, California, USA - 14_1009_16_40cm | ecosystem: Environmental > Terrestrial > Soil > Grasslands | place: USA...
CTTTTCGGGAACCGACGGACACGACGACGCTGCGCGCGCATCCACTGGCCGTCTTGACGGTGCGGCAACGAGTGGTTCCGCTGAACATGACGATCGACACTTTCGGCAACGCCCCGGTGAGCGGAGCCAATCGCCTTACACTCGAGCCGCGTCGGGCGGACGGAAGCGCCGGAGAGTTACCATTGAGTTTTAACGTGACGCAGGACTCATTTGGTGTCGCGCAGTTTTTGCGTTTGAGCGACGATGAGCGACTGTCGCGTCCCTCGTTTGAATCGAAGGATGCTGGTCTTCGCTTTGGAAGTGACGAGGTGGACTACCATTATGATCCGCTGTTGGATGCGGACGTAGAATACGAGACGCAGATGCTGGTGCCCGGACAAGAGGAGGAACCGCCCAGTTTGCCGGTCTATGTGATGAGAGGAGCGATTCTGGACGCCGTGGTGATTAATGGAGCAGCCGGGCAGGCCCCGCTTCGCCGGACGGGCAACGCTCGCTATCGAACGATTGCCCTAGCTACTTAATTCGACAAAACCATGCCAGACAATTCAACAGCAAAGACGCGCCTGTTCTCGTGGCTTCGGCAAGGTCTGCATGCCGGGCTCACCGCAGCAGGCTCCTCTGCGGCGGACGGTCATCTCGCGGTCCCCATCCGGCTGCGAGTGAACGATGCACAGGAAATTAATGTGCCCGTGAAGCTGTACGGGCCAGGCGATGTGACGGGGCTTGATCCTCGGGAAATCATTCGGACGGACCCGCACCACCTGTTCACGAATTTCGAGCCAAACTATTTTCCGCTGATTGAATTCGATCGACCGGATTTTCCGTGGCTGTTCACGCCAACGACTGCCGATAGCGCCGGGCATCTTCAACCGTGGATTTGCCTGGTTGCCGTGCCAACAACCAGAGCGTTAATCACGACGGCCCCAAACCTTCCATTGCCGGTGCTGGAGTGTTTGAAAACGGAGCTCCCTAACCTCGCGGAAGCATGGGTGTGGGCGCACGCGCAGATTGTGGAGGGCAGCACGCGTGTGATGGACCCGGCATTAAATGCGGCGGCGCAGAACAAGGCGTTGAGTGATCTGCTGCGGCGAAACCCGGAGCGGACACTGTCACGCTTGGTCAGTCCGCGCCGGCTTGATGCGAATACGAGCTACGTTGCTTGCATCGTTCCGACATTTGAAGTCGGGCGCAAAGCTGGTTTGGGAGAAGGGATCTCGGCAGACGATGAACGGGCACTGCGTCCGGCCTGGGAGACAGGCGCCAGTAATACGGGTACGGAGCGCGCACGGCTGCCTGTATATTATTCGTGGGAGTTCAGCACGAGCGCCGAAGGTGATTTCGAGGCGTTGGCACGGCGGCTGGAAAAACGCAAATTGCCCGCGAGTCTCGGTCTGCGCGAGACGAGTATCCGAACGCCGGACTGGGGCATGCCAGAACTCCCGCCAAGTGCGGAGGGCAGTTCGCTTGGGCTTGAAGGGGCGTTGCGCACATCGGATACGAAATCGACACACTGGCCGGATGGTGCACGCACGAATTTTCAAACGGCTCTGCGAAAAATTCTCAATGCTCCGAACGAACATGCGTCATCCGATGGCGAGACATCGCTCGTGGGGCCGCCGCTGTACGGTCAGTGGCACGCGAAGCAAAGGACGGTTCCGGAGGATGAAAAGCCGCCGCACTGGTTTCGAGAGCTTAATCTTGATCCGCGGGACCGGGTTGCCGCTGGTTTTGGAGCGCAAGTGATCCGTTTTGAGCAGGAAGAGCTGATGGCCTCTGCGTGGGAGCAGTTGGCACAGCATGAGGCGGACAACCAGCGCCTGCAACGCGAACAATTGGCGGAAGCAGTCGGGCAAGTGCTGAGTGATAAACATATCCAGCCGCTGCCTCTGGGCTCACTGCTGCAAGTCACGAGTCCGATCCGGAGAGCCATTGCAAGAACTGGTGCCGTTGCTCGGTTTTTGCCCACTGCGGCTGCGGACGGAATGACGTCGGCGGCGTTCCGGCGCATCGCGCGTGCACGTGGACCGTTCGCACGACGTATAACCGCAGCGCAGGGAAAACGCGACATTACTCGTGCAGCCACGACTCGCGCCCGGGGAGTGAGTGAACCACGCGTCCTGGCCCGGTCTTTCGGTCTAACGATCGAGAACCCCATCGTTCGGGTAGCTAGTGCCTCCGCGACGGTCCTCAGACCGGAGGCAAATGGGTCGCCGACGGCCGCGGATTTGACGGCGATCAAAAGAGCTTTGCTTCGAGAGCTCAAACCGAGAGCGGCACTCGGGGCTGCGAGCAGAACAGAAAGTGCGGAGACTGAGAATACACAGTTGATCCGATTCGGTCCCGAATTTCCGCAGGCTATGTATGAACCGTTGCGGGATTATTTCGAGGAGGCGTTGCTCCCCGGGATCGAGCTGGTTCCACCGAACACGATTTCGTTGCTGGAGACGAACCCGCGCTTTATTGAAGCGTACATGGTCGGGCTCAATCACGAGATGGGACGGGAGTTGCTTTGGCGCGGGTTTCCGACCGATCAGCGTGGCACGTACTTCCGGCAGTTCTGGGATATTTTGGGGCGGGTCCCGCTGCCAACACCGGCGGAGCGTGAAGGCCTCAAAGATATTCAGCCGATCACCTCCTGGAGTCAGACGAGTCATCTGGGTGACAACGTCGGGAAGGGAAGCTCAGAAGGGCAGATGGTTTTACTGATCCGCGGCGATTTATTGCATCGATATCCCAGAGCGATGGTGTACGCGGCCGAAGCTGTTTGGTCTGCGGACGGGGAACGGCGCGAAATCGGGACAGAGGAGAGTTACCCGATTTTCCGAGCAACGCGCGCCCCTGATATTACGATGCTCGGCTTTTCTTTGACGGAGGCACAGGTTCGGGGCGCGGAAACCAAGAGCGGCGGCCATCCGGGATGGTTTTTTGTCCTGCAGCAGCAGCCCACGGAACCGCGATTCGGGCTGGATGTGGCGGTGACGTTCGGAGGTGTGCCCCAGCACTGGAGCGACCTTTCCTGGGGCAATCTGGCTATAGACGAGAAGGCGCTCAACGAGCTGATCTACATACCATTGAATGGCCCGATGAAGGGGAAGACTCTGGACAATGTGGCCTGGGGAGCAAATTCCGCGCAGATGGCCTTCATCACCCGGCAGAAGCCATTCCGAGTGGCGGTTCATGCGAGGGCGTGGTTGACCGGAAGTTAAGTATGCCGTTCCTGCAAAACGAAAAAACGCGAGCTCAAGCGGATGTCCAAAAGGCCGACGCTGAGCTGGCAAATGCGACCCTTCAGGCGAACACGCAACAGCAAACGGTTGCTCAAGCGCAGGTCGACGCCAACTCCGCCCACGCAACGCTGAGTAATCTCCAGGCGCAGTTACCTGCGGTCCAGGCGAACGCCGCTTCGGCTGATCAAGCGCTGGCCGCTATTGATGCTCAGATAAGCCAGCACGAAACAAATGAGCCCGACCAATTCATCGAACAGCCAAACAAGGCGCCGCGTCCTAACCCGGCATGGAGAGTTTGGAAGAAACGTCTGGACGACCTGAACGCCCAGCGACAGCCGCTAGCGACCAGCGCCGCCGGAGCTCACACCCAGCTAAATAACCTCAACAATTCCATCGCGGCGGCACAAGCAGCGGCTCAGGCTGCCGAAACCCGAGTGGCCCGGGCACTCGCGACGCTCGCGCAACTTAATCAGGCGGTCGCCACTGCCACACAGAAGTCCAAGCTCGCTCACCAGAATTTGGACGATCTCAACCGATTCACAGCCGAGATCGAGAGAGATCCATTGGACTGGCCAGCCCTTGAGAGTACCGCAGCTGGCCTTTGGGCACGGGTGCTCGACATGGAAGACTCTCACCGAGCGGCCGAGGCTGCGTCCGAAGCGGCGGACGCTGCGTTAGCGTCCCTGATCGCGCGTCGCGATGAACTCACCACTGGGCTGGCGACAATCGCGGGCCAATTGTCGGCTGCCAACGCCGAAGTAACCGCAGCGGAAGGAGCCGTTGCAGATATCAGCGGGCAGTTGAACGACCACATTTAAGGAGGGCCGTAGCCTGAAGAAGATTGATACAGATTTTGGCGACGATGTAACGCCTCAAGAGCTTGCCTCGTGGCGCAAGGAAACGATCCGGCTGCAAAGGCTTTACGACCGTGCTCTCAACCGCGTGAACAATGCACATCGCGCCCGCACGGCGCTACTGCAAAGGCAGACTCAAATGCAGGCCGATCTAAACACCGTTAACGGCCAGATCCCTGGGGCACAATCAACAGCGCAAAATGCCAGAGACGTAGTAGCTGAACTTGAGGCGCGGCTTGAAGAACTCCGCACGGCTCGCGACGCAGCCACAGGTCGCCTCCTGGGAAGCGTAAGCACACGTCAACCGCTCATTCTGTTTCCGGTGCGACTGGAGACGCGCTTCGTGAGCAAAGGAGACGGCGGAGGCGTGGACTTCCTGATTCGAGTGTACCCAGACGACATTCACATCGACGCTCACGAACCGGAACTGAGCGAGGAGGAAGAACGCTGGGGCCGCCAATTCTGGCAGAATACTACCGCGGCAGGCAGCGACACGGAAGCGAAGAAGCGGGCCTGGCGACAACTCTCTGATCGTTTTGGCGTTCGCCGCTCCGCTTGGATTGCGCGAGTGCTGACAGGTTTGCCTGCGAACGTTCCGCGCCGCGCCGCCAATTGGACACGCGCGCCCGAGACGACCGTGCTGCCGGATCGCTGGGTTGCTATCGGTTACAATCGGCAGCGTCCCGTTTTCACCGCCTGGGGTAGTCCTATTGCCGATCGTTTGGTCACCGGTCTGGCACCCCAACCGGCACAGATCGTTTTAGATAACATGTTGCCGCCGGTGAATCAGGAGATGCGCTGGATGCTTGACTTTGACACCGCTGTTGCAGCCGGCATGGGGCTGCGCGTCTCGCTCACAACGGACGCAGCTCAGAACGGATTTGATCGAGTTTTGGTGGTGGGGATCAAAGCAGCCCTTGATGATCAGGCATCAAACAAGCGTCTCGCAGCCCTGTTCGATGCCCAGCATTACACTCAGGAGCTCGCTTTTGTTCCGCAGGACACACCTACAAACAATACCGCTGAAGCCGCTTCCGGATATGCCTCAGGTGACCTTGAGGCCGACAGCGCGTTTCCAGTCGAACGCGGCGATCCCCTCGTCCACCCCGGCGACGGCTCAGACGCGGAGATCTTGACAACCGCCTTGGGCACGACGCCTGAGCTGTTCGCTCACGTGCAAAATGCGAACGGGACTGAGCAGCGTTTTGCCCGTGCTATGAGCATTGGCTTGTGGCCCGTCCTCGACAGCGCGTTCCTTCGGCAACTCTCGGCCCAAGTGCCTGCCGCGTTTCTACGCGCCCATTTCATTGAGCATGTGCGGGCGCGCGGGCCATTCGCCGCCTTGCGCGTAGGCAATCAGCCGTACGGTCTGCTGCCGGTGACGTCGCTCAAACGCTGGCGCCTCGCAGGCGAGAGGGCGGACGACGCAAAGCTGTCGATTTCTCTGCGCACGCTGAAGAAGCTCTGGACTCTTTACGGCAGCAGCGTGCCTCGTGTCGATTTGGGGACAGAAATGTCTGATTTGCTGCGAGAAGACGCCAACGCCTGTCGTTTTTTCATCGCACGTGTCACGGACGCCGGATCGGCCGTGGAGGATCCTGTTCCGCTCCGGCGGTTGCCAGCCGCCTTTAACGAGGATGTTCTTCGGTCTACGCCGAATCCGAATTACCTTCGGCTTTTGCGACAGAGCAATGCGGACACAATCCGTAATGAGGCTTTTCCTAACTGGGATGCGAAGCACGCGCCCAAACCACATCCCCTGCCGTATTTGTTCCTGCGGCAGGCGGCGCTTCGGTTGTTCGAGACGCACGCACCCGAGCAAGCTGTTTTTCAGGAGAGCCTCGGTTTTTTAGAGAATCTGCCGGTCGAAGCGCTTCATTCGTTAATGGCGGAGACGCTCGACAGCGCCACTCATCGTTTGGACGCGTGGATCACGTCCTTGGCCACGAAACGACTCAAGGCACTCCGGAACAGTGTTCCCACGGGCGTGCAATTGGCCGGCTTCAGTTGGCTGGAGAATGTGCGTCCCGCACGGCCTTTGCGGCAGGTGACGCCTCCGGATGGTGTAAGCGCCGGACCCTTGTTTGTATCGGATAGCAACAAGGGATACGTGCATACGCCGTCACTGGGTCACGCCGCAGCGGCGGCGGTTCTGCGCAGCGGTTATCTCTCGCACAAGGGACAAGCCGAAGGAGAACCTCTCGCGATCGATCTCTCATCAGAACGAGTGCACCGCGCGAAATGGGTGCTGGACGGCGTGCGCGAGGGCCAGCCGCTGGGAGCGCTATTAGGTTATCGCTTCGAGCGAGGGCTGCACGATAACGGATTGGACCGGTACATTTTTGGTTTTCGGACTCTGGCAGGATTAAAGCAGGAAGACGAGTTGGCCGAGGCATATGAGAACCTTCATAAGGCCGAAGCTCTCGCCAGAGAAATTAATGATTTGTACGCTAAGAGCCAGGAGGCCACTGCGCGGGCTGACGCTGCCCGCTTGCTCAAGCAACAACTGGAGAACCAGCGCCAGCGGTTGCAGGATGAAGTCAATGCAATAAACGCCCTTGATCAGTTGGCCAGGGCAGCCGACGCGACCGCAGCGCAAGTGGATGCCAGCATTACCCAGCAGCAGAACAGACAACCTCAAAGCGGCGTTCACCAAAAGCCCGGCCAATCCAATTTTAATATCGATATCGTCGACGAACGGGATTTGGATTCGTGGGCGGATCAACTCCAGGTGTTGCAGGCGCAACGAGCGCAGGCATTCAACCAGGCGAAGCTTGCCCACAATAACTTCAATGCGCGCGTCGGTATTCGTGATTTTGACCTGACGCTCATCAGCGCGCTCCATGATCCTTCCAAAGCCAATTCCATTGCCGCCCTCGAAGCTGAGATCGCTCGGGAAGAGGCCGCGGCGCGGGCGCTCGAGCAACAAGCGCTCAGCAAGGAAGGAACACGAGGCAAAGCTGAAGCCGACCTGACTGCCGCACGCGCGGCCCTGGGAGAACTTCTCAAGAAACAATGGGCGAAGGCGCTCGAATCGGTCGCAGCTAACAACGTGGTCGACGGCTTGGAATTACAGCGGCGTTGGAAAGCAGGCATCAAGCACCAGCCTCCACCTCCACGCTGGGATGCGACCACGATTCCGTTCGGAAATGCGGCTCTCGGGTTTCCGGCCGTCGACAGCGACGACTTCAAAGCGCTGGACACCCAACTGCGAGCTCTCGACGAAATGGTGGATGCCGTGAGCGACGTTGTTGTTGCCGAGAGTGTGTACCACCTAGTCCGGGGTAACCCTCTTCGCGCTGGCGCCACTCTCGACGCGATTGCGACTGGCGAAATGGCGCCACCGGAACTCGAGGTGATACGCACCCCGCGCACGGGGATCGGCTTGACGCATCGCCTCCTGGTGTTGTGGTCATCATCGGTTAACACGACTCAGGTAACATCCCATTGGCCAGTGGATGAAAACCAGGTACGGGCGTCGGCGGAACCCTTTCTAAACGCGTGGGCGGCGAAGCTCCTCGGAGATCCCGCGCGGATTCGTTGCCGAGCCGAGTATGTGGACGGAAAGACGGGCGCTGTGCTCGGCACTGCCGAAACCACTCTGCGCACTTTGAATCTTTCGCCTTTGGATGTGGCGTTTATGGCCGAAGGCGACGGGCAGGCGCAGCGCTCCGAATTGGAACAGCGGGTTATTTACCAACTGCTGCGCGCCGGACTTCCTTCGGATGTGCCTAACGCAGAGGTTCGCTTAATCTTTGAGAGGGATCCGTCATGGCCGATGGATCTTATGAGTTTCGGCGAACTGATCGAGGTCGCCCGCAGCATTCGCAAGCTGATCGCAGGCGCAAGGGCCGCGGACGGCCGCGACGTTTCGTTGCCGGAAGCGCCGAGTGCGACCGGACTCGATATCGCCGAACTCGCGAGCCGGGTGGACCGCGCAGTGCAGAAGTTACAACAGGCGCAGCAAAGTCTTGTCGCTCTGCTAAGCGCAGCGGCCAGCTCGCCGGATGTGGGGCAGTTTCGCAGCGCTCTGCTTCGCATGACATTCTTTGGCGTCCAGGGTGCAGTTCCCCTCTCAGCAACGGGCAACAGTCCGGATGTTCAATCGACGCTGCTGGCGCAGGCTCAATCCGTCGCGAAAGAAATAAACCAACGGTTGGCCAGAATCGCTAAGTTGACCGGGGCCAGTGCACCAGCCGCGGAAGATCGGCGGGATTATCACTTGGCTCGAAGCCGCGAAGTATTTGGCACCGATTTCCGAATTCTGCCGCGGTTTACGCCTGAAAATGGCAGCGACCTGAACCAAACCTTCGGCGACACTTTTACTCTACAGGGCGGCGATCCGTTTGCTGCGGTGACCTTTTTCCAACGCGTGAGCCGGGTACGCAGTGGTGTGGCGCAGTTGAATGCCGCGCTCTTATATGCTGAAGCTACAAATGAGGATGCGGCCCTCACCTTGCAAGTCGGCCAATTGCCCTACAAACGAAACGACCGCTGGGTCGCTCTGCCTCGGAGTGCGAATCAAACGATCGACGGCGGCAGATTGTCCCTGGTCACGCACCTGCCGCTGCAGTCGTCGGTCGATTTAAGCAAGCCGCTCTCCGGGCTCTCGATCGACGAATGGGCCGAGGTGGTGCCGAGCAAAAGCGAAACGACCGGCCTGACGTTCCATTATGATCAACCCAGCGCCTGCGCGCCCCAGAGTGTGTTGATCGCCGTTTCCTCGGATGATAATCGGACGGTGTGGGATCTGGATATGCTAGTCTCGATCCTGAATGAAACTTTCGAACTGGCTCAGCTTCGCGCGCTTTCTTTACATGGGCTGATCGAAGCGAGTTGGGTGGAAGATGACCTGCCGACGGGAGCTACTCCTCGAAGTGACGGCGAAAGCTGGCACTGGATAAGTGCCGCGCCCACGCCATTGTTTGGTAAATTGGCCCATCAATCCGCGATGGTGGCTGGGATGCACCAGCATTTCTTTGACGGCGCCACAGAGCCGCTCGTGGCGGGGCCCGGCGAAATTCTGTTCGCCTACGTGTTTCTAGATCCAGCGCAAGTGCCGGCCGAAGTGATGCTGCAATGGAACGATGGATCTTGGGAACATCGCGGCTATTGGGGCGCAAACAATATTGGCTGGGGGGTTGATGGCACCAATAGTCGCCGTTACATGGGGCCGCTGCCACCCGCGGGCCAATGGGTGCGCTTGGAAGTGCCGGTCGAACTCGTCGGGCTGGAAGGCCGGAAAATATACGGGATGGCCTTCACGCTCTTCAATGGCGGGGCCACATGGGATCGCGCCGGCAAGGGCTATCGTCCCGCCTTCACCGTGGACGGAGACGCGATCGACCTCTCCCGCGCGATCGATCCACCATCCGCCGGAGGATAAACGTATGCCTTCAACTGTAATCCTTGAGCCACGCAACGATTGTCCGGAAATGCAGGACGCTCTGCAGGCTCGCATTCACGACCAGCTCTGGCTCCTTGCACGTCAATGGCAAATGGGTGAGTTTAAAGGAGATGACGCTGGGTCGCCGGCTGCGGCTCAACTTATTGCCAGGAGCGCGCCGATTAGCCGGTTTCTGCCGGGTCCCTTGTCGACCGATCCAACGTTAGCTGCGGAGCACGCGCAAAACTACTCACCGTTAAGAGTCCCCCTTGAAACTCTCGTTGAACGCGAACCGATCCGGCGTCCGGGCCAGAATAACTTGCGTCTTGCAGCGGAAACAGGCCAGCACTTCCTGCGGATTTTGGTTGCTCAAAAACGTGGAACTCACCGTCCGCTTTTTCGGACAGCTTTTCCCCTGCGCCGTCCGAGTGCTGCGGAACGACTGACACTCGATGATGACACATTGCATTTTCTCGATGTTGTCGGTCAGCGAGCGGTCGATGGCCTACAGCTGTACGGAAAGCTGCTGGAGGCCCGGCGCGGCAGCGGACTTGCAGCACTTTTCAACCAGGCACCCTTGAATGAAATTCCCGAAGCCGACCGCTCGGAAGTTCTCCAGGCAATGACCATGTGGCTGGCTTGGGTTGAAGCCTTGTTCAGTGAATCAGGCCAGAACGCAGCTTGGTTGCGCGATCGGTTTGAGTATTCGTTTTCCGTTTCGGGCCAGACCGTCGCCGGCGAAACCGTGCTCAGGGCCCCGGAATACCTGGAAGGTCACTTGGATTGGTACTCGTTCGTTGTTCACCCAACGGCAAAGTTGGGCGCAATCGGCCAAGTCCCGTCCTCGACTTTCTGTTTCCTTCCCACGCCCGTCACCTTCCGCGGAATGCCTGCTCCGCGCCTATGGGAGTTCGAGGACGCGCGCGTTAATTTCGGACGCGTCGAGGCAAATCCTCAGGATCTGGCGCGACTGCTCCTCGTGGAATTTGGCCTCGTCTACGGCAACGATTGGTTCGTCATTCCAATCGAACTGGATGCGGGCTCATTATGCCGAATCGGAGCACTCGTAGTGGCGAATACGTTCGGAGAGCGAATGCTGATTTCCTCATCGACAGAAGTCGATGGCCCCGATCCCTCCTGGCGCATGTTCGCGCTCTCCCTGGACCAAGCTGCAAACGGCGAGCCTGGAGCTAATGCCACAGCAAAAAGCCAGGACCTGTTCTTTTTACCCCCGGCCCTCGGAATGAGTCTTGAAGGCCCAACGCTCGAAGAAGTTCTCCTGCTTCGCGATGAGATGGCCAATATGGCTTGGGCAGTCGAGCGTATTGTGGAAAGTCCGTCGAATCATCCGTTGGATCGTTTTGAAGCATATCAGCAAATGCAACGACGCAGGGAATCGGCTGCGGCAGCTGAACCAGAAGCTATGCCTAACGGAGAGCTTATCTATCGCCTGGGAACGACCGTTCCTGATTATTGGGTCCCCCTGCTTCCCGTCCAGGTTGGCTCCGCTCTTCGCTTGAAACGTGGTTCCCTTCCGCGCCTCGGGACGGGCGAGGTCGAAGGAAGACTCAAGCCGCAAGGTCTGATTCTTGACCCAGGTCACGACCTGGTATTGCCTGATGAAGAAGTGCCCCGAGAAGGCGCGCAAGTCACGCGAAGCTATCAGTATGCCCGTTGGGTAGACGGCTCAATGCATCTTTGGGTCGGGCGACGCAAAGGAGTTGGGCGCGGCGAGGGATCGAGCGGGCTACGCTTTGACACGATCGAAGGACCATAGAACCGGGCGGAATGGCATTGACGGATTACCCAGCATTTGATAAGTGCTGACGGGCGGACCGCCGTGCTTCGGCATCCATGGCGAACGAAATTTCATTAGCGAACGCCTCGTTGCCACTGCATGAAGTGCTCGAAGCTGAGTTCGTCGCTTTGCATGGGGAACTGCCTGCTGACTATCCGAGTTCGACGCAGCTCTCTGCATCTCGGGCGGCAGACGGTTCCCTGGATTTCCCATATTGGTATGAAATGATGATTGCTTTGCCTTTATAAAGGGATTCTGAATCAGCGTGCTGCAGGATTTTCAATTGCGCGTTCAGTTTATGGGCAAGTTATTCGATTCTCTCAGTCACCCGAGAAAACAACCGCGCATATTCCCGAGCAAGCTTTGAACGATCACCAAAAGCCTCAGGCCGGGCGTGAAGACGAACGACTTTCTAAATGAGAGAGATCCGGTTATTCATGAGCGATCGCCGCTTCGAGCTCAACGGAAACGAACTAAGCTTTTCGTCAGCTTGCGCCATTAGGCCGACACTGATTGCGCTTGGAATTCCGCGAGCGTCGAAATTTGGCAGGATTCGGACATCAATAATGCCACTGATGTACAATGAGAGTTAGCTCCGCAATTCTGCAATTGTGCCAATTTTGCTTGATCAGTTTTAGCAAACGGCCCCGCAGTCGAAATTTTTTTGATATCCTGCGCAAAATAGAAAGGACTGCATTCGATTGCCAGCGATTGCAGAACTGACTACTACTACGAACTCCGGCGAACGTCCCGGGACAAACGGCAAGAAAAATTCTATAGAGCTGCAAAAAGAATTGCCCGGAAGCTCCAAATTTTCTATAGCCGCACAAGAAAAGAACTAGAAATTCTATATTACCGTTTAGAACCGGTTTTAGCGCCGGAAATAATTTGCTAATAGGGCGGCGATTGGAAGCCTACTTCGATCCACCGCGTCTAAACCATTAAAAACATCAATGCCAGGTTATGACTTTGGGCTTCATTTGTTATGACTATGAGGACTCAGATATACATAACTCTCTATGCATGAGAGAAATGTGGCTGGGGGCGGAATCGAACCGCCGACACGTGGATTTTCAGTCCACTGCTCTGCCAACTGAGCTACCCAGCCGTAAACGACATTCGATCTAGCGTCGCATCGTGGGGTTCCCACTATGCA
>Ga0066710_100004444_pt1 | contig 12420 bp, 13 predicted proteins | sample GraSoiAngelo_159_FD_79666 | JGI IMG/M metagenome (GOLD analysis project Ga0066710, IMG submission 79666) | Grasslands soil microbial communities from the Angelo Coastal Reserve, California, USA - 14_1009_16_40cm | ecosystem: Environmental > Terrestrial > Soil > Grasslands | place: USA...
CCGCGCGTTGCTCGAGGCCCTGGCTGCCGCTGGACCGCGCGCGTGATCGGGCTCGGATCGAGCCGACGGTGGGCCGCGGCGGGTTGCGCCGCGATCCTGGCGGTGCTCTCTTCCTGCGCCCCGCACCGCGTCTCGCTTCCCGAGGTCTCGCCGGCCTCGTTGGCCGAGCGCTATCGCCTCGCGCTCGCCGAGCGGCTGGAGCGTGGCGGGGCGATGGAGTCCGAGGTGGTGCTGTGGGCCGAGGTGGCGGGGCAACGCCGCTGGCCCGGGATTCAGGCCGACGTGTACGCCGCCGCACCGGACGCGGTGCGCTTGAAGGTGGGCTCGACGTTCGGCACCGCCGCCATCCTCGGAGCGCGCGGCGACTCGCTCCGTGCCTACCTTCCGGCCGAACGCCTGGGACTCCGTCTCGACGCGAGCCGGGACTCGCTGCCGATCGCGGGGGTGGGGGCGCTGGCCTACCGCGCCCTGAGCGCTGCGTGGCGACCCCCGGCCGAGGCGTGGCAGCGGGCGTCGCGCGTCGATAGCCTGCTCGAGGTGGACTGGATGGAGGAAGGAGATTCGCTGGCGCTTCGGGTCGGCCGCGCCGGCTTGCCGGTACAGGTCTCGGGAGCGCACCAAGAAGTTCGGTGGCGAGCGGACTACCGAGGCTGGGATCGGAGCAGCGGCATCGCGTGGCCCTCGTGGGTCGAGTTCACGCAGGGCTCACTCCACCTCAAGTGCAAGGTGACCCGATCGCGCTGGCAAGCGCGCGCGGATACGCTGCGGCTGGCAGTTCGAATCCCGGCGGGTGCCGATGCCTTGACGCTCGATGACTTGCGAGCGGCGTTGCGGCGGCTGGGCTCCTTCTGATGTGGCGCGGCTTTGGGGGTCGCGTGCTGCTCGCGTCGGTCGCCACGCTGCTCCTCACGGCGGCAACGCCCGCGGGCTTGGTCTCGACCCGCGGCCTGGTCCAGCGTCTCGGGCGGGCCGGGCGCGTCACCGTCGCGTTCCGGGCCGTGACCCGGAGCGAAGGCGGCGTACGCGCACGCCGCGGCACGTTGGCGCTCGAGCCCCCCGACCGGGTGCGGATCGATTTCCCGGCCCTGGGCGAGCGGATTGCTCTGCGTTCCGACGGGGGCGAGTGGCTGCAGCCCGCGGCACGACAGATGTTGACGCTGACGACCCAGCACGTCGCCTCGACGATGGGGCTGTGGCGGCTGTTCTTGAACCCCGAGGAAGGGCTCTACGCCGAGCGGCGGCTCACGGCCAACCGCTTCCGGCTCGGGCTGGCCGCCACCGAGACGACGCTGCCCGAGAGCGTGACGGTGACGCTCGCCGGCACCGGCCTGCCGAGTCGGATCGAGTTCGTGAGTCCTGCGGGCGATCTCGAAACCTACGAGTTCGGCGCCTGGCGGTTCGGGCCCGCGCGTGGCGCGGCTGGCTTTCGCCTGGCGGCCCCGCGCGGATACGAAGTGCTCCCAATGCCCTGACCACGCCCTCCGGGGCGCCGCGAGCAACGGCTTAAGTCGTTCTGGATACACGAGAAAGCGGCGCAGCCTTGCTTGACAGGGCGTTCCCGAGTGGGGGAGACTGCCGCCTCGCTCGTGCGTGTCATCTCGGGAGAACTCGGCGGCCGCCGCCTCGTGGCCCCGCGGGGAGGGCGCACTCGGCCGAGCTCGGACCGGGTGCGCGAGGCTCTGTTCATGGCGCTCGAGCCGTTCACGGGGCGACGCGTCATCGACCTCTATGCGGGGAGCGGCGCGTACGGCATCGAAGCGTTGTCGCGCGGCGCCGTGCGCGCGGACTTCGTCGAATCGGATCGCGCGGCGCGGGCCGCACTCGACCGTAATCTCGAAACGTTGGGGCTCACCGGACGCGCGCGGGTGTGGCCACTTGCCCTGCCGCGGGCGATCGGGCGCCTGCGGGCCGAGCTGGCGCAGGCGGATCTCGTCCTGGCGGATCCTCCGTACGGCGGTGAAGAAGCACGGTCGGTGCTCGCGGCGCTGGGCCACGAGGGCGTGTTGGCCGAGCACGCCCGCGTGGTGGTGGAGCATCACGCCAAGGACGAGCTGCCCGAGCGAGCGGGCCGTCTCGTTTGCCTTAGGCGACGGCGGTATGGAGAGACCATGGTGTCCACGTACGAGACACGGGCCGGGAGCGATCCCGGTGAGACTTGAGGAGGATCGGACATGAGCGAGCGCACGGCATTGTTCCCCGGGACCTTCGACCCGTTCACGAATGGGCACCTGGACCTGACGCGCCGCGCCACGCGACTGTTCGATCGCGTGGTCGTCGCGGTCGCCGACAGCCAAGCCAAGGCAACGCTGTTCACTCTCGAGGAGCGCACCGACATGGCGCGCGCGGCCGTCCAGAGCATGCGTCGGGTCGAGGTGGTCTCGTTCGCGGACCTGGTGGTGGCGTGCGCGGAACGGGTCGGAGCCACGGTGATGATCCGGGGCTTGCGCGCGGTGAGCGACTTCGAGTTCGAGTTCCAGATGGCGCTCATGAACCGGCGCCTGTCGCGCTCGGTCGAGGTCGCATTCTTGATGCCGAGCATCCAGTACACCTACCTCAACTCGACGATCGTGAAGGAGGTCGCGCGCCTGGGCGGCGTGATCAAAGGCTTGGTCCCCCCGGTGGTGGAACGGCGGCTGCGCGAGCGTCTCTCGCCGAAGCGCTCGGGTGCGGCGCGCCCGCGCGTCGCACGGGGATGACGCCGCTGCTCGATCGCATCGCGGACCAGGCGAGGCGGCGTGCCGCCCGGCTCGCGCTGGTCGAGGGCGAGGACGAGCGCGTGGCGTGCGCCGCCGCCGAGCTGGCGCGGCGGGGCGTGGCGCAGGTTTCGCTGTTCGGCCGTCCCGAGGTGGTCGCGGAGGCCGCGCGGCGCTCGCGGGCGCGTCTCGACGGCGTGCGGGTGCGCGATCCAGGCGATCCCGAGGCAGTGGTCCGGGCCGCACGCGCGCTCGCCGAGGCGCGCGGGGACCGGCTCGCGGCCTCAGAGCGCGACCGCCTGGCGCGCCAAGCGTTGTTTCAGGCGGCGGCCGAGGTGCGGGAGGGTGACGCGGACTGCATGGTCGCAGGAGCCGTCCACACCAGCGCCGAGGTATTGCGCGCGTCGATCTGGCTGCTCGGGCTCGCCCCGGGCGTGAGCACGGTCTCGTCGTTCTTCGTCATGATCTTGCCCGCCGCCTTCGAACGGGCCGAACGTGTGTTCGCGTTCGCCGACTGCGGCGTGATCCCGGATCCCTCGGTCGAGCAGCTGGCGGAGATCGCCTGCCTCGCCGCGGACAATTTCGAGCGGCTGGTGCACGAGCCGGCTCACACCGCCCTGTTGTCGTTTTCCACCCGCGGCAGCGCCGACCATCCGAGAGTGCGCAAGGTGCGCGAGGCGCTGGCCCTGGCGCGCGCGCGACGGCCCGATCGCCTGTTCGACGGCGAGCTGCAGGCCGACGCCGCCCTCGATCCCACCGTGGCCCGCACCAAGGCTCCGAACAGCCCGGTCGCGGGGCGCGCCAACGTGCTCGTGTTTCCCGATCTCGACGCCGGGAACATCGGGTACAAGCTGGTGCAGCGCCTCGCGGGCGCGGCCGCCTACGGTCCGATCTTGCAGGGCTTGAAGCGGCAGGCGAACGACCTCTCGCGGGGCTGCAACGTCGACGACGTCGTCCAGGTGGCGACGATCGCGTGCGCGCTGTGCCCGACGACCGCCGAGGGCGCGGCGGGCGGCGTGGGGAGCGCGTGACGCTCAGGGTCTCGCGTCTCGCCCAGCGGGTGGGCCACTCGGGCACGATGGCGGTGGACGACCGCATGCAGGCCCTGCGAGGGCTGGGCCACGACATCGTCAGCCTGGGAGCCGGTCAGCTCGACTTCGATACGCCGGCCCCGATCGGCGAAGCGGGCGCGCGGGCGATCACGTCGGGGCAGACGCGCTACACCCCGGTGGCGGGCACCGCGGGCTTGCGCGCAGCGGTGCGGAGCAAGTTCGAGCGGGACAATCGCCTCCTCTACGCCGAGGACGAAGTGATCGTGGGGGCCGGAGCCAAGAACGTGATCTTCCATGCCCTGCTGGCTCTGGTCGACCCCGAAGACGTGGTGATCGTTCCGGTTCCGTGTTGGCCGAGCTACCCACCGATGGTCGCGATCGCGGGTGGGCGAGTGGTCGGCGCGCGCCTCGATGCGAGACGGGGCTACAAGCTGACCGTCGAAGGACTGGTGAGTGCGGTGGCGGAGGGGCGCGGGCGCACGCGGGGCCTGATCCTCAATTCTCCGCACAACCCGACCGGTGCGGTCTACTCGGCCGAGGAATACGCGCGCATCGCCGAGGTGGTCGAGGGCGAGAACCTGTGGGCGATCAGCGACGAGATCTACGAGCACCTGACCTACGACGGCGCATTCACGAGCTTCGCCACCCTGCCGAAGATGCGGGAGCGCGTGGTGACGGCGAACGGCGTGTCCAAGGCGTTCGCGATGACCGGCTGGCGCCTCGGGTACGCGGGCGGTCCGCGGGCGGTGGTGCGGGCCATGGAAGCCCTGCAGAGCCATACCAGCGGGAATCCGAGCAGCATCTCGCAGGCCGCGGCCGAAGCCGCGCTGCGCCTTTCGCTCGATGGAGATCCAGCCCTCGCCGAGACGCGGCGTGCCATGTTCCAGGCCATGCTGCAGCGCCGCGAGCTGGCCTGCCGAGAGTTGGCGAGCCTGCCCGACGTCCACCTGGTGCGGCCGGCCGGCGCGTTCTACGTGTTCGCCGACTTCTCCCGCCATTTCGGGCGCGAGCTGTCGGGAAAGAAAATCCAAGGCTCGACCGATCTCGCCGAGCATCTCCTGGAGCACGCCGGGGTGGCGACCGTTCCGGGAGTGGTGTTCGGCGACGATCGGTGCCTTCGCGTATCATTCGCGACCTCCACGGAGGAGTTGAGCGTGGCACTGCAACGCATCCGCAAGGCGTTGAGCTAGGGAACCGGCAGAAGACATGCCCACGTACACCTACCGTTGTCGCAAGTGCGGACATCGGTTCGAGCTGTTTCATGGAATCAAGGACGAGAAACCGCGGCGCTGCCCGAAGTGCAAGAGCCGGGCGGATCGGGTCCCGGCGGGAGGCGCGGGCATCCTGTTTCGGGGCTCCGGCTTCTATGGCACCGACTACCGGAGCGCGGCCTACAAGAAGAAGGCGAAGCAGGAACAGGCGGGAGCCAGTGGAGCCGGAGCCGGCGGAGCGGGAGAGAGCAAGGCGGGAGAGACCAAGGGGGAAAAGACCTCCCCGAAGCCCCCGCCGAGCTCGGGCAAGGGGGATGGCTCCCGCGCCTGACGAGGGTGCCCGATGCTGAGGAGTCTCGCGCTCGGACTGATCGAGTCCCACCGCATTGCCGCCGAGCCCCGCCGATCCGCGGGGCGACGCGGGAGGACTCTCCTCAAGATCGATCACGTGGTGATCGAGGGCGATGACAGCGCGCTCGCGCTTCGCGCCTACGAGGCGACCGGCGCGACGCGTCTGGCCCCCGAGCTGGTGCTGGCGTGCGCCGTGCACGATCCACTGCGCTCCGCAGAACACGCGGAGGAGCAGCGCGTCCTCGAGCGACTGGGGCCCCGCCATGGCCTCATCGTCTCGCGCTGGGGCAACGGCGCCGGTCACCACGTGCACTGCGCGCGCTTCGCGGCCCCGGGGCGAATCGCGCTCGGCTTACACCCCACGATTTCGGCGTGCGGCGCGTTCGGTGCGCTGGGGTTCGAGGCGGACGTGATCGAAATCGCCGCCGTGTTGGCCGGGACTCCGCACCGGCGTGCCCTCGAAGGCGTGACGGCGCTCGCGCTCACCGGGCGGCCGGTGGCCTGCGTGGGTGGGTGGGATCTGGCGCTGGCGCTCGAGCGCGCGCTCGGCCGGAGCCCATCGCGCGGTGGGATCCTCGAGGTATTGCCGGATGGGCTCGCGGCCTTGTCGATGGCCGATCGGCTCACGATGGCGCTGCGCGCGCGGGCGCTGGGACTGACCGCCGCGTTGTTCCCGTCGGACGAAGTCACCCGGCGCTTCCTCGCCCTCCAAGGGCGCGAGGCGGACTGGAAGGCCCTGGCCGGCGATCCGGCGGCACGCTACGACGCTCGCCTCGAGATCGACCTTTCCACCCTGGAGCCGCTGGTGGGACGTGCCGAGGGGCGCGACGTGGTCCTGGCCCGAGACGTCGCGGGCCGCCCGGTCCGCACGGTGGTGATCGGACCCGATGCCTCGGCGGATGATCTCAGACGCTTCGCCCTCAGGCTCGCGGGGCGACCGATTCATCGCGAGGTGAGCCTGCTGGTCACGGTGGGAAGTCGCCAGATCTGGGACACGCTGGTCGATGGCGGGTGCGCCCAGAGTCTCGCCGCGGCGGGCGCGCGCATTGCCCACGGCGGGGACGAGGCTCGCGCGTGGACGCGGCCTTTGATCGGGCCGGCGATCGGATTCGGCTTCGCGGGCACCGCTCGGGAGCCACGCGGGGTGGACGTGGCGGGGCCCGAAGTCTGCGTGGCGAGCGCGCTCGCCGGGGCGCTCGCGGACCCGCGATCGCTCGAGGGAGGGCCGGGCCCGGACGGCGCAGGCGACGGCCCGTACGTCGTCAACGACGCGTTCTTGGCGCGCCCGCCCACTGCGGAGCCACGTCTCGACCCCGGGCCCGTCGCCCTGGCCGAGGTGCCGCTCGCTCCGCCCGTGCGGGGCCCGCAGCGCGGGGTCGTGCTGATCAAGATCGGGGATCGCGTGGAGACCGATTGCATCCTTCCCTTCGGTCCGCGCGTTCGAAGTCTCCGAGGCTCGATTCCCGCGCTCGCCCGCCACGCCTTCGCCGGCGTGGACCCGGGCTTCGCCGCGCGCGCCGAGCGCGAGGGCGGCGGGTTCGTCGTGGCCGGTAACGACTTCGGGATGGGGCCGCCGCGCGTCCACGCGGTGCTGGTCCAGGTGCAGCTGGGCGTGCGTGCGGTGCTGGCCTGCTCCTTCGATCCGCGGCATCGGCTGCAGATGATCCGGCTCGGCGTCCTGCCGCTTCGTCTCGAGAGCCGCGTCGACTACGACGCGACGCACGGCGGCGACGAGCTCGAGATCCCCGACCTCCCCGACGGCCTCGAGGTCCATCGTTCGCTGGCCGTGCGCAACCTGACGCGCGGCTCCCAGCACGTGCTCCGCCACGATCTCACCCACGACGAGATCGCGATCGTCCTGGCGGGCGGCCTGCTGCGCGCGGCGACGAAGCGAACCCGGGGCGCTTAGGATGGCGCGATGAGCCATCGTGTCACTCTGATTCCCGGCGACGGCATCGGCCCCGAGCTGATTGCGGCGGTGCGGCGGACGCTGGAAGCGACCGGGGTCGCGTTCGAATGGGACCTGCAGCCGGCCGGCGCGGAGTGCGTGCCCACCGAAGGGACGCCGCTCCCGCCGCGCGTCCTGGATTCGTTGCGCGCGAATCGGGTGGGCCTCAAGGGGCCGATCACCACCCCGGTCGGCACCGGGTTTCGCTCGGTGAACGTGGAGCTGCGGCGCGCGCTCGACCTGTACGTCAACTTGAGGCCGGCCAAGACCTATCCCGGGGTGCCGCGGCCGATCCATGACGTCGATCTGGTGTTGGTACGGGAGAATACCGAGGACCTCTACGTGGGCCTCGAGTTCGAGCGCGGCTCGACGGCGGTCGCCGAGCTGAGCGCGCTCGTCGAGCGCCACGCGGGGCGGACCTTCCCGCTCGATGCCGGGGTTTCGCTCAAGCCGATCTCGGTCTCGGGAACACGGCGCGTGGTGCGCTTTGCGCTCGAGCATGCGCGGTCGCACGACCGCCGCCACGTCACGGTGGGGCACAAGGCGAACATCATGAAGTACACGGATGGACTGTTCCTCGAGGTGGCGCGCGAGGAGGCGCGCGGCTATCCGGACGTGGCGTTCGACGACGTGATCGTCGACAACCTGTGCCTGCAGCTGGTGCAGCGCCCGCAGCAGTACGACGTGCTGGTGCTGCCGAACCTCTACGGCGACATCATCTCGGACCTCTGCGCCGGTTTGGTGGGAGGCCTGGGAGTGGCGCCGGGAGCGAACCTGGGAGACGGCATCGCGGTGTTCGAGCCGGTGCACGGCTCGGCGCCCGCGTTCCAAGGGTCGGGACGGATGAACCCGACGGCGCTGCTGCTGTCGGCGACCCTGATGCTGCGGCACCTGGGGGAGCGAACGGTGGCGGATCGCCTCGAGCGCGCGGTGGCGCGGGTGCTGGTGGAAGGACGAGCGGTGACGCGCGACTTGAAGCCGCCATCCGCCGCCGACCAGGGAGCGACCACCGAGGAGATGGCGGACGCCGTGATCGCGGCGTTTCGCGCGGGGCTCGCGTGCTGATCGACCAGGCGGAGATCCGTGTCGTCGCGGGCAACGGGGGGAACGGGTGCGTGAGCTTTCGACGCGAGAAGTACGTACCGCGCGGCGGGCCGAATGGGGGCGATGGGGGACACGGAGGGAGCGTGGTGCTGGTGGCCGATCCCCATGTGCGCACGTTGCTTGACTGCCGTGAACAGCCTCGCTACCGTGCCGGAAGCGGGCGCGCGGGTTCGGGGAACAACCGCACCGGGAAGGATGGCGAGGATCTGGTGATACGCGTCCCCCCTGGCACCGTGATCAAGGACCCCAAGAGCGGCGAGGTCTTAGCGGATCTGGTGGAGCCCGAGTCGCGCTGGACCGCGGCGCGCGGGGGGCGGGGCGGGCGCGGAAACGCCCGGTTCGCGACCGCGACCCACCAGGCCCCACGGCGCGCCGATCCCGGCGAGCGCGGCGAAGAGCGCCTGCTCGCCCTCGAGCTCAAGCTGATCGCCGACGTCGGACTCGTGGGACTGCCCAACGCCGGCAAATCGACGCTGCTCGCGCGCATTTCGCGGGCGCGGCCGCGCATCGCCCCCTATCCGTTCACGACCCTCGAGCCGCATCTGGGGATTGTCGAGCTGTCCGATGGACGACGTCTGGTGGTGGCGGATCTGCCGGGCCTGATCGAAGGGGCGCATCGGGGGAAGGGACTGGGGCTTTCCTTCCTGCGCCACGTGGAGCGAACCCGGGCGCTGGTGCTGATGGTCGACGCCGCGACGGAAGCGCCGCGTCGCGACCTGGCGCTCGTCGAGCACGAGCTCGACTGCTACAGTCCGGAGTTCAAGGCGCGGCCGCGCGTCGTGGTGCTCAGCAAGGCGGACCTGCTCGCGCCGGAGCGACGCGCGCAAGCGGCCGAGGAGCAGGGTCTTCCCGAGGCGCGCGTGGTGAGCGCCCACAGCGGGCTCGGGATCGAGGACCTGCTGGAGACGTTGTGGAATCTGGCGCGTCCCGATCGTCCGGTCGCCGGTGTGGACGCGCCCGAGGAATCCGCAACGTGAGCGACCACAGCCACCAGAGCAGACCGTTCGATGCCCTCAATTCGCGAGGGCTGGCCGGCAAGCGCGAATACGTGAAGGGACTCGCGCGGCGCGATGACGCCGAAGCTCTGTCGCTGCTGGTCGAATGTCTGTGCGACGAGTCGTGGTTCTTGCGTGAGCTGGCCGAGGATGCGCTGCTGCGCGCGGGCCCGCGCTCGAGCGTGGTTCTGCTGCCGCTGCTCGAACAGGGCTTGTGGTTCACGCGCACCAGCGCCGCTCGCGTGCTCGGGAAGTTCGCCTGCCGCGACGCGGTGCCCGGTCTGCTGCGGTTGGCCGAGGATGCCAACGAGACCGTGGCCGCGGCGGCCTGTGGGGCGCTGATTGCGATCGGACGCGGCGGAGGCACGGTGCGCATCGCCCGGGAGCTGTTTCGCGTGCCACCCGAGGTGAGGCGGCGCCGCATCGAGGAGCTCGCGGCCCTTGAGCGCCCGATGGCGGACCGCATCGAGCGCCTGCAGCGCAACGAACGCCTCATGTCGCTGGAGCGGGGCGATGACTTGAGCGACGAGAGCCCCGAGGTAGGGGGGTCCGAAGGCCTCGAACGGGAACCCCTCACCGGCTCGGCCGCCGACTCCCGGCCCCAAGAGCCAGAGCCACGGCGTGGCGACGCACCACCCCCTTGAGCACACGGCCCTGGCGCGCCTGGGCGCGCGCGCGGTCGCACGTGAGGACCCCGCGTACCCGCGCGGGCTCTGCGATCTGGCCGACGCGCCGCCCGTGGTGTTCGTGCGCGGCGGGCCGATCCCGGCGTGGGAGACCATGGTGGCGCTGGTTGGATCGCGGGCGGCCTCTCCCTACGGCGTGCGCCAGGCGGGGCGCTTGGCGGGAGATCTGGCGCGGCTCGGGCTCACCGTGGTGAGCGGCCTGGCGCGCGGGATCGACGCCGCGTCCCACCGCGGTGCGCTCGAAGCGGGAGGCCGCACCATCGCGGTGCTGCCCTCGGGGCTCGATGACGTGACGCCCCGGCATCACCGGGAGCTGGCCGAGGAGATCGCGGCGCGTGGCGCGCTGTTGAGCGAAATTGCTTCCGGACCGCCGCGCTACCGGGCCGATTTCGTGACCCGCAACCGGTTGATCGCCTCGCTGGCGGCGGCGACCGTGGTGGTCGAGGCGGCGACACGAAGCGGAGCACTCAGCACGGCGGCGGCGGCGCGCCGCGTGGGGCGACCGGTGCTCGCGGTGCCGGGAGACCTCGATCGTGACACCGCGGCGGGCTGTCACGCGCTGCTCCGCGCCGGAGCGCGGCTGTGCACCGGAGCGGCCGACGTGCTCGCCGCTCTGCCGCGGCAGACCAAGGACTCGGGTGCGCCCGCCGACCCGGCGCCGGGGGCTGCCGCGCGGCTGCTCGAAGCGCTCGAGGTCGAGCCGCGATCGATCGAGACCCTCGCCGCAGCGGCACGGCTCGACGTCGCGGAAGCCCTGGCCGAGCTGCTGGCGCTCGAGTGGGCCGGAGTCGTCGAGTCGCGGCCCGGGCAGCGCTGGGCGCGCCCGCCAAGGCCGCGACGGTGAGCCTTTACCCGAGCGCCGAAAGTCTGATGGTGCAGGCCGTCGCCGCCGGCATCGGCGTGATGCCGTGGCGCCTGTCGCTCAAGGTCGGGGCGGCTCTGGGCGATGCGGTGCGGATCGCCGGCGTGCGGCGCGCCGTGGCCGCGGGCAACCTCGCCCAAGCGTTCCCGGAGTGGAGCCTCGAGGAGCGGGAGCGAGTCCTCGCGGATCACTATCGCGAGCTCGGTCGGGTGGCGTGCGAGTACGTGCGCCTCCCCGAGCTGGCGCACGCCGCGCCGGGCGAGGTCATCGCCCAGGTGCATGGCATGGAGCACTTGATCGCCGCGCACGACGCCGGTCGCGGCGCGTTGCTCGTCACCGGGCATTTCGGCAACTTCGAGCTGGGAGCCGCGTACCTCGGCCGCCGCCATCCGGTGGACATGGTGGTCAAGCCGCTGGCGAACCCGGGGGTCCAGGCGTGGATCGCCGAGCGGCGGCGGCGCGCGGGCGTGGGCATGATTCCGCTCGGCGCGGGCGTGCGCCGCGTGTTCGAAGCCTTGCGCCAGAACCGCTGGGTGGCGCTGCTCGCCGACCAGGACGCCAAGAGCAGGGGCGTGTTCGTGCCGTTCCTGGGCCGCCCGAGCAGCACGCCCGTGGGCCCGGCCGAAATCGCGCTGCGGACCGGGGCGCCGCTCATCATGGGATTCATGCACCGTCGCGCGGACGGCCGGCACGAGCTCGAGGTCTTGCCGCCGCTCTTAGCGTCCGAGACGGACGGGGATCCGGCGCTGTTGCTGACCGCGCGGCACGCGGCCTGCCTCGAAGCCTGGATTCGCCGCCACCCGGCGAACTGGCTGTGGCTGCACCGGCGCTGGAAGAGCGCGCCGCCGGCGGCCGAGTCCGCGGGGGCCGCGTGATGCATCGCTACCCGCTGCGCGTCCGCTACGGCGATACCGACCGGATGGGATTCGCGTACTACGCCCACTATCTGCGCTGGTTCGAGATCGGCCGCGCCGAGATGCTGCGCTCGCTGGGGATGAGCTACAAGGAGGTCGAGGAGGCAGGCGTGTCGCTGCCGGTGCTCGACGCGCATTGCCGCTACCTCAAGTCGGCGCGCTACGACGATTCCATCACGATCGAAACCGGTGTCGCCGAGCTGAGGCGCGCCTCGGTGCGCTTCGCCTATCGCGTGCGGCGTGACGAGGATGGCGCGGTGCTCGCCGAAGGCTCGACCGAGCACTGCTTCCTGGGCCGGGACGGCCGCCCCGCTCGGCCGCCGCACGCGCTGGTCACGGTGCTCGAGCGGGCCCCGCGCGCGGCCACGCCGCGGGCCTGCTAAGCCCTCTGGGGAGCCGGGGCGGAAGGCGCCGCGGCTCCGTGCGCGAGCCCCAGGGCGGCGAGCAGGAAGGCCAAGTCCGAGGCCACGTCGCGCAGCGCGTCGTAGCGACCCGACGCTCCGCCGTGCCCCGCCCCCATCAGGGTTCGGAACAGGAGCGGGTTCGCGTCGGTCTTGAGCGTACGCAGCCGCGCCACGTACTTGGCCGGTTCCCAGTACATCAC
>Ga0066710_100004445_pt1 | contig 12420 bp, 13 predicted proteins | sample GraSoiAngelo_159_FD_79666 | JGI IMG/M metagenome (GOLD analysis project Ga0066710, IMG submission 79666) | Grasslands soil microbial communities from the Angelo Coastal Reserve, California, USA - 14_1009_16_40cm | ecosystem: Environmental > Terrestrial > Soil > Grasslands | place: USA...
CAGCGAGGAGGGAAGACGGCGCGTCTGAGCGCCGCGAAGCGAGCGGACGGGGCAGTGCTGAGGTGTTCAGCGTCGGGTTCGACCTGGACATGACCCTGGTCGACTCCCGGCCGGGGATCGCCGCCGCATTCCGCAGGCTCAGCGCGCTGACCGGGGTACCGATCGACGCCGACCTCGCGGTGACCCGGCTCGGGCCGCCGTTGGAGCACGAGATCGCGTACTGGTACCCGGCCGCGGAGGTACCCGCCGCGGTGGCCCGGTACCGGGCGCTGTACCCGGATCACGCCGTGGCCCCGTCACCGGCCCTGCCGGGCGCGGCCGAGGCGCTCGCCGCGGTACGGGCGGCGGGTGGTCGGGTACTCGTGCTGACCGCCAAGAAGACCGAGCTCGCCGCGCTGCACCTGCGCCACCTGGGCCTGGTCGCCGACGAGCTGCGCGGACTGGCCTGGGCGGACGGAAAGGCGCTCGCCTTACGGGAGACCGGCGCGGTCGCCTACGTCGGCGACCACGTCGCGGACATGGCCGCCGCGCGGGCCGCCGGGGTGTTCGCGGTCGGCGTCACCACCGGTCCGTGCACCGCGGACGAACTCGTCCAGGCTGGCGCGGATACGGTACTGGCGGACCTGCGGGGCTTTCCGCTATTACTGGCGCAGATTCCGCTTGGGCGCGGAGTTACGGGTGACTAGCCTGTGGTAAGACCGCGCGAGCGGTCTATTTCCGGATGCGAAGAACGAGGGTGGCCGCGGTGCCGACGGGGCGAGTGAAGTGGTACGACACGGAGAAGGGCTTCGGCTTCCTCACCCGTGACGAGGGCGGTGACGTCTTCGTCCACAAAGCTGCGCTGCCCGACGGGGTCGATGAGCTCAAGCCCGGTCAGCGTGTCGACTTCGGCGTCGTGGAGAGCCGCAAGGGCAACCAGGCGCTGGCCGTCAAGCTGCTGGACAGCCCGCCGTCCGTGGCCGAGCTGCGCCGCCGGCCGCCGGAGGAGCTGCACGGGCTGATCGAAGACATGATCAAGGTACTGGAAGCGAAGGTCATGCCGGACCTGCGCCGCGGCCGGTTTCCCGACCGGAAGGCGACCAAGAAGGTCGCCGAGCTCGTACACGCGGTCGCCCGCGAGCTAGAGACCTGACGGCGGGGTCAGGCCGGCGTCGGCGGCCCGGCCCAGCAGCGCCCGTACCGCGGCATACCCCTCCTCGCCGAGATCCTCGGTGAACTTGTTGACGTAGAGCCCGATGTGCTGCGCGACGACGTCGGGCTCCATCTCCTGCGCGTGTTCGAGCACGTACTCCTGGCTCGCCGCCGGGTATGCCCAGGCGTGGCGCACCGACGCCCGTACCCATTCCGCCGCGGCCGCCGGATCCACGCTGTCCCGCTTGGCGAGGATGGCGCCGAGCGGGATCGGCAGGCCGGTCTCCTGCTGCCACCACTCGCCCAGGTCGGCGACGGCGGTCAGCCCGTACCGCGGGTAGGTGAACCGGGCCTCGTGGATGACCAGTCCGGCGTCGTACCGGCCGTCCGCGACGCCCGGCATGATCTCGTGGAACGGTACGACCTCGATGCGGCTCGCCGGGTGCGCCGCGGACCAGAACCGGTACAGCAGGTATGCCGTGGTGCGCTCGCCGGGTACCGCGACAGTGCCGGTCGGGTCGCCGCCCTCCCGCGTCAACACGAGCGGGCCGCACCCGTACCCGACGGCACCGCCGCACGGCAGCAGCGCATACCGGTCCAGCAGCCACGGCAGCGCGCCGTAGCTGACCTTGACCAGGTCGAACCGGCCGGCCAGCGCCTCGGTGTTCGTGACGTCGACGTCGGCGTAGGTCACCTCGACCGGCGGGGCGCCCTCGACGAGTCCGTGCACGAGCGCGTGGAAGACGAACGTGTCGTTCGGGCAAGGGGAGAAGGCGAGCTTCACCAGCCCAACTTACCCAGCGCCCGACCCAGGTCGGTCAGCGCGGCCAGTGCCTGCGGAATCCGCCACCCGGCCCGGTCACGCGGCCCGACCAGGTTGGAGATCGTGCGTACCTCGGCGAACGCTACCCCGGCGGCGACCGCCGCCGTGGCGACGCCGAAGCCCTCCATGCCCTCGGCCAGCGCGGTCGGGTGCCGGGCCGTGACAGCGGCGGTTCCCTCGGCGGTACCGGTGACCGTGTGCACGGTCAGGATCGGCCCGGCGGTCGCGTCCGGCAGCGTGGCGCTCAGAGCCGTCCGCAGGCCGGCGTCGGTGGCGTGCACCGTCGGCCCGAAGCCGAGCGCGGACAGTGCGAGGAACCCGTCGGGCGAGTCGGCGCCCAGGTCGGCGGCGACGCTCTCGGTCGCCAGGGCGGTGCCGCCGACGTCGATCCGGCCGGCGAACCCGCCGCCGATGCCGGCGCAGAGCACCGCACGGTACCGGCCGGTGGCGAGCAGCCGTGCGGTACCGGCGGCGGCCGCCGCGATGCCGACCCCGACGATCTCGACCGGACCCGGCCACCCGGCCGCGATCGCGTCCCGCTCAGCCGCGACAGCGGTCACGACAAGCAGCGGCGGGCCGCCCGGCCCTGGGATCTTGGACGCCTGTCCCCCCTGCAGGGGGTGCGAGCGTCCAAGATCGCCGGTCGGGCCGGGCGCGCCGGTCGGGCCGGGCGCGTCGGACGGGCCGGGCGCGTCGGACGGGCCGGGGCCGTCGCTCATTCGTCGTCCTCGTCGACCGGCGGCTTGCCGGACGGGCGGTACAGGTGGTAGCCGGGTGCCTCGGCGGGGTCGTCCTCGCGCGGGATCACCCGGGTGCTCGCCGGCTGGGTCGCGTCACCGGCTGGCAGCGGCTGCGTCGGCTGTTCCGGTGCCGCGGCCGGCAGGGGCCGGGTCGGCTCGGCCGGCCGGTGGTCCTTGGCCGCCCGGGTGTCCTTGGCCGCCCGGGTGCGGCGCCGCCGGGGCCGGGCCGGAAGCGGTTTGGTCGCGGGCTCCGGCGGTACCGGTGGCACCTCGCCGCTCGCCACGCCGGTCAGCTTCTCGTCGCGCAACGCGACCGCACCCACCACACCCCGTACCGCGGAGAGGACCAGGACGACGGTCGCCACCGCGATGCCGATGCGCGGGCTGAACGGGATCAGGCCGGTCGCCCCACCCAGTACCCACGCCAGCATCAGCACGGTCTCCGAATGCGCGAACGCGCTGGCCCGGATGTGCTCGGCGATCCGTTCCTGGATGGTCGCGTCGACGGCGAGCTTGGCCAGCCCGGCCGCCATTGCGGTACCCAGGCAGAGCAGCGCCAGCGTGCCGAGGTTGAACCGCAGCAGGGCCACCGCGCCGAGTGCCGCGACCAGGAACAGCGAGCCCGCCTGCAACAGTGCCGGACGGTGGATGTGCAGCCGGGTGCCCACCGCGGTGGCGAGGAACGAGCCGATCCCGAGCGCGAGGGCGACCACGCCGAGCGCGCCGCCGACGCCGAGCTTCGTGCCGAGCAGCGTCGTGGGCAGCCCCTTGGACTTGATCGCGAAGGCGAGGAACAGCGCGAGGAACCCGAAGGCCCAGCGCAGCGTGGCGGCGCCGGCGAGGGTACCGAGAACCAACCGGCCGGTGAGCGCCTTGGTGCCGCGCCGGAAGATCGCCGGTACCGTCTCGGGTTGGTCGGAGTCCACGCGCGCCGGCAGCCGCAGCGCCACCACCGTGCCCACGACGAACAGCGCGGTGGCCACCCGCAGCGGCCACTGCGGCCCGATCTTGAACGCGAGCAGCCCGATCGGGGCGACCGCGGCGCCGGCCAGCGTGCCGAACACCGACGCCCGCGCGCCGGCCTCGGACAGCCGCAGCGACGCCGGCAGCAGCCGGGGTACCGCGGCGCTGCGCGCCACCCCGTAGGCGCGCGACAGCACCAGCACGCCGAACGCGGCCGGGTAGAGGCCGATCTGGTGGATGTAGTCGGAGATGAGCCAGGCGAGGAACGCCCGGCCCAGCATGGTGACCGCAAGCGCCCAGCGCCGCCCGTGCCGGAACCGGTCGAGCACCGGCCCGACGATCGGCGCGATCAGCGCGAACGGGGCCATCGTGATGAGCAGGTACAGCGCCACCCCGCTGCGCGCCGCGCCCGCGTCGGCGGCGAAGAAGACGGTGCCGGCCAGGCCCATCGTCACGAGCGTGTCGCCGGCGCAGGACAGCGCGTGCAGGTCGAGCAGCCGGACCATGCCGACCTCGCCGGCTCCGCCGCGGTCGCGGAAGAAAAGCACCCGCCGGGTCGTCCAGCGGGTGAGTCGCCGCCCGCCGCGGGCGGTCAGCCGGGCACCCTTGATGGTGTACCCGACGGCCTTCCCGAGCGACGGCATGCCCTTATCGTGACTGATCGGTGCGACATTCGGGACCTCCCCTCGGTGGCAACGGCCGGCCGATGAGGGAGAATGGCTCCTCGTGGCGGTCGGTATCCGGAGCAAGCTCGATCAGATCTGCGCGGACGCGGTGGACCTCGCCCGGTCGGCGGTGACCGAGGACGAGCCCGGCGCGCACCTCGACGTGGTACCCGAAGGCGACCGCCTGGTGACGCACCACTTCGAGTGCCGCCTGTCCGGGTACCGCGGCTGGCGCTGGGCGGTGACGGTGACCCGGGTGCCGCGCAGCCGCCAGGTGACGATCTGCGAGACGGTTCTGCAGCCCGGCCCGGACGCGCTGGTGGCCCCCGAATGGGTACCGTGGCACGCCCGCCTCCAGCCCGGCGACCTCGGTGTCGGCGACGTGATGGTGACGTCGGCGGACGACGACCGGCTGGTACCCGGATACGTGCGCTCCGACGACCCGGCGATTGAGGAGGTCGCCTGGGATCTGGGCCTCGGCCGGGTACGGGTGATGTCGCGCGAGGGTCGGGCGGAGGTGGCACAGCGCTGGTACGACGGCGACCACGGGCCGGACACGCCGATCGCCGCCGCGGCTCCGTCCACCGCCCGGTGCGGCACCTGCGGCTTCTACCTGCCGCTGGCCGGCTCGCTGCGGCAGGCGTTCGGCGCCTGCGGCAACCTGTACGCGCCGGACGACGGCCGGGTGGTCAGCGCCGACCACGGCTGCGGCGCGCATTCGGAGGTGCTCGGCGACCCGGCGAGCGAGGTCGACGAGCTGCCCACGGTGTACGACGACAGCGAGGTCGACCCGGTCGCGGTGAGCCGCGGCGCCGGTACCGTCGACGGCGCCGAACCGGCCGAACCGTACGGCCACGGCTGACCTAGTTCTTCGCCGCCCGCCGTTCGCGGCGGCGCCGGTCGTGCCGGATCATCACGGCCAGCCCGACGAAGCCGAGCAGGAAACCGGCCACGCACGTCCACAACCAGTTCAGGTGGCCGTGCTCGGACAGCCAACCGTAGAACGGCAGCATCGCGAGGCCGAGGATCGCCCAGATGACGATGCCCGCGACGGCGAACGGCACCATCGGCGGGTCGGGGGGCTCCACTTTCCCGGGCGGCACAAGTCGAGGGTACGCGATCTTCGCACGCCGGAACGTCGCCGCTGGCCGGGTCGGTTAGCGTGACCAGCACCATATTTCGATGTTGTCGGGCTGATCCTTAGCTAGGCTAAGTATCGTGACGGAACGGATGGCGGTCGTGACCAGGAGAGTCACCCCCGCGCAGCTGGCCGAGCAGCTGCGTGTGGCCATCACCCGGCTCAACCGGCGGCTGCGCCAGACGCGGCCGGTGGGCGAGCTGACCCAGAACCAGCTCTCCGTGCTGGCCAGCCTGGACCTGGCCGGCGCGCTGACCCCGCGCGAACTGTCCGACGCCGAGCGGGTACAGCCGCCGACCATGACCAAGGTCATCGCCAAGCTGGAGGAACGGGGTCTGATCCAGCGCGCGCCGCACCCCACCGACGGGCGGCAGGTCCTGCTGTCCGCGACGGCGGTGGGCCGCGAGGTGCTGCTGGAGGCCCGGCGGGCGAAGGCCGAGTGGCTCACCCGCCGGCTCACCGGGTTGTCCGCGCCGGACCGGGAGGTACTGGCGCAGGCCGCGGAGATCCTCGACCGGATCGCCCGCGAGACCGACTGACGGTCCGTCCACATAGGAGGGAGTACCACCGAAGGGGGCGAGTGGAGCGCGTGCGCGTCTTTGTCCGGAGCACTTTCCAGTCCTTGCAGATCCGTAACTACCGACTGTTCGCCACCGGGCAACTGATCTCCCTCATCTTCGGCTGGGTGCAGATCACCGCGCAGGACTGGCTCGTCCTTGAGCTGTCGCACGGCTCGGCGTCGGCGCTGGGCGTGGTGACCGCGCTGCAGTTCGCGCCGATGCTGCTGTTCACGCTGTACGCCGGCAAGCTCGCCGACCGGTTCGACAAGCGGTACCTGCTGATCGTCGCGAACCTGCTGTGGTTCGTGCTCGCCGCGCTGATGGGTGCGCTCGTGGTCAGCGGAGCCGTGCTCCTGTGGCAGGTCTACGTCTTCGCCGCGCTGTGGGGCGTGGTGACCGCGGTGGAGACGCCGGTACGGCAGTCGTTCGTCTCCGAACTGGTCGGCAAACCGTTGCTGCCCAACGCGATGTCGCTCAACGCCGCCACGTTCAACACCGCGCGGATCCTCGGGCCGGCGCTGGCCGGGCTGACGATCGCGGCGCTGGGTACCGGTACCGCGTTCGTCGTCAACGCGGCCTCCTACGTCTTCCCGGTCGTCGCGCTGGCCCGGATGCGCGCCGGCGAACTGCACCGGGAGAACCGGCAGGTCTCCGCCGCGGAGGCACGGGTCGTCGACGGGCTGCGCTACGTCTGGCGGCGGCACGACCTGCTGCTGCCGGTGGTGCTGATCCTCGTGGTGGGCATGGTGGGCTTCAACTACCAGCTGACCCTGCCGGTACTGGCGAAGAACGTGTTCCACACCGGCGCGGCCACGTTCGGGCTGCTGGTCACCGCGCTCGCGGCCGGTGCGCTGATGGGCGCGCTGGCCGGTACCCGCCGGCGCGCCCGCCCCTCGGCGTGGCTTGTGCTCGGCGCCGCGATCGGCTACGGGGCGCTCGGCACGCTGGCCGGGTTCATGCCGACCTACGGGCTCACCGCGCTGGTCATGGTACCCACCGGCTTCGCGCAGATCTTCCTGGCGCAGGCCGCCAACCAGCGGGTACAGCTGGGTACCGACGCGGAGATGCGCGGCCGGGTGATGGCCCTGTACATCCTGGCGTTCCTCGGCACCAACCCGATCGGCGCGCCGCTGGTCGGCTGGTTCGCCGAGGTCTTCGGGCCGCGGGCGAGCATCTGGGCCGGCGGTGCGATCTCGCTCGCCGCCGCCCTCGCGGCGCTGCTGTGGCAGCTGCGCCGGTCGCAGACGCGGATCCGACTGAGGTTGCGGCCGACGCCCGGGATCTACCTGTGGCAGGGTGAGGCGCATGGAGTACCCACGCCTGCTGGCCTGCCTGGACGCTGACTACACCCGGTTGCGCCAGGTCGCTGCACAGGAACTGACCGCGCCGGTGCCCAGCTGTCCCGGGTGGAGTGTTGACGATCTCGTCCAGCATGTCGGCCTGGTCTACCTGCACAAGGTCTCGGCCATGCGGCAGGGGAAGTTCCCGCGGCCGTGGCCGCCCGAGGTGACCGGGCCGTCGCTGGACCTGCTCGACCGGGAGTACGCGCAGCTGACCGCCGAGTTCGCCGCGCGCAAGCCGGACGAGGAGACGATCACCTGGTACGACCCGGAGCAGACGGTCGGCTTCTGGATCCGCCGGATGGCGCAGGAGACGGTGATCCACCGGGTCGACGCCGAACTGGCGCTGGGCGAGCAGGTCGCCGCGATACCCGACGACCTGGCGCTCGACGGGATCGACGAGGTACTGGAGCGGTTCCTCGGCTTCGGGTCGGTCGACTGGCACGAGGACTTCGCGGGCAGCCTGCCGGCGGCCGCGCTGCCACCGGTACTGGTCCGGGCGGGGGACCGGGGGTGGCTGGTGCGTGCGGCACCGGAGGGCGTGACGGTCACCGGCGACGACGGTACCCCCGCGGCGGCCACGGTCAGCGGCACGCCGCAGGCGGTACTGCTGTGGCTGTGGCGGCGCTCAGACGGCGGGGTGACCCGGGACGGCGACCCGGAACTGGTCGACCGGCTACGCCTGCTGTTGCACGACGCGACGCAATAGACGCAAGCCGATAACGGCACGACCAAGTCGGTAGCCAAGGTGGACGCGGACGCCTAGCGTCAAGAGGGTGGCGGGGGTGCTGCACGGGTTGCTGACGCTGGCGGCGTTGGTCGCGCTGCTCTGCGTACCATGCCTGCTCGCCATCGCCATCTTCGCCGACGTCGCGATCGACCGCACCGAACGCTCGATGAAGCAGGCCGCCACCCGGTGGCGTACCCGACGCGAGGCGGCCAGGCTCGAACGCAGCACCGGCATCGAACCGGCACACCGGCGCCTGCGCCGCCCGCAGATCCACCACCAGCCGCCCGCCGAGGAGGCACCCGCCGGCCCGCCGTTCGAGCAGGTGGCCGCCGACCTGCGGCGCCTGGCCCGGCAACGCGCCGAGGTCGCGCACCGGTCACCGGTGTGGTTCGCCGCGGTACACCGGGCCTATGACGAGCGGCTGCGCATCGCCTGCCGGGAGCTGGAGATCCCCGAGCACCTCGACGCGCTGGAAGGCATCGACCTGGAGATCGAGCGGCTGCGGGTGGAGGGTCTGCTGGAGGCGGCCGGGCTGAGCCTCGCGGTCGTCGACACCGACGGCCGGCAGGACACCCGGTGAGGTTGTTCGTCGCCGTCGAACCACCGGCGGAGGCACTCGATCATCTCGCGGCGTTCACGGCTGACCTCGCCGTGGTCCGCACCGGTACCCGGGTGACCGCCCGCCACCTGTGGCACGTCACGCTCGCCTTTCTCGGCGAGGTACCGGAGGAGCGTGTGGCGGCCGCGGTGGCGGCGGTCGACGGTACCGTCGCCGGCCAGGACGCGCCGGCCCTGCAGATCAGCGGCGGCGGACGGTTCGGCCGCGGCCGGTTCACCATCATGTGGGCCGGCATCGACGGCGATCTGCGACCGCTGCGGCTGGCCCTGGCCAAGCAGCTGCGCAGGAGCCGGCTGCCGTACGACGACAAGCGGTTCCACCCGCACCTGACCGTGGCCCGGCCGGGGGATCGGCTGCCGCGCGAGGAGATCGAGTCCGACGTCGACGCGCTGAAGCGGTACCGGGGGCCACGCTGGACGGCCGACCGGCTCAAGCTGGTACGCAGCCATCTCGGGCCGAAGCCACGGTACGAGACCATGCACGAGGCCCGGGTGGGATAAGTGGGCCCGCACCCGCTGCGCGGGCGCGGGCCCGGGGCGCCGCCCGCCCCGGGCCGTGTTCGTGCGGTTACCAGGCCCAGGCTTCGGGGCCGGGACCGCCGTTGCCGACCGGCGGGAACAGCTCGTCGATCCGGGCGAGCGTGGCGTCGTCCAGCGTGATCGGCAGCGCGTCGAGGGCGCCGTCGAGCTGCGCGACGGTACGCGGGCCGATGATCGGCGCGGTCACGCCGGGCCGGGACAGCAGCCAGGCCAGCGCCACGTTGGCCGGGTCGTGCCCCAGTTCGGCGGCGAGCTTCTCGTACGCCTCGATGGTCTCCCGGTGCTCGGCGAGCCCTTCCTCCGAGCGACCCTCGCTCGACCGGGCGCCGGTACCCTCCCGCTGCTTGCGCAGCGCACCGGACAGCAGCCCGCCGTGCAGCGGCGACCACGGGATGATGCCGATGCCGTGCTCGATCGCCGCCGGTACCACCTCCAGCTCCACGTACCGGGTGAGCAGGTTGTAGATGCACTGCTCGGAGACGAGTCCGAGGAAGTGCCGGGAGGCGGCGGTCGCCTGCGCCCGGGTCAGGTGCCAGCCGGCGAAGTTCGACGACCCGACGTAGCGGACCTTGCCCTGCTGGACGAGCAGCTCCATGGCCTGCCAGATCTCGTCCCACGGGGTACCGCGGTCGACGTGGTGCATCTGGTACAGGTCGATGACGTCGGTCTGCAGCCGGCGCAGCGACTCCTCGCAGGCGGTGACGATGTGCCGGGCGGACAGGCCGCTGCCGTTCGGCCAGTCGGCCATCTTGCCGTACACCTTGGTCGCCAGGACCACCTTGTCGCGGCGGCCCCCGCCCTGCGCGAACCAGCGCCCGATGATCTGTTCGGTGACGCCCTCACCGAGCTTCCAGCCGTAGACGTTGGCGGTGTCGAAGAAGTTGATGCCCTGCTCAAGTGCCCGGTCCATGATGGCGAAGCTGTCCGGCTCGGTGGTCTTCGGCCCGAAGTTCATCGTGCCGAGACACAGGCGGCTCACCTTCAGACCGGTGCGACCCAGGTTCGTGTACTCCATGCCGGCAACTCTGCCACCTAGAGCGCACTCAAACGCAAATGCGGGTCAGCTGCTCTCGCGGGCCGCCGGGGCCGAGCCGAACAGCACGTCGTCCCAGCTCGGCAGCCGCTTGCGCGGCTTGTCGCCACCGGTCGGCTGCTCCGGCGCATTGGTGCGGGCCCGCGGTCGCAGGACAGCCAGCGACGGTACCGCCGGCACCTCCTTCGGTGCATCCGGGTCCTCGTCGAACGCGCCGCCCCCCATGAGCGCGGCGGCGCCACCGGACACCGGCCGGGAGGTCGGGCGGGCCAGTTCCCCGGGGGCCGCCGGAGACTCGGGCGTGAGCGGCCGGTCGAGGCTGGCCATCAGGGCGTCGCGGCCGGCCCGGATCGGATCGGCGGTGCGCGCCGGCTCGGTGAGACCCCGCCCGGGACGGGACGGTTCGCGGCGCGGCGCGGGGTCGGCCGGCGGGCGCATCGGCTCGTGGCCGCCGCCGCGGGTCAGGTCGCCGCGGCCGTGCTCGGGGCGGGCGGGCGGGGCGAGGCCGCGGCCGGGGCGGTCGACCACCGGCGGGTCCTGGCCGAGGATCGGCATCGGCCGCTCGGTGCACAGGTACTGCGCCATGTCGTCGTACGGCGTGACGTTCTGCCGGGTCTTGTCCAGCTCCCAGACGGCCTGGGCGGTCGCCTTGCCGCTCGGCCAGGTGGCGACGATCCGCCAGGTGCCGTCGTCGCGCCGGTATGCGTCCCACGCGATCTTCTCGGCATCCACGCCGTGCTGGCCGAGCCGGCTGTCCACGACATCGGCGAGGGTGCTGTTCTTCTCGGTGGAGCGCAGCTTGGTGCGCCGGGCGTGCTGGGCGAGCATGGCCCGTTCCTGCAGGACCGGGCCGGCGTAGCGCAGCACCCGGTCGACGGGTACGCCAGCGATGCGGGCGACGTCTTCGGCGGACTCGCCGGAACGGATGCGCGCCTGGATGTCGCGCGGCGACAGCGACGGCTCGGTGTCGGGCGCGGTCACCACCGCCGTGGCGGCCATCGTGGCGCCCGGCCGGTCGGGTCGTAGTGCGGCGTTGACCCGCTCGTCGATGGGCAGCGCCAGCAGCCGACCCACCTCATCGGCGAGCACGAAGGCGTGGCCGTCCTCGGAGAGGGCGACGAAGCGTACCGGCCGCATCGCGTTCCTCCGTCCCGTGCTCGCGAGGCAGTTCCCCGCCACGGTACGCGCGCGGACGGACAGACCGGCGCGCGGCGCGCCGAGAAATGTCAGATACGTTCGAGCACGTAGTCGATGCTGGCGGTGAGCCGCTCGACGTCGGCGGGCTCGACCGCCGGGAACATCGCCACGCGCAGCTGGTTGCGGCCGAGCTTGCGGTACGGCTCGGTGTCCACGATGCCGTTGGCCCGCAGGACCTTCGAGATCGCGGAGGCATCGACGGATTCGGCGAAGTCGATGGTACCGACGACGTGGGACCGCAGCGCCGGGTCGGTCACGAACGGGGTGGCGACCGGGCTGCGTTCGGCCCAGCCGTACAGGATCGACGCGCTCTCGGCGGTGCGCTTGGCGGCCCAGCTCAGCCCGCCCTGGGCGAGCATCCACTCGGTCTGCTCGGCGGCCAGGAAGACGGTCGCGAGCGCCGGGGTGTTGTAGGTCTGCTCCAGCCGGGAGTTCTCGATCGCGGTGACCAGGTCGAGGAACGCCGGGATGTACCGGCCGGACTCCTTGACCTGCGCCGCCCGCGCGAGCGCGGCCGGGGACATCAGCGCGATCCACAGTCCGCCGTCGGAGCCGAAGCACTTCTGCGGCGCGAAGTAGTAGACGTCGGCCTCCCGCACGTCGACCTCCAGGCCACCGGCGGCCGAGGTCGCGTCGACCAGTACCAGCGCGCCGTCGTCGATGCCGGCCGGGCGGCGTACCGGTACCGCGACGCCGGTCGAGGTCTCGTTGTGCGGCGTGCCGTAGGTGTCCACCCCGGCCTCGGCGACCAGGCTCGGCGCGCCGCCCGGGTCGGCCTTGCGTACCGAGGGCTCGGCCAGGAACGGCGCGTCCTTCACTGCCTTGACGAACTTCCCGCCGAACTCGCCGAAGCTGGCCAGCTGCGCCCAGTCCCGGATCAGTCCGAACGTGGCGACCTCCCAGAACGCCGTGGTACCCCCGTTGCCCAGTACCACCTCGTAG
>Ga0066710_100004447_pt1 | contig 12418 bp, 9 predicted proteins | sample GraSoiAngelo_159_FD_79666 | JGI IMG/M metagenome (GOLD analysis project Ga0066710, IMG submission 79666) | Grasslands soil microbial communities from the Angelo Coastal Reserve, California, USA - 14_1009_16_40cm | ecosystem: Environmental > Terrestrial > Soil > Grasslands | place: USA...
CGCCGACGTCATCACTCTCGACTTCGTCAATAGCGGCCTGCCGCCAGGCGCGCGGGCAGCGGTGGCCGGGCAGCCTCGTTCCAGTCCCGGATACCACGCTCAGTTACGGTGTGGTACACGAGCGCGTTGACCCCGGCGAGCACGAGCGCGGACGCCTTGACGCGAAAATACAGGTTCCCATAGGCGGCGACGGCAGCGCCAGTCAGCAGCAGGCTGCCCGTGACGAACATCACGAAGAATCCGCCAAATGCCCACGGCATCAACTGCCGATACACCACGGAGACGGGTGAGCCGCGCATGCTCCAGCCCAGAAGCCGGAGGTCGAACCAGACGACCATCCCCGCCGACACGGCCAGCCCCATGATGTGAATGGCCACGAGCGTCGGAAAGCCCCACAGCGACTCCCGCACGAAGAGCCCGATCGGCGTCCCCTCGACCCAGGTGCAGAAGTTCAGCAGCGACATGGCAATAGGCCTCTACTCGAGCAGGATGAACGCAGCCCCGGAGAGCACGACGCCGAACCACAGAAGGAGTCCAAGCACGCCCTCGACCCTCATCTGAAACGGTGAGCCCTCCCGGCCCTGTGCGATCTGCCGCAACACGGTGAACGAAAAGAGCCCGGCGACGACGAGCAAGATCATCTTGAGCTGAAAGAATCCGTTCTGGACTGCGTTGGTCACCCGTGGTGCCAGGAGCAACAGTCCGCTCGCCACGCTCACACAAAGGCCGACAACGACCGCCCTTCTGGGCGCGCTCGTGACCTCAGAGGCAGGGCGACTCTTGAGCACGACCCCCATCAGTCGCAGGCTCGACACCAACATGCCGCCAACGAGCAACGTCAGGCCGATGAGATGGACCGAGCTGAGCACGCTCGTCAACATCTGCGACTGCCCGATCGTCGTCGCGAGCCCGCTCGCCTGCACACGCGCAAGGAAAGTCAACACCGACGATCTTACCTGAACGTTACGATGGTCGCTTTCGTCAGGTATCGAAGCCTTGCGAGACCAACGGCTCGACCGTCATAATCCCCGCGGAGGTTTCCTTATGAGGCTCGTTCTTGGCTCATTCGCGGCGGTGGCGCTGGCGGCAGGAGTGGCTTCCGGGAGCCTGGCGGGCCAGGCCGTGGCCGACACCGTCAACGGCCACGTCGCAGCCGCTCGGACGGCGGCTGCCGACGACCACACGGGCCTCTTCAACCGCGTCTGCGCGGAGCCCGCACCCGCCGCCGAGCGAAGCCCGGCGGCCGCCGCGCGCCCGCAAGGTCCACCAGAGCGCGCGCAGTGGCACGCCGAGCCCGCCAAGGTCTTCGACAATCTCTACTTTGTCGGCCAGACGGAGTATTCGGCCTGGGCCCTCACCACGTCAGACGGAATCATCCTGGTCGACACGATCTTCGACTACTCGGTCGAAGTCGAAGTCGTTGGAGGCTTGAAGAAGCTCGGTCTGGATCCGGCGAAGATCAAGTACGCGATCGTGAGCCACGGTCACCTCGACCACTCCGGCGGAGCCAAGTATCTGCAGGACCACTTCGGGACGCGCGTCATTCTCTCGGCAGCCGACTGGGATCTTCTCGACCGGAGTTCCGGAACACGACCCAAGCGCGACATGGTCGCAACCGACGGTCAGAAGCTGACGCTCGGCGACACGACGATCACGCTGTACGTCACTCCCGGGCACACGCTGGGGACGCTGTCGACGTTGATCCCGGTCAAGGACAGAGGCACGCCGCACCTGGCTGCCGAATGGGGCGGCACGGCGTTCAACTGGGTGCAGAACCGGGCGGCCTACATTACACCCGACAGACCCGACGCCTTCTGGTTCGACACTTACATCAAGTCCGCCGCCCGCTTCAAGGACATCGCCGCGCGTGCGGGCGCCGACGTGCTGATCGCCAACCATACGGACTTCGACGGATCGAAGCGCAAGCTTCCGGCTCTGGCCATCCGCAAGCCCGGCGACCCCAACCCGTACGTCATTGGCAAGGACAGCGTGCAGCGGTATCTGACGGTAGCGGAGGAATGCGCACGCGCAGGTCTCCTGCGCGCCCAGCCGAGCCGCCCATAGTCGAGTGGCCTCCCGGCACCTCTCTTCGCGCTATCTCGATCGCGCCAGACCGACGACGAGATTCCAGGAGAAGCGAACGAAGCGGTGAAGCTCCGTCTCGAGAATGCGCTCCTGATCGCTGTGGGCGCCGAACCCCTTCGGCCCATCCTCGACGTCGGCCGCTGGCCCGATGCCGTAGCACTGCAGCCCGATCGATCGCACCTGGGCCATGTCGGTGGCCCCCGTGCCCATCGTCGGCAACGCCACTGTGTCGTAGTCCTGGGCGAGAAAGCTCTCGATGGCCCGGAAGGCCTCCGAATCGAGACGCGCGGGGGCCGCCCTCGGGCGCGCCGAGGCGGTCGTGGTCGTATAGGCCACTGACACGGTCGGATCGTTGATCACCTTGCGCACAGCCTCGAGAAAGACCGCCGGATCCTCGTCGGGCACCATGCGCACGTCAACGGTCGCCCTGGCTTCCGATGGGATCACGTTGACGCGGTAGCCTCCCTGTACGATGGTCGGCGACAGCGACGTCCGCAGCATCGACGCGAACCGTGGCTCGCTCCGCAGGAAGTAATCGTCGGCCGCCGCGGCCGCCGGCGACTCCGGCGTCAGCACGGCGCGGAAACGCTGGGCGTCGGCGCCCGCAGAAATGTCAGCCATCCGCGAAAAGTACTCACGCGTCGTCTGGTTCAGACGGATCGGTACGCGCCAGGCGCTCAGCGCCGCGAGCGCGGCCGACAGACGCGCGATGGCGTTGCCTTTGAGCGGCACCGAGGCGTGCCCCGACGGTCCGGTGGCGGTCAGCTCGATCGGCCGCGGCACCTTCTCGGTCGTCTGCACCGAAGCGAACCGCGTGCGACCGTCGACGCGGGACACGCCGCCGCCTTCCGCGAAACAGTACTCCGCGCGAATCTCAGCGGCGTGCTCTCGCGTCATGAAGTCGATGCCCGGACCCGTCGTGCCTTCCTCTCCTGATTCGGCCAGGAAGATGACGTCGCGATCGAGGGCCACATTGAGCCGCTTCAACTCGAGCAGCATCATGAGACCTGCGACGACGTGCGGCTTGTCGTCGAGCGCTCCTCGACCGTACACGTAGCCGCCATTGCGAGTGGCGCTGAAAGGCGGGAAGGTCCACTTCTTCGGATCGACCGTGACGACGTCGGTGTGGCCCATGTAGAGAATGGGCGGCTTCTTCCCGCTCCCCCTGATCCGCGCGACCAGATTGGGCCGGCTCGGCTCGCTGGCGAAGATCTGGACGGGAATGCCCTCTTTCTCGAGCACCTGCTTGAGATAGTCGGTGACCAGCACCTCGTTTCCAGGCGGGTTGCTCGTATCGAGGCGGACGAGCGCCTGGAAATGTCGCATGGTCTCGGCCTCGAGGCGTGTCCAGTCCGGCTGACGTGCACTTTGTGCGAGGACCACCGTCGAGGCCGCCAACAAGGGAACCAACGACCATTCGCGCTGTAGCGTTGTCCTGCTCATCATCGGCTGGGGATTGTAGTATGGTGCGGGCTATGAGACTCAACGACATTCAGCGACGGCCGACCGGTGTGATGGTCGGCCTGATCGCGATAGCCCTGTCCACCCCCGCGCTCTTCGCCGACGAGTGGCCACGTTTCCGCGGCTCGTCGGCCGGCGTCGCCGTCGACGACCCGTCGCTCCCCGACACATGGAGCACGACCCAGAACGTTGTGTGGAGGGCCGACATCGGCGGCGTCGGCTGGAGCTCGCCGGTCGTCTGGGGCGATCACATCTTCTTGTCGACCGTGGTGAACACGGCGGCACAGGAGCCGCCCCGCCCCGGTCTGTACCTCGGCGACTGGCCGGCCTCGACCGCTCCGCACAAGTGGATGGTGTACGACATCGACTTCAAGACTGGCAAGGTTCGCTGGGAACGACAAGTCGGCGGTGAAGCCCCCGGGCGGCCACGTCACCTGAAGAACAGCTACGCTTCGGAGACGCCCATCACCGACGGCGAGCGCGTGTTCTTCTACTTCGGCAACATGGGTCTCTTTGCCTTCGACCTGAACGGCAAGCCGCTCTGGTCGAAGCCGATCGGACCCTTCAAGACCCGCAACAACTGGGGCACCGGCGGGTCGCCGGCCCTCCACCGCGATCGGCTGTACATCGTCAACGACAACGACGATCAGTCGTTCCTCGCCGCCTACGACACCAGAACGGGCGCCGAGGCGTGGCGGGTCCAGCGCATGGAGGGCACCAACTGGTCCACACCGTTTGTCTGGGAGAACAGCCAGCGCACCGAGATCGTCACCGCCGGATCCGACCGCGTTCGCTCCTACGACCTCTCGGGCAAGCTGCTGTGGGAGTTTTCGGGGATGTCGACGATCACCATCCCGACGCCGTTCGCACACCAGGGACTGCTGTATATCAGCTCGGGGTACATCGCCGACAAGCTTCGTCCCGCTTACGCCATCCGCCCGGGCGCGTCGGGCGACATCTCGCTCAAGGGCGGAGAAGCCTCCAACGACTACATTGTCTGGTCGTCGCCCACTGGCGCGCCGTACAACCCGACGCCGATCATCTACCGGGACGCGTACTACACGCTCTTCGACCGCGGGTTCTTCTCGAGTCAGGACGCCAAGACAGGCCAGGAAATCTACGCTCGACAGCGGGTGACCGCGGACGCCAGCGGCTTTACGGCATCTCCGTGGGCCTACAACGGCAAGATCTTCGCGATGAGCGAAGACGGCGACACCTACGTCATCGAGGCCGGCCCTACATTCAAGGTGCTCGGCAAGAACGCGCTGAACGAGATGACGCTCGCCACGCCGGCCGTCGTCCGCGGAAGCCTCATCATCCGCACTGCTACGAAGCTCTACCGGATCAGCAGGACGGACAATAAATAGGCTTCAGGCTTCGGGCTACAGGCCTGACTTGGAGCCGAAGCCGGCGAAAGGCAGAAAGCGAGATGAGTGGCAGCGGGGGTGGTGGTCTTGTGATCGACACCGCCACCTTGTTTCTCGGACTCCTCGGATTCGCGGCGCTGGGAGTGATCTGGGTGATTCTGTTGCGGAAACGACGATAGACACGGCGTAGACGGGTCAACCCAGACGGGCGAGCAGGCCAGCTCAGCGCTGGCCTGCCCCACCTGCCCTACTTACTCCCCTATTTGGAGGAGCCGCGCCAGAGCACGCCCTGGGTCGCGGGCACCGATCCAACGCCCTTGAAGAGGAACCGCTGCACGCGTTTCCCCTCATAGGTTTCGGTCGTGTACACGTTGCCCTTCGAGTCCGTCGCGATGCTGTGGACGCCGAAGAACTGGCCGGGCTGACGGCCGCCGTCGCCGAAGCTGGTCAAGAGCTGCAGCGACTGCCGCTCGACGACATACACCTTCTCGTTCTGCCCGTCCGCGATGTACATGTACTTCTGCTGCGGGTCCTTCGAGAACGCCACGTCCCAGACGGCTCCCGCCGCCAGAGTGTTCTTCGCGTAGAACTGCTCCTTGATGAACTTCCCTTCTGGCGTGAACACCTGGATGCGGTCGTTCACGCGGTCACAGACGTAGAGCATGTTGTCCTTGGACATATCGGCGCAGTGCACGGGGTTGCGGAACTGCTGCAGCGGCGCTGCGGTCGGGTTGTACCGGCCGTAATTGACGTCGTCCGGCTTGTTGCCGTAGGCGCCCCAGTACCGCTTGAACTCCATCGTTTCGGCATCGAGCACCGCCACACGGTGGTTGCCGTATCCGTCCGAGATGTAGGCCTCGTTCCTCGCATCGTCAACGAAGATCTTGGCCGGCTGGCGGAAGGCCCAGGTGACGTTGCTGTCGGCGTTGGCGTATCCGAAGCCTTTCTGTTTGATGAACTTGCCTTCCTTCGTGAACTTCAACACCTGCCCGTCGTTCCCACCGTTGCCGCCAATCCACACGTTGCCCTTGCCGTCCACGAAGATGCCGTGGTTCGACTCGGGCCATTCGTAGGGTGCGCCGCGGACGGGACCGCCCCAGGACGCCACCAGGTTGCCTTGCTGGTCGAACGCCAAGACCGGCGGCGCGCCTTTGCAGCACTCCGCGATCGGCGGGTTGAGCTCGGCGCCCTTCTCGTTGTCGTTCAGCGTGTTCGAGCTGCGATGGATGATCCAGACATGGTCCTGTGCGTCAACCCACACGCCAATGGTCGACCCGAGGAGCCAGTGATTGGGCAGCGGCTTGGGCCACATCGGATCCACTTCGAACCGCGGGGCTTGAACCGTGTTGCCCTTGGCCTGCGCTCCGGCCTTCTGTTCCAATGCAAACTGTGCAACGCCGAGCGCGGCAAGCACGACGACGAACGTGAGTCCCATCACCAGATTTCGGCTCCGGGTCATCTGGCCCTCCTCTTGGTCTCTTCGAGCGTCTCTTCGAGCCCTGAAACCTCGCAAATAATACCCCCGGTGGCCTTCATCTGGCCAGCGGATCCGGGCGAATCTGGAACTTCACCAGATTTCCCTTCTCGGTCGGTCCACCTTCGACGTGCCAGGCCGCATCCGCGCCGTAGGTGGCGTAGATGCCGCGGCCCTTCCAGCCCGCCTTGGGATCGTCGATGCGGCCGTCCACGCCACGACTGTGAAACCCCATTGGGTACGGCACACGCATCACGACCCATTCGCCGGTGTCGGGCTTGAGGGCCAGCAACGAATCGGACGCCGATCCGTTGGCAATCGGCACGTTTGGACCGAGACCAAGCGTGTTGAACTGATCCACCCAGTTGTAATAGTTGAACTCAGTCGGAATGTTTGTCCCCTTGTACGATGGGCCCGGCTCGCGGTAGAACTTCCAGCCCTCGTCGCAGTGCCGGCCTTCGACCGTAGTCGGACCGTTCAGCACCTTGCACTTCCGCCGGTCGAAGCTCGCCATCTGTCCGCTTCCGGCGAGCGCCGTCCAGATGACGCCGTTTCTGTCAACGTCGATGCCGCGCGGCCGATACGCCAACTCCTTCGGCAGCATGTACCGCTCGGTCTTGCAGGTCTCGGGAGGGTTGCTCCCCTTCTCCAGCCGGAAGATCTGTCCCGGGACCACGACTTCGTCGGTCGCGCCCCACAATGAACCATCGACGGGATTCACGATGACACCATACGCGCCGACGCTGATCCGGGTGTCGAGCTTCGCATCGAACTTGCCGACGCGCGCAGTGCCCGTGTCTTCGTCGCCGATCGCCCTCCCTTCGACGGGTTCGTTCCAGGGCCTGGTGATGCGGCCATCGCCGTTGGTGTCAATCACGGTCGGACACCACCCTTGCGACTTCTGCTCGTCGCCGGTGCGGTCGTAGGTCTTTGTGTTCAACCAGCCAACGGAGTTGCCGCCCGGATTGCTGAAGTACAGCGTGTTCTCGGCGTCCTCCGCGAACTGGAGGTGATGCGTGCCAAAGCAGGTGTCGATCAGCGTGAACTTGCCGGTCTTGGGATCGAAATACCCGGCCTGCTTCCCGGAGCGGGTGAGCGGGAAGTACTTCGCGAAGGGGTTGTCAGATCCTTCTTTGCACCACGCCGGGTTGGCGGACGCGCGGATGGTCGTGGTGATCCACACGCGGCCCGCCGCGTCCATCATGGGATTATGCGGCCCGGCCGGATTTTCCCAGACGGGCTTCTCGCCGAAGTAGCGGAACGGCTTGAAGTTCTTTTGCGGAAGGCCGGGAATCGTCGCGGCGTCGGCACGCGTGGGAATCTTCATCCGCGTCGACGTGTTCTCCAGCGGATCGGTGACGAGGAACCAGTCGTTCGTCCAATCGACGCCGTAAACCGCGCCGTAGGGGTTCAGCTTGGGGTTGCGCCGGTCGGTCGAGATGGCATCGTGGATCAACCCGTACTGGTCACCCCAGTTCCACATCGTGATGACGACGTTTCGCTCGGAGCCCTTCGGGCGAGGCGGGGCAGGTGGAAGCTCGCCGGCGGCGACGCGATCAGTCCAGTCGGAGAACATCTTGAGCGCGCTTGGACGCCCGAACCGCACGAGAAAGCTCGCCATCTCGGCGCCCCGCTGGCCGCGCTGCACGCGGTCTCCCCACGCCTCGATGGCGGATGGAAAGTGATCGTTCTCCGGAATCGTGCGCGTAATCTTCGAGCCGAGCTGATGGCAGCGCTCGCACGACTTGATGATGTTGATGTAGTCAGACTGCGTCTTGAGCGCGGGATTGATCCCGTTGCCCTGCGGACCCGTGCCCGGAAACTGATCGGGCTTGGGCGGCTCGATCAACGCGGCCCAATAGCTCGCCGGATAAAACTCCGCCGCTTCTTGCGCGCTCTTGGCCAGAAGCGCCGTCAGGTTCAGCGACTGATCCGGCTTCGCCGTCACCGGCTTGGAGTCCACCAGACCGTAGCCTCGAACCCATACGCGGTAGCTCGCCTGCGGAAGCTCGGGCAGCACATATTTGCCCTGATCGTTGGTCACGACGATCTTGCGGAACCTGGTCTGCAGGTCGTCGGTCTCGGCAATCACCCACACCCCGGCTTCCGGGCCTTTGGCGCTCGTGACGACGCCCGTAATGACACCGGCATTGCCGGCCGCCAGGATGCTGGTCTGACCGGTGAGCGCGACCCACGCCGATGCGGCCGCCGTCAGAACACCGCCCGCGAGGAGCGCGATGGTCTTCTCTCTGGTCTTCCCCTTCTGCATACCCGTTCACCTCCCCACGCTGACGGCCCGTCTACCGTCACCGACAGGAGATCATAGGCGCGTCAGAGTCGGTTGGCAACGCGCGGGAGCACCCGCCGCGAAACGTGCCAGCTCGGGATGTATAGTTGCGAGACACCGCCCGAAGAAGGAGGCTCCATGCGGCAGAAGGCTTTCCTGGCGCTCGCCGTCGTCTTGATCGCGGCAGCCATTTCGGGGTCGGCTCAGGTCGCGGCCACCCGCTGGGACGACACGTACCGCACGCTACCGCAATCGGCCAACCTCAAGAGCTACGTGCAGCGCCTCAGTGCCCGTCCACACCACGTCGGGTCTCCGTACGACAAAGACAACGCGGAGTGGATCCTCGAACGGTTCAAGGAATGGGGCTGGACCGCCGCGATCGAGCGTTTCGACGTGCTCTTCCCGACGCCAAAGGAGCGCCGCCTCGAGCTCGTGGCCCCGACGCGGTTTCAGGCAAAGCTCGAGGAACCGGCGGTGGCCGCCGACCCGACCTCCGGCCAGAGGGCCGAACAGCTGCCCAGCTACAACGCCTATTCGATCGACGGGGACGTCACGGCTCCCCTCGTTTACGTGAACTACGGACGGCCGGAGGACTACGAGCAGCTCGATCGGCTCGGCATCTCAGTCAAGGGGGCGATCGCCATCGCCCGGTACGGCGAGTCCTGGCGGGGCATCAAGCCCAAGGTCGCCGCCGAGAGGGGTGCGGTGGCATGCCTCATCTACTCGGACCCCAGAGATGACGGGTACTCCAGGGGCGATGTCTTTCCTGCCGGGCCGATGCGACCCGGTGACGGCGTGCAGCGCGGCAGCGTGCTCGACATGCCCGTGGCCCCTGGCGACCCGCTGACACCCGGCATCGGCGCGACGCCCGGCGCCAGGCGCCTGGCGGTCAAGGACGCGCCCACGCTCACGAAGATCCCGGTGCTGCCCATCTCATACAGCGACGCGCAGCCGCTTCTCGCCGCGCTCTCCGGCCGCGCGGCACCCGATGCGTGGCGCGGCGCCCTGCCGATTACCTATCGCATTGGTCCAGGGCCGGCCACCGTCCACCTCAAGGTCGCCTTCAACTGGGACATCAAGCCGCTGTACAACGTGATCGCGCGACTTCCCGGATCGACGTTTCCCGACGAGTGGATCATCCGGGGCAACCACCACGATGCGTGGGTGAACGGTGCCGCCGATCCGTCGAGCGGCATGGCGGCCGCGCTCGAGGAGGCGCGGGCGCTCGGCGATCTCCACAAGCGGGGATGGGTGCCCAAACGGACCATCGTGTATGCCGCCTGGGACGGTGAGGAGCCGGCGCTCCTTGGCTCGACCGAATGGGTCGAGACGCATGCCGACGATCTCGCCCGCCACGCTGTCGCCTACATCAACACCGACGGGAACGGGCGTGGCTTCCTCAGCATGAGCGGCAGCCACGCGCTGGAGCGGTTCATCAACAATGTCGCCCGGGACGTCAAGGACCCGGAATCGGGTCTGAGCGTGTGGAAGCGGCGTCAGGCCAAGACGATTGCCGACGGCCCCGCCGACCCGCGACGAGAGGCGCGCGCCCGGCGTGACCTCCGGATTGCCGCGCTCGGCTCGGGATCCGACTATTCGCCGTTCCTGCAGCATGCCGGCGTCGCTTCACTCAACCTGTCGTTCGACAGCGAAGACCACGACGGGATCTATCACTCGGTTTACGACGACTTCTACTTCTACACGCGGTTCCTCGACACCGACTTTGCCTACGGCCGGGCGCTGGCCGAGGTCGTCGGGAGCGCCGTCATTCGACTGGCCGATGCGGACCTTCTCCCCTTCGAGTTCACGAACCTGGCCGATACCGTGCAGCTGTACGTCAAGGAATTGCACGATCTGCTTCAGAAGAAGCAGGAGGACGCCCGCGAGCACAACCGGCAGGTGTCAGACGGTGTCTTTGCGGCGGTGGACGACCCCCGACATCCGACCGTCCACCAGGTCGTCAAGGAGGTGCCGCGAGCGATCAACTTCGCCCCGCTCGAGAACGCCGCGACGACCCTGACCGACGCGGCCGAGCGGTGCGATAAGGCGCTGGCGTTGGCTTCGCCGAAGCTGGGGGGCCAGGTCGCCGTGCTCGCTCGGATCAACGACAAGCTCCGCCAGGCGGAAGCCCAGCTGCTCGATCCCGCTGGCCTTCCAAACCGGCCCTGGTACCGGCACCTCCTCTACGCCCCCGGGTTCTATACGGGCTACAGCGTGAAGACCGTCCCGGGTGTCCGAGAGGGGATCGAACAGGGGACCTATGACGAGGCAGAGCGGGAGGTGCAGCGCGTAGCGACGGCGATCGCCCGGCTGAGCTCGTTGCTCAACTCGATCGCGGAAGATGTCGGTGGCAGACCCGGCTCGGCAACGGCCCGTTGAACGATCGGTGGGTAGACGCGTTCGACGCTTGGTTCAGGACAACGTCTGACGTATGCTCGAAGCGTGCTTTCCCAGTGGTGTGCGGGGTCGGGGAGTCTGCACGAGGCCGAATGCTCCGACTGATTGAGCAACTGGCAGGCGACGGCGAGATGCTCGACGGTGTGACCGCCGTCGCGGCAAGCCTCGGACGTGTGCACTATCATCTGGATGTCTATCAGCACTTCTCCGACATGGAAGGCGAGACCATTCCCGCCTCGTTCACTGTCGAAGGCCGTGTCACGCCCATGGACACGATCGATCTCCAGTCGCTTCGTCGACGCCGACCGGAAGTGACCCTCCGTTTGACGGACGGACGTCAGCTCCGCTGCGCCATCACTTCCGACGATCGACGACTCCGGTCGACCGAGCGGGGGATGTTCACGGTCTGAGGACAGCTCTCAGCGATCAGCTCTCAGCGATCAGCTCTTCATCAGACGGTTGCCAGGTATTGATGCACCGAGTAGATGGCCGCCGATCCCTCGCCGACGGCGGCGGCCACGCGGCGATTCGCCCCTGATCGCACGTCGCCGACGGCAAAGATACCGGGCACACCGGTCTCGAACAGCAGGGGATCGCGCTCCAGCGTCCACCCGCCTGGCTTGCGGGACACGTCGGCCCCCGTCATGATGAAGCCTTTCTCGTCGCGCTGGAGCAGCTCGGCGAACATCTCCGACCGCGGCGCCACGCCGATGAAGATGAACAGGGCGGACGCCGGAATCGTGTGCGAATCTCCGGTGGCGATGTCGCGGACGCAGACGCGCTCGAGCCCGTCCGTTCCGATGACGCCCGTCACCTCCACGCCGTTGCAGACTTCGATGTTCTCGGCGGCCGTGATCCGGTCAACCAGATAGCGGGACATCGCGGCGCCAAGATCGCGGGCGCGAACGAGCATCGACACCTTCCGCGCGGAGCGCGAGAAGAAGAGCGCGCCCTGCCCCGCGGAGTTCGCGCCGCCGACGACCGTCACGTCCTGGCCGCGGTAGAGCGCCACTTCCGTCATCGCGGCGCCGTAGTACACGCCGATGCCAAGCAGCGGCACGATACCCGGGACATCGAGCATCCGAACCGCCATCCCCGTCGCGACTACCACCGCGTAGGCGGAGACCTCGTTGCCGTTGGCGAACCGGACAATCCGGTACGGATCCTCACGCCGCACCCCGACGACCTCCTGAGCCGTCAGGAGCTCGGCCCCGAAGCGTCGGGCCTGAGCGGTGGCGCGCTGCGCCAGGTCGGCACCGGTCACACCTGAGGGAAAGCCCAGATAGTTCTCGATCATCGAGCTCGTGCCGGCTTGCCCGCCTGGCGCACTCTGCTCGACCAGGAGCG
>Ga0066710_100004448_pt1 | contig 12417 bp, 11 predicted proteins | sample GraSoiAngelo_159_FD_79666 | JGI IMG/M metagenome (GOLD analysis project Ga0066710, IMG submission 79666) | Grasslands soil microbial communities from the Angelo Coastal Reserve, California, USA - 14_1009_16_40cm | ecosystem: Environmental > Terrestrial > Soil > Grasslands | place: USA...
TAAACCCAAGGGCTACCTCACGACGCACAAAGACCCGGAAGGCCGGCCTACTGTCTATGATCTCATCTCCGGCATAGGAGCCTGGGTGGTCCCGGTGGGGCGGCTGGATCTGGATACCAGCGGTTTGTTGATCCTCACCAATGACACGCAGTTCGCCGAAAGGCTTACGAATCCGGAGCATAAGGTCCTCAAGACATATCAACTGAAGGCCTCGACGATCCTGGCTGACGAGCAAATCGATCAATTGCGGAAAGGTGTGACCCTAGTGGACGGCCCTACGCGGCCCGCGATTGTGAAGCGGTTACGCGACACAGCGAAGTATACCTTCCTCGAAATCACCATCACCGAAGGGCGCAACCGGCAGGTGCGCCGCATGCTGGAGGCTATCGGTAGCAAAGTGCTGAAGCTGGTAAGGACGGCGATTGGCGGCGTGCGGATTGGCGAGCTACCCATCGGCAAGCACCGGCCTCTCACCGAAGAGGAGGTCAGCCATCTCGGCACAGGGAGGTAAACGTTTTTGCTTTACAATTAAAAGTAGTTTGTAATATGATGGCGTGGATGGAGGTCCTCCGCATGAAACGCCTGCTCGCCACCGTCCTTTTCGCAGCGTTGCTGATCAGTTGCAACCTGGCGCCCGACAACCCGCTCGTCGGCGCGGCCCGCTCCGGTGACACACAGGCCATCGCCAAGCTACTAGCCGGTGGATCTGATCCCAACCAGCGCTGGGGCGTCAATCGCTGGACACCTTTAATGCACGCCATCCACAAGGACCAGAAGGGGTCGGTGGAAGCGCTGCTCGCAGGCGGCGCGGATGTCAACGCGCGCGGCGGCAGCCAGGGCGTCACGGCGCTCATTATGGCCGCTGGCTACGGCTACGCCGAGATCGTGCAATTGCTGCTGGAGAAGGGCGCCGATCCGCACGCTGAGACAGCGGATGGTGACAGCGCCTTGGCCGCCGCCGTTAGCGGTGTTCCCGATATCGACAAATTCACCGTCGGCCACTGCCAGACCTCGACCGTTGCCGCTTTACTCAAAAAAGCCCCGGACCTGAAGCTGAAGGATAACTTTTACGGTCGCGCCGCGCGCCTGGCCGCCCACGCCGCGGGCTGCGCGGACGTCGTCTCTCTCATCGAACGCGCCGAGCGCACAGAGCACGCAAGCCGAGGTCGCGTGTAAAATATGAATACGGCTCTAATTTGTCTTCTGAAAAAGAGAAGCTCCCCCAATCCGAGCGCCTGAGGACCCTTCTGCCCGACATCTGGGCGCTGGTGCGTCCCCGCCGCGGGCTGATTGCTCTGGGCTTCATTCTGATGGCCATCAACCGCTCGTCCGGGCTGGTGCTGCCGTATTCCACCAGATATTTCATTGACGACATCATCGGCAAGCAGAATGCCAGTATGCTGGTGCCGCTGGTGCTGGCCGTGCTTGGGGCGACGGCCCTGCAGGGAGTCACCTCGTTCGCGCTGACGCAACTGCTTTCCAAGGCTGGGCAGCGCGTAATTGCAGAAATGCGCCGGAAGGTGCAGGAGCACGTCGGGCGGCTCCCGGTTACGTATTACGACGCCAACAAGACTGGCACATTGGTATCACGCATCATGAGCGATGTGGAAGGTGTGCGCAATCTGATCGGCACCGGCCTGGTTGAGTTCGTGGGCGGCTTGTTTACCGCGGTGATTGCGCTGGTGGTCCTGATCCGCATCAGCCCTTTGATGACGGCTCTCTCGTTTGCGTTCCTGCTGGTTTTCGGTCTGGCGTTGCGAAAAGCCTTTCGCACCATTCGTCCAATTTTCCGAGCGCGTGCGAAAATCAATGCCGAGGTTACCGGACGGCTTACCGAATCACTCGGCGGCGTGCGCGTCATCAAGGGCTATCACGCGGAGGGCAGGGAAGCGCAGGTTTTCGCCGGCGGCGTCCAGAGGCTGCTGGACAACGTGCTGCAATCGCTGACGGCAACCTCCGTGATGAGCCTTGGGGCGACCGTCGTGATGGGCGTAGTAGGCGTCATCGTGATGTATGTGGGCGCACGCGAGATCTTCGCCAAGACCCTGACCATCGGCGGCCTCATGACGTTCACGGCGTTTCTGGCGTTCCTGGTGGCGCCGGTCTTCCAGGTGGTGGCCATCGGGACCCAGATTTCCGAAGCTCTGACTGGGCTGGAGCGCACGCGCGAGGTGTTGCGCGAGCGGCCGGAGGACGAAGACGCGCGGCGCACAGTCGCGCTTGGCGTCATTCGCGGCGAGGTGGCCTTTGAGCACGTGACCTTCGCCTACGACCCCGGCAAGCCTGTTCTGCTGGATGTCTCATTCGAATCGCTTCCCGGCACAGTAACGGCGCTGATCGGTCCATCGGGTTCGGGCAAGTCTACGATCATCGGCCTGATCTCCGCTTTCTACGTACCGTCGGAAGGCGTGATTCGCATGGACGGGGTGGATCTCGCAACGGTGCGCCTGGATGCCTACCGCACACAGCTCGGCGTGGTGTTGCAGGACACGTTTCTGTTCGATGGCACCATTCGCGAAAACGTAGCCTTTTCGCGGCCCGATGCGACGGAGGGGGAAATTATGGATGCCTGCAAGATCGCGCGTGTGGACGAATTTGCCGAGACGTTTGAGAAAAGGTACGACACCATTGTTGGCGAGCGCGGCGTGAAGCTCTCCGGTGGGCAAAAGCAGCGCGTCTCCATTGCTCGCGCCATTCTGGCGGATCCGCGCATCCTGATTCTGGACGAGGCGACTTCCAGCCTCGATTCCGAATCCGAGGCCCTGATCCAGGAAGGGTTGTCGTACCTGATGCGCGGGCGGACTACCTTCGTCATCGCGCACAGGCTCTCGACCATCCGGCGGGCCGACCAGATACTGGTGGTGGAGGCGGGCCGCATTGTCGAACGCGGCATGCACGATTCGCTCTACGCGGCGCATGGCAGGTATTACGACCTCTATACCCGGCAACATGGTCTGGAGGCCAACCTGTTCCTCGCTCCTGGCGAAGGCGACAAGCTGCCTGAGCCGGCCGACGAAACCGAAGTCGCGAACGGCAACGCTCTGAGCGAGGCAGTTCGCCTCATGCGCGGATAGGAAGGCGCTTTCGCCTTTGCGCCTTCAAGAAGTAAGCTGAACCCCGGCGCCCATTCCGCTACATTGGAAACACATGCCCACGATTCTGAACGGTAACCGCATCCGCGACGAGATCAAGAACGAATGCCGCCCCAGGGTGGAAAGGCTCATCGCGCTTGGGCGTCCGCCAGGGCTCGCCGTGGTGCTGGTGGGCCATGATCCGGCTTCGGAGATTTACGTCCGGAGTAAGGTCAAGACCTCGCACGAATTGGGAATTCATGGCGAAACCATCACGCCGCCGGAATCTATCACTACCCAGGAGTTGGTCGCCATCGTCGAAGAGTTGAACCGCCGTCCGGAGATCGATGGCATCCTCGTGCAGATGCCGTTACCGCCGCAGGTGGATGCGAAACGCGTGCTGCTCGCGGTCTCTCCGGACAAGGATGTCGACGGCTTTCACCCCTGCAACGTCGGCAATCTCGTGACCGGGCGTCCCGGTCCGCGTTCGTGCACGCCCGCCGGCATCATCGAGATGCTGAAGCGCTACCGGATTCCAATTGCAAGGAAACGCGCGGTCGTGGTGGGCCGCAGCGACATCGTGGGCAAGCCCATGGCGATCATGCTGCTTCATGAAAACGCGACGGTGACCATCTGCCATTCGAAAACGCCGGACCTGCCGGCGGCCTGTCGTGAAGGGGATATTCTGGTGGCCGCGATCGGACAGCCGGCCATGGTCACAGCCGATTACATCCGGCCCGGCGCCACGGTCATTGACGTCGGCATGAACCGTCTCAACACGCGAACCGAAATCGAGCACATTTTTCCCGCGAGCCGTCCCGGCGCCGCCGAAAAACTAGCTGCATTCGACAAGAAAGGCACGTTGCTGATAGGGGACGTGCACCCTCTCGACGTCGACCGCGCGGGCGCTTATACGCCGGTGCCTGGCGGCGTCGGCCCGCTCACCATCGCCATGCTCATGGTTAATACCGTCGAGTCCGCCGAAAGAAGACTGGCGTGAGTGACAACGGCGTATGTTAAAAGTAGGTCTTACCGGGGGCCTCGCCTGCGGCAAGACTTTCGTCGGGCAGGCCCTGGCGGACCTGGGCTGTCACCTGATTGAGGCCGATCAGCTCGGCCACGAAGTGCTGCTCCCCGGCGGTGAGGCTTACGCGGATGTGGTCCGGGAGTTCGGGCAACGTATCCACAACGCCGATGGAACCATTGATCGGAAACGCTTGGCCGCCGAAGTCTTTGGGCAACCCGAGCGTCTGGCATCGCTCAATCAACTGGTGCATCCGCACGTTTTTGAGCGCGAGCGAAACTTGATCGATCAATTTGCCAAGACCGATCCCCGTGGAATTGTCGTGGTGGAGGCTGCTATTTTGATCGAAACAGGTAATTACAAGAATTTCGACTGCCTGATCCTGGTGGAGTGCGATGAGGAGCAGCAGATCGAGCGCGCCATGAAGCGCGATCATACCGACCGCGAAGAGGTGCAGTCACGGCTGCGCCGGCAAATGCCGCTTGCCGAAAAGCGCAAGTTCGCGCAGTATGTGATAGACACGTCTGGCACCAAGGGAGACACAGTACGCCGCGTTCGTGAAGTCTACGGCGCATTACGGAGAATAGAAGCATGAGACTACGTCCGCTGTTATGGGCCTTAATCCTGGTGGGCGGCTTTTATTACGTCACATCGGTGACGCATTGGAACGTCGGCCAGTTCGTGCGCAAGACGACCGCCAGCTGGTCTTCTCCCTCGACCGCCAACACGGCCGGCTTTTCCACCGACGAAGTCAGCAACATCGATATCTACAAGGCGGCGCATCTCGCTACCGTCAACATCACGAGCGTCGTGTGGCGTGAAGGCTGGTTCTTCCAGCTCTATCCCGAAAAAGGTACAGGATCGGGTTTCATCATCAATCCCGATGGTCGCATCCTCACCAACTTTCACGTGATCTCGGGCGGATCGCAGCTTACCGTGACGCTAGCCGACAAAAAGCAGTACAAGGCGCGCCTGCTGGGCCGCGATCCGCGCAATGACCTGGCGCTGATCAAGATCGAACCGCGGGAGAGCCTTCCGGTCCTGAAGCTCGGCGACTCCGACCCGCTGCAGGTAGGCCAGAAAGTGCTCGCTATCGGCAATCCGTTCGGCCTCGAGGGCACGCTGACGACAGGTATCGTGAGTTCGCTTGGCCGCTCCATCCAGGATGAGAACGGGCGCGCGCTTGAAGGCATGATTCAAACTGATGCCGCCATCAATTTCGGTAACAGCGGCGGCCCGCTGCTCGATTCACGCGGTAACGTGATCGGCATCAACACCGCTATCTACGGCTCCCAGGGCAGCATCGGAATCGGTTTTGCCATGCCCATCAACCGTGCTAAAGCCATGCTGGACGAGTTCCAGAAGAGCGGGCACATAGCGCGGCCCATGCTGGGCGTCCAGACGGTCTTGGTGCAGGGAGATTTTGCGCAAGCGCTCGACCTTCCCGCGGAAGGCGGCTTGTTGGTCCAGCGCGTGGAGGCCGGCTCAGCCGCCGAAGAGGCGGGCATTCGCGGACCCCGCCAAGTGGTCATCGTGGGCAATATCCAGCTCGGCGTTGGCGGCGATCTCATCGTGGCCGTCGACGGCACCCGGGTGACGCGCGACGACGATTTGCAGCGTGCCCTGAATCACAAGCACGCTGGCGACAACTTGCAGCTTACAATTAACCGCGGCGGCAAGACCCAGAAGGTCAACGTGAAGCTGGGCACGGCGCCAGAGACCCTCTGACGCAGCGTGAAGTTCGTAGTTCGCAGCGCAGCGCCACGCCCGATCTTGGGGGATCTGCGGCCTTTGTGGATGCGGCGTCGGCATCCCTACCGGATCGCGCTCCGTGCGCGCGGGTACCTTTTACTAGACTTCCTCCGCGTCTTAACGCATCCCTCTGAGGAGACCGGCCTTCTCATCCCATCTCGGCGGTGAAGTTTGTCTACGGATTTCGGTCATTCCACGCCGCAACCGGGCTTCGTGCCACAATTGAAAAAATGATTGAACAGCTTCGCCCCGGCGTTTCCGCAAAAAACGCCCGGGTTGTGCTCTTTGATTTTGACGGCACCATTTCGTTAACTCGCGCCGGCTGGATGGATGTGATGGTGCCCATGATGATCGACATCCTGCGGAACACCCAGACCGGCGAAAGCGAAGAGGATCTGCGCCTGATTGTCGAAGAGTTCGTCGGCCGGCTCACGGGCAAGCAGACCATGTACCAGATGATCGAGCTGGCCGAAAACGTCGAAGCGCGAGGCGGCCATCGGCCCGATCCGCTGGATTACAAGAAGATGTACCTGGATCTGCTGCACGTGAAAATTCATCACCGCCTGGAGGAACTGTCGTCGGGCGCGGTGTCACCCGAGAAGTATCTGGTGCCTGGCGCGCGTGAACTGCTCGAATCGCTTAAAGCGCGCGGTCTCAAGATGTACCTAGCGAGTGGCACCGACCATGTCTATATGCGGCGCGAAGCAGACTTACTCGATGTGTCCCGCTACTTTGATGGCGGCGTGTTCGGCGCGCTCGACGACTACAAGAGTTTTTCCAAGAAAATTCTCATCCAGCAGGTCATCGCCGGAGCCGAATGCAAAGGCGAAGAATTTCTGGGCTTCGGCGACGGCTACGTCGAGATCGAGAACGTGAAAGAAGTGGGCGGCATAGCCGTCGGTGTAGCCACGGCTGAACCCGAATGCGTAGCCGTCGACCAGTGGAAGCGCGAACGCCTCGCTGGCGTGGGCGCGGATTTCATCATTCCGAACTTTCTCTGCCATCGCGAGTTGTTGCGCACGCTCTTCCCCAATGGCCAGTAAGTACGCCGTGTTCGATCGCTCGCGGCTCGCGATCAAGCCGCTAGCCGAGCGCACTCACGACTTGCATCTTGACCGCTGGCTGGCCCTCGATGACCCCGCCCCGCCATTCGCGCATCCGCAGCTGGGGGAAGTCGCGCGGCGGCTGGTCAATGCGAAAAGCAGCGGTGTTGCCCGTATTCTGATGATGGGGGCGCATGTGCTCCGCGCGGGCGTGAACCGCCACATCATCGACTTGATCGAGCGCGGTTCGCTCGATCACATAGCATTGAACTGAGCGGGCGTGATCCACGATTATGAGCTGGCGCGTATTGGCGCGACCACCGAGAGCGTGGCCCGCTACATCCGGACCGGGGAATTCGGACTATGGCGTGAAACTGGCGAGCTCAACGAGTGGGTCGCGGAATCCGCGGCGCTGGAACTCGGCCTGGGTGAGAACGCCGGTCGCCGCATCGACGCGAGTGATTATCCGCACAAATCGCTCAGCGTTCTGGCCGCGGCTTTCCGGCATTCGGTTCCGGTGACGGTGCACGTGGGTATCGGCTATGACATCCTGCACCAGCACCCCAATTGCGATGGTGCGGCGTTCGGTGCGGCCAGTTATCGCGACTTTCTGATCTTCGCCCGCACAGTCGAACGGCTCGAGGGAGGGGTGCTGCTCAGTTTCGGATCCGCCATCATGGCGCCGGAAGTCTATCTGAAGGCCCTGGCTATGGCGCGAAATGTGGCGCACCAGAACGGCCGCGAAATCCGCCGCTTCGCAACCGCGGTCTTTGACCTGGTCCCCATCCAGGGTGACATCCACAAAGAGCTGCCCAAGACCGACCCCGGCTATTATTTCCGGCCGCAGAAGACGATGCTCGTGCGAACCGTAGCCGACGGTGGCGCGAGTTTCTACTTTTGTGGCGACCACCGCGACACCGTTCCCGCGCTGCGCCGGGCGATCCTCGATTACGCATGACCACCGCCGAAATCCTGGCCGGATTCCCGAAACTTTCGGCGCTGGTGGTAGGCGATATTTGCCTGGACCGTTGGTGCACATACGATCCCGCCACATCGGAAGCGTCGCGCGAGACGCAAATTCCGCGAATCGGCGTTGTCAGGACCGAGGTAACAGCCGGAGCCGGCGGCACAGTAGCCAACAATCTCGCGGCGCTCGGAGTTGGCCGGCTCGGCGTTCTCAGCGTGGCAGGAGATGACGGCTTCGGCTATGAACTCGCGGCCGCACTCAGAGCTAACGGCGTGGCTTCGGATATGCTGGTCCGCGCACCAGGGATGCAAACTTTTACTTACAGCAAACTCATTAATCTCCATACAGAGATTGAAGATAGGCCGCGCGTAGACTTCATATCCACGACCCCGCTGGTCCCAAATATCGAGCGTCAGGTCCTCGAAAAACTACCGGCAGCCGTCGCCCAGTTCGACGTCATTCTGATCTCCGATCAGGCGGAAACCAGCGCGGGCGGTGTGGTGACGCCGGCGGTTCGTGAGCGGCTCGGAAGTCTCGCGATCACGCATCCCGAGAAAATATTCCTGGTGGACTCGCGCGCCCGCATCGAGCTGTTTCGGCACATGATCATCAAGCCCAACCGCGATGAGGCCGAAGCCGCTTGCCGCAGAATCTCCAACAGTTTAGACCTTCAAGTTTTACGTGAGCATTGTAAGGCCAGCCTTATGATTGTAACGGATGGGCCGAACGGAGCCAGAGTCATTTCACGGGATGAAGACACGTTTTGTGAAACAAAGCCAATTTCCAAGCCGGTCGATATCTGCGGCGCTGGCGACAGCTTTTCGGCGGGCGCGGCAATGGCGCTGGCCGTGACGGGCTCCCCCGTCGACGCGGTGCGTTTCGGTAATCTCGTGGCCTCGGTGACCATCATGAAGAAAGGCACCGGAAACGCTTCACCTGCCGAGGTTTTAGCGGCGGCGGCCCAATCATGAATACACTGGCAGTCGACATTGGCGGTACCAAGTTCGCCGTGGCCCTTTTCGAAGGCGACAAGATGATCCGTCGCGAATCGCGGCCCACCGACCGCGAAGGTGCGCGGGACTGGATGCTCCAGCAGGTTGTCGGGATCGCGCGCGCGTGGAAGCGCGAGGCATCGTTCGAGTGCTGCGGCATCGGCTTCGGCGGCCCCGTCGATTTCGGCGACCAGCGCGTGGCATTCTCGACCCACATCGGCGGCTGGAACGATTTCAAGCTTACTTCGTTTCTCGCCGACGCCCTTGGCGTGCCTGCCATTATGGATAACGACGCCAACGCAGGCGCACTGGGCGAAGCCGTCTATGGCGCGGGCCGCGGTCACGATCCGCTATTCTATATGACGCTTTCAACCGGCATCGGCGGCGGGATCTACGCAGGGGGAAAGATCTGGCGGGGCGCCGACGGCTGGGCTGGCGAGATCGGCCATGTTGCGATCCGGCCCGATGGCCCCGAGTGCCTCTGCAAAGCGCGCGGCTGTTTCGAGCGCCTGTGCTGCGGGCTGTGGCTCGAGCGCGATCATGGTAAGCCCGCCAAAGAACTGCTGCGCGACCCGAATTTTGTCGACCGCTACGTAGTGGATCTTGCGCTCGGCCTTAAGGCTTGTATCATGTTAATGAATCCATCGCGGATCGTGATCGGCGGCGGGATCAGTAACGCCGGCGACGCGTTATTCGGGCCGCTGCGCGCGGAATTGGACCGGCAAATTACCGACTGGTCGGGCGCGCGCGTAGATGTGGCGCCCGCCGCGCTGGGCAACGATAGCGTACTTTACGGGGCGCTCGCGCTCGCCAAAACATTGAAATGAACTTTCCCGCGCAGTACAAATCCGAGGTCTTCAAAGCCATCGAGACCGTCGATCTGGAAAAAGTCGGCCAGGCCATCGAGCTTTTCAAGGACGCGCGTTCCCAGGGCCGCCACATTTTCGTGTGCGGCAACGGCGGCAGCGCATCCACCGCGTCCCATTTTGCCTGCGACATCGTGAAGGGCGCGAGCTACAACCGCAGCCAGCGCTTCCGCATCATGGCCCTCACCGACCAGATGGCCACACTGACGGCCTACGCCAACGACGTGAGCTACGACTGCGTGTTCGTCGAGCAGCTCCGCAATTTCGCCCACTCGGGCGACGTGGTCATGGGTATCAGCGGCTCCGGCAACTCCCCCAACGTGATCCGCGCTCTCGAATACGCCAATTCGATCGGCTGCAAAACCATCGCCCTCACCGGCCGCGACGGAGGCAAACTCGGCCCGCTCGCCCAACTCAACATCCAGGTAGCCGCCCCACACATGGGCCGGATCGAAGATGCCCACATGATCGTGTGTCACATGATCGGGTACTACTTCATGGATGGGGAATCAACGACTTAGCAACTCTTAGAAAACACAGGCCCCTTCCATTCGTAATTTTATGATCGTGCGAATCTTACAGTTGACATTAAACGAGCAGCTGATCAAGGGCAAAAAACCGCCGGCGACCGGTTACGTCTTGCTTCGGGACGATGAACTGTCCGGCTTCGCGCTCCGAGTGATGGCGAGCGGCGCGCGCGCTTTCGTCCTCAGTTACGCGATCCAAGGCCGGCAGCGGCGCCTGACCATCGGCGCCTGGCCGGCGTGGAGTGCGACGGCCGCGCGGGAGCGTGCGAAGGAATTACGACGGCAGATCGACAGTGGCCAGGACCCATTGCAGGAGAAGCGCGAGCGGCGCGAAGCTCCGACCGTTGAGGACATCGCCAAGGACTACTTGGAGCGGCATGCGGCGAAACTGAAGAGCGGCAAAACGGTGCGCGAGTACATCAATCGAGATGTCCTGCCGCTCTGGGGGAAATGGAAGGCCGCAGACGTGCGGCGCCGCGACGTGATCGAACTGGTCGAGCGCAAGGCTCAGAACACTCCGATCGCTGGCAATATGCTGCTGGGCGTCGTCAGGGGGCTTTTTAATTGGGCGATCGAGAAAGACCTCCTGGAACAGAACCCGGCCTTCAAAGTGAAGCCGCCAGCGCCGAAGAACTCGCGCGATCGGTGGCTGAATGAGCAGGAGATACGGCAATTCTGGCTGAAGCTCGACACTGCGAGAATGGCGCCGGAGTGCCGGGCGGCGCTGCGGCTGATTTTATGCACGGCACAACGGTCCGGCGAAGTACTAAGCGCGGAATTAACTGAGATCGATACCGATAGAGCTTGGTGGCTGATTCCGGCGGCGAAGGCGAAGAATGGCTTGCAGCACGACGTACCCTTGGCGTCGCTCGCGCTCGGGGAAGTCCAGAAGTTGCTGGGAGTCGGACGTTGGCTGGTCCCGCGCCGGTACACGTCCAAGGATGCCCACACGACCGTGGCTGGGCTGAGCAATGCCCATGCGGCGAACCAAGAGCATTTCGGATTGCCGCGCTTCACCCCTCACGACTTGAGAAGAACGGCGGCGACGCACATGACAAAAACGTGCGGCGTGAGCCGTTTCATCGTCGGCCAAGTTTTGAACCATGTCGAGAAGGGCGTAACGGCTGTTTACGACCGGCACAGCTATGACTCCGAGAAAAAAGCCGCACTCGAAAAGTGGGATCGCGAATTGCGGCCCATTCTGGGCGTCCCGACGAAGGCGAAGCTCGTAGAGATGGCGGGCTGAGGAAGCGAATGATGAAGTCCGCTGCAGACCGCCGCCAGTTGGCCAGGATTCAGGCCGCCATTGACGCCCACGAAGCCGGGCTCACGCCGGAACAACGAGCGCGGGAGAAAGCGCGGCTGGTTTACTTCGCGAAACCCGAGGCGGCGGCTCTCGATTCCATGAAAAACGTGCTCCGACGCTTGGGCGTCCAGCCAAGCCTGGATGATCATGGTGAGCTTTGGCTTCGATTGTGGGCGGCGGCGCGTCACGCGGGCTTTTCGGAAGAAGAGTTCTGGCGCCTGACACCGCGCAAGCTCTTCGCAGTTCTAGAGCTGAAGGCGCAAGAACGTGAACAGAAGGCTGGAGAATCCCAACGATCGCGCGGCAAGTTGATCCCGGCGGGCCGTACACGGCGCCGGCGGCGCTGGTGACCTGCTGCGCGATCAAAAGGTGCGTGAGTTATTGCATCTCCCGAACCGGCAGCTGTGCAAAGAGCTCGATCATCGCAAGGTTCCGCCTCCAACATCGTGGCTTGCAGGCTGGGCCGATACGTACGTCTCCTCACCGGGGCGCGTCAAAACGTGGTTCTCAAAGCAGAGAAGAAAGACCGCCTAATTGCACAGTTACCAGTTACCACTTAAAGTTACCTGGTAACCGTTTGTTCCTAGTATATCGTTTCACTAAAACATAACCTAAAAGATTTATTTCCTGCTATGCTGAGGCATGGCAGGTAAGTCGAGACTTCCTAAGTTGACCCTGAATGACGGGCAGATGTCGAAGTTGCAGCAGTTGAGCCTGTCGCGCACAGCGCCGCTGCGGGAAGTACAGCGTGCGCGGATCTTGTGCCACTATCACGCCGGTGAAACGATCGCGGGCATTGCGCGGGCGCTGAAGATGACTCGCAAGAGCGTCCGCAAGTGGATCGATAAGGCGCTCGCCATGGGTGCCGA
>Ga0066710_100004449_pt1 | contig 12417 bp, 9 predicted proteins | sample GraSoiAngelo_159_FD_79666 | JGI IMG/M metagenome (GOLD analysis project Ga0066710, IMG submission 79666) | Grasslands soil microbial communities from the Angelo Coastal Reserve, California, USA - 14_1009_16_40cm | ecosystem: Environmental > Terrestrial > Soil > Grasslands | place: USA...
GGTCCGGTTGAAATCCTTTGCCGTCATCCTTGACGATAAGGCGAATGCCCTCGTTTGTCCTTCGGATAATGACTTCGGCGCGCCTGGCCTCGGCATACTTGTAAACGTTTGTAAGGCCCTCCTGGACGACACGATAAAGCACCGTCTTGGGCTCGTTCGCCAGTTGTTCCACCTGGGAGTCCGCGCGAAAGTTGAGTTTGATGCCGGTCCGTTTCGCGAACGCCTTGATATACCATCGCAGCGCGATGACCAGTCCAAGATCGTCGAGCATGGCCGGGCGCAACTCATAGGAGAACCGATGCACGTTGTACATGGTTTGTTCCAGCAGGCTCTGCGTTTCGCCGACGGTTGTATCCAGGCCCTGGCCGACCTTTGCCGCTTTCTGCTTCAATAACTGCAGGCTCACACTGATGGCGGTGAGCGCCTGGCCCACTTCATCGTGCAACTCGCGGCTGATGCGTTTGCGCTCTTCTTCCTGGGCGTTCAGGACCTTGCTCGAGACTTCACGCAATTTTTCCTGCATCACTTTGGCCTCATTGAACAGTTCGCGATAGTGCTCCTCGCTCTTGCGGATCGCTTCCTCGGCCTGCCTCCGCTCGGTCGTGTTGCGGCCGATGGCGTAAATGACTTGTTCGTCCGGCGCCGGGGTTGCAGTCCACTGGATCCATCGGTAGGCACCGTCCTTGCCGCGGGCGCGCATTTCATAGGACACGATGCTGGAACCGCTTTTCAATCTCTCGAATTCGGCCTCGGCGCCCTGGCGGTCCTCCGGATGCAGCAGATCAAAATATGGTGTGGCGACCAGTTGGTCCGTCGTGTAGCCAAGGATTTTTTTCCAGGCGGGATTCACCCGCGTCAGGTGACCGTTGAAGGACGCCACGCACAGCAGGTCGCCGGATAGGGTGAAAAACCGGTCGAACTGCTCCTGGATGCGTCTGCGTTGAATCACCAGGCCGACCTGATTGGCCACGGCGGTAACGAGTTGAATGAGCCGCTCGTCTTTGTCTTGCGCTTCCCGTCCAAAAAATTCTATGACCACCACGACCTGATCGGCCACCAGAATGGGAACGGCCATGACCGCTTTCAGTCCGGCTTTCCGGGCCGAACGCGATCGTGGAGAATTGCCCTCTTGAGTGATGTCCGGACTCCAGACGGCTTGCTTTGCGACCCAGGCGCGTCCCGGCGGCCCGGTCTTCGGGAGGAAGGTGAAGCCTTCGTTCTCTCTGCGGAATTCTTTGACGCCGGAGACGCTGCTGTACCAGGCGGGACTGCATTCCAGACAGAGACCGTCCAGACGGGGAACCCAGGCCTGTCCAACGACCCAGCCGGTCGCCTCGCACACCTTGGTCAACACGGCGCGCAAGGCCGCGCTCAAATCCTCCGCGCTGCTGACGGAGAGGGCGGTGGTTTGAAGCAGGCGAATCTCGTCCTCGGCCCGTTTGCGCTCGGTAATATCGCGAATGATCCCGCAATAAAACCGTCCTCGCTCGGTCTGCCAGGAAGCCAGCGAAAGTTCCAACGGGAATTCAACGCCGGTTTTTTTGAGGCCGTGCAGCTCCACGGTCTTGCCGATGAGGTGCACGGGCTCCCCTCGCTGGATGCGTTTGATTCCAGCCTCGTGATCGCGCCGGTAACGCTCCGGCACCAGCACACTGACGGGTTGGCCCACGATCTCTTCCATCGCCCGGCCGAACATCGTGCGCGTCGCCTGGTTGCAGGCGACGACGTTGCCGTTGCTGTCCGCCAGAATGATGGCGTCAATGGCCGATTGCATCAAGGTGCGGAACTGTTCCTCGTTTTCCCGCAACGCCCGCTCGGCCCGCCATCGTTCGGTGACGTCGCGCGTGACGACGATGGCGTGCGTGACCACTGACTTCTCTTGATACGGATAATAACTGACATCGAAATAGCGACGGCCCACCGTGTGCATTTCAAACCAGGCCTGGTAATGCACTTCTTCGCCTCTGAAGCATTGGTCGAGATGGCTCTTGATGATCCTCCGGAAGGCCGCCTCCCCCCAAACCTCTTCAACGGTGGAGCCGAGAAGCCTCTCCCGGCTTTTGCCGTGCGCCTGGCAATAGGCATCGTTGACGGCTTCATAGCGGTAATTGGAAGCGATCAGCGTCAGGAATTCCCGCGAAGTGTTGACGATGGATTCGTAGCGTTTCCACATCTCATCCGACGCCTTCCGCCGGGAGATTTCATGGCTCAGCTCGCGGTTGGTGACGGCGAGTTCAGCGGCTCGGCGCTCCAACGTTTCATTCAACTCGCGCAATTTGTCGTTGGCCTCGCGAAAGCCCCGATGGTGCGCTTCAAACGGCGAGAGGGCTTCCATGAAAAAATTCTCCACGGCTTTGACCTCCCGCTGGCTTTGGGTCAAAACAAGGTTGGGCGGCAGCACCGCCACGGACGCTTCCTGGTGAATCTTGGCGACGTCCAGGATTCCCAGGCCTTCGCTGACGGCTTTGCGGCCCAGTTTGTAGGCTTCATGCAGGGCCCCCTCGTCTTCCGCCGCGAGACAGGCGCGCAGGAACGCAGTGTATTCCTCGGATAACTCGTGCAGCGACTCATTCATGGCGTGTTCCGAGGAATCGCGCGACCAATACCAGGGCGTCGTCGTTGCCTTTGAAGTGCTGGCTCATAATGCGGTCGGCAATCTGTTGCGGAGGGTCCGACGCGATCAAATCCAGATAGAAACCGCTGCTGATGCCGTCGCTGGCCAGAATCAACAGGTCGTCCGGCGCGACGGCGATGACACTGGCTCGCAGCGGTGGCAGTTGATAACCCACCACGCCGCCACGCAGGAACGCGGATTCGGAAGCCGGCCTGGCCTTCATATCCGCGCGCACCAATAATCCTTCAACGTTGCCCACGCCCAGCCAGCTCACCGTGCTGTCGAACACGTTGAAGGAAGCCAGGGTCATCACCGCGCCGCGTGTCTTGAGCAAGTCGTCGTGGCACCGTTTAACGAGCAGGATCACCGACTGGTCGGCATGTTCCTCCAGCACCGCGACGGCGGCCTTGGCCACGGCGGTGGCTTCGTCGCCGTGGCCCAGGCCGTCCACGACCGCCACCAGCGCCCCGTGCGCGAATGGTTTTACCAGATGCAAGTCACCGGAAACGGCCTCGCCGGGAATCGCCTGCGTGGCGACGCCCCAATCGATGAACGGCCGGCGATAAAACAGGGTTGTGCTCATGTTAACGCACCCATTTTTGCATCGTTACCCTGGTTCCTTTGCCGATCTGGGATTTTATGTCAAAGTCATCCATCAGCCATTTCGCGCCCGGCAACCCGACGCCCATTCCTTTTCCACTGGAGTAACCGTATTGCATGGCCTGCTCGATGTTGGCAATGCCCGGGCCTTCATCGCGGGCGACGACCTGGATGCCGAGTCGGCTGCTTTCGTGAACTCCGGTCAGGACGATTTCACCCTGCTTGGCGTGATTGACAATGTTACGCGCCACCTCGGAGATGGCCGCCGCGATGACGGTCGGGTCGCTCCCGCTGAATCCCAACTGGACCGCCAGGGCCCTTCCTTTCTGTCGGGCAACGACGATGTCCGCGTCCGATCTGATCGGCACGCATATCTCCTCGTTGAAGGTGCTCATTGAAGAGGCCGATTGCCACGCCGGGTGCGGGCATCGGGAGGCGACTTGGACAGGGATGACGGGGCGGTGCCACCGGTGCGTGCCACCACTCCGCCGGCACGTTTGGTTTTGGCGTTGAGAAACGCCAGGCCTTCTTCCAGGTCCAGCGCCGTGCCGACACCCTCCAGAGTCAGCCCCAATTGAACCATCGCGAAGGCGACATCCGGCTGGATGCCGACGATGACCGTGTTGGCGCCCCGCAGCTTCAGCATGTGCGCGACGCCGCGCAGCGTGCGGGTGGCAAATGAATCGATGACGTCCAGAACGGTGACGTCAATGATGACGCCGCGGGAGCGAAATTGACCCACACGATCAGCCAGGTCGTCCCTCAATTGCAGCAAGTCGGCGTCCGAGAGCACCGACTGAATGGTGGCAATCAGGTAGTCGCCTTGTTTGAGAATTGGAACATGCACGGGAACCCGTGGTTAAGCCGATTGTTCCGGACCGGACTCGCCGGTCATGATGACCTTGTAACCCAGCAGGCGTTCGGCCTCCTCGATGCCGCCTTGCAGATCACCGACCGCGTTCATTTTGCTCAGATCGACCCCGATGGTGACCAGCGTCTGGGCGATTTCGGACGACAACCCCGTGATGATGACGCTGGCACCCATGAGCCGTGACGCTTCGACGGTTTGCACCAGGTGGTTGGCCACCGTCGAGTCAATGGTCGGCACCCCGGTGATGTCTATGACCACGACTTTGGCGCGGTTCTGGCGGATGCCGCGCAGCAGTTGTTCGGTCAACTGACGCGCGCGTTGGGCATCAATCACGCCGATGATGGGTAATATCAGCAGGCGCTCGCGCACCTGGAGCACCGGGGTGGAGAGTTCACGAATCGCTTCCTGTTGCTGGCGGATAATGCGTTCGCGTTCCTGAACAAAGCTCACCGCCACCGTGTTCGCGATACGATTGGCCGCGGGCTCGTAGGCATCCAGCACACGGTTCAGCAACTCGAAATCCGCCTGGTATTTTTTGAACAGGGAACGGGCCAGCACGTCGCGAAGCAGCAGCACGATGCCAACGACCTCGTGCGTTTCGACGCCGCGCGGAATGATGCGTTCGGACAGATTGCGCGCGTAGGCCTGAAGCGCTTCGACACTGCCGGTCTCAAGCACTTCCACGTAGTTGTCGTACACCGACGTCGCTTCGGAGAAGATCTCCTCTTTGCTCATCGCGGTGAGCAGCTCGGCGTCAGTGATCCGGCGAGCCCATTCCTCCCGGAGCTGGGTGCGGTTCTGACGCAAGTGCGCCACCAACTCACGCAGCAACGCCGCGCTGGTTTCGGGCGGATGGGTGTCTGTCAGTTGAGATTTATTATTCTCTCTGCGTTTCATGGCTGCCTTCATGACACCTCCCGTTGGCTTGACATTTTGCTTCCATTTTTGCCCATTATAGAATCCCCACCGCCCCTGGGAATAGGGCAATTGCCGGACATCGATGGTAGGGTTTTACCCCATATCCCGCCAGCCCATTTTTCCCGGGAACAAGCGGCTTCGATTTGCAGCGCACCAAGTGCTGCTGTGTGGGACCTCGTTCCTGTACCGGGCGCCGCGCGCTGTCCGCAGGCAATCCTTACGGGCAAATCTTACAAGCGACGCTTTTGTAAGGGGGGTCGTTACCCCAGAGAATTTCCGGTCTTTACCCACTTCAGCGGACAGAAGTCAAACTCTATCCTGACACCACGGGTATCAAATGGTATTTTGAACAGATAAGAGCGTGAGTACAAATTCAATCACTCTCCGGGCGGAGGAAGAACCGGCGTTTGCCGGGACCGTAAAACGCAAATGGCGAGAGCGGCTGGAACGCCGCGGCATCCGATTGGTGTTGTTGCCCGCAGCGGAGTGTCAGAAACCGAGCCCCTATGAACACCTCGATGTCGAACTGCGCCGTTTTGCTGGCGGAAGATGACCCGAACGAAGTCTTCCTCATGGAGCGGGCCTTTCACAAGGCCAATTTGAAAAACCCGATGCACGTGGTGCGCGATGGCCAGGAGGCAATCGATTACTTGAGCCACCAGGGCAACTTCACCGACACCACTTGTCATCCTGCGCCCAAGCTGATGCTGCTGGACCTGAAGATGCCGCGAAAAAACGGCTTCGAAGTCCTTGAATGGCTGCGGCAACAACCCGCCCTCAGACCATTGATCGTCGTGGTGTTGAGTTCTTCCGATCTGGCCGATGACGTCAATCGAGCTTATGACCTGGGCGCAAATTCCTACCTGGTCAAGCCGGGGGACTTTGAAGCGCTGATCACCATGGTGAAAACGCTCGACGCTTATTGGCTGAAGCTGAATCAGCAGGTCGACCCCTTGGCGGGCCTCAATCCGGTTCCTCTGGTTGCGCCGGTCCGGTGCGCAGCCGTATAGCCGTGAACGATCTTTTGAATATCCTGGTCGTCGACGACAACCCCGACGACCGCGCGCTGATTCGGCGGGAAATCAGCCGTGAATTTCCCAACTGCCAGTTCGGACAGGCCACCAATCCCCGCGAGTTGTCGCAATCCATGGGAGCCGCCGGCTGGGACCTGGCGGTGACGGACTTCCAATTGCGGTGGACCGACGGCATCGCGGTTCTGCTTGGCGTGAAAGCACGCGGGCCGGATTGCCCGGTCATCATGTTCACCGGCAGCGGCAATGAAGAAATCGCGGTGCAGGCGATGAAGGCCGGCCTGGACGATTACGTCCTCAAATCGCCCAGACACTACGCCCGCCTTGCGTCCGCCGTGCACATGGCTCTGGAGCGTGCCCGGCAACGCAAAGCGCTGCGCGAGGCGGAGACCCGCTATCATAGCCTGTTCGACGACGTTCCCGTCGGACTTTTCCGGATCGTCCAGGACGGGAAATTCGTGGATGCGAATCCTGCTCTGACGGAAATGTTGGGCTATCCAGACCGGGAAAGTCTGCTGGCGGCGGAAACGATGAACCTCTTTGTCGACGCGAAGCAGCGACGGGCGTTTTTGCTCGCGCTCAAACGGACGGGAATGATCCGGCTTTTTGAGGCGCAATTCTATCGCCGCGACGGAAGGATTATCTGGGCGGAGACCAATGCGCGCGTGATCCGCAATGACCGCGAGGGGACGACTTATTACGAGGGGAGCCTGGAAGACATCACCATGCGCAAGGACGCCGAGCGCGCGCTGCGGGAAAGCGAGGCGCGCAAGGGGGCGATTCTGAACTCCGCGATTGACGCCATCATCACCATCGACGAACGCGGCCGCATCACCGAATTCAACCCGGCCGCGGAAAAAATGTTTGGCCGCGTCCGCGCCGACGTTGTGAACCAGGAACTGGCCGAGGTTCTGATTCCACTTTCGTTGCGCGACAAGCACCGCCGCGGCCTGGAACGTTATCTCGCCACCGGCCAGGACGTGATGCTTGGCAGGCGGGTCGAACTGACCGCGATGCGTGCCGACGGCAAGGAATTCCCCGTCGAATTGGCCATCACCAGGGTTGACCTCGGCGGTCCGCCGCTGTTCACTGGCTTCGTGCGTGACATCACCGAGCGCAAGCGGGCCGAGAAACAATTGCGCGATTCGCGGGAACAGTTGCGCGCGCTGGCTGCGTATTTGCAGTCCGTGCGCGAGGAGGAACGCAGCCGCATCGCCCGTGAAGTGCACGATGAACTGGGCCAGGCCCTGACCGGTTTGAAAATGGACCTCGCCTGGCTTGACAAGAAGATTGCCGAAGTCGGCACCACTGACGAATTGCGACAATCCGAGGAAAAGTTGAAGGAACTGCCCGCGCGCGTGGACACCATCATCGCCACCGTCCGCAAAATCGCCACCGAACTGCGCCCGCCGGTGCTGGATGATCTGGGGCTGCAGGCGGCGATCGAGTGGCAAATCCAGGAGTTTGAAAAACGGACCGGCATCAGCTGCCGATTCCATTCCGGGCTGAAACATCTGGACCTGGACCAGGAGCGGGCCACGGCCGTCTTTCGCATTTTTCAGGAGACGCTGACCAACATCGTCCGCCACGCCCAGGCGACCCAGGTGAACATTTACTTGAGGGAGGAAAGCGATAAACTTATCCTCGAAGTGCAGGACAATGGTCGGGGCATGACCGGGCGCGAACTGTCGGGCACCCGCTCGCTCGGACTCCTCGGCATGAGGGAACGGGCCACCGTGCTCGACGGCGAAGTCAACATCATCGGTCGGCAGGGCAAGGGCACCACGGTGGGCGTGCGGATTCCGATCCAGCGCTCCGCCGAAAGCCAAAAAAAATGAGCATGCCGGATCGGCCGTGTTTCGCCACACACTGAAGCCAAACAGCGCGGCGTATGGACAAGGCTCGCATCTTGGTGGTGGAGGACGAAAGCCTCCTCGCCGAAGACATTCAGGAACGGTTGAAAAACCTCGGATACGAGGCTTCCGCGCTGGCTTTCTCCGGAGAAGAAGCGCTGGCTCAAGCGGCCTCGGCGCAGCCGGATCTGGTGCTCATGGACATCCGGCTCAAAGGAGAGATGGACGGAATCGAAACGGCCCGAGTCCTCCGCGAGCGCTTCAGCCTGCCGGTGATTTATCTCACGGGCGAGGCCGACGACGCGACGCTGGAGCGGGCGAAGGAGACCGAGCCGCTGGGCTACCTGCTCAAACCGATTGAGGAGAAGCGCCTCTATTCCACCATCGAGATCGCCCTCTACAAACACAAAATGGAGCGCCGGCTCCGGCGCATCGAACGTTGGTTCGCCACCACCACCAAAAGCATCGGCGATGCCGTGATTGTCACTGACATCCAGGGGCAGGTGACTTTCATGAACCCGATGGCCGAAAAATTGACGGGCTGGATGTCTGCCGATGCCACGGGCAGGCCGCTGAGCGAAGTGTACCAGACGGTGAACGCGCAAACGCGCGAGCGAATCGAAAGCCTGATGGCCGAGGCGTTGCGCGAAGGGGTGGTTGCAGGCCTGACCAATCGCGCCGTCCTGATCTCGCGCGACGGCACCGAGACCCCCATCGACGACAGTGCTTCGCCGGTCCGCGGCAACGCCGGCAACATCACCGGCGTGGTGCTGACCTTCCGCGACGTCAGCGAACGGCAGCGCGCCCAGCAGGCGCTGCAGGAGAGCGAGGAGCGCTTTCGTTTGCTGGTGGAAGGTGTGCAGGACTATGCGATTTTCATGATCGACCCCGCCGGTCGCGTGACCAGTTGGAACGCCGGCGCGGAACGGCTGCTCGGCTATCGCTCGGACGAAATCCTCGGCGCGCATCTGGCCCGCTTCTTTACCGCGCAGGACGTCAGACGCGACAAGCCGGACCAGAACCTCGAGCTGGCCAAGCTGGAAGGCCGGGCGGAGGACGAGGGCTGGCGGGTGCGCAAGGACGGTTCCCGTTTCCAGGCCAATGTCATCATCACCGGGCTGCGTGACGACCGGGGGCGCCTGCTCGGCTTCGCGCAGGTCACGCGCGACATCACCGGACCGAAGCAAGCCGAGAAACAGTTGCGCGATTCGCGCGAGCAATTGCGCGCGCTGGCGGCCTATCTGCAATCGGTGCGCGAAGAGGAACGGACGCGCATCGCCCGCGAGGTGCACGATGAACTGGGCCAGGCATTGACCGGTTTGAAAATGGACCTTGCCTGGCTCGATAAAAAATTCGCCGAGGCCGGCCACTTTGCCGGGCTGCGCTTCCTCCGGCAAAAGACCCGCGAGATGCCCGAAGTGGTGGACGAAATCATCAGCGCGGTGCGCAAGATCGCCACCGAATTGCGTCCGGGCGTGCTCGATGACCTCGGTCTGGAGGCAGCGATCGAATGGCAAATCCACGATTTTCAAAAACGGACCGGGATCAAGTGCGAGTTCGGTTCCAATTTGAAGGACATCCGGTTGAGCCAGGACCGCGCCACCGCCGTGTTCCGAATTTTCCAGGAGACGCTCACCAATATCGTCCGCCATGCCAACGCCACACGGGTGAAGATCAAGCTGGATGCCGACGGCGGCAGACTCATTCTGGAAGTGCAGGACAACGGCATAGGGGTGACCGCGCGCGACCTTTCCGGCGCAAAATCACTGGGTCTGCTCGGCATGCGCGAACGCGCCATGATGCTCGACGGCGAGGTCACCATTGTCGGCCGGCGCGGCAAGGGAACGACGGTCGGCGTGCGCATCCCGCTGGTTCGGCCCGGAGAAACCACCCACACCTGACGATGCGAATCCTGATTGCAGACGACCACGCGGTGGTGCGCCGGGGGTTGAAACAGATTCTGGCCGATGCGTTCAAGGCCGACTTTGGCGAGGCCGGCAACGCCCGCGAGGCGCTCGAACATATCCGCAAGGGAAACTGGGACGCCGTCGTGTTGGACATCACCATGCCGGGCCGCAGTGGCCTGGAGGCCTTGAAGGAAATCAAAGAGGCAAAACCCAAACTCCCCGTGCTCGTGTTGAGCATGCACCCGGAGGACCAATTCGCGGTACGCGTGCTCAAATCCGGCGCCTCGGGTTACATGACCAAAGAAAGCGCGCCGGAGGAACTGGTGGGCGCGATCAAAAAAGTGCTGGCGGGCGGACGCTACGTCAGCGCCGCGCTCGCGGAAAAAATGGCATCGTATCTGGCCATTGACACACCCAAGCCGCCTCACGAGCGGCTGTCCGACCGCGAGTTCGTCGTGCTGCGCATGATTGCGTCGGGCAAAACCGTCAGCCGGATCGCGGAGGAACTTTCCCTGAGCGTAAAGACCGTCAGCACTTATCGCACGCGCATCCTTGAAAAAACGGGCATGGCCAGCAACGCGGAGCTGACCCATTACGCCATCAAGAATCAGTTGGTGGAGTAATCCGGGTCCGTTTGGGCCTGTCGAAAAGCGGCCTACGCAGCATTTTCCCGCCAATTGGGGTATCCCCCCCACCCACGTTTCAGGATTACACCCACTTTCGGGACCCCGCCGCTTTGTGACAGATTCGTGTAGTTTGAATCTGCGAGGATTTCGGCTCCGGTGCAAAAACCGAGGGGAAAAACTGCAGAGGCTCAGGAAGCAACTGATGCGTCCGAACGAACTGGCGGCGAATATGCGAATACTTTTTGTGCATGAACGTTTTGGGGCTTGGGCCGGAGCTGAAGCCAACGTGCTTGCAACCGCCAGGGAATTGAAGCGCCGCGGACATTTCGTGGGCATTCTCCACGGACCAGGCACGCGCAAAGGGGAATCGGCCTGGGAGGAAACGTTCGCCGATCGTTTTCCGCTGGCTCCGGCAAACAGTCGCGCCGCCGTCAGGACGGTGCTGGAGGGTTTTCAACCGGACCTGGCCTACGTGCATAAACTGGCCGATCTCGACGCGCTCGAAGCACTGGCCACTGCTGGCGTGCCGCTGGTGCGGATGGTGCACGACCACGATCTCTGTTGCATGCGCAGCTACAAATATTTTTATTTCACCCGCCGGATTTGCACCAGGGCCCTGTCCCCGTTCTGCATTTTTCCGTGTGCTGCCGTCCTCGGCCGGAATCACGCCGGTGTTTTCCCCGTGAAATGGGTCAGCTACTCGGCGAAAAAAACCGAACTCAGGCTCAACCGTCAATTCCACCGGCTCATTGTCAATTCCCATTATATGCGGGCCGAACTCATTCGCAATGGATTCGCCGCGGATAAAATTGAACTGCACACTCCGGTTCCTCCCCCGGGCGAGCCGTCGTTCCGCAGTTCGTTCAGCGACCGAAACCTTATCGTCTATGCCGGCCAGATCGTCCGCGGCAAGGGCGTGGACGTTTTATTGGAATCGCTGGCTCGAGTCCGCGTTCCGTTTGAATGTATCATTCTCGGAGACGGCAATCATCGGCCTTTCTGCGAGCAGTTGAGCTGCAAACTGGGACTGGCCGAGCGGGTGCATTTCAAGGGTTATGTCCCGGCAGAGGAACTGAAACATTACTATCGCCAATGCACCGTCGTGGTGATGAGTTCGGTCTGGCCGGAGCCGTTCGGGATGGTTGGCATCGAGGCGATGCGATACGGACTGCCCGTCGTCGCGTTTGACGCGGGCGGCATCAAGGAGTGGTTGGTGGACGGGCACAACGGATATCTGGTGCCCTGGATGGATCGGGCCGCGTATGCCGCCCGGGTTGAGGAGTTGCTCCGAAACAAGACTCTCGCCCGGCAAATGGGCGAACGCGGACTGGGCCTGGTTTCGGAGCATTACGATTTTTCCAAATACGTCATCGGCCTCGAAGAGCTGTTCAACCGGGTGGTTGCCGATGCGCCGCGCGGGGTGAACGCATGAAAGCGCAAACAACAAACCGTCTGGTGGCGGTCGTGGGCGGCAGCGGCGCCGGGAAAACATGGCTGGCGGACCAGCTGCAGAAGTCCGCGGGCAACGGCGTGGGCCGATTGTCGTTGGACAATTTCTATCGCGACCGCTCGCGCCTGTCCCCGGCCCGGCGCGAGGGGATCAACTACGATCACCCCCGTGCGATTGATTGGCCGCTGGTGGAGAAAGCGCTGAAGGCGTGCCGCGCGGGGCGTTGCTTCCGCGTGCCGCGTTATGATTTTGTGACTCACACCCGGCAGCCGAGACGGGAAATGTTTCGGCCAAAACCCTTGAACATCGTCGAAGGCCTTTGGCTGCTGTTGCGACCCTCGATACGGGCGCTCTTCGCGTTGCGGGTTTTCATTGATTGCCCGGTGCGCGTGCGGCTGGCGCGCCGGCTGGCGCGCGATTCCGCCGAGCGCGGGCGCAGCAGGGAGTCCGTGCGGAACCAGTTCTGGGAGACAGTGTCTCCGATGCACGATCGATATGTCGCGCCCCAGGCGCGCTGGGCGCACGTCGTGTTGGAAAGTCCGCCGAC
>Ga0066710_100004451_pt1 | contig 12416 bp, 10 predicted proteins | sample GraSoiAngelo_159_FD_79666 | JGI IMG/M metagenome (GOLD analysis project Ga0066710, IMG submission 79666) | Grasslands soil microbial communities from the Angelo Coastal Reserve, California, USA - 14_1009_16_40cm | ecosystem: Environmental > Terrestrial > Soil > Grasslands | place: USA...
CTGACGGCTACTGCTTTGCGTCCTTCGTGATACTGCACGCCGACGACGGTTGCTTCCGCCGGTCTTCCTTCTCCAGTTGCCTCGATTCGCACGCGATCGTGAAACTCCAGCGGCAAGGTCGAAAGAAAAATTGCGTGCTCCGGACCGCCATACTCCACAATCGCGGCCTCGCGAAGGCTGGTTCTGCCTCCGCGCGAGGCGGTCACTTGCACCGGAATTCGAACGGGTCTTGTCTGCGGGAAAAATCGTGCCAACTGCTCTGCGCAGTCCTGCTCGTTCGCTGTGAGTGCCAGGCCGCCCGATTTTCCCACGTCGCCTCTCGCCCTGCCGGTCAGGCTCCACCCGTTCTCTTTGTGGCGAGACACACTACTCGCCGCAAGAGACGTACACTTCCGATGACAGAGATGCACGCTGGACGCCAAAGGAGTGGAAAGGTGCGGCTATTGCAAGTTGCAGAAATTGTGAGGGTTAAGATTTCTCCGCGCGTTTGTTTGGCTCAAGCGTCTCACCGTGAAACGTTTTTGTCTCACCGCGTGACGCATACCAAGTTCCCGGAGCACTTGGCCTGAGACGTTTCTCTCGCTACTGGGGCGCCGCTTGCGGGTCAGCTCCACCAACTGTCGAACCCGCCTTTAGGGCTATGTTGTATCTTTTCAGTTTTCGATAAAGGGTCGCGCGGCTGATCCCCAACATCTTTCCTGCCAATGCCTTGTCGCCGTTCGCTTGTTCAAATACCCGCAGAATCGTCATTCGTTCCATCTCCGCTAGAGCCGTGGTGGACAAAGTCGCGGCATCCTGGGACGTTACGATCCCCGAATCTGCCTGCTCGCTCCGAATGGCGGGCGGCAGATCGGCAACGTCAATGATTTTTCCGTCACCCAGGGTCACTGCCCGCGCGACGCAATTCTCCAGCTCGCGAACGTTCCCCGGCCAGTCATAGTGCAGCAGGCTCTTCATCGCCGCAGCGGTAACCTGTATGTGCGAGCCCTTGGCGTAGCGATCCAGGAAATGGTGAACCAGGACCGGAATGTCCGACCGGCGCTCGCGCAGGGGAGGGAGGTGCACGGTCACCACGTTTAGTCGAAAATACAAGTCCTTTCGGAAGGTTCCGCCTCGATAAGCGGCCTCCAGATCGCGATTTGTCGCCGCGATCACACGAACATCGACATTTACCTTCTCGTTGCTGCCCACTGGTCGCACTTCTTTTTCCTGCAACACACGGAGTAATTTCGCCTGCATCTCCAGGGGCAGCTCCCCGATCTCGTCCAGGAAGATCGTCCCTCCGTCCGCTGTTTGAAAGAGACCGGCCTTCGATTTCGTCGCGCCGGTAAAAGCGCCCTTTTCGTATCCGAAGAGCTCGCTCTCCATTAGCGTCGGCACCAATGAGCCGCAATCGACTGCTACAAAAGGCGTTTTTGCCATCGACCCACGGAAGTGAATCGCGCGGGCTGCCAGTTCCTTCCCCGTACCGCTCTCGCCGGAGATCAGTACCGGCGTCCGTGTATCCTTCAGCCGGGAAATCATGCGCAGGACGTCCTGGATATTCGCGGAACTGCCGATGATGCCGTCGAGGTTCTCTTCCGTTGTAACCCGCTCGCGCAAGAACTCATTTTCCGTAACAAGTCGTACCTTTTCAGCCATGCGCTGTAGCAGCAGCCGCATCTTTTCCACGCGAAACGGCTTTTCGATGTAGTCGTACGCCCCCAGTTTCATCGCATCCACTGCCGATTCGATCGAACCGTGGCCGGTCATGATGGCGACCTCGGTGCGCGGGAGGAGCTGTCTGGTCTGCTTCAGCAACTCGACACCGGACATGTTAGGCAGTTTCAGATCTGTGAGAACTAGATCCGGAGTATCGGAATCCAGCCGCGCCAGCGCCGCTTCCGCGCTCTCCGCCTCAGCGCAAACATATCCTAGAGTGTTTCCGATCGTCATGCACAGGCGGCGGATGCTCTGTTCGTCATCCACCACCAGGAGTCGTGTTTTCATCTCGTCGCTCATGGTTTCCCGAATGTCTTCTCCACCATTGATATCAATTGCTGTACCCGAAAGGGTTTCTCGATGCACGGTGCCCCGCTTTGCGCCAAAAACGCCTGCGTATCGCTGTTTGCCGTGTCACCGCTGATCAGAATGATGCGCGTTTTCAGCTCAGGACAGTTCTTCTGTATCCACCCGTGCACTTCCGCTCCATTCACCGCTCCCGGCATTCGAATGTCGGAAATCACGCCCGCGTACCGCCCATTCGAAAGCCGCTGCAATCCTTCCGCTCCCGACGAAGCATTCACCACCGCGTATCCCTTGCGCTCCAGCGCCGCCCGCAGAAAGGCGATTACCGACGGCTCATCTTCGATGAGCAGGATCGGTCCCCCCGTCCACAACGTCTGTTGCGCTTTCATCGCCCCGCTTCTTTCGTGACGGCGGCCGCCAGCGCGGCTTCCGTCGCCACTGGAATCCGCACCACAAAGGTGCTTCCCGCTCCTGTTTCATTGTTCCAGCATTGAATTTCCCCGCCATGCGCCCGCACGATCCCGTAACAAATGCTCAGCCCGAGCCCCGTGCCTTTGCCCGCCTGCTTAGTGGTATAAAACGGATCAAAAATGCGCTGCGGATCGATAATCCCCGTTCCATTGTCGCTGATCGCCACTTCGATCATCTCCGCTTGCCGCCGCGTGTGAATTCTGATCCGCCCGCGCGGGCCAGCTTCCTGCACCGCATCGTACGCATTATTGAGAATATTCAGAAAGACTTGCTGCAGTTGCTGCGAGTCTCCCAATGCCGCCACCAGGGTTTCTTCAAAATCTTCCACTACCTCAACGCCATGGCTGGCGAAGTCATAGCTCCGCAGCTTGATCGTTTGCCTCAAAACGCTATTCACCTGCACGGGTTCACGTTGCACCGGTCGCTGCCGTGCGAAGCTCAGCAAGTCCTGCACGATATCTTTCGTTCGTTGCGTCTCCTGCAGGATGATCTGCAAATCTTCCCGCGCCGATCCCGGCACTTCAGGATTCTCCAGCAGCAGATCCGTGAAACCGAGAATCGCCGCCAGCGGGTTATTGACCTCATGCGCCACGCCGGAAACCAGCCGTCCAATGGTGGCCATTTTTTCACTGTGCGCCAGCTTTGCTTGCAGCAACGCCGCGTCCGTAATGTCCGTCATCACCACGACCACGCTGTTCACGGCATTCTGTTCGTCTCTCATGGGGCTCAGGCTGATCGAGAAATGCCCCATCGATCCATCGCTCCGCCGCACCCGCAGTTCCAGGTTCTCCACTTGATGCCCGTTCGCCGTTGTCTCCAGCGCCGCGTCGAAATCTTCCCGATGGGATGCCTCCACCCACTCCACCAGCCGGTGCCCAATCAATTCGCCTTCCTGATAGCCTGCTTCATAGCAGCGGCGGTTGGCGTAACTGATTAGCCCCGCCGTGTCCAGCACCAGAATCATGCTCTGCGTTGTGTTCAGGATCTTCTGATTGAAATCGCGTTCCCGCTGCAGTTGCGATTGAAAAGTCTTCTGCTCCGTCACGTCCAGCATCAGCCCGCGGATTTGCGCGATGCGGCCGCGGGCATCGCGCACCGCGGTGATATTTTGCAGCGTGTGCAGCAGTGTTCCATCCTTGCGCCGTAGCGTCTCTTCGTAATTGCGCAAGACTCCTCTTTCCGAGAGGGCCCGGAGGAATTTTTCACGCGCTTCCGGCACGGGATACAGATGCGGACTCACGTCCGCGCGCAACAACTCCTCCCGCGACGCGTATCCCAGCATGCGCACCATCGCGTCATTCACGTCCAGGAATCTCCCGTCAGGCGTCGCGAAAAACAATCCTTCCTGAATGCTGTCGAACAGCTCGCGATACCGCCGCTCCGCCTCCCGACGGTCGGTAATGTCTTTCAGAACATGAATCGTGCGCGTATCGTCATCTGAGACCCCCGGCGTTCGCGAAGTCGAAACGAGAAAGATGCGCTCCGCCGAGGCGGCCACATACTCTTCCTTCGATCGCTGTGTATCGCGGCAGAAGGGGCAGGGCAGATCGCTTCCCGTTTCCGCAATTTGCCTCAAGCTGCTCATAGCCTCGCCGACCAGCGCCACCGGCGGCACTCCAAGGTGGGACGCGAGCGACCGGTTCGTTCGAACGATATTCCACGTGCGGTCGTGCACCACGATGTAATCGCTGATCGCGTCGATGTCTTCCACCCACTGCCGTTTGGATCGCTCCAGTTGCGAGAATCGACGGAAATTCTCCAGCGAGAGCGCCGCATGACTCGCCAGCGCATGCAACAATCGCTTCTCATCCGCACCCAGCGACTTCCGGTTCCGGATCAGGCAGAGCGTTCCCAGCCTTTCATCGTCGCTCGCTGCGATCCGCACGAAGACAACCGCTCCCGGTCCCCCAGGAAAGGGCAAGGTCGCGGCAATCTGCTTGGGTATCGCTCGAGTCTCCACATCGATCTGGCTGGCCCGCGCGCACGAAATGAGCCAGGCTGCACTCACTTCGGTTGTAGAGCTGCCTGCTGGCATGGCGTGAAGTTCCGTTTCGCGTCCACGATAAACGGCCACGCCACCCCAGATAGCATCCAGCATTCGTGTCGAGCGCAAGGCGAACTGTTCCAGAAAACCCGGCAGATGTCGTGATTGCGCCGCCTCCACCGCGAGTTCCATTAATTCCTCGGCGTGTTTTGACGTCGCCTGGCGCAGCTCCGCCCTTCCGCGCTGGCGCGCGGGCGGATCGGACGGTCTTGTCTTTATTCGGCGCATCGACGAGAGAGAGGCGTCCTGCGTCTCAAGTTGCGAGGCCCTGCCCACTCCAACCCTACCGGGGAGTCTCAATCTGAGTCAATCGCCGGCCAGTATGGTGTAGCGAAATCGCCTATAGCGACGGCGCTCTCCACTCTCTCGGTCTCAGCCTGAGACCTGAGTCTGTCGGGTCCCGTCCGCCTGAGACAAATGGTACTCCAAAGTCTGATCGCCATCATCTTCTAACTCTTCCATAACCTGCTGTTCCTCTGTTACTTACGGGCACTAGACTCGTTCCGATTGCATTATTCCCGCGCCCTTCCGCCATGGCATCCGACGTGCCTTCTCTTACGCGGGGCATCCTCCAATCCCATGAGGAGTAGTGTCGATGAGAACCAGCAGGTGGAAGAAGTTGGCTGTGGCTACTACTGCGGCGCTCATTTTTTCGGGCGTTTGTGGATTTGCCCAGTCGGGTTCAACGGACGAATCCAAGCGCAAGGTCAAGACCAAGACGGCGCCTCTGTATCCGGAACTCGCCAGACGCATGAATGTTTCGGGCAAAGTCAAAATCGAAGTTGTCATCGCGCCGGACGGACGTGTGAAAAGCACGCGCGTCGTCGGGGGACACCCCTTGCTGGTTCAGGCCTGCCAGGACGCTGTGAAGGAATGGAAGTTTGTGCCTGCGCCGGAAGAGACCACACACGTCGTTGAATTTGAGTTTCATGGCAATTAGGGGAAACAGATGCGGAAGGGTTGTTCCGGCAGAAGCGGCCGTCTCGCGCTGTCCTGCTGAGGTGTGCGGAGGCATTTTGCAATGACCATCGGGAAAAAACTTTACGCGGGTTTCGGCCTGATCCTGGCCATCCTGTCGGTGTTGTTCGTCGTGAATATCATCGCCGGGTGGAGGGAAAGAACTGCGCGCGACGAGGCCAGCAGGGCCCTCGACAGCGTTCGGACCGTGGAATCCGTTCGCTATCAGATCATGTTGAATCGCCTCAACATCAACAATTTCCTCCTCAGCGGCGATCCCCGCGATGAAGAGAAAGTGAATAAAGGTTTGACCGACATCAGTGACCAGATCAAGCGCGGGGAATCGCAAGCTTCCAGCGAAGCTGTTCGCACCGCTCTGATCCAGGTGGAGAGTACGGAAACCAGTTGGGCCGACAATTTTGCCAAGCCACTGATGGCCAAGCGCCATCAAGTCGATTCTGGAGATGCTACTGTTTCCGACCTGCAAATTTTCTACCTGCAGAAAGATCCCTCTTCCTGGCTGACCAAGTCATCGGTCGTTCTCGATCAAAGCAACGCCGATATCACCAAGTTCCTGGAAGAAACCACAAGGTCCGCCGGCCGCACGAGCACATTCAGCACCTGGGTCACCACTGGCGGAACCCTTCTGGCCCTCCTCGCTGGCGGCTTCATCGCGCTCTATACCGCCAAGTCCATCACCGAACCCTTGACCCACCTCATCACTGTCGCGCGCGAAATAGGCGACTCTGGCGACCTCGATCAGAACATTGATATTCACCGCAACGACGAAATCGGCGCTCTGGCGACGACCTTCAACAACATGGTCGCCTACCTAAAAGAAATGGCCAGCGTCTCTATGGCCGTCGCCGAAGGCGATCTGACCGTGGAAGTCGTGCCGCGTTCCAAGCGCGACACCCTCGGCAATGCCTTCCTTCGTATGTCCCACGGTTTGCAGGAGCTTGTTCGGACAACGCGGGATTCCGCCGGCCAGGTCTCGGCTGGCTCCAATCAAGTCGCTGGCGCCGCTGATGAGTCGGCTAAGGTCAGCGTTCAGGCCTCTTCCGCGATTGACGAAGTCACCAGCACCATGCACGAGATGAGCGTCAACGTGCAGAACGTGGTGAAAAACACGCAAGTCCAGGCTTCCAGCGTCGCGGAAACCTCCGCGTCCATCGATCAGATGGTTACATCGATTCAGCGCGTCGCCGATACTGCGAAGGTCTTGCTCGATATCGCCAACCGCTCGCGCGAGGAAGTGGTCACCGGCATTCAGACTATGGAGAAGGCCACCGACGGCCTCAACCGCACCAACCAGGCCATCCAGTCTTCGGCGGAAATCATCAATATCCTGGGTCATCGCGCCGATGACATCGGAAAGATCATTGAAGTCATCGACGACCTTGCCGAACAGACCAACCTGCTCGCGCTCAACGCGGCCATCGAAGCGGCCCGCGCCGGTGAGCACGGTCTTGGATTCGCCGTTGTTGCCGATGAGGTTCGCAAACTCGCCGAGAAGTCCACGCAATCCACAAAGGAAATTGCCGACCTGATAGAGAGCATTCAGCGTGAAGCCCGCCAGGCGGTCGAAAACATGGAGCGCAGCACGCGCATCGTTGAGGAAGGCTTGAGCCTCGGAAACGATCTCGGCTCCGCGTTGCACAAGATTTCCAACGTCGTCACAGAAGTCTACAAGTTCTCCCAAGAGATTGGCGCGGCCACCAACGAACAATCCGTGGGCTCTTCGCAAATCGCCAAAGCCACCAGCCGCCTCACCGAAATTACTCAGGAAATCAATTCCGCAGTAGAAGAACAAGCTTCCGGTGCTCAAGCCGTTGTCCGTGCTATGGACAAGATGCGCGAACTGGTACAGCAATCCGCTTCCAGTTCCACCGAGCTTTCCGCCGCCGCCGAGCAGATGCTCAAGCTTTCGCGCAATTTGCTGGACAGCATGGATCGCTTCGTTCTCGACCGCGCCAACCAGCACGGCCCGCGTCCTGGGGAATCGTTCGGCAGTCATCGCCGTGGTTCGGCGTCGGACCGCGCGCAAGAACTCGAATACGCGGGAATGGCGCGCTCCTAGAGGGCCGGAGGCCTCTCGATGGAAAAGGACCTTCAAGTCGTCGGCTTTCGTATCGGCAATGAAACGTACGGCGTTCGTATCGCTGCCGTGCGCGAGATCGTGCGTGTTCCGGAGATTACTTCGGTTCCGAGCGCTCCCGATCTGATCGAAGGCGTGATCAATCTGCGCGGGAAAATCATTCCAGTGATGGACCTCCGCAAACGATTCGGCCAGACCGAGATTCATAGCGATAAGAAGAACCGCATTCTCGTCGTCGAGCTGGACAACAAGTTGATCGGCCTGATCGTCAACGCGGCTTCGGAAGTGCTGAAGATTCCGCCCTCCGAGATCGAAGCCCCGGGCAGTGTCTTTGCGGAAGGCGAATCCGGATACGTCACCGGTGTCGGCAAACTGAAGGGACGTCTTATTATTCTGCTGGACATCTCGAAACTCTTGCATCGCCCGGAGTTCAAACGACTTGAGGAGGCCGCGGAACCCGTCGCTACCGCAAGGTAATGTTTTTCCGGCTTGCAATTAAGACAGCCGGACTGCGGCTCCGCTTCACGAAAACACAATGGGAACGATTACTGCCCAGGTCCAACTCACCGAAGCAGAACTGAAGCTTCTCCAGACGCTCGTCTATCAGGAATGCGGCATGTTTTTCGATGAGCGCCGCTCTCACTTCCTGAAAGATCGCCTGCAGCGCCGTCTAAAAGCCTGTCAGATCGACTCTTTTTATGCCTACTACCGGCTGCTGACCAGCAGGGAAGGACGCACCGAACTGGCCCTCCTGCTTGAGAATCTAACCGTCAACGAAACGAGTTTCTTTCGCAATCGTCCGCAGCTCGATCTCCTTCAGAAATCCGTTCTTGAGGAGATTCTGCGCCGCAAGCAAGAACGCCGCGATTACACGGTCCGGGTCTGGAGCGCCGGTTGCTCCTCTGGCCAGGAGCCTTACACCGTCGCCATTCTGATCTGCGATGCGCTCGCCTACTACTACTTGCGCAATCCGCTTCCCTTCGAAATGCCTTCGCCGAAACCGCTCATTCCTCCGCCATGGAGAGTGGAAATCGTTGCTTCGGACATCAGCTATGCCAGCCTGCGCGTCGGCCAGGAAGGCATTTACACCGAACAGCAGATGGAACCCGTGGATTACACCTGCCGGCTCCGGTATTTCGAGAAATCGGCGGACAAGTATGCCGTCAAGCCACCATTGAAGGAACTCGTGCAGTTCGACTTTCACAACTTGAAAACGGAGTTCTTGCCTCGCCGCAACGACATTATCCTCTGTCGCAACGTGATGATCTATTTCGACGAAGCCGAACAAAAGCGCTTGATTGAAAAGTTTTGGCACTGCTTGAATCCCGCCGGATATCTCTTTGTTGGGCATGCGGAAAGTTTGTTCGGGCTAACTCAGAAATTCCGCATGGTTCATGAGAACAATGGTACTGCTTACCAGCGCAACGAGGCCCAGAGGTGAGTCGTCACCCCGAGGATCGCGGCGGCGAGTTGCGCGCGCTCTTTTTTGAGAGCGCGAACGAACTGCTTCAATCGCTCAACGAGGCAGGGCTCGAACTTGAGTCGCACCCCGCTGACGACGAAGTAATTCGCCGTGTCCGTCGCGCTGTGCATACCTTGAAGGGCGACTCTGCGGCCTGCGGCTTTCACAAGCTGAGCGAGCTGGCGCACGAACTCGAGGATGTGCTCACACCGCAGATTGCCCAGGCGCGCGGCGCCGATTTCGCGGAACTGGTCCTCACCGCGGCTGATAGTTTTGGCGCAATGCTCACCGCCTATCAGCACAAGGCCGAGCCGCCCACCGTGGAAGCGCTCCACGCTATGATTCGAAAACTGCTCGACGAGCCTGCTTCCCCGAAGAGCGCCGGCTCTGCGGCTCCTGAATTGCCCGCACAATTTGCTTGGACGGAATACGAACGGCTCATGATTTCGGAAGCAGTGCATCGCGGCGAGACCGTTTACAACGTCGCTCTTCGTATTGATCCCAACAGTCTGATGCGCGCCGCCGCTTTCCAGCTCATTCGAAACGTTCTTCATGGCAGTGGTACGGTCATCGCTTTGCGGCCGGAAGACAATGTAGCAGCTGCAACCGTCGAAATTGTTGAAGCCGCCTTGGCAAGCTCCCAGCCGGAAGAAAGGCTTCTCCATCGCTGCCGGATTCCTTCGATTGTCTCCGATGTGCGTCTCGAACGCGCGGCGACGGCGGAGACACTGGAGCATGAATTATTGGGTGATTTGTTGGAGGCGCAGGCGGGGAAATCTGTCGCCGGGGCTGCCGGGGCCACCGAAAGCGGCGCGGGAACCAATTCCAATACCCCCGGTTCTGCTGCAACCACGGTTGCCGAAAGCACGCTCCGGGTGGATGCCGCCCGTATCGATGCGGTCATGAACCTTGTCGGCGAATTGATCATCGGAAAGTCCATGCTCAATCGCGCGCTTTCCGAGCTTGACCAGAAGCACGCCCGCGATCCCTTGCGCGCTAAGCTTGTGGACGCCATGGCATTTCAGGCCCGTATTCTCGATGAGCTTCATAAGTGCGTTTTGAAAATCCGCATGGTGCCGGTCGAGCAACTCTTCCGGCGTTTCCCACGCGTCGTTCGCGACGTTGCCAAGCAGTGTGGCAAGGATGTGGCCCTGGAACTTACAGGCCAGAACACCGACCTCGATAAGGGCATTCTTGACGCGCTTGCCGAACCGCTCATGCATCTCGTCCGCAACGCCGTCGATCATGGTATCGAACCAGCCGACGAGCGCCTCACTGCCCGCAAGCTCGCACGCGGTACCGTATTTCTCAACGCCTATCATCAGGGCCCGCAAGTCGTTGTCGAAGTCCGCGACGACGGCCGGGGTATCGACCCTGCCGGATTGCGCGCGCGCGCCGTTGAAAAAGGGGTCTTAAAACCCGACGAGGCGATGCGCCTGACCGATCAGGAAACTCTCAACCTCATCTTCGAATCGGGATTCAGTACCGCTTCCGAAGTAACGGAAGTATCTGGCCGTGGCATCGGCATGGATGTCGTTCGAACCGTCCTTGACCGCATCAAGGGAACCGTTCACGTTTCTTCGCAAAAAGGCCGTGGCACAACGATTCAACTTCGTGCGCCGCTCACCCTCGCAAGCATTCAGACTTTGCTGTTCCGTGTCGGCGGGCGTCTTTTCGCTGTCCCGCTCTCTGCGGTTGTGGAAATCACTCGCATTACGGATCCTGAAATTCTTCGCGTGGACCAGCGCGAAGTGCTCCGCCTTCGCAACCAGATTCTCACCCTCGTTCGGCTGGATCACCTTAGCCGTTTGCGCAGCATTGACACCCAGCCGGTTAGAAAGAAACACTTCGTCATTGTCATTGGCGCCGCCGAAAAGCGTTTTGGCCTCCTCGTGGATAATCTTGTTGGAGAAGAAGAGCTGGTGATCAAAGCCCTTCCCGGAGAAATCGTCTCCAGCGATCTGGTCAGCGGCGCTTCCATCCTCGGCGATGGAACGGTTGTCCTCATCTTGAATGTTTCTGCGGTCCTCTCGCGGCTCTCGCGCGCTACCCCGCTAGGGGCGATCGCATGAGCGAGCGCATCCGAGTTCTCGTCGTCGATGACTCCGCCCTCATGCGGAAGCTGATCCCCGCGATCCTCGCGCGCGAATCTTCAATCGAAGTTGTCGGGACCGCCATGGACGGCGCCTTCGCTTTGAAAAAAATTGAAGAGCTGCAACCGGATGTCGTCACCCTCGATCTGGAGATGCCGCGGATGGATGGTATGGAGACCTTGCGCCTCATCATGCGGCGCACTCCCTTGCCGGTCATTCTCTTCAGCACTCATTCGAAAGAGGGTGGCTACGCCACGTTGAAAGGTCTCGCGTTCGGCGCCGTCGATTTTCTCGCCAAGCCCAAGGATGCGGCTGTTGGGCGTCTGGACGAAATTGCCGACCAGCTGATTGCCAAGATCAAAGTTGCTAAGCGCGCCGCTGGCCGCAAACTTCCACCTGCAATCATCGAAGAAACTGCCGCGCCGAAAAAAGGAACCCGCGCCGCGATGCCTCCGCGCCGCGTCATCGCGATCGGAATTTCTACCGGCGGGCCAAACGCATTGCAGTTTGTTTTGTCGCAAATCCATGCGGATTTTCTTTCCACAATTCTAATTGTGCAGCACATGCCGGAGGGTTTTACCGAAATGTTCGCGAAGCGCCTCGACGAGTGCTGCGCTCTTGATATTCACGAAGCGCGGTCCGGCGATCTCCTCCTTGCCGGTCGCGTTCTGATCTGTCCGGGGAATCGCCACATGATGGTTCGCCGCATGCCCCGGGGTGACATGGTGGTTCTCTCCGATGGATCACCCGTGAACGGACATCGTCCATCCGCGGACGTGCTCTTCCATTCCGTGGCCCAGGAGTTTGGGCTCACTGCCGTGGGCGTATTGATGACCGGCATGGGGGATGACGGAGCAGAGGGGCTGGGCGCAATCAAGGCAGCCGGTGGAATGACCATCGCGCAGAGTGAAGACACCTGCGTCGTCAGTGGGATGCCGCGCGCGGCAATTCTAAAAGGATATGCGAACAAGATTATTCCGCTCGATGGACTCGGCTCGTACTTGGTGAGCAATTACGGCGCGGAACGCGGCGCCACTGACAAAGTCGAGAAGAACGAAAAGCTTGAAAAGAACGAGAGGACCACTGTTTCTTCCCAGCGTTCGTGAAGGCGAGCGCCGGGATAAGGAGAAGGCTATGAAACAATTTGCCGCTCTACTGCGGAAAGACAATCAGCCGGTTCGCTACCTGGTGGTGGACGATTCCGTCTTCGCGCGCAAGAATCTCATCAAAATGATCGAGATGTTCGGCGGCGAAGTGGCCGGCGAAGCCGGAGATGGCCTGACC
>Ga0066710_100004452_pt1 | contig 12414 bp, 13 predicted proteins | sample GraSoiAngelo_159_FD_79666 | JGI IMG/M metagenome (GOLD analysis project Ga0066710, IMG submission 79666) | Grasslands soil microbial communities from the Angelo Coastal Reserve, California, USA - 14_1009_16_40cm | ecosystem: Environmental > Terrestrial > Soil > Grasslands | place: USA...
TATCCACCGCTCGACTTCCCGGTGATCCCGCGGTGGGCTCGGTCGGCGACCGTTCGGTAGTTCGCGTCGACCCATGGGACGACCTCGTCGCAGAGGTAGGTGTGATAGCGGCCGGTGCCGGGGGAGTCGAGGAACTGGCTTCCGCCCAGGGAGGTCCAGCAGTCCACCCAGATGACCACGCAGGGCGGAGCCCGCCGGCTCGCGAACAGGTCGTCGACGAGCTCCGGGAAGTTCCGTCGGAAGGCCGAGCGGTTGCGCCACATGTCGAGCTGGCCGGTCAGTCCCTGGATGACGTAGATGCTCGCGTATCGCCGGTCGGCATCCTCCTCGTATCCGGGCGGGAGGTAGACCCACAGCGGCCGGACGTGAGGATCGCCGAGCGGATTGTCCCGGAGTGTTCGGCTCTCGAACCAGGTCTCCTCGAACCGGCCGGAGAGGTCCGACGACCAGGGCAGCATCAAGCCGGGGAGGCTATCAGGTTTGCCGAACCCGGATGACTCCCCGGCCCAGCTCGACGATCCCTTCGCCCGCCATCTGGGCGAGCATCCTGCTCACGGTCTCGCGCGACAGGTGCAGCACCCCTGCCAGCTGCGCGTGGGTGATGCGAAGGGCGGCCGGCCGGGCCGTTCCTCCGCCGTTGGCTTTCGCCAACTCGAGCAACAGTTGCCGGAGCCCCACCTCCGCCGGCGACTGGGTGAGGATGGCCGAACGCCGGATGGTCTGCAGGAGGCAGCTGCCTGAGCACCGGAGGATCCCGACGGCGATGTCGGGATCCTGGTCGCTGAGCCGCTCGAACGACGAACGAGGGAGGATGAGCAGCTTGGTCGGCTCCATGGCCCGGGCGCTCATCAGGTAGTTCTCCTCGCCGAAGAGCGCCTCGTCTCCGAAGGTGCAGTTCGGCTGCACGAGCTCGACGGTTCGGTACACCCGTCGGCCCGGAGGACGCGCTCGAAGCTCGATGGAGCCCTCGGCCACCAGGTACAGCGCCTCGGCCGGCTCACCCTGGCGGAACAGCGTGGTCCCCGCCTTGCGCAGGCTGGTCCGGCAGAACCGCTCCAGTTCCTTCAGCTGCACGTCGGACAGGCACTTGCGCAATTCCGTCTGCCGCAACAGCGGCAGGGCTTCTTCCTGGGCTGCTTCGTCCCCCGCCATTCCGCACGCATCTTTCCCGTTCATGCGTTGGAACAAAACGACCCGAGCTGACCCAGCCGGTAGCATTGCCTTTCGATGCGGATCGGACTGGCGCTGCCCCACTACGACTACTCCTTCCCCGACCGCGCCGCGCTTTCGTGGGACCGGTTGCTCGACGCAGGGCTCCGGGCGGAGGAGCTGGGGTTCGACTCGGCCTGGATATCCGACCATTTCTTCACCGACCTCGCCCGGTACGGCGGTCCGGAAGGGCGGACGGGCAGCGTGGAACCCTTCACGGCCCTGGCCGCCATGGCCGCACGCACCGAGCGGATCCGCCTGGGCACGCTGGTGGCGTGCGCCCCCTTCCGGCACCCCGCTCACGTGGCGAAGATGTCGACAGCGATCGACCTGCTGTCGAACGGCCGGTTCGACCTGGGGCTCGGGGCGGGCTGGTATCAGGCCGAGTTCGACGCGTTCGGATACCGGTTCGGAACGACCGGGGATCGCTTCTCCTTCCTGGAGGAGTCCGTCCAGGCGATCGAGGCGCTGTTCGGCGAGGGGCCGGTCGATCTGGAGACTCCGCGCTTCCAGCTGGCCGGCGCATACAACCAGCCCCGCCCGGCCCAACCCGGCGGGCCGCCGATCTGGATCGGGGGGAAGGGCGGAGATCGCCAGTTCCGACTGGTGGCGAGGCACGCCGCCGGCTGGAACTCGGTGTGGCGGTGGTCGCCGGGGGACTACGCGGAACGAGCGGCGTCGCTGCGCAGGATCGCCGGGCGGGAGGGGCGCGATCCGGCGACCGTTCGGCTCTCGGTCGGGCTCTATGCGCTGGTCGGCGAGGACGGCCGGGACCTGGCCAACCGGTTCCGAGCCCTCCAGGAGTGGGCTCCCGGTGGATCCCTGGAGGGTGTCACGCTGGAGGAGTACGCACCGGGAACGCTGACCGGAACCATCGAGAGGTGCCTCGAGCTCTTGGCGGAGTTCGCGCGGATCGGAGTGGAGGAAATCATCCTGTCTGCCGCCTCCATCCCCTTCGCGGTCTTCGACTGGTCGATGGTCGAACTCGTCGCCAAGGGCGTCGTTCCTGAGGCTCGCTCCCTCTGAGCGTGCGAAGGGTGGAGTTCCTCGAGGCCGCGCTGACCGTCCTGCGGGAGGAGGGAGAGCCGCTTCACTGGACGGTGATCCAGGACCTGGCGCTCCGGAGGGGCTACCTGGACCCGTTCAGCCAACCCGACATCCGGAAGCACCTGCTGGCGGCGCTGGCGGCCGCGGTGAAGTCCGGCCGGGTCGTCAAGGAGTCGACCGGCGTCTATTCCATGCCGGCGACTCAGGGGCGGTAGTCGATCCGTGAGAACTTCATGAGCTTCTCGAAGGCCTGTCTCGCTTCGATCCGCCGGACCGTGCCGGATCGCGAGCGCATCACCATCGACTCGGTGACCGCGCCGGAAGGCGTGTAGCGGACCCCACGCAGGAGAGCCCCGCTCGTCACGCCCGTGGCGGCGACGAACACGTCCTGGCCCGCCACCAGGTCGTCGGTGGTCAACACGCGATCCAGGTCGTAGCCGGCGTCCACGAGCTTCCCGCGTTCGTCGTCGTCACGCGGCCACAGCTTCCCCTGCATGGCGCCTCCGAGGCACTTGAGCGCCGCGGCCGAGATCACCCCCTCCGGGGTTCCGCCGATCCCCATCAGCAGGTCGACGCCGGTCCCCGCGTCTGCGGCAGCGATGGAAGGAGCCACGTCGCCGTCGGTGATGAGGTGGACCCTGGCTCCCGCCTGGCGGAGGTCCTCGATCAGCTGCTTGTGGCGGTCGCGATCCAGCACCACCACGGAGACCTCTTCGGGCGCCATACCCTTCGCCTTGGCCACGCGGCGAACGTTCTCGCCGGGCGGAGCCGTGATGTCGATGGCCTCGGCCACCTCCGGTCCGCCGGCGATCTTGTCCATGTACACGGCTGCTCCTGGGAAGAACATGGTCCCCCGCTCGCAGAGCGCAACCACGGAGATGGCGTTGGGCTGGCCGAGGGCGGTGAGCCGCGTCCCCTCCAGGGGATCGACCGCGATGTCCACGCTCGGGGGCTGCCCGTTGCCGATCGCCTCCCCGTTGTACAGCATCGGCGCGTGGTCCTTCTCTCCCTCGCCGATCACCACCACGCCGTCCATCGATACGGTGTCCAGCATCACCCGCATGGCGTCCACGGCTGCCTGGTCGGCGGCCTCCTTGTGTCCCTTGCCGATCCATCGCGCTGCGCCCAGCGCCGCCGCCTCGGTGACCCGCACCAGCTCGAGCGCTAGGTTTCGGTCCGGAGGAGCCTGCGTCATGTGGGTTCGTCCTTTCCTCGAGGGGCACCGGAGGGGTCACTATTGTGCGACTGGAGCAGCTTCCGCGTCCCGGCGTCCCACCTTCCGGCGCCGGCGTCGGCGCGAGCTACCGCTCTTCAGCGAGCCGATTGATACGATGGCGTGCCCCGCTCGCACCACCGCCGGGCGTTGATCCCGAGGCCGAGCGAGAACACCTGAGGACCCGCGTGAGAAGGCCACCCACCCGCCTGCTCGTGCCGATCACCTCCCTGCGGATCGTGCTGGTGCCCGTGGTCATCCTGCTGACCCTGGCCGGTCGCCGGAACGGCCATGCGTTCGTCGCGGCCGCCGCTGTGTTCTTCGTGGCAGCATCCACCGACTTCCTGGACGGCTACCTGGCCAGGAGATGGCGTTCCACCTCCACGCTCGGATCGTTCCTGGACACGACGGCCGACAAATTGCTGGTCTCGGGGGCGCTCATCGCACTCGTGGACGTGCACCGCGCCAGCCCTTGGATCGCCTTCATCATCATCGGGCGTGAGCTGGTGATCCTGGGCCTGCGTGGGGCGGCCGCGGCAACGGGAACCGTCTTCGAGCCATCGATCTGGGGCAAGCTGAAGGCGGCGGTCCAGTTCCTGGCGATCCTGCTCGCCCTCCTCCGGTACCAGCACCAGCTCGGGCCGCTGCTCCTGGACCAGTGGGTCATGGTGGCGGCGGCGGTGATCACCGTGATCTCGGGGGCCGAGTACCTGGCCCGGTTCTCCTCGACGCTCACTCCCTCAAAGGGCCCATCTCCCCCCTGATCCTCCTGCCCGGTTGGCCGGGCCGGTTGCGGTACAGTGGTCGCTCGGAGCGGGAGTTCCGTCGGCCCAAAATCAACGGGCGAGAGGAGGAAGCCTCCTTTCTGCCCTCGAGTGGAACGTGGGAGACATGACCCCACCGCGTACCTCAGATGGCTCGTGGGCCCGCGGGCTCCCCGCTCGCGCCGCCCGGTCGATGATCGTGCGCGGGGTGTTCGGTCCGCTGGTGGGAGCGTTCGGGCACCCGACGGTGACCGGACGGGAGCACGTGGAGGGGGTGGCCCCGCCATTCATCCTGGCGGCCAACCACTCCAGCCACATGGACACGCCGGTCGTGCTGCTGGCCCTTCCTCCCAAGCTCCGCCGGAGGACCCTGGTGGTGGCCGCGGCCGACTATTTCTACAAGAATCGCCTGGTCGGCGGCCTCGTGTCGTTGGGCATGGGAACCGTCCCGCTCGACCGAAAGGGCGCCGGGACCGAATCGATCGGGACGATCGAGGAGCTCCTCGGCCAGGGATGGGCCGTCCTCGCCTTCCCCGAGGGGAGCCGGACCCGCGACGGGCGCCTGCACCGCGGCAAGACCGGGATCGCCCGTCTGGCCACGGCCGCCCGGGTTCCCGTGGTTCCGGTCGGGATCCGGGGCACGTTCGAGGTCCTTCCGCACGACCGGAACCTCCTTAGACGGGCCAAGGTCGAGGTCCATTTCGGCAGGCCGCTCCGGTTCGACCGGTACCAGGACCGGCCGGTCGACCGGTTCGTGCTCAGGTCGATCACCGACGAGATCATGTACGAGATCATGTTGCTCTCCGAACAGGAGTACGTGGACGAGTACGCCTACAGCTCACCGCAGGCGACCTCCCCGGCCGAGGGGCCGGACCGGACGGCCCAGGCGAGCGTCGGGGCCTCACACCGGAGCCCACCAGGGGTTTTGGAACCCTAGGCGGAGCGTTCCTCCCCTTCCCCTCGCGCGTTCGTGAGATCGATTGAATATTTGACTTCGACTGATCCCAGGACGTAGAAAGCAGTTGCGTTCGAGGGAAAACCCGAGGAAGGGGGTGGTCGAAGGGGCGACAGAGCCATTTGCTTACCCTCGTTGCTCCAGTGCCTGCACTGAGACCAAGAGGAGGTGAAATGGCAGACGAAATAACCATGTTGAGGGGCGAGGGCCGCCGCATGGGCCCGTTCACCGGGATCTATGGCGAACTGCTCTCCGAGTTCTTCGGAACGTTCATCCTGATCGCCTTCGGAGACGGCGTCGTCGCGACGGCCGTGGCAGCCCTCAACTCCTCCGGCCGGGCAGAGACGCCGACCACCATCTTCCAGGGTCCCGGCGACTGGTTGCTGATCACCTGGGGATGGGCGATCGCGGTCACGATGGCGGTGTACGTGGCCGGCGGAGTCAGCGGTGCGCACATCAACCCGGCCGTCACCCTGGCCTTCGCGGTGCGGAGGAAGTTCCCCGCCGCCAAGGTGATCCCCTACTGGATCGCCCAGGTCGTGGGGGCCTTCGTGGGCGCCGCACTCGTGTATCTCGTGTACAACAACGCGATGCACGCCTTCGAGACGGCCGCGAAAATCGTCCGTAGCTCCGGCCAGGCGGGTGACTTCGGGATCTTCGCGACGTCCCCGGCCGCGTATTTCCACGGGGCTGTGGCCGGGCCACTGATCGACCAGATCGCCGGCACGGCGTTCCTGCTGATCTTCGTGGCGGCCCTGGTCGACTCGCGCAACATCTCGCCGCAATCGAACCTTGCCGCGTTCATGATCGGCCTGGCCGTTGCGGCGATCGGCATGTCCTTCGGCGCGAACGCCGGATACGCGATCAACCCGGCCCGTGACTTCGGGCCGCGGCTGTTCGCCTTCGTGGCCGGCTGGGGCAAGATCGCGTTGCCGGGCACCGTCGACGGGGTGTTCAGCAACTACTTCTGGATACCGATCGTGGGCCCGTTGATTGGTGGCGTAGCGGGGGTCCTCCTGTACGACTTCTTCATCGGCGACATCCTGCACATGCGGACGCAGCCGCCGCCGCCGGGAGAGATCCCAGAGACCATCTCGGGACCACACGAACACGGAGCCGGCACCTAGAAAGTCATCGGTTGGGCTGGCGGGGAGGTTTCTCCTCCCCGCCAACCGGCCGGTCGTTCGGGTCGGCGCGGCCTGCCGCCGGCCAGTAGGGGGGCCGTGCAGGATACGGCGGTCTCGCCGATGCGAGGAGGTGTCATGAAGAAGCTCATCAACCGGGTCGAGGACGTCGTCACCGAGGAGCTGCAGGGCATCGCAGCCGCCCATTCCGACCTGGTCAAGGTCAACTTCTCCCCGAACTACATCGTTCGGGCTGACGCGCCGGTCCGAGGAAAGGTGGGCATCGTGTCGGGCGGCGGTTCGGGCCACGAGCCGATGCACGGTGGATTCGTCGGCATGGGGATGCTCGACGCGGCCTGTCCCGGCGAAGTGTTCACTTCCCCGACGCCGGATCAGATGGAGGCCGCCACCAAGGCGGTGGACGGCGGGGCGGGGGCGCTCCACATCGTCAAGAACTACACCGGCGACATCATGAACTTCGAGATGGCCGCGGACCTGGTTCGCGATGCTGGTACCGAGGTCGAGGCTGTCGTGATCGACGATGACGTCGCGGTCAAGGACAGCCTGTACACGGCCGGCCGGCGGGGCGTGGGTGCGACGGTGCTGGCCGAGAAGGTCTGCGGTGCCGCCGCGGAGCAGAAGCGCTCCCTCAAGGATGTATCGGAGCTCTGCCGGAAGGTCAACGCCAACAGCCGGAGCATGGGTATGGCGTTGACCTCCTGCATCGTCCCGGCCGCAGGCAAGCCCACGTTCGACCTGGGCGACGACGAGATGGAGATAGGAATCGGCATCCACGGCGAGCCGGGCCGGGAGCGCAGGAAGGTGGCTCCGGCCAAGGAGATCGTGGAGCTACTGGCCGGCCCGATCGTCGAGGACCTGCCGTACAAGCGGGGGGACGAGGTCCTGGCCTTCGTAAACAGCATGGGCGGGACGCCCCTCATCGAGCTCTATGTCGTCTACAACGACCTGCAGAAGTTCCTCGACGGACGGGGGATCAAGATCACCCGGAACCTGATCGGCCCGTACATCACCTCGCTCGAAATGCAGGGGTGCTCGATCACCCTGCTCAAGCTCGACGACGAACTGACAAAGTTGTGGGACGCGCCGGTCAAGACCGCCGGGCTGCGCTGGGGGGTCTGAGGAGGCCCCTCCTTCACGACCGAAGGAGATGAGGCGACAGATTGGGACAGGGAACCGACGAGGCCGGCCTTTCCTATGACGAGGTCCGGCGGTGGGTGAGCGAGTTCGTCGTGGCCATCGCGGAGAACAAGGCCTACCTGACCGAGCTCGACTCGGCGATCGGCGACGCCGACCACGGGATCAACATGAACCGGGGGATGCAGGCCGCCATGGCGAAGCTGGATGGCCTCACCGGCGATGACATCGGAGGACTCCTCAAGACCGTCGGCATGACGCTGGTCTCCACGGTGGGCGGAGCGGGCGGTCCGCTCTACGGCACACTGTTCATTCAGATGGGGGCGCCGGCGGCTGGCAAGAACCGGGTCACTGCCGAGGAGTGGGTGGCCATGCTGGACAGCGGGATCCAGGGCGTGATCAAGCGAGGGAAGGCCGAACCGAACGACAAGACCATGGTCGATGCGCTGCTTCCGGCGCTCGAGGCCCTGCGGTCTGCGCTGGCGGACGGCCTTCCGCTGGCCGACGCCCTGAAGCGGTCGGCGGGGGCCGCAGAGGAGGGTATGAAGGCCACGATCCCGCTCGTGGCCCGCAAGGGACGGGCAAGCTACCTGGGAGAGCGGAGCGCCGGGCACCAGGACCCCGGCGCGACCTCTTCCTATCTGCTGCTCAAGGCCGCGGCCGAGTCGATCGGCTCGGGATCCGACGGCTGACCTACGGAGGAGAGAGGGGAGGGAGGGAAGCATGGCGCAATACGCAGGTGCACTCGATCAGGGAACCACCAGCACGCGGTTCATGATCTTCGACCACTCCGGCAAGGTGGTGGGGGTCGATCAGAAGGAGCACGAGCAGATCTATCCGAAGCCTGGCTGGGTCGAGCACGACCCGCTGGAGATCTGGCAACGGAGCGAGGAGGTGATCAAGGGGGCGCTCGCGAAGACGGGCGCCAAGGCGAGCGACCTCGCGGCGGTCGGGGTGACGAACCAGCGAGAGACCACCGTGGTGTGGGAGAAGTCGAGTGGCAAGCCCGTCTACAACGCCATCGTGTGGCAGGACACGCGCACCGACCAGATCTGCAACGAGCTCGCGAAGGACGGCGGGCAGGACCGACTTCGTCCGAAGACGGGCCTGCCGCTTGCCACGTACTTCTCCGGGCCGAAGATCAAGTGGGTCCTGGACAACGTGAACGGGGTCCGTGAGCGAGCCGGGCGGGGCGAGGTCCTGTTCGGCAACATCGACACCTGGTGCATCTGGAACCTCACGGGCGGCCCGGACGGCGGCGCCCACGTCACCGACGTGAGCAACGCGAGCCGGACGCTGCTGATGAATCTGCAGACCCTGGACTGGGACGACGAGATCCTGAGCCTGCTCGGCATCCCTCGGGCGATGCTGCCGCAGGTCAAGGCGTCCAGCGAGGTCTACGGTGAGGCCAAGGGGGACCTGGCCGGCATTCCGGTAGCCGGCGACCTCGGCGACCAGCAGGCGGCGCTGTTCGGCCAGACCTGCTTCTCGGTGGGCGAGGCAAAGAACACGTACGGCACCGGAAACTTCATGCTGCTCAACACCGGCAACAAGCCCGTCCCGTCCAAGAGCGGCCTGTTGACCACTCTCGGCTACAAGATCGGCGACCAGCCGGCCGTGTACTGCCTGGAGGGCTCGATCGCCATCACGGGGGCCCTCGTGCAGTGGCTCAGGGACAACATCGGGTTGATCAAGACCTCGGCGGAGATCGAGGACCTGGCCAAGACGGTCGAGGACAACGGGGGCGTCTACTTCGTCCCGGCGTTCTCCGGGCTATTCGCGCCGTACTGGAAGAGCAACGCTCGCGGCGTGGTGGCCGGTCTCACCCGGTACGTCAACAAGGGCCACATCGCCCGGGCTGCGCTGGAGGCGACCGCCTGGCAGACCCGCGAAGTCCTCGACGCCATGAACGCGGACTCTGGCGTGGCGCTCACCTCGCTGAAGGTCGACGGCGGGATGGTCTACAACGAGTTGCTGATGCAGTTCCAGGCGGACGTCCTGGGCGTTCCGGTCATCCGGCCGATCGTGGCCGAGACCACGTCCCTGGGCGCCGCGTACGCGGCGGGCCTGGCTGTCGGGTTCTGGAAGGAAGTGGAGGACCTGCGGGTCAACTGGGGCAAGGACAAGGAATGGGACCCCAAGATGGACGCCGCAGAGCGCGACAAGGAATACCGGTTCTGGAAGAAGGCGGTCACCCGGACCTTCGACTGGGTGGAGTAGGTCGGGGCCGCACAGAACAGCTCGACGGAGGGCCGGTTCCGCGATCGCGGGACCGGCCCTCACCGGTGTTCGGTACCTCAACCATCACCCCGGGCTTGACCTTTGGCGGCGCGAAGGCATTCAATTGACGCCGGGCGTGTCCAGCCCGGTGATCGGCCGTCGGACGGCCGAGCCTACCCGGGGGGCAAGACGCCAGAGGCCGGGAGGGGCCGATGGTCCCTGCACAGGGAACCGTGGCTCGTGCGCACCCGCATCCTAGTTCGTCCGCTTTCCTGAACTCGTTGGTCGGTAGATCCTGTTCGAGGGAGGAGTGCCCATGAAGGACGGCATGTTCGTCTTGGACGCCCACACCGGGGTGTGGGACGCCAGCCAGGAGAACTGTAAGAACCGGTTCGGCGAAGCCTTCATCGAGACGTTTTACGCGTTCCACAACGGATTCAATCCTCCCGACCCGAAGTGGAAGATGGACTACGAGAACGTCTTCCGGAAGACGGATCCGGAGTGGTACTTCGATGAGATGTTCGTGAGGGGAGACGCCGATGTGGCGATCCTCTCCACGCAGGTCCTTTTCGACTTCTATCACAAGGGCTTCGTGACCGCCGAGAGCAACGCACGCGTCCACGAGCGCTTTCCCGAGAGGGTCATCCCGTTGGGCGGTGTGGACCCAAGGGCGCCGAACGCGCTGGAGGAGGTCGAGCGCCAGATCACCGACGTGGGGATGCGTGGCTTCAAGTGGTACACGGCCGAGTGGCGGGGAGAGTCACGAGGCTGGAGGGCCAACGACCCCACGGTGTTCCCCCTCTACGACAAGTGCCTCGAGCTGGGTGTGAAGAACATGCACTTCCACAAGGGTCCGGCCGTGGAGCCGCTGACGCTGAACTGGTTCGACGTGCGGGATATCGACGAGCCGGCATGGCTCTACCCGGACCTGAACTTCATCATCGACCACGTCGGCTTGCCCCGGCTGGACGACTTCTGCTGGATCGCCGCGCGATGCCCGAACGTCTACGGATCGCTGGCCGTGGCGCTGGCCTTCATCCACAACCGGCCCCGCTTCTTCGCCAACGTGATGGCGAACCTGCTGTTCTGGCTTGGGCCCGACCGGATCGTCTACGGCACCGACTTCCCCATCTGGTACCCGCACTGGCAGCTGGACGAGTTCCTCGCCTTCGAGCTCCCCGAGGACCTCAAAAAGGAATACGGCGTGGACCTCACGCCTGAGATCAAGGAGAAGATCGTCGGGGGCAACATCGCCAGGCTCTACGGGATCGACGTCCAGAACAAGCTGAAGGCGATCGCGGGCGACGAGCTGTCAAAGCGTAGGGCGGCGCTCCCACCCGAGCCGGACCGGGGGGTCGCCGGTACGGTGGAGACGTGACCGTCGACCTCGAGGAGGTCCGAAGGGCCGCGGGCAGCGTCCCCGACCCGGAGGTCCGGCGCTCCATCGCCGACCTCGGCCTGCTGGACGAAGTGGAGGTGGACGGTGGCCGAGTCACCGTGCATTTCCACCTCACCTCACCTCTTTGTCCGGCGAACTTCGCCGCCCGGATGGGCAAGGAGATCAGACGCCGGGTGGCGGCCGTGCCGGGAGTCGAATCGGTGGAGGTGCTCCTGGAGGACCACTTCGTCCAGGACGAGTTGCACCGGCTGATCAACCTGTCGAGAGCCAGGAAGGCGTGACCGATCCAGCGCGTGCGTTGGCCGGTCGGCGAGAGGCCGAGCTGTTGGAGCTCCCCTCGGTGCGCCGCATGGCCGACTCGCTGGGTCGGCGATGTCGGGAGGCGTCTTGGATCCGAACCCTGGTCTCCGCCCTCGACCGGTTCCGGACCATGACCGGCAACGAGGACCTGGAAGACCTGGCGGCCACGGCCCGACGCGACGTTGCCGCTGCCGAGGGAGCACTCCTGGCCTTTGCCGAGGCCCTTCGGGGCCAGCCTGACACCTCTGTGGCGGGGCTCGCCATGGGACCGAAAGTGTGGTTCCGCCTGAACGATGTCCCGGTGTCGTGGCGGCCCCTTCCCGCCGTTCCATCAGATCCTCCGGTCCCGGCGGCGAGGAGCCGGGTGGACCGTCTGGCGCTCCTGGCCATGATCGGGAGCGGTCTGGCCATGAGCGAGCTGCTTCGCCTGCGCGTGGGCGACGTCGGGTCGCTGGACGGGGAGGCCCGATTGATCCCGGATCCTGAGGCTGAGCCTCTCGCCGTCCAGCACACGCCCCGGCGGGGGGGTGGAGCCGAACGGGTCGCCTTCCTCACCTACCATGCCCGCCTCGCCATCCTGGAGGACCTGGCCCGACGGCGCGAGGCCGGGCTCGACGTGGGGCCCGATTCGCCGCTCATCGCCAGGGCCGACGGTCGGCCGGGCACCAGGAGCACCGTGAGAGAGGCCATGAGGCGTTCCAGCGCGCTCATCGAGGCGAGCAACGACGTGAATGTGGCGTTGTGCAGGGCAACGGGCGACTTCTTCCGGGCGTGGGGTCCGCCGGGCGCCCGCTTCGATCCCCGCATCGACGGTCAGGAGGCTGATCGCACATGAAAGCGGCACGCCTGCATCGATACGACGAACGGCCCGTCGTCGAGGAGGTCCCCGAGCCGAAGATCACCGGCCCGCACGACGTCATCGTGAAGATCGGCGGAGGCGGCCTGTGCCGGACCGACCTCCACATCATCGAGGGCCAGTGGAAAGAGAAGTCCGGGGTCGCCCTCCCCTACACGCTTGGTCACGAGAA
>Ga0066710_100004453_pt1 | contig 12413 bp, 8 predicted proteins | sample GraSoiAngelo_159_FD_79666 | JGI IMG/M metagenome (GOLD analysis project Ga0066710, IMG submission 79666) | Grasslands soil microbial communities from the Angelo Coastal Reserve, California, USA - 14_1009_16_40cm | ecosystem: Environmental > Terrestrial > Soil > Grasslands | place: USA...
AGCGAGGACCACCTCCGACGCCTCGTCGCCGAGTTCGTGCGCTTCTACAACGAGGCGCGTCCGCACCAAGCTCTCGCGCAGCAGCAGCCGATTCCGCGTCCTTCCGAGCTCGAGGGCCGCATCTCGGGAATCCCTGTTCTCGGGGGGCTCCATCACGACTACCGCCGAGGCGCCGTGATGCACGCGAGCGAACCCCACTGCCCGACGCGCGGATGAGAATTGTAGCCATCACGGGGTGTTGGATCAAGGACTTGTCGACGATGGGCTTGAGGAGCCGAGGAATGATCGGACCGCAGGCCGTGCCGCACACTCCGCACACGTCACCCTCCGGTCCTGTTGCGCATTGGGCAGGTATGCCAGCGTAGCTGTCCAGATTGCAGAGACCGTGACGGCGTCGGTCCCATATGTTGACGGCGACACTTGACGACGGACCGTTGGCCCGTGCTAGTGCTGTCGCGTGGACTCACAAGCGGCTCACACGCCGTTGGCATCAGGATCCCCCGAACCCGCGACGGCGTCACCGGCTCTGCAGCGGCCACCTCACTGGGCTGAGAATGCTCTCGCGGCTGTCGCGAGCTTGCTCGACGAAGCGTTCATGGGATTCCTCGCTCTCGTTGCACTGGGCGCGGCGCTCGCCCCCATGGTTTTTGAGCTGGACGCAACTGGAGTCCGTGCACTCCAGATCGTCGAGTGGCTAGTCGTTGCAGCCTTCGCGGTTGACTACGTCGTCACCTTGATGCTGGCCCCGAGTCCCTGGCGCTACGCAGTGAGCGCCTGGGGGTTGCTGGATCTCGTCATCATCGCCGGGCCGTTTCTCTCGCTCCTCCCCGGCGTTGGAGACGATCTGCGCTCCACGCCCATTCTGCGGCTTCTCCGAGTGACGCGAGCTGCCGCCTTCGGCGCGCGAGCTGGTGGCGCGGTGGTGCGCGAGCAAGAGGAGAAGAAGGCCGCTTCGGAAGTCGGACCGCTGCATGTATCAGTTTTGCGCGATGAGCGGCATCCTCCGGAACCGTGCAGTTGGTCCCACTTGTTACAGTCGCTGTCTGACACCAGAGATGCCTGGTACCACATTTCGAGCATAGGACCCGAGCCCCTCGTAGAGCTTGCGCGGAAGGTCGGTATGGTTCCCTCTGTTTTGGAAGCTGCGCTGGCCGACGTTGGTTACCCGCGCGTTGAAGCGTCCAGCTCGTTCTCCGCCCTGGTCGTCTGGCTACCTTCCATCCGCATGTCGAACCGGATCACGGTTGACCGCCTTGGAACGCTACTTCTAACGAACGGCAGGGCAGTAATTACGCTGTCCCGGCACGCTCTCGAACTGCACCGCATGGCTGAGGAAACGCTTTCTCGCGTGAGGCTTCCGGAGGCGGCATTCCCGACGCGGATGGTGTGCGCCTTTTTGCGGGTCCTTCTCGCCGGTAACGAACAGGTCACGGGCGAGCTAGAGCAAGAGCTTCGGATGCTTGAAGATATTCCGGTCCGCGACAGCAGTCCCGCGTTCTTTGAGCAAACCTTTCGGCTCAAGAAGGAGCTCTCGGCTGTGAAGGCGGACCTTTGGCGTTTGAAGGGCATCCTCTCGTCCCTGATCGATGGTCGCGTTTCAATGCCGGGCCTCGGGCACGAACAACGCGATTTTCTACGCGTGGTGCGGGACGAAGCCGATTATGTGTATGAGACGGTAGGCAACGTCCGCGAAGCGGTTCTTTCACTTATCGACCTTCATCTGAACATAGTCTCCTTCGACATGAACCGATTCATGAAGCTGCTCGCCGCCGTGAGCGTTCTCGGTCTCATCCCGGCCGTGGTTGGCGGACTCCTCGGCATGAATCTGGTTGACAACCCCTGGGCGGTGACGCTCCCCCAGGTCGCCTTTGGCGTCTCGATGGCGATGCTACTTGTTCTCTATTTATTCTTGGTAAGGGGTTGGTTGAGGTAAACTTTAACGTAGGGTGTCTTGCGCGAGCTCGCTGCCGAGATCGCGGCGATCGTCGAGGGGGCGGGAGATGAGGTGGGAGGAGAGACATTATGTGTCGGATGATTCGCTAACCAGGGGACGATCTCGCAGAAGAAGTCTCAATCGTCGAGTTGCCCTATGAAGGGATCGGCCTCGACCGTCACACCGAGGAACACGTCAGCGCCGCCGATTTGTCCCTCGTCGTCTCTAACCACGACGTCGATCCGGCCTCGAGGCGGTGCCCACCCACCTGCCACGATTTCGGGGTTAGGTCCGAGTCTGCGGTATCGGGGCTCGCCGACGTCGATGTTGCGAACGCCCGTCCAACCAGAACGGTTCCGCGTCCGGTTTACCGCGCCATCTCGTTAACCGCATCCTCCGTTCTGAGCCGCGATCTTCACTCTACTTTCGCCTCTAGGCGGGAGATATTCGGAAGCTTTTCCCCCTTCCGCGACCGCGTGACCTGGCGCGTACGCGTCTCGCGCCCGCGGGCGTCAGCGGCCTTTTATTGTTGGTTCTTTCGGCAACCGCCATTCCGCCACCCTATGGCGACGGAGCAGCCACGGCGTTCCAAAACTCCGTTTTGGGCGCTTCATCGGAACGGTATGGCATTCCGTGGTAGTCTTCGGCCGGCCTGAAAAGGGGGCAAGGCAGATGTCTTTTGGACGAGTAGGCGAGCCGTCGATATGGTCCTGTTACTCCTGCCGGGGGTGGGATGCGTGGGATCGGGGTCGGGTAGCATCCTCATGGCTACACGACGCGCAGCAGCCAGGATCTGGATCTCGCTTCGTACGCCGAGAGCGCCCCTCACAGCGGCCGCACGCCTACGCCTCCGTACGGATGGGATATGTCGCCCTAGACTCCGCCAAGCCACGCCCCGACTTGCTCCCCAGTTCGTATCCTTCGGAATAGCTACGAGCGCATCAAGCGGAACGAGGCTGCGAAGCGGGAGTTCGAGCTGCGCTGCGTCTCAATCTTGCCGGAGGACGGCTCTCTTTGGGGCACCAGGGCCTCCTGGATACGACGATCCGAGAGCGTATCCACGCGAGGCGGCAGGAGTGCTGTTTGATCGCAGCCCGTGAGCGAGCATCCTCGAGGCGGACCACGCCGCGGCGCACACGGAGGTCTACGTTGCCGCACGTAGACGCCCCTGTCGCTGGGGCAGGTGGCAGCGCGGTCCCGGACGCTGACCAAACTGGGGGCGAACCCACCGGTCGTCAGCCACGCCGAGTAGACCATCAAGTAACAAGCCGCGCGATCGGCGTGGACGAGTACGACGGTGCGTGGCGGATTGACGGTATTACGGAGGCCTCCGCTATAGCGGTCTTCGAAAGCGCAGCGGCGGCCGTCGATGCGCTCGCCGCGACCGATGCGGACGCGCGGATCGCCGTGCCGGACGGATCGGAGGTCCAGCGCCTCTGCATGAGCCGCGGCCTGACGGTTCACGGCGCAACCCGGTCCGCGGCAGTCCTGGAGGCGCTGCGCTCATTGCTCGCGGCCCGGTCCGCCATCATCGTTACTGTCGGCCGACGCGACGCAGTGCTCGTGCGGGTTGCCGAAGATGGGACCGTGGCACGCGAGGAAGTCTGCCCGGCCGCCTCGCTCGAGCGAGCATTGGACGGCGCCCTGCAGCAGAACGCCGGTCTCCGCCGCGCCGTAGAGCTCCGCCTGCCTCCTGGTAAGCGTCCGATCGACTTGTTTCTCTCCGCCCACAACAAGGCGGATCCCAGTAATCCCCTCCGCCCGAACCTCCTCCTGAGGGACGTGGGGCGCGCTCTCGAAGAGGCCTTTGCGCGGCTCGATCCCGACGGCCAGGTACAAGTGGCAGCCCTGACCGACCTGGCGACGCTGCCTGCTGTCCGGCGTGCCGTCCCGAGTCGGTACGAGGTGTTGCAAGGAGACGAGGACCGCGCGGATGCTGCGCGCGGATTCCGCGTTCTCGCGGGCCGCGACCAGGGCCCCATGCCGGCGACGTCCATCCCGGCCCCTGAGACCCCGACACAGCTACCCGAGACACCGCCGCCCACGCCCCCGGTCGCCGAGCCGGGCGTCTTACGAAAAGAGCCGGCGCCGCAGCCCGCCAAAGCAAAGCCTGCGGCCGCGTCCCCCAAGACGCCGCCGCCCACGCCCCCAGTCGGCGAACTGTCCGAGCGTCCGCTCCCCGACACAACGCCGCCGGAGCCGGCACCGGCGCCAGTGGCGAGACCGCGGCGCCAGTGGCCGGCGCTCGCGGCTGCCGCGGCGGTGATCGTGCTACTGGCGAGCGCCGCAGCGGTAGTGCTCCACCAGCGGGCGCCTGTGAATCCGCTCATGCTCCGCGGACACCAGGGACCCGTCCTATCGGTGGCCTTCGCTCCGGACGAGACGGTCGTCGCATCGGCCGGCCGGGACGGTGCCGTGCGTCTCTGGGACGTGCGCACCGGGGCGGAAAAGGGACGGCTCTGGCGACACGACGACGCCGTCGAAGCGGTCGCTATCTCGCCCGATGGCCGCACGCTCGCGAGCGGGAGCGACGACTTCAAGATCATGCTGTGGGACGCGGCCACCGGTGAGTACCGCCAGACGCTGCGGGCGCACCGCGGCCAGGTGACCGCGCTCGCGTTCTCGCCCGATGGAACCGTGCTCGCCAGCGGCGGGCGGGACAACACGGTGCGTCTGTGGGAAGCACGAACTGGCACCCTACTCAACACGCTCACGAAGCACGACGACGCGGTGGCTGGCGTTGCCTTCGCGCCTGACGGGCGGACACTCGCGAGCGCCAGCGCCGACTTCAAGGTGATCCTCTGGGACGCCCGGAGCGGGGAATACCGGCGTACGCTCCGCGGGCACCGCGATCGGGTGACGTCGGTCGCCTTCGCCCCCGACGGCCGGACGCTCGCGGGCGGCGGTCAAGACAACACAATCCGGCTGTGGGACCCGGGCAGCGGGGAGCTGAAGCAGACGCTCGTCGATCGCAGCCCCGTCACCGCCGTCTGTTTCCTGCGGGACGGCCGTCTGGTTAGCGCGGGCCAGAACGGATCGATCCGTATCGTCGATCCGGACAAAGGCGAGGTCCAAGGGGTCTGGTCGCAGGATGGCCCGGTGCTGGCGGTGGCGTGCGGTGGCGGGGGCAACTTAGTCGCCAGCGCCGCAGCCGACGGCATCGTGCGGGTATGGTCTCGCACCATCGCGGGCGCGGCTGCTGGCGTGCAGACGGCGCTCGATCACCCGGGGCTCCGGGGAGTCGCGCAATGATCGGCGGCGCGCTCACAACGGACACCGAGGATCTCCAGCGCGTCGAGTTCGAGTCGCTGGTGGCGCGGCATGACGGGTGCGCGACCTTTGCGCGCGTCCTCGATGGCCTCAGGGGGCGCGACCAGCTCCTCCGGATGCTCAGCCGCTATGTCGAGTTCAACTCGGTCTTCGGTGGGGGCGTGGCTCGGCTGTCGGGCGAGATCGTGGCGCGCCAGGGGCTCTTCAAGGCGGAGGACGACGACGTCGAGCTGCTCATGGACCGCAACGTCGAGGTGGCGGCCGGCATCTTCGTCGCGGCGGTGGACGAGTTCGACGGCTTCGCACGCGGGCCGCGCGCTACCCATCGCGCCCTAGCCCAAGGGACCCTCAGGGTCGCTGCGCGCTTCCTCGGGTTCACGGGCGCCGCGATCGACGGGATCGGGGCGGTGAACGAGGCCACGCGGGCGGCGGTCGAACGCGTACTCGAGGGTTACGGGTTGACGGCGCCGCTCGACCGCCGCGGGCTCATCCGCGCGCTTGGCTTCCACATGGCGTCGGAGCGTCTCGCCAGCGAGGAGTTTTCCACCCTGGACCGCTACCTCTGCGTCCAGCACCCCGCCCTGGTGGAGTACCTCCGAAGCACGATCCTCGACCTAAACGGTCGCCGGTGCGACGCGTACCTCTGGATCGCCCGCCACGCGGATCGCGAGATATGCCACTTTGAGGCCGCGCTCGGTGCGGCCAACCAGGCGCTGCGCCACTGGGCGGGACCCGAGCCGCGGGCCCGCGTAAAGGAGTGGATGCTCGGGGGCTTCACGGAGTTTGCCGCCCTGCAAGCCGAATTTATGGGACGCCTGATGGACTAGACGACGCAAGGAGGACGGAAGGGATGACTCGAGGACTGAAGAGCTTGGTGATCTTGGCGATCCTGACGGCCGGTGTGCCGGAGGTGTGGGCCCAGGGCGGAGCCGCGGACCAGGGGCTGCTCGGCCGTCCACTGCGCGTGGGGGTGGTGACCTGGCCCGGCTACGGTGGCGGTATCGTGGCCAACAACGGCTTCAAGCCAAACCGCGACAGCATCTATTGGAAGAACCACAAACTCCTGGTCGAGTTCATGCTCATGGAGGACGTCGACGCGCGAGCCAAGGCGTTCGCGAGCGGCGGCAACGATGGCGTCGACGTGGTGTGGTCTACGGTCGACTTCTGGGCCAACGAGCTCCCCGGCTTCGTGAAGGGCGGGGTCAAGGCGCGCGCCGTTATGCAAGTGGACTGGTCGCGTGGGGGCGATGCCATCGTCGCGGATCAGACCATTCGCCGCATCGAGGATCTCAAGGGCAAGAAGATTTCACTCGCTCTGTTTACGCCCTCTCACTGGCTCCTAGAGTACAATCTCGAGAACTCGAGCCTAGACGAGGGCGATCAGACGAAGATCGTGAAGAGCTTGATCGGCAAGAACGCCTCACCGGACGCCCGAGCGGACTTCGTGGCAGGGAAGGTTGACGCTGCGGTAGTATGGGAGCCGGACGTTACCGAAGCGCTGCAGAAGCGAGCCGGGTCGCACGTCCTCGTTTCGTCCAAGATGGCGGCGAACTTGATCGCTGACATCATGGTCGCGCGCGAGGAGTTCATCGCTCGGCATCCCGACGTGGTCAAGGCCTTCGTCCAGGGCTGGTTGGACGGCACCGACGAAGCCAATCGCAATCATGACCTCGTGGCGAAGCTGCTCATGGACAACGAGCCTCTGTACAAGGACCTCGGCCAGCAAACGACCCGCGAAGGCCTTGCGACGGTCAAGTGGGCGGATCTCGAAGACAACACGAAGATGTTTGGCCTAGACGGCAGCGATCCGCTCTTCGACCGCATATTCAAACAGGCGAGTCAGGCGTGGGTGAAGCGCGGCTACATCAGCCAACCGGTAGCTCCCAGCCAAGCCAAGGATGACCGATTCCTCAAGGACGTCTACGCGGCCGTTGCCAAGGAGAAGGGACGTGTGGTGGCCAAGAAGGAGGAGTTCACTCTGCCTCCACCGTCGAAGGAGAAGCAGACGGAACAGGCAGTCACCACGCGCCCTGCCAACATCTACTTCGCGACGGGCAGCGCAGAGCTCGACCCGAATGCTCAGCAGCTCGTCGATAACGTGGCGTTGCTCGGGCAGACGTATTCCAACGCCTACATTCGGTTCGAGGGCAACACAGACAGCGCGGGCAATCCGCAGCGAAACATGACCCTCAGCGAGGCCCGTGCTCGATCCGTCGCGGATTACCTCGTCAGCCGCTACGGCTTCAATCGAACGCGATTCATCGTCGTCGGGAACGGCTCGAGCAAGCCCGTTGCATCCAACGACACGGCGCAGGGACGCCAGAAGAATCGCCGAACCGATATCCAGGTCGTACGCCCAGGCTCCGACGAGCCGATGGCGCGACCGCGGTAGCGCGGGTGTGAGCCAGGATGAATTTTGCCGTCCGCGAGCGCCTATCGCCTCGAGCCGATTTGTTCATCGGTGTCGCGGGAATCGTGAGCCTCGCGCTCGTCTGGTGCACCTTGACCTACGGCGGGTACGTCAAGCCACTCTTCCTGCCGACGCCGTCGGGTATCTGGGAGGGGATGCTCGACTTCCAGCGGAACCCAAACCACCCCCCATGGTTGGTTCCTGCCGTGTTCCGCAGCTTCTGGCGGGTGCTCAAATCCCTCTTCCTCGTCGTCCTGATTGGCGTCCCCATCGGCGTGCTGATGGGCACGTTCACGCCGGTCGAGGCTTTCCTACGCAAGATCGTGAACGGCGCCAAGAGCGTGCCCGCCACGGGACTCGTCGGCCTCATCGTGCTGTGGTTCAGCATCGAGGAGCGGGCGAAGATCGTCTATCTGTTCCTCGGCGCGATCTTTTACATGATCATCCTGGTGCGGAACGCAGTCGCTGCCGTCAACGAGGACTATGTCCGCGTCGCCCTCGACATCGGCGCACGGCGGAGCCAGGTGATCTGGCGCGTCCTGCTACCCGGCGCGCTGCCGCAGATCTGGAACGCGATCGCCGTCTGCAACGGCATCATGTGGACCTACATCCTCCTCGCGGAGTTCATCAACAGCAACGAGGAGCAGCTCGGGCTCGGCTACCTGCTCTACATTGGTAGCCGGACGCAGGAGTCCGGCAAGGTCTTCGGGACCCTTATCGTCATCGCGACTATCTCCTCGCTCACCGACTTCGTGCTGCAGTGGACGCGTAAGCGATTTCTTAACTGGTGAGACCGTGACCCACCCTCCCATCATGGAGCTCCGGAACGTCTGTAAGAGCTTCGGCGACCCTCGCAACGGGGGCCGTATCCCCGTGATGGAGAACTTGAGTTTCGTGGTCGAGGACAATGAGGTCGGCGAGTTCGTCGTGCTCCTCGGGCCGTCGGGCTGCGGCAAGAGCACCCTCCTCCATCTCATCTCCGGCCTGGACACCCCCGACACGGGCGACGTCCTGGTCTTCGACCAGCGGGTCACTGGGCCGAGCGGCATGTCGGTCAGCGTACCGCAGAGCTACACGTGTTTCCCCTGGCTTACGGCCCTTGGGAACGTCGAGTTCGGACTTGCACTGCGCGGCGTGCCGAAGGCCGATCGCCGCGCTACCGCGGTGCACTATCTCGAGCGGGTCGGCCTCGGGGACCGCCTGCACGCCTACCCAAAGGAGCTCTCCGGCGGCATGCAACAACGGGTGGCGATCGCGCGCACGCTGGCCGTCCGTCCGCCGATCGTGCTCATGGACGAGCCGTTCGGCGCGCTCGACGCGCAGACACGCTCGGAGATGCAGCAAATGCTGCTCGAGCTGTGGGAGGAAGAGAAGAACACCGTGATTTTCGTCACACACGACATCACGGAGGCGCTCCTGCTCGCGGACCGCATTCTCATGTTCTCCGCCCGACCGGCCCACATCGCCAGGGACGTGTGCGTGCCGTTCCCGCGCCCCCGGTCGGCGTCGCTCAGCCGCGACGTTGGGTTTCTCCAGCTGAGCGCCGAGCTCCTGCAGCTCCTGCGCCGGCGGGCGAGCGGCGATGACGAAGTCCAATGGACGACGCGGCCATGAGCACGGTGGTGAACCGGCTGCACCAGTGTCCGATCGAGCCGTGTCCGGGCGAGCTGGGAGCGCTACACGACGGGGTGACGACGTGTCAGCTGTGCCACGAGGTGGCGGTAGCGTGCGACCGGGACGGCTGTGCCGGGATGAGCGCCGACGTGGCCCGCTTTTGTCGGGAGTGCGGGCAACCGCTCGACGGTAGCGCCGTCATCACACTCGACGCCGCGACTCTCGAGCGCCTGCGCGCGCCCGTCGACGCCGTGCGCACGGGGGAGCGGTTCGCCGTCGCGCCAACCCGGTGCGGAGCGCGGTTACTCGGCGTCAGCCGCTCCGGCGGGCTCCTCGGCTACTCGCCGTGGCAGCGCGGTGTCCTGGCGCCGGTCCTGGTCGGACGCGACCTCGCCGACCTGCCGCCGGCGGTGCTCGACGTCGGCCGTCAGCGGGTACCTCACCTGGTCTCGATGGGCGCCAACGAGCTGGTGGGCTTCAACCTGTACGAGCGCGGCTTCGCTCGGGTGAGCCTCTACAGCGCCCGTGTCGGGGAGGTGTTGGGCGGCAGACTGCGGCGCGCGACCGGGGTCGTGACCCGCAACGATTCGCTGTTCTTCCTCAAGCAGGGCGAGCGTGGGGTGCTCTTGATGCGTACCGGGCCGGCAGCCGGCGACGAGCAGGAAATCGTGCTCCCCGGAGCGGGCGCTGGCGAGGGCTGCATGGGTCCCATCAGCATCGGCGACGGGATCGCGGTGGTCGGGGAGGAGCGGCTGTGGGTGCTGCAGTCAGACGGCGTCACCGCGCACGCGCTGCCCCGCGACGTGCGGCCGGTCAGCCGTCCCACCAGCGACCTGGCCCCGGGCTACGGTCAGCGGTTCTACGTCACCGGCACGACCGGCACCTACGTGCCGGCCTCGCGGGGCGATGCGCTCGGGCTCTTGCTGCTCGGCTCCGGCGGCGCCGCCGACTTCATCGAGCTGCCCCGGCCTTGCTGCTACGGTCTCGACGCGGCGAACAGGGTCATCGTCTCGTGCCCGCACATGATCGGCGAGCTAGACGGGCGCGCCGTCCGCCCGATCGTCACTGACCCCGCGATCGAGGGTGGACGCGCCGCGTTCCGGGCTGGGCCGCTGGTCGCAGGGTTCGTACGTGCCGGGGTCGCGGGACAGCACGTGGCGTTCTGGGTCGACGGGCAGCGCATCGAAGCCGCGCTGCGCGCCGACGAGAAGATGGCTTGCATGGGATGGTCGCTGTTCCGCGGCGTCCTGACCATGTCCTTCCTGGAGTCCCTGGAGGACGGAGATTGCCTCGCCTTCTCCTCTTGGTCGCTGTCCTGAGCACCGGCGCGTGGGCAGCGTTGGCCCGTGCAGAGACCGACGTCGTCCTCATTGACAGCTCGGGAAGCATGAAGCCATTCTATGCCAACGGTGACGTCCAGCGGCTCTGTACGGCGATCGCCGGCGCCTACGGGAGACCGCCCTCGGTGGCGGCCTTCGCCGAGAGCCAGCGTCCGGCCGCGGGCTGTGCTGACGGGAAGGTTCTCGCGCCGCAGGGCAAGCTCACGCTTCTCGATGCGGCGATCCGGTACGCCGCCGGGACGGGTGCCGGGATCGCGTGGATGGTTACCGACAACGTGCAGGACTCTGGACCGGCGGAGGCGAGCAGCACGGAGGCCTTCTACGAACGGCTGCACGCGCCCGACGTGAGCCATATCGACGTGTTCCCGCTGGTGCAGCGTCGGAGCGCAGGGGGAAGCATCGTCGGCGGCATCGTCGTGTACGCCATCGGCTTCGAGGTGGACCCGGCCCGTTACGAGCGGCAGGTCGAGGCAGTGAGTGCCAGCCTCACCTCGTTCGGGACCGAGCGCCTGCTGATGAAGCCGCTCACCGAGCGCACGCTCTCGGCGTCGCTCACAGCCACCGGGGCCGACGCGCGGGTCGTGCCAGTGAACGAGGTAGTGCACGACAGCTTCGAGGTCCATTTCCGCTCGAACCTGCCGCATCTCGACATCGTCGACGCGCCCGTCGACGTGCACGCCACGGCGCCGATGTTCGAAGAGGAGTCCGTACTCCTCCCGGAACGCATGGACCTCAAGGTGACGCCCGAGAAGGTACGTCGTCTCGGCGCCGGCGCCGAGACGGAGGAAGCCTACGTCGTCAGCGTGGACGTCGGCCGGGTGGCTGTGAAGCACGACCTCCGCTCGCTCGTGCACATGGCATTCGGCCGTCCGCGCGAGGACTTCCACATCAACTTCGCCGCCTCCATCCACGTCCCCCGCGGGCACTTCAGGTTCCGGCAGCCGATCCTTGATCGGTACAACGCCCGCAGCACCGAGGAGGCCAGGGTATCCGGGCGCATCTACGCTCTCGAGAAGCTCCCGGAACTCGTGGGCGAGACCACGACCTCGATCGAGACCCCGGTGCCGCGGTCCTACCGTGTCCGGTACCCGTGGTGGCCAGCCGTCGTCCTACTCGGTGGTGGCGCCCTCCTCGCGGCGGCGCTGGCGGGGCTGGTCGCGCTCGTGATCATGGCGTTTCGCCCCCGCGCGGTCCGTTGGTCGGTCACCATCGCGGCCCCCAACCCGCTGCTCGAGGTGCGGGTCGCGGGGCGCACCGTACTGCTGAGCGAGGACGACGCGGAGATCCCCGTTGGCTCGATCGCGGACGGGGTATTCAGCTTCGGCGAGGGCTTCGGCAACGGCACGAACGATCGCAGCGTGACGCTGGAGGATGGCGTCAAGGTGAAGCTCGTGCAAGGGAAGCTGCCGCGGGGCATCCTGACCTTCACGCACGGTCGCACAAAGCGGGCACGTCCATCGCCGGCGCCGGCGGAGAAGGCGGACGACTTCGTCCCACCGGAATAGCGACAGGAGAGAACACATGGCTGCGACGAAGACCGCGACGATGCAACGCAACGCCCGCCTGTGGGTCGCACTGACGCTAACGCTCTTCCTCATGCTGAACGGTGTCCTGGTCGTGCTCACCCTCGGCGCCGTGCTGCGGGACGTCCCGCTTCCGGTGCTGCTCTCCGACGAGTCCTCTCCGGCGATTCGCCTGCTGTTATTCGTAGGCGGGTTGGCGCTCAGCTGGCTGATCGCCGGTATGCTCTACCGGCGCGTGATCGAGGCCTGGGAGCCAATCTCGACGGGCGTCCAGGTTGCCTTCGTACTCTTTTTCTACATCCTACTCACCTTCTTCGCGCTCG
>Ga0066710_100004454_pt1 | contig 12411 bp, 16 predicted proteins | sample GraSoiAngelo_159_FD_79666 | JGI IMG/M metagenome (GOLD analysis project Ga0066710, IMG submission 79666) | Grasslands soil microbial communities from the Angelo Coastal Reserve, California, USA - 14_1009_16_40cm | ecosystem: Environmental > Terrestrial > Soil > Grasslands | place: USA...
GAAACGCCCTCCGCTAGAAAACGGATCGCTGGAAGCCAGCCGAGATCATCCAGGATTGTCGGTCGAAGTTCGTGGGAATACCTTCGCAAATGCTTCTCAACTTGGTTTAGCAACCCTTCGATCTGTCCGACCTGATCTTTCTGAGGCTTGGGCAATTCCCGTGCGACTTCGGCTAGCGCAAGGTGCACGGCGACTAAGAGTTGCCCGGCCTCGTCGTGCACGGCGTACGCAATGCGCTTGATCTCCTCCTCAAGGGTTTCGTTGAGTTGCCGCAGGGCCTTCACCGCATCCTGGAATCCCCGCTGGGCCATTTCGTAGGGAGATAAGCATTCTGCAAGAAAATCGCTGCTCGCCTGGAGCAACTCTTCTCGGCGTTTATCATCCTGCTGCCCCTGTATCAATCCTTGCAGAGCCTCATGATGAAAGGAGGCGATCTCCATCAGGCTCTTGCCCTCAGTGAGAGCTCGACGCCCCAACTCATATGCTTTGCCCAGCGCGGCTTCGCCACTGCCTGCCGCGTATTCGCGCAACTGACAGGCGTACTCGTCTTCAAACCTCGGTTCTGCTTTCGTTTTGCGTTCGGTGGCCATTTTCATCGATTAATTCCCGCTAGCCTCACCACCAAAACCAGTGCGTCGTCCGCTCCGCTCTGATACTGCTCGAGAATTCTGTCGGCGGCTCTTTGCGGGTTCTCCAGCGCGGACAGGCTCAAGGCAAATTCGTTTCGCACCCCATCCGTAACAAAATACAGCGTGTCTCCCCGTGCGATCGGAAGCACAGCCGCCTGGAGTGGTGGCAGCTGGGAGCCCACGACACCGGCACGAAGCAGTAGCGTATCCTGCACGCTTCCTTTCCTAGCGCCATTGCGCATCAACGCCCCTTGTACATTCCCTATACCCAGCCAAGTCATCATCCCGTGCATTGGGTCAATGGAGGCAAGGCTCATGACAACACCCCGGGTCGGGCGAAGTTTCTCGTGGCACTGCTCCATCAGAGAAATGACCGGTTGATCCACCCCGCTCTTAAGAATCGAAGTTGCTGCCTTCGCGGCGTTGGCCGCTTCTGCTCCGTGACCAATCCCATCAACCGCGGCGATCAGAATCGCGTTCTGGTTGCAGCAAACCAGATGCTGATCGCCAGACTCGTCCTGGCCAGGAAGGGAGAATTTGGCAACACCGTATTCGACGAGCGGCACTTTTATTGCTTCCATTTCTTCACCACCACGGTCGTCCCCCGGCCGGGTTGGGACTTGATTTCAAATTCGTCCATCAGGCGTCGGACTCCAGGCAACCCCATTCCGAGACTTCCCGAAGTGGAGAAGCCGTCTCGCATAGCTTGTCGAATGTCTGTTATTCCGGGACCCTGATCGGAGGCAATAACCGAAAGGCCTTCGCGGTTCAATCCATCGATTTTTTGCAGTGTGATGTGCCGCTTACGCGCATACGACACGATGTTGCGCGCTAATTCTGAGATGGCTGTGGCGATCAAGGTGGCATCCCCAGGAGGAAACCCCAGCTCTGTCGCTAGAGCCCGCCCTTTTTGGCGGGCAACGACGATGTCTTGGTCCGAGTTTATGGGCACCCGTGTTTCTCCATCCGGCACTGTCGCTCTCTTTCAGTTGGTTTTCTTGAACTTCTGGTTCAAGTAGGCCAGGCCTTCTTCCAGGTCTAACGCCGTGGCAACACCTTCCAGCGTCAATCCAAGCTGCACCATCGCGAATGCCACTTCTGGCTGAATTCCTACGATCACGGTTTCTGCACCTCGTAACCGGATCATGTGGGTGATCTCTCTGAGCGTCCGTGATGCAAACGAGTCCAACACGTCCATCGCTGTAACGTCCACGATAACGCCGCGCGAGCGAAACCTGACGACCTGCTGCACCAAGCCGCTACGCAGTTGGTTCAGGTCTGCGTCCGAAAGGGCCGCCTGAAACGTCGCGATCAGAACCTCTCCCTGTTTGAGAATGGGAACTTCCACGTTACCCGTCCTCCGTGTTGTTTAGCTAGGCTCCGCGAGGGCCACCACTTTGTACCCCAACAGTCGTTCCGCCTGCTCGATGCCCCCTTGCAGGTCGCCCACGGTGTTCATTTTGCCCAGGTCGATGCCGATAGTGACCAGTGTTTGCGCAATCTCCGGTGAAAGGCCGGTAACGATTACATTTGCGCCGAGCAGCCGGGATGCTTCGACCGTTTGCACTAAGTGGTTTGCGACCGTCGCGTCCATTGCCGCGACACCCGTGATATCGATCACCACGACTTTCGCGCGGTTGGTACGGATGCCGCGGAGGAGCTGTTCGGTCAACTGCCGGGAGCGCTGCGGATCGATTACGCCAATGATCGGCAGAATGAGCAACCGTTCGCGGACCTGCAGGACCGGAGTCGATAGTTCGCGAATCGCTTCCTGCTGCTGGCGAATGACGCGCTCACGTTCTTGCACGAAACCGACAGCCACCGTGCTTTGGATACGGTTTGCAGCTGGCTCATAGGCATCCAGGATGCGGTTCAATTTCTTGAAGTCGGTCTGGTACTTTGCGAAGAGAGAACGTGCCAGGACGTCGCGCAGCAGTAGAACGATGCCGAGGACTTCATGAGTCTCGACACCCCGCGGGATAATGCGTTCCGAAAGGTTTCGCGCGTAGGCCTGTAGTGCTTCAAACGTCTCAGTTTCTAGGGCTTCCACGTAGCTGTCGTATACCGAGGTTGCTTCTGCGAAGATCTCTTCTTTGGTCATCGCGGTGAGCAGGCGCGCCTCAGAGATTCGCGCCACCCATTCCTCGCGCAGCTGGGTACGATTCTGCCGGAGGTGCGCAACAAGTTCTCGAAGAAGCTCCGAGGGAGCTTCATCTCGAGCTAGTTCCCCGGCCCGATTGTTGAGTGTCACCGTTTCTTGAGACATCCCATTTCGCTTGGCCATGAAGGTATCCTCCTCGCCGTGAAGGGGCCGGACCGTTCCCCCGCTTGGCCCACACTACAGGGCTGATAGCCCAATACCATCGGAAACCCGCCTGCTCAAGTAAGTAAACCCCCTTAATGAGCCTCAGGTAAAGACCTTAGTTATGGTCATTCGGCTCCCCCGAACCTCAAAAGGCTCTCTCCGTTCGGGTTCTCAAGAATGCTGCGCCGGGCGGAAACGGCAGGAATCAAAAAACCGCGGCGTTGTGAGGTAATGATGCTCTAGGAAAGCCCAGCATGGGGCTCTCACGGTTCGGCTTCCCTATTCCCAAAATCCAGGTATAATTCGTCTCATGACTCCCCAACCGGAAGTCAAAGCTCCGGGCATGGTTCCCGACGAGCTGAAGCACGAGCCACGCTCCAAGGGCATCGCTACCGCCCGCAAAAAGAAACCTAAAGAACTCGCCGTCATCACCGAATGCTGCACCGGCTGTGCTGGCTCACCGGCCTGCGTGGAGTACTGCCCGGTGGAAGACTGCATGTTCTGGGTTCCCGACGAGGACAATCCTCCGTTTGGCCGCATCCAAATCGATCCTATCCTCTGTATCGGCTGCAAAAAGTGCCTCAGCAAGGGCCCCGACGGCTGCTTCCTTGACGGCTGCCCATGGGACGCCATCGTCATGGTGGACATTGCCGAAGTCGAAAAAGAAGTCGGCCCCATGACCTACTGAAAACTGCCTCCCGGGCGCCAATTTACGCAAATCTGCGTTTGCATCGGCCAGCACGGGGCACTGTTACAGCCCGTCGCATGACACGTTCAACTCAGGTGTCAACCTTTTTGATGGAGTTTCCGAATCGACTAAGCAGAGACTTGCTCTTCAGTTGCCTAAGGCTTTGTCTCGGTATCCAACTTTGCTGCGACAGCGCCAGGATTCGCGGTCGGTAAATTTGCTCCCTGGCGAGTCAGATAGAACATGAACGGGGTGATTTGGAAGGGCGTGTTCTCCGCTTCCGCAACATTGCCTACTGGCTTAGACTTAAGCATTCGTAGCTGGTCGTTCCACGAGTCTACCTTGATGCGCCCGCCTAGTGGCAGCGCCGCAATGGCGTTGGCCGTCGGCTTGTCATTTGGAGCCGGCTTCTCGCCGCCCTCGGGCTTCTCCTCGGATGACTGCGCGGCGAAAACTGCCGAGGCGATGCTCCAGCTGGTCGAGACCCGGTCGCCCAGGTGCGGGCTGATCAAGTTCGGAATCTCCTTGGCCCTGCTTTTGAGTGCACGCAAAAACAACTGCGCGCTGCCGGACTTATCCTTATATATATGGCGAATTCCTCAGCAGTTCGATCCCTTTCTGCTTCGCAGCCTCTTCCTCTTCCGGCGTGCGCGCAAAATCAAAATGGCGGAAGGTGTCCTTATCGTCGTATCGCACGCGGTTAATAAACGCGTATTGGCTGTCAATGCGATGTCCCAGCACTACGTGTCCCAGCTCGTGCGCCAGGATCGCCGCGAGGCTGGCCTCGTCCGGAAGGACGTCAATCAACCCGCGGCTCAGCACGATCGTGTGGCTCATGGTGAGCGACTCGAGCGTAGAGGTCATCAGCACGCGGCAGCGCACTTCTGGCTGGATATCTAGGTTGTTGGTCACTTCGAGATTGTTGACCACCGTCTCGAGCACCTTGTCCACTTCTCCGTACGGCGCCAGCAAGCCCTGCCGCTCCAGGCGGTCCGTAACGTTGTCTTCGGCCTGGTGGTCCCAGGAACGCTCCGCCTGCAATGGCGTGTAGTCGTTGGCGGCTTCCGACTGATCCCTGATCCCCGCCGACGCCTCCACCAGCACCTTACTCAGCTCCTGCTCTTGATGAGAGTGGCCCAGATCGTAGCCCCACAGGCGCGTTTGCGCGCGGAAAGGTTTGTACCCCATGTTCCGCGTCCTCGAGTCGTGCACGCTGCCTTCTTCGCTGTAGATGAACGCCGGCAGCCACAGGTTCTTCCCCACATTTGTCCGCCAGCTATCGAAATTGAAGTAGTTGCTCACCAGCGACGACCCGCCGTAGGCGCCATTAAAGCGCACAATGTGGTAGTCCTGATCCTCCACCCAAATGCGCCCCACGAAGCGCCCTTTGTCGCCCTTCTTTACCGGATCGACGTCAAAGACCAGGCAGCGCACTTCGCCCAAGAACTCGCGGCGCACATACTCAATCTTGTAGTGCTGGCGGTCGAATCCGTTCATATCAAGGTAGATCATCTGCAGGAAGCCGCGCGGAAGGAATTCCATGTTGAAGAAGCTCCCCCAGCTTCCGAACACTTTGTGCTTGACTCCGGAGTCGCGGTCCAGCGGTTCCAGGTCCACGCCTTTCGCCAACTCGGCCCGCCCAAGAAAGTATTTGTCGCCATCCGGTACCGCTCCTAGCTGCTTATCCGGCCGCAGGTACTGGATGTACGTCTCCACCAAGGGCGCGTATTGGCGGAGCAACCCCACCTCCGCTTGTTCCTGTGCCACAATCTTATCCACCGCTTCGCTTGGGCTTAGCGGTTGCTGGGCATTCGCGGCGAGTGGCACAACACAAAGCGCCACCGCCGCAGGCAGGATCTTGAGGCTGCGCATAACGTCTCCTAACGCTGGACCTTACAAATAGGGCCGTGTTTCCTCAGATTACGCCCCGGCGCGTCACCTGCCATCTGTACGCACGAGCAGTTTAAGGTCAGGCGTGTTTACACCGGCCGTGTGGGTCGGGCATTCGAGCCAATTCGCCCACAACCGTGCCCCCTTGGATCGACTCTGCGTCAGCCCCTCACACCTTTTTGTGTGTTCGAGGTACGCTCCCCAGGCGGTCCTTAGAAGCCGCTCCCTCTAACTCCATAGGAAGCAGGCACTTGCACCTGCCAAGCAGCGACAAAAGGCGTCATACCAGTCCTGTCGCACGATGCCGCTTGCAGCATGCCTCCCCCGCCCTTAGGGTGCGTCATCGGGCCAAATTCAAGCAAAACTGGAGGCTGAACATGAACGGACACATTGGAAAAGCAGTACTTGCCGCAGGCTGCGCACTAATCCTCACTGCGGCTTCCTTTGCCGAAGTTAAGTTTAACCATGCCGAGTACATGAAACCCAAGACTGAAGGGCAAAAGAAAGATGATCATCCGGTCAAAGGCAGCATCTCTTTTGACCGCGACAAGAAAACCCTCGATTTTCTGAACGAGAAGGGTGCTTCCGTCCTCAGCATCCCCGACGACAAAATCAAGAGCATGCTTTACGAAAAAACCTCCAAGCCGCGGTATGCTGAAGCGATTCTGATCAGTCCCTTCTTCATCTTTGCGCATTCCAAAAAACACTTTCTCACCATCCAGTACACGGATGCTGACGGCCAGGGGAAATTCGCTTTGATCCACATGGACAAGGGTAACGCGCGTGATATCGTGGCTGCCGCCGAGGCGGAGACCGGCAAGAAAATTGAACGAGCCGAAGAGAGGTAGGCAGCGAGGGCGCTTCGGCGCCCCTGTCGGGTGCGACAAAAACCGCCTAAGCCGGCGGGCTGTCCAGCACGTCAAAGAACGTAACGTCTTGCTCGCTCGTAAACTCCGGCTGGCTTTCCAGCAGCCGAATGCAGCGATTCCAGCGCAGGATAGCGTCGTCGTTCCCTGGCGGGCGATGCCTCTCCGCTTCTGCGAAGCACCGCAACGCTTCTTCTAACACGGGGAGCAGGGTGTGTGGCGCCCGCCGCGCACGAAGCTGCGCTTTCACTCTCCGTTCATGCAGCAGTCCCAGGTAATACTCCTGTTCGTATGCGTCTGCCAAGCCCCGGAAGATTCTCTCCACTTCATCGTATCGATCTCCGGCTCCGCCAGTAAATTGATCGGTGATGGCCAAGCCCAGCGTCCGGCGTCCGAGCATGTGATTGGGGTCCGCCGCAAGGACGTCGCGGCAGATCGATTCCGCCTCCTCCGGCTCGTTCAAATAACGGTACAGTTCGGCCTTGGCGATGGCCTCTGGAATCCCTGGCTTGGAAATCGTTTTCAGCTTCAATTCCATGGCTTCCTCCTTTGCTTGCAACATCGGCAAACGCTCATGCCTTCGGCGCCCCGCGAATTTTTCGCACCCTCCAAAACACCGGATCGTAATATTCGTCCACAAGGGGCCGAGTTTTTGCGCCGACCTTTCACAAATGGGAGGGAAGCTGGCAGTGCTACGGAAGGCTCAACAATAGGTAGCCCGCCAGTGCCGTCCCAATAATCGCTCCGCCGTAACAGAAAACGGTGATGACCTCGTTCAAATGTTTGATCTGCAAGCCGTCGTACAGCGTGTAACGAAACCGATGCGCCCAATGAAAAAGCGGCAAAGAGCAAAAGACGAACAGATAAATCCGCACCAAGGGATGTTCGATGAGCGCCAGCGCTCGCGTGTGACTCAGGTCCCGAATCCAACCCAGCGGGAAAGCCAGTCCGAATAGAAAAATATGAACGGGCATGAGCAAAGCTGCCACCACGCCTCCGGCGCTGAAGAGCGTCCAGAAAAAAGGCTCAAGGAGTTTCTTCGGCGCATCCGTTGCCATGCGTCACCTCAAAATAAACCACGCCACTGAAGCCGAGATCACGAGCCACGCCACATAATTCGAGCCCGCAATCAGAATTTCCGAAACGCGCTTGCCTCCTAGGCGCACGACCATCGCCCGCGGCGCGAGATTGAACCATGTGATCGTGTGGAACAGCACAAAGAGAAAGGTGATGGCGTCCAGCGCAATCATCAGCGGATTCCGCATCCGTTCTTCGAATCTGGCATATGCTTCGGGTCCGCGACTCAAGCTGTGGATCTGCAGCAGCGTGATCACGACAAAATAGGCGACGAAGATGCTGCTCAGCTCGCGCAGCACGAACTTCAGGTAATACCACTTCCCCAGCCACCAGTAGGTCGACACGCGCGTCCGGTACCACCGTGGGTGGTACGTGGTGTACTGCGTCGCCCCTTTTGCTTCGTGCGGCGTCATTTCGCCCCCCAGGGCATCAGCAGGGATTTGAACCACTCTTTTGCCGCAGTCAACTTGTATTGCTGGATGGCGCCAGCGGGATCCACATGCTTCGGGCAGACCTCCGTACATTCACCGACAAACGTGCAGGCCCAAATTCCTTCGTGCTGGGAGAGAATATCCATGCGTTCTTTCGCTCCCTGGTCGCGCGAATCTATGTTGTAGCGCTGCGCCAGCGCGATGGCTGCCGGCCCGGTGAAAAGCGGGTCGAGTCCATAGACCGGGCATGCGGCATAGCACAGCATGCAGTTGATGCACATGCTGAATTGCTTGTAAACGTCGAGCTGCTGCGGCGTCTGCAGATATTCGCCGTCTGCGATCGACTTCTCCTCTTTCCGGATGATCCACGGCTTTACTTTTTGAAGCTTGACCATGAAATCGGTCATTTCGACGACGAGATCGCGAACCACCGGGAAATAGCGCAGCGGCTCCACCCGCACCGCATCGGGCGCGTAGGACGAGAGGAAAGTCGCGCAGGTCAGCTTCGGTTCGCCGTTCACCATCATCCCGCAGCTTCCGCAAATGCCCATACGGCAGGACCAGCGGTAGGAGAGCGACCCATCCAGCTTGTCCTTAATGTAGTTCAGCGCGTCGAGCACCACCCAGTCTTTGCGATACGGTACTTCGAAGCGCTGAAAGGTCGGCGCGGCGTCGTGCTCCGGTGAGTAGCGCGTCACTTCGAGCTGGATCGTTTCCGCCATCCTTGCCTACCTCCCAGCCTGGGCGTCCTTCGTCTGGCTCGGCTCGCCGTACACGCGCTCACCGGGCGGCCAACGTGTAATCTTCACCGGCAGATACTCGACTCGGGACGAGCCGTCCGCGTTTCGGTATACAAGCGAATGCGCGAGGAATTTCTCGTCGTCGCGCTTGGGGAAATCAGTGCGCTGATGCGCGCCGCGCGATTCCGTGCGATGCAGCGCGCACTGCACGATTGCTTCGGCCGCGTCGAGCATGAACCCGAGCTCCATCGCGGCGATCAATTCGGTGTTGAACGTAAGGCCGCGATCATCAAGCACGGTGTTTCTATAGCGCTGCTGTAGCTCGCGCAACTTTGTCACGGTTTCCACAAGTGAAGTGCCCGTCCGGTAGATTCCCGCGCCATTCTCTATCGCCTTCTGCATTTCGTCGCGAATCGTGGCGATGCGCTCGCCGCCCCCTGTCTTTTCAAGAAGCTGCTTTCGAAGCCTCCTACTCTCGTCCATTGCTTGCGCGAGAATCGCAGCGCTCGGCGTCGTATGTTTTGAGGCAAACTCAGCAGCTGCTCGCCCGACGCGCGCACCGAAGACCAGGAGTTCCGGCAGAGAATTCGAGCCCAGTCGGTTCGCCCCATTGATGCTGACGCAGGCAACCTCACCCGCGGCATACAAACCGGGGAGCGGTGTGGCTCCGTTAATGTCCGTGTGAACGCCTCCCATCATGTAATGCACCACCGGCCGCACCGGGATCAGCTCCTTGATCGGATCAATGTTCTGGTATTTGAGGCACAGCTCGCGGACAAAGGGCAGCTTCGTGCTAATAAGTTTCTCGCCTAGATGGCGGAGGTCCAGGTGAACAACGTCGCCGTAAGGCCCTTTGATCGTGCGACCTTTTTCCATCTCCATGACGAAGGCCTGTGACAAACGATCGCGGGGACCAAGCTCCATACTTCGCAGGACGGGCTTCGGCTGCGGCTTTCCGAGGTTGTAATCCTGGAGGTAGCGGTAGCCGTCCTTGTTCAGCATGTAGCCGCCCTCGGAGCGAGCCGCCTCGGTGATGAGGATTCCGGTAAAGGGCAAACCGGTCGGATGGTATTGCACGAACTCCATGTCCTTCAGCGGAGCGCCGGCGCGATAGGCCAGCGCCATGCCATCGCCATTCTTGATGTTGGCGTTCGTTGTGAACGGGAAAACACGCCCGCAGCCGCCCGTGCAAAGGATGATGGCGTTCGCAGTGATGGCCTGGATCTTTCCAGACATCAGTTCGATCGCCACCGCGCCTTGCACGCGTCCGTCGTCCACTAGCAGCTTGGTGACGAACCATTCGTCGTAGCGAATCACAGTGTCGTACTTGAGGCTCGTCTGGAATAGCGTGTGCAGCATGTGGAAGCCAGTCTTGTCCGCCGCAAACCAGGTGCGCATCTTTTTCATCCCGCCGAATGCCCGGACGGCAATGTGCCCGTCCGGCTCGCGGCTCCACGGGCATCCCCAGTGCTCGAGCCGCAACAACTCTTCAGGCGCTTCCTTGACGAAGGCCTCTACAGCATCCTGGTCGCAAAGCCAATCGCCGCCGGAGATCGTATCGTAGGCATGCTCGTCCAAGCTGTCCCCGGGCTTGATAACGCCTGCGGCGCCACCCTCAGCCGAGACGGTGTGACTCCGCATCGGATAAACCTTGGAGATCACGGCCACGCTGAGCTTGGGATTTGCCTCGCAGACAGCAATCGCCGCCCGCAGGCCTGCGCCCCCGCCGCCGACGATCAGGACATCGTGCTGGTGGGTCTCGAATCGGTCGCTCAAAAGAGCCTCACATCCCGGATCGCACCGCTTGCCACCAGCCGCACGTACAGATCCGCGAGCCCCACAGAAACCAAGCTCGACCACGCCAGCAGCATGTGCCCCTCATTCAGCGCCGTAATGCCTCTCCACGCTTTGTACCGCGGCGTCCCAAATGTCGCGCACGAAAAGCAATCCAGCTTTCCCCCGGCCAGATGCCGCAGCGAGTGGCACAAAAACGTGTACAGCGTCAGCAGGCACACGTTGATCAGCAGCACCAGCGTCCCCGCACCTACTCCGAACTTCCCGTCAAATGCAAAAGCGCGGATGACATCGCGCCAGAGAAAATAGAGGAACAATATCGCCACATAAGGAGAATAGCGGTGGACGTTTTGCAGGATGAACGGAAACTTCGTTTCGCCGCAGTACGATTTTTTTCTCTCCCCCACTGCACACGCGGACAGATCAAAGAAAAACGCTCGGTAGTACGCCTTCCGGTAGTAGTAGCACGTCACGCGAAATCCCAGCGGCCCCACCAGAATCAAAAGCGCTGGCGAAAGCGGCCACCAACGATGGTTGGGGTCAATTAACGGGGAATAAAACGGCGAAAGATACGGCCCCCATTCGTAAAACTTCCCCTCGACGGCCCGTAACGCCGCATACATCCCGAAACCTCCCAGCAGCACGATGACGGGGATGATTTCCACCCACCACGCGTCGCGCCTCGCCGTGCTCCCAAACGCTTTTTCTGCTGGCGCAACCTGAACCTCAGCCATCGTCCCCCCTTGCAGAGGTTTCGCCTAGACTCGTATCACAAAATCCTACTCAGCGTCCGAGCTTGGTCACCAGTTCTAATGAATCGCAATTTCCATTTTGGCCCCCAAGCCGTCGGCATTGTACACCGTTTGCACAGCAAATTCGGCCTGTGGCGTCACCGGTTGCGCGGCTATCACATCATCTGCCGGCCCCAGCAGACATAGCTCATCATCCTCGTAGCTGCCGCAGTTCACCGCAGTGGCGTCTACCACGATGGAGGCCCACCAGCAACCTGCATTGGGGTTTGGTGCAACCTTGGAGAGCAGGGAATTACGGCTTGTCCCAAGCCCGCGCGCGCGGCCACCAACGCCTTACGTTCCGGCAATACTCTTCGTAACCCTTCCCGAACTTCTCGCGCAGCGTCGGCTCTTCATAGAAGACCACAAACAGATGCACGCCGAGCGCAGCGGCCGCCACCGCAGCGATCACTGCGAGGTTGGCGTGCCCAAAAACGATCCACAGCCCGATCCATCCCGTAGCGAAACCTACGTACATGGGATTACGTACGTAGCGGTAGAAGCCCACTACGACTAATCGCTTCGGCGGAGCGACCGGCGCGGGCGTTCCGCGTCTCGTCCGGCACAATCGGGCGCGTTAATCGCTTATTTCGCGAGCTGATATTCCCCCTCAACCTCGCACGACAGCATGTCCCCCGCTGGCGCACAGGTGTACGTGCCTTTGCCTTTGATGCCCTTCAGCTTGCCGCTCCCGCCCGTGAATCCCCAATTGCCCTTTAGTTCAACCGGGGCTCCATCCTTCGACGTGCCCGTGCCCTGATACCACACGAAAAACTTGTCGCCACTCTCCATCGTTGCCACGTGAAAGCCGCGAGCGCGAGACGAATTGCCACTGACGTCGGTCGTCTCCGTGCTTACGCCGTCCTTGGATTTATCTCCTCCGATTTCCATCGGCTTGGTATAGGTGCATTTGAATTGCGCCACGCCCAGGCTGTGGTCTGGGCGATCGCCTACGGGGACCAGGTGCTGCGGATCAGGCTTGCCACACTGTGCGGTTCCGGTAACTTTGGTTTGTGCACTTGCCGTCGCGGCGCACAACCACACCGCAGCCGCCAGGATGAAAAATCGATGCATGGGAATCTCCTCCTTGGATATTTCTTGGGGGGGCCCTTTGGAAAATCACCCGAAGCCTATTCCTGTGCTTATAGGCGTGTCAACGTGAAGAATCTCGCGCTGGCTGCGCCGCCGCGCCGAATCCGC
>Ga0066710_100004455_pt1 | contig 12411 bp, 7 predicted proteins | sample GraSoiAngelo_159_FD_79666 | JGI IMG/M metagenome (GOLD analysis project Ga0066710, IMG submission 79666) | Grasslands soil microbial communities from the Angelo Coastal Reserve, California, USA - 14_1009_16_40cm | ecosystem: Environmental > Terrestrial > Soil > Grasslands | place: USA...
GACGTGCCGAAGAAGTAGCCCGCGTATGGCACGGGCAGGCCGTAGACGACCGCATCGGCGACGATCGCGAGCGTGAGCATCGCGGCGGCGCCGATCGCGAAGCGAACCAGATGCGCGCGGCCGTACCACACGGCAGCGACGAGCAGCACGATGAGGACGAGCCCGTCGCGCGGATTCAGGAAAAGCGTGAGGCCGCCAATCATGCCGGCGAGGAGCGGACGCCGGATCGGCGCGGTGAAGGCGAAGCGGTACGACGTCGCGATAACCGCCGCACCGAACGCATTCGGATAGATGCTCGTCGCGAGCAGGACGAGCGGCGCGAAGAAAGCGGTCGTCGCCCAGACCCAACGGCACAGCCGGGCGTCGGCGACCGTCTCGCGCAGGATGTGCGCGGTCATGGTCGCAGCCCACGCGGCCGCGAGCGCGACGACGAGCTCCGCGCCGAAGCGGCCCGCGGCCGTCCAGCCCGGTATTAATAGGAGTGGGATCGCGTAGCCCTGCACAGTCCGCGCACCGGCCGGGACGTTCACAACGTGCGTCGCGACGTCGGCCTCGGTCGGATCGATCGTGGTCAGCTTGCGGTAAAGCCCCGGATCGATGGTCGCGTCAAAGCTGCCTTGCGCGAGCCGATCGGTGGCCAAGAGGTAGTGGACCTGATCGCCGAGCGGCAGCGAAGCCGCCTGGTGCCAAGTGGCGAGACACATGTATACGGCGAGGCCGCAGGCAAGATGGAATGACCACGGCCGATCGGTCGTCGCGGCAAGGATCGCCGGCGCAAATCGAACCCCGATCGTGGTGATCAAGAGGAGGCCAACCACATCTCGTGTGGGCGGGCCAAGGCCGAGCGCGAAGATGAGGATGAGAAGACCCGCGAAAGAAACCGAGTCGTAGACAAGCAGTTTGCGTGGCCGCGCGGTGATCCATCCCGCAGCGATCGCCAGCGTGCTGGCCGCGGTGCTCGCGAAGAGCAGCGCTGAACGCAGAGCGCTCCTGGCGACGAGGTCGGCTGTCGTGTCATCGAGCCAGCTCTGCGCCAGGGCACGCCAGAGCAGCACGGCCGCGCACGCAGCGGCGAGCGCGTGGGCAGCCCGCAACACGTCGCGCAGGTTACCTGTCAGTCAGGTAAGACGACGGGCTCGGTAGTGCCCTAGCCTAAAAGGAGCGGCCGGACGACGTGCGTGCGAAAGATTCTGACCTTGCCTACTCTGGTGCAATTGAGGGCGGGCTCGATGAATGGCGAAGATACCCAGTTTTTGTGTGGTGCTGCCGATGTACAACGAGCGCCCGAACGCGGCGCCGTCCATCCGGCGCCTGACAGCATTCCTGGACAAGGTTCCCACGCGAACCGCGATCATCGCCGTCGACGATGGCAGCACGGACGGGACTCTCGCCGAACTGCGCCGTCTCGAGTCTGTGATCCCGAACCTGATTGTCGAAGCTCGGCCGCAGAACGGCGGCTACGGCGCGGCCAACCGCACCGGGTTTGCCGCGACCCTGCGCAAAGGATTCGAGTACGCAGTGGTAATGGACGCGGATGGCACCCAGGATCCTGCGTATCTCGAGGGCTTCTTCGCTCCCATGCAGGCCGGGATCGACTTCATCAAGGCGACGCGGTATCGGTCCGGCGGCCGGGTCGTCGGCGTCGACTGGCGCCGCTACATGGTTTCGTGGGTCGGCAACCGGCTCGCCAGGATCGCCCTCAGGTGCAATCTGACGGACTATACGAACGGCTTCCGAGCGATTCGCAGCTCGCTGCTGGCGCGGCTCGACACGCGGGAAACGAGCTTCGTGGTGCTATTGGAGGAAATCCGTCTTGCGCGCAAGCTACGAGCCAGCTTTGCCGAGGCACCATACACATTGACGGTACGCGATGAGGGCGAGAGCGCATCGAAGTTTTCGTATTCCTGGAGTGTGTATTTGAGCTACCTCAAGTACCTGTTTTCCCGGTAGTGCGGTCGGTCGGCGAGAAACAGGAAGCGCGCGTGCCCGCTGCTTCAATCCTGAAGACGTCGACGAGCTGCGCCCTCTGTCAGAGCCGCTCCCTCGAGCTCGTCCTCAATCTCGGCGAGGTCGCCCTGGCTGGCGGGTTCATCAAGCCGGAAGGGTTCGCGGACGAGCCGCGCTTCCCCCTGCGCCTTTTCTTCTGCAAGAACTGTTACGCCGTGCAGGTCGTGGACGTCGTCGACGCCGGGATGCTGTTCGGCAATTACTTCTATTTCTCCTCGGCGACACGAACGCTCAGAGAGCACTTCGTTGACTATGCGAGCGAGGTGGTGGCGCGGTTTCTCGATCCGGGTCAAGCAACCGTGGTCGAGATCGGCTGCAACGACGGCGTGCTTCTCAGACCGTTGGCGGATCACGGCGTGCGCACCCTGGTCGGCGTCGATCCGGCAACGAACATCGTGGCGACGGTCAATGATCCGCGGATCTCGATCATCAACGACTTCTTCGACAAGCGCGTTGCGGAGCAGATCGCCGAGCGCTACGGGCGCGCCGACCTCATCGTGGCGAACAACGTCTACGCCCACATTCCCGACATCCGTGGCGTGACCGAAGGCATACGGGACCTGCTGAAGGACGACGGCGTGTTTATCTTCGAAGTGCACTATCTCGGGAAGATCACGCAGGGTATGCAATACGACATGATCTATCACGAGCACCTCTACTATTACTCGCTGCTCGCCCTGAGCAGTCATTTCAAGCGGTACGGGCTGACGATATTCGACGTCAAGCCGATTCAGATGCACGCCGGGTCGATGCGCTACTTCGTCTGCAGAGAATCGAGTCGTTATGCGTCGACGATTTCGCCTCGCGTCGCGTCGCTGCGAAACGACGAGCTGGTTGGCGGTTTGAACAAGGCGGAAACGTTCATTCGCTTCGCGCACGACATCGCTTTGCGCCGGGATAGGCTGATGCAGCTGCTTGGGCAGCTGCGCGCCAAGGGACGCTCGGTGGCCGGTTACGGGGCGTCCGGGCGCGCGAACACAATCATCCAGTACTGCGGCATCGGCCCCGAGCACCTCGAATACATGATCGACGACGCCCCGGCGAAATGGGGCTACTACACGCCTGGATCGCATTTTCTCATCCGATCGAGCGCGGCACTGAAAGAGGCGCCTCCGGACTACCTGCTCGTCTTCGCCTGGGGTTACTTCAGCGAGATCGCCGAGCGGTGTAGGGATTACCTCGAAGGAGGGGGCCGCATGATCGTGCCACTTCCCGATGTGCGTCTGATCCTGCACCCGGTCCCCGGGGTCGAGCTTTGACCAAGCCATGAAGTCTCTGCGCTCGAGCTGAAAATGGGACGGACGTCATGATCTCGACGAAGGCTTCACATCGTCTTCCGTCGTAATCAATTGGGGCCATAGCCGCATCGCTAACTTCCTCGACGGGTCAGCGACCCGCACCACTCGGCCTAGCAGGACGGTCGAGGGCCGGCGGCGACGGCCGAGACCTTGATGGTTCGAGCGCGAAGGTCGAGAAAGTGCTCTCTCTGCTCAACCATCGAGAGCCCGGCAGATGGGTACGGGATCACGGCATGAACGTCCGGATCGTTCGTCTCTATGACCTGCTGCACGGCACGTTGACGCCGCGCAACGCGAGGATCGAATTTCGCGACGATACCGAGGACCGCGGGGCGGACCCTTTGAAAATCCAGAAACGCATACCGCCTGCTTGGGATTACCTCGTACTCGCGGCCCTGGCGTCAGTCATCGTGGCACTCCGGATCCACGACTGGCAGACCCGCCTCGCGATGGTGTCCGGCGACGACAGCCTAGCCGCAGTGGCTGTCTATTTTGCCCGGCCCGAAGAGTTCGTGAACGATGTCTACATCCAGGCGTGGGCGCCGGTGGCCCTGTCGTCCCTGATAAATTGGCTGCCGGCGCTCGCCTATAAGTTCGCGGGCATCCACCCACACTTCTTCTTCGTCGCCTTCACCATCCTGCAATTCGTCCTGCTCGCCCTGGCGATGTTCTACCTCGCCACGGTGATGACCGAGTCCCGTGCCGTGGCCTGGCTGACCGCCGTATTCGCGATGGTCTGGCAGCCGCACTGGTGGAACTTGGCTCTGGTCGGCGGTCTGGACTGGATGCCCTACGCGGACTGGTTCGCGCTGCCATTCCTGATCTACGCTCTCGCATCAGTCGTCATAAATCAGCGACGGCGAGGCTATGCGGCTCTGCTGTTTGGTGCCCTCGTCCACCCCATCATGGGGACCATTGGAGCTGTGATCGCGGCGGCCTACATCGCCTATGAATCCCTTCCGTCGAGACACGTTGCCCGTATCGCTGAAGCGGGGATGGCGGTGGTCCTGATTGGCGGATTCTCAGCGATCCCGCTCCTGATCTCCAATCAAGGCGTTGGCTACATCCCCGGAACATCGGATTCGCTCTATAACCCGCATGCACGCCCTTGGGCAGTAGAGTACCCGTTCGGTTTTTCGGCCCTGCTCAGTGGTGCCATCTACCTCACAACCCTTACTGTCCTGGCGTGGTCGTGGAACAAGCTGTTCCTCGTCACCTTGGCGATGGCTGCAGCGATGTCGGCTGTCCACTTCGCGGCAGTGCTTCTGGCCATTCCGGAACTGGCTACGCCGATTGCAAGCCGGTCCACCATTCTATTCGTCCTGGTGGCGCTTCCTGTCGCGATGGCGCGAGCTGCGACGGCATTCTCGGTCAGCCGGCCCCTCGCCGTCCTTCCGATCGTAGCTCTTCTGTTCCGCGCATCCCCGGTGACATTCATCGCGGGCGCGCTCGCCACTCGCGGCGGGGTGATCGGGGGCATCGCTGGAACTGGGATAGCGGTTGTCGTTCTCGCCGCCCAGGTCCCGGAACTCGCCCCTGCGGTGCAACGAACCTTCATCGATCCAATCCTGGGGGACACTGCACCATGGACATTTGCGATGGCGCAGCGCGGAAACTTTGCGTGGCTCGGCGTAGGAGCCGCCATCGTCTCCGCAGTGCTGGTGTTTGCCGGCAGCCGAGCGGCCGCGGCTTTTGTTCTGATCGCCGCACTTTACGGCTCCGGACTGTCCGGCGCAGAGCGCAGCGGCGCAGAGGAAGTTGCCGCGCCGTATGACGATTACCGGGATGCTCAGCTTTGGGCGCGGGAACACACGCCGCCCGAAACCGAATTCACGCTCACCGAAACCATCCCGCAGTTCTCGTGGCGCGGCCTGTCCGAGCGTCCGGTCGTGGCACCTATTCCAGTCGGAATCGCCTATAGAACCCCCAAAATCGCCGCCGAATACAACCAGCGCCTCGATCGTTTCTATGAGCGGGTCGGCGCGGTAGGGTTACGGAGAGATCAACTCATCGATCTGAAGGAGCAGTTCTGGAAGGAGTTCTCGAAGGACTTCGGAGCGGACTACCTTGTCCGCCCGGCAGCATGGCCGGCCTTGTCCTTTCCGGAGGCATACCGCAATGGCTCGTTCGTGATCTACAGGCTCACTGGTCTCTAGGCTGTTCAGAAACTTGCTCAGTTGCTTGCGCAGCATCCTCCGCCAGCTTCACTCGACGGCCTTCCTCACTCTCGCGCCGCCTGATCCTTCACCCGCTCCCTGGCGTAGAGCTCTGACCGTACCGCGGACCTGCCGGCTCGCGACCGACCCGAGGAAAAGGAAGAGCGCGTGAGAGTGATGTCCATCTTCGGGACGAGGCCCGAAATGATCAAGCTGTGGTCGACGCTGAAGAAGCTCGACGAACTGGGCTTCGATCACATCATGGTGCACACCGGACAGAACTTCACACCTGAGCTGAAGGATTTCTTTTTCGAGGATCTCAAGTTGCGGAAACCGGACTACCAGCTTGATATCGATACATCCAGCTACGGACGCGAAGTTGCTGACGTGATCGCGAAATCCGACGAGTTGTTGGTCAAAATCAAGCCGGATGCTCTGCTTATCTTGGGCGATACGTTCAGCGGGCTGTCGGTGCTACCGGCGGCGCACCGCGGCATAAGGACTTTCCACATGGAGGCGGGGTTACGCGCCTGGGACAAGCGGATGCCGGAGCAGCGCAACCGAATCTTGATCGACCACATGTGTGACATCCTCCTTCCATTCAACCGCTACCATCGCGAGAACCTGCTGCGCGAAGGCATCCACCCCTCGAAGGTCTTCGTCACAGGTAATCCCACGTTCGAGGTGATGAGGGCGTTCCTGCCGCGCATTACGGAGAGCGACGTACTCAAGCGCCTGGGCCTGTCGTCCGGGGAGTATTTCCTAGTGACGGCGCACCGAAGCGAGAATGTCGATCACGCGCACTATCTCGAAGCAGTCATCGACGCGCTTGGCAAACTCCATGAGCGGTACAAGCAGGTAGTTCTCTACCCGATGCATCCGCGCACCCACAGCAAGCTCGACGCCTTGGATATTCCGCAGGGTGTGCGGATCACCGCGCCGTTCGGCTTCTACGACTTCAACAAGTTACTGATGAACTGCCGCTGCATCCTGTCGGATTCAGGGACAGCGCCGGAGGAGTCGTACTTCTACAAAGTGCCGTGCGTAAGCCTACGCATGACCACCGAGCGGCCCGAAACGGTCGAGGGCGGCGCGCACATCGTGGCCGGTCTGGATCCGGTGAACATCGTCGCCGCCGTCGAAACAGCGCTCAACCAGAAATGGGGCGGGCGATACGATCTCGAGGAGGGCTTCACGCCGTCGTCGGTCGTCATCAACTGCATCAGCAGCCACATCACGAACTTCTTCTGACGGCGCGCTCTGCGGTTTTCCTGCCTCGCGGCTAGCTCGTTCTCCCTACTTTCGCCTGCGCGGCGAGTATCGCTTCCAACTGGTCGATAACACGCCGCTTGCCGAAGCGATCGACCACGAACCGACGCCCGCGCTCCCCCATATCGGCGAGGGCCTCCGGCGTCGTTCCTGCCAGCCGCTCGACCGCATCCGCCAACGCAGTGGCGTCGCCCGGGGCTACCGCCACACCAGCGCCCGCCTCCCGGATCAGATCAGCAGTTGCCCCATCCATCGCCGCGATCACCGGCCTTCCAGCGGCAAGATAGGCGAGCGTCTTTGTTGGAAGGAGCAACTGGTTGAGCGGCCCCGGCATGGCATGAACCAGCAGGGCGTCGCTCGCCGCCAACAGAGGCGGCATCGCCCTCGCCGGACGCGGCCCGAGGAAGCCGACGTTGTGAAGGCCGCGTTCTGCGGCAATGCGCTCGAGCCTCGGGCGCTCGACCCCATCCCCGATGAATCGGAAGGCTACGTTTGTTCGGCCGCGCAGTTCCGCTGCTGCGTCGAGGACGGTAGAAAGGCCCTGCAACAAGCCGAGATTGCCGGCGAAGGTCACGACGAACTCACCATCGGCTTCAAGCGCGCGCCGTCCTTCTTCCCTGAGGTGCTGAGGGTCGTGGTCAGAAACCATCTCGCTGGGGTACCAGTGCGGCAACACTGAAACCTTGGTTGGGGACGCACCTTTGGCCACCAGATTTGCCCTGGCGCCATCAGTGACTACCAGCAGGTGGGCGGCTCTCGAATAAACAAAGCGCTCGAGTACTCGGACTAGATCGGCGAGGATGCCGTCGTGCATCAGACCCGAGGCGATCGCCTCATCCGGCCAGATATCCTGAACGTCGCAAACAAAGGGCACCCCTCGGAACAGCTTCAGAACGGTGGCGGAGAGACCGAGCGTCGGTGGTGGCAGGAACACGTAGACGACATCGGGTCGCGGAACAGCGAAGACGCCGATGGCTGCCGCTAAAGTGACCGACACGTAGTTGAACACCCGGCGGACCATCGATCGTCCGTGATAAGGGAGCTCGAAGACTCTGAGGACCGGAATCCCATCGACAACGTCGCGAAGCCATGGACGCAACCTGTACTCGGAGTGGAGCCGACCCGAGGGGTAATTAGGAAAGCCTGTAACGACATGGACCGCATGCCCTCGCGCTCTCATGTCCTCGGCGATTTCGCTCGGCTTGGGGACGGGCTCTGGCTTGTAGTACTGGGAAAGAATCAGAACGTTCACGGCTAGAAGCCGCAAGGCCGGTCGAGCAAAGGGACGATCTTCGAGAGGAGGCAAATCTGCGGGCGTCCCCCGAAGATCGCCATGGATTTAGTCAGGCGGCGCTTCCATCGAGGTTCGAAGGAGCTCTCTAATATCGGATATAGAAAGCGTCGTTTCTCGTGAGGAATATTCGGTCGTGCGTGCGGGGTGGACAGCCTGCCCGCGGGTCAGTTCGGGCAAGATCGGCTTGATCACGTAATACCCGTCGCGCTCGACCGTCCGGAAGATCTCCTCTTCCGACACCATGACCTCATCGATCTTCTCTCCAGGTCGGGCGCCCACAATCTCGATCGCGATGTTGCGATCGTCGATGAGCGCCTTTGCGATATCCATGACGTAGGCGGATGGAAGCTTCGGTATGTACGTATCGCCGGCCGCGCCAGTAGTCGCGGCCGCAAAGATCGTATCGACGGCGTGGTCGAGGCTCAGGAGAAACCGCGTCATTCGCTCGAGCGTCACGGTGACCGGGCCACCTCGATTGATCTGCTCGACGAACAGCGGAACGACCGAGCCACGCGAAGAGATCACGTTGCCGTACCGAACACAGAGGAACTTCGTCTTGGGCTGACCGATGTTCGCATTCACGAAGATCCGCTCCTGGATTGCCTTGGTCATCCCCATCACGTTGACCGGCTTACAAGCCTTGTCCGTCGACACCGCGATCGCCAACGCGACGCGCGAGGATGGGGAGAGGAGCGCGCGAACGAGATTTGCGGCACCAAGGACATTCGTCTTCACGGCTTCTAGCGGGGCGTATTCGCACGAGGGCACTTGCTTGAGCGCAGCCGCGTGAAAGACGACGTCTGCTTCGCCGACGGCGGCAGCGATGGAGTCGAAGTCGCGGACGTCGCCGATTCGAAACTCAAGCACGTTCCGGTAGTCGCGGTAGATGACGTCATCGGTGGCGACTCGGCGGTTCAGCCATTGCATCCGCATCTCATGTTGTTTCGCCTCGTCCCTTGAGAACACGATGACGCGCTCGGGGTTGCCGAGCTCGCCGGTCAGGACCCGCTTCACGACAGCCTTTCCGAGAGAACCGGTCCCTCCGGTGACGAGGACGCGTTTTCCGTCAAGCACTGCGGTTCGCCGCGCTCGTGAAGTGAACCTCCGCGTACGGTGTTTTATCAGCGCGTAACTCTTCGATCATCGAAGGCCAGGACGGCTGGCGCAGCTGCGTGGTCGTCCAGAATCGACTGGAGTCGAGGCTCCGATCGGACCTCATGCGGCCATCAGGGTGGATCCTCGTGCCAGTCGCGAAGGCCTCGTTAAGGAGCACGAGAAGGTCGTGTTTTGAGATGGGCGGCGAAGAGAGATGCCAGAGGCCGTGAAGGTCCGGGCAGGTAGTGATGACGTCGGCGATAACCTCTCCTAGGCAGATTGTCGTGAGACCACTGAACACGACGCGCGAGTATCCATCAACCTCGCTCCCGGCGTGACTTAGAAACCATTCGACCAAACCATGCCGTGTACCGAGCTCACGACCGATTATCGATGTCCTGATCGTTAGAGCGTTGGACGAATTCGTCACCTCGCCGAGCAGCTTCGTGCGTCCATAGAGATCAACCGGGTCCGGTCGGTCGTCCTCCGCGTAGTTCCCACGGTCACCCGAGAAGACGCAGTCCGTTCCTATTTGGATCAAGCGCGCGCCGGCGGAACGGCATATCTGATCGAGCAGGTGAGGAAACAGCGCGTTGATCTGAATGCTCAATAGCGGGACGTTCGCCTCGGGAAGTTGCTTAACAATCCCGATCGCATTGATGACAACATCCGGACGCGTCGTTTGAAGAGCCCCTTCCACCGTCGCGATTTCGAACGCGTCGACGCCGGCGACGGACTGAACCGAAGCAAGAATGCCTCCGGCACCCACGGGCAATGAGCGAAAGGTCGCGAAGGTGTCGAACCGGGGACCAAGGACCTGGCAGAGCTTGTGGCCCAGCATTCCGGCCCCACCCAGAACCAAGACTCTGGTCACCAAATATCCTTCAGATGAAGATCCGAACTACCGACATCGTCCCAATTATCTGCGTTCCGGGTGCCCGAAATCGTCGTCGAGTGCACCGAGGGGATTCGCGCGACGCAGGGCGGCATCCTCGAGTCCATGACCCACGATTGGTGAAATCATCCGAGCGATGAGAGCGGCCGCCAGTTCTGTCGGGCGCCAGACGGATGTCGATCTAGGTGCCGTTAGCCCTCGCCTCACGGCCCTTTTTTGCCGCGCAACTCGGGCGATACGCAGCCGGCCTCGCGTGTTCTCGGCCGTGTTGGCCACCGTCCTAATCGTTGCGACCTTCCCTGACATCTTCGTTGCTGGTACGAGCCTTCGGCTCAGCGACCAGCTCTGGGGATCGTACGAAAATCTCGAACTCTATCGAGCTTATCCCCCGATCTCGGCGACTACGCGCTTGCTTAGTGTCCCGAAGGATCAGTGGCTGTTTCCGTACAACGACATCGGGGGGGCCATCTGGCAGTCAGAACCGATGATGGAGTTCATGCGCCGGACCATCGCGGGGCACGATTCGCCTTATTGGAATCCCTATTCTGCGGCGGGTTCGCTTGGACCTGAGACTCTCGTCGACATCAAGTTCTCCCTCTTCACGATCCTCTACGCCATCCTCGGAGGCGGCTCGTCCATTTACAACGCGCTGCTTCTCATCTTCTTCTGGCTTGCGACGTTCTTCGTGATCCGAATCGCACGGGAGAAGCTCGGGCTGACGATCCTCGGCTCGGCGGTCGCGGGGATGATGTATCTCCTAAATGGCTACTCCGCAGGCAACATCGCTTCGAATGTTGCCCTGGCATATCTGTTCGTGCCGGTGTGCCTGTACGCATCGTTCGCGCTCGTCGATCGCTTGACACCCAGAAACATCGGTAACGTCGCCCTGGCCTTCGCGGCGTTCTTTTCATTCACCTTTCTGCCCACGACGATCGTGGGGACGATCGCGATGGTTGGCTGTACCGCGGGTTACGCGATCGCGCGATACGCGGGCAGTCCTCAGTTCTTCGTCGGGACAGCCGTCCGAGCCTTCGTCGCCTACGCCGCCTCGGTCGCTCTAGCGATAGCCATGCTGGCCGTGCTGTACCTCCCGATCGTCGAGAGCCTCTCGGTGACGGGCATCGCCAGCAGCTACGCCCAAAGGATCTTTTACCCAGCCTTCCTGACAGGTGCGCTTTCTCTTTTCAGTCCGTCGCATTTCTTCGTCTCCGCGTGGGGAAACATGGACCCGGAGGCGTCCAAGCTGGCCGGGAACACGATCTACGCGTTCGGCGTCCTTGGACTCGTGTTTGCGGCATCGGCGCTTCAGAACACCCCGCTTCGACGCCAGCCTCTGGCGCTCTTCCTAACCGCCATGGTCCTCCTGACGCTCGCGCGCATCTTCGCAGTCCCGATCATCAGCGACGCGATTGGAATTGTCCCGATCGTACGGAACCTGGGCGCTCAATATTTGTGGATAGCGGTTGCGATTCCTCTCGTTCTCCTCGCCGGGATGGGCGCCGATAACCTGCGCAATGGTCTGGCGCGTCGGCTGCCGGCCGCGATCGCGTTATCGGGTGGCGTAGTCGCGGCGGTCAGCGTCGCTTACCTCTACGGATTACGGGAGCCGGATATCCGGGGGAAAGTCATGTCCCTGATCGCACTTTCGCTACTGGCAACGCTGGCCGCTGCCGCTGTTTGGGTGGTGCCCAAGCTCAGCACTCGAGGACGTGGTCTGGTCCTTTCGGGATTGTCCATCCTCCTCTTCGTCGAACTCGCTATGGATGCGCGATGGGTTCGCTTCGTCGCCGATGATCGATTTACTCATCCAACATCGGAGGTTGGCTTCCTTCAGGCGAACGCCGGGAGCTACCGCACCATGACCCTCGGCGCTTATGCCACGACCATGGAACGTGGAGCCGCCTACGGCCTCCAAGAGATCACGTCCCTGAACGCTGGGACACTGCCTGGGTACTTGGCCTACTTCAACCGAATGATCCGCGCGCTGCCCCAGCAGTATCGATTCGGCGAGTTTCCGTCCCTCGCGTACCCTCAAGATGCTTCCAACCTCAACTTCTACGACAGGGGCGCGATCGATCTCCTCGGCGTCAAATACGTGGTCGTGCCAAAGACTTCCGTCCAGTACCTCCCTGCATTGAAGGACGCCGGCTTTCCGCGTGTACTTGGCTCAGAGTTCACCGTTGTCTTCGAGAATCCTCAGGTCCTGCCTCGAGCGTTCGTCGTAGACAGCGGGGCATCGAACGAGGCCGGAGACTTCGACCTTCCCGCTGATCTGCCGAGCCACATCTCCGCCGCGACGATCTCCGAATACCGGAACGCGAATGTCGAGATCAGAGGGACAGCTGACCGTCCATCCTGGCTCGTCCTCACCGATAACTGGCACAGCAGCTGGATAGC
>Ga0066710_100004457_pt1 | contig 12410 bp, 13 predicted proteins | sample GraSoiAngelo_159_FD_79666 | JGI IMG/M metagenome (GOLD analysis project Ga0066710, IMG submission 79666) | Grasslands soil microbial communities from the Angelo Coastal Reserve, California, USA - 14_1009_16_40cm | ecosystem: Environmental > Terrestrial > Soil > Grasslands | place: USA...
CAGCGGATCAAGAAATTCTAGGGTGATCTCGGCGCTCTCGTTCCGCCTCACGAAGCGCTTCGGGACGAAGACGGTCCTCGACGACTTCGCGCTGGAGGTGCGGGGCGGCGAGTTCGTCACGTTTCTCGGGCCGTCCGGGTGCGGCAAATCTACCGCGCTCAACCTGCTCGCCGGCCTGCTCCCGCCGACGAGCGGTGAGATCAGGCTCGATGGGGCGGCGATCGATCGCATGCCACCCGAGCGACGCGGGTTCGGCATGGTCTTCCAGAACTACGCGCTGTTCCCCCACCTCACCGTCTTCGACAACGTCGGCTTCGGCCTGGCCCTGCGCAGCCGGCCGCGCTCGGAGATCGCTCAGCGCGTCCCTCGGATGCTCGACCTGGTCCGGCTCGCCGAGTTCGGCGAGCGTTACCCGGGCCAGCTTTCCGGCGGCCAGCAACAGCGGGTGGCGATCGCCCGCGCGCTGGCCGTGGAGCCGCGCGTGCTGCTGCTCGACGAGCCGCTTTCGAATCTGGACGCGAAGCTGCGGATCGAGATGCGGGCCGAGATCAAGCGGTTGCACGCCGGCCTCGGGCTCACGTCGATCTACGTCACCCACGATCAGGCCGAAGCGCTGTCTCTCTCGGATCGGGTCGTCGTGCTCCGTGACGGCCGCGTCATGCAGGTCGGAACGCCGGCCGAGATCCACGACCGTCCCCGAACGCGCTTCGTCGCCGACTTCATGGGCTACCGCAACTTCTTCCCGGTCACGGTGGACCGCGGCGAGCCCGGTGAGATGACGCTGGCGCGTGGGAAGGACGTGACGCTGTCCGGCCGCTCGGTGACCACGCTCGCGTCCGGTGCAGACGCCGTCGCCGCGATCAGGCCGGAAGACGTGGAGCTGACGATGGAGCCAGCAGGCCCCAACGTCGTGCGCGGGACGGTGCGGCTGATCGAATATCTCGGTCGCGAGCACGACGTCGAGGTCGCGCTCGACTCAGAGCAGACCGTGATGGCGCGCGTGCAGCGGCCCGTCGACATCGGCAGCATTGTCAGTCTTCGACTGCCGCCCGAGCGCGTCGTGATCCTCCCGTCCGATCACGCCGGCGGGGCATGACCAGCGCGAAGAGGCCCGTGAGGTGAGAGTTCCCGCGCTCATGCTTCCCGCCGCGATCTATCTCCTCGTTATGTTCGTCTACCCGTTCGCGTACGGCGTCGCCCTCTCGCTCCAGGACAAGAGCGGCGGGATCTCGCTGGCGAACTATCTCGCCTTCTTCCTGGATCCGTGGCAGGCCCGCACGGTCTGGGTCACCGCGTCGATCGCCGTGCCGAACACCGTGCTGACGGTGCTCCTCGCGCTCGGGGTCGCCTACACCATGCGCCGGGGGATCAGGATGGAGCGCACGATCACGACCGCGCTCGTGCTGCCGATCGCTCTGGGCACCGTGCTCGTGGCCGAAGGCATCAACGGCTTCTATGGCCCCAAGGGCTGGCTGAACCAGGGCCTCATGGCCGTCGGCATCAATGACGCCCCGCGACTGACCCACAACTACACGGGCGTGATGATCGCGCTTCTCGTCCAGCACTTTCCGTTCTGCTTCCTGATGCTGCTCGGCTACATCTCCGGCATCGATCCGGCGCTGGAATCAGCCGCCCGCGTGCTCGGGGCCGGCCCGTGGGCGATCTTCCGGCGCGTCATGTGGCCGCTGATCGCGCCCGGCGTCGCCATCGCGTTCGCGCTGGTCTTCGTGATGAACTTCGGTGTCTTCCCGTCGGCGGTGCTCGTCGGCCAGCCGGCCGGCGCGACACGCACGATCGCCATCGCCGCCTATCAGCAGGCTTTCGAGCACTCCGACATGTCCATGGCCTCGGCCATCGCCGTGGTGATGGGCGGCTGCCAGCTCATCGGACTGGCGCTGATCCTCGTGCTGCGCCGACGGATGGCGGCGACGGGCGTGGCCACGATGGGCGCGGGCAAGCGCTGATGGTCCGGCTCTGGCGGCTCGCCGTCTTCCTCTTCGTCGTCGGCTTCGTGCTGAACCTGGCCGGCATCGTCGGGCACGTCGTCGTGTCCTCGTTCGCCCGACGCTGGTTTGCCACGGCGCTCCCCGGCGGCTTCACGACGGCGTGGTACGCGTACTCGTGGCGCGAGTTCCAGCTCGATCAGGTGCTGGCGGTGACGCTCGTCGTCGCGGCCTCGGTGACCGCGCTCGCGCTCGGGCTCGGCTTCCCGGCCGCCTATCTCCTCGCTCGGCACGATTTCAAAGCGAAGAACGCGCTCCTGCTCCTCTTCTTCCTGCCGCTGCTCATCCCTCAGATGACGTACGGCATCCCGCTGGCCACCACGCTCTATCGCTATCGCATCGGCGGGACGGTGGCCGGCGTGATCGCGGCCAATCTGGTGCCGATGCTGCCGCTGGCGATCTTCGTGATGCTGCCGTTCTTCGAGCAGATCAGCGTGAACCTCGAGTGGGCGGCCCGCGTCCACGGCGCGACGCGTGTTCAGGTGTTCCGCCGCGTCGTCGTGCCGCTGGCGATTCCCGGGCTGCTCACGGCCGGGCTGCTGGTCCTCGTCACCACCATCGCCAACTTCGAGCTGACGTTCCTCCTGTCGGGCGCCGGCTCGCAAACGCTCGTCGTCGCGCTCTACTACGCCGTCTTCGCCGCCGGTATGCGCCCGATCTACTCGGTGGACGCGATGGCCGTCATCTACATGGCGCTCGTGCTCGCGCTGCTGGTGCTCGTGCTGCGCTTCGTGCGCCCGACGCAAATGGTGTTCCGCCTGGACCGCCGTAACTGAGGCGGGTACAATCCGGCTCCCGTGCCGATCCTCTGGGATAGCTATCGCAGCGCGCTCCACTCCATCGGCGAGGCCATCGGGCGCACGCCCCTCGTCAAGCTCGGCCGCGTGACCGCAGAGGTCACGCCGCCGATCTATCTCAAGCTCGAGTGGTACGGGCCGAGCGGCAGCCTCAAGGACCGGATCTATCTCCACATGTTCGAGCGCGCCGAGGGGCGCGGCGATCTCAAGCCTGGCATGCGCGTGCTCGAGTGCTCCACCGGTAACGCAGGTATCGCCTGCGCGTTCATCGCCGCGGTGAAGGGCTATCCGTGCACGATCGTGATGCCCGAGGGCATGAGCGACGAGCGCAAGAAGATCATGCGCGCGTACGGCGCCACGCTCGTGTTCACGCCGGGTGGCGAGAGCGACGTGGATCTCTCGCTGAAGCGGCTCGACGAGATTCGGGGCGGCGACCCCACCGGCTACTGGGTCCCCGGCCAGTTCTCGAATGCCGACAACGTCGAGACTCATCACCGGACGACGGGGCCGGAGATCTGGGAGCAGTGCGGCGGCATCATCGGCGCCTTCGTCGCCTCGCAGGGCTCCGGCGGCACGCTCACCGGCGTCGGCCGCTATCTACGCGAGCGCGACGATCGCGTACGGCTCTACGCCGTCGAGCCCGACGAGTGCGCGCTGCTAGCGCGTCGCGCCTGGGGCCCCCACGGCATCGAGGGCATCGGCGACGGCTTCATTCCCGACAACCTCGACGTGTCGCTGCTGTCGGGCGTGATCACGACGACGACGGCCGAGAGCCTGGCGCTGGCCCGCCGGCTCGCCGCCGAGGAAGGGATCTTCTGCGGCATCTCCACCGGCTGCAACGTGGTCGCCGCGCTCAAGCTCGCTCGGCGTCACCCCGAGCTATCGTCGATCGTGACGATGGCCAACGATACCGGCCAGCGCTACTTCACGACGCCGCTCTGCGGCGAGAGCAAGCACGTCGAGGTGCCCGAGCGCGAGCATCCCATGGATCCGAAGACGCGCGCGTTCCTCGACCGCTACCAGTCCCGCTGGGAGATCCTCGCCTGAGGCCGGCTCCCCACGATTTCGTCGCCGCCCGGCGCCGGCTGGAGGCCAAGGCCAAGTCGGCCGGCGAAAAGCTCACCACCGTGGAGGACGCCGCCTCGCGCGTCAAGGACGGTGACATCGTCGCCGCCGGTGGTTGCCTGTTCTCGCGCACGCCGATGGCGCTCGTTCGCGAGGTGCTCCGCCAGCGCCGGCGCGGCCTCACGCTCGTGCGCAACCTCATGTGCACCGAGGGCGAGTTCATGATGGTCGCCGGCGCCGTCGATCGCGTGGTCACCGCGTGGATGTCGATCGGCCTGCCGTGGGGCGTGTCGAAGATCATGCGCGAATACGTCGAGGGCGCGAAGGTGGCGCTCGAGGAATGGAGCCACCTCGCGCTTGGCCTGCGCTTCCGGGCCGCCGCCATGGGCGTGCCGTTCCTCCCGACCCTCACGATGCTGGGCTCCGACCTCGTTTCCGTCGGCGGGATGAAGACCGTCCAGGATCCCTTCACCGGCCAGACGCTGGGCGCCGTCCCCGCGCTCTTTCCTGACGTCGCGCTGCTGCACGTGCACCGCGCCGATCGCTTCGGCAACTGTCAGATCGACGGCTACCCGCACATGGACGCCGACATCGCGCGTGCTGCGACGACCGTGCTGGTGACGGCGGAGGAGATCGTTCCCGAGGAGGAGATCCGCCGACATCCCGATCGCACGATCGTCCCCGGCTTCCTCGTCGATGCGTTGACGCTGGTGCCGTTCGGCTCGTTCCCTCACGAGTGCTACGGCCTCTACGAGGCGGACTACGATCACTTCGAGGGCTACACGACGGCCATCAACGCTCAGGGGTCGCGAGCCGTCGTCGACTACCTCGACCGCTACGTGTACGCGCCAGCGAGCTTCGTCGACTATCTGGATCTCTTCGGCGGCGAGCGCCTGGCTCGGCAACAGCGCTGCGCTCGAGAGCTCACGTGACGGTCACGGCATCTGAGCTTCTCGCCGTCATGGGATCGCGGCAGCTCAAGGACGACACGACGGTGTTCGCCGGCGTCGGTGTGCCGTTGCTGGCTGCCGCGCTCGCCCAGCAGCGTCACGCTCCGCAGCTCACGATGGTCATCGAGGGCGGGATCATCGGGCCCAGGATCAAGCCGGGACGGTTACCCATCTCGACCAACGAGATGCGCGCTGCTCACCAGGCCCAGATGCTGCCCGGTATCACCGACACGTTCCTCTTCGCCCAGCGCGGATTCCTCGACTACGGCTTCATGGGCGGAGCCCAGATCGACCAGTACGGAAACATCAACACCAGCGTGCTGGGCTCCGATTACTGGCGTCCCAAGGTGCGATTGCCGGGAACTGGCGGAGCCAACGACATCGCGTCGCTGTGCAAAGAAGTCATCATCCTCACCGCACACGAGAAGCGCCGCTTCATCAAGCGCGTGGACTTCGTCACGAGCCCCGGCTGGATCGACGGCGACGGCAGCCGCGGCAAGGCCGGATTGATCTTCGGCGGCGTCTCCCGCGTCGTGACCACGCTCGGCGTCTTCGGCTTCGAGCCCGAGTCGCGGCGGATGAGGGTCGAGAAGCTGCACCCCGGTGTCACGCTCGACACCGTGCGCGAGAACACCGGCTTCGAGCTGCTCGTCGCCGACCAGGTCGGTATTACCGAGCCGCCGTCGTCCGACGAGCTGGACATGCTCCGGGCGCTCGATCCCGAGCGCCGCTTCCTGGGTTAGATGGCGGGCAACCGGCACAGCGTCATCGTCATCAGCATCGACGGCTTCGCCGCTTTCTACTGGAGCGATCCTCAGGCTCGGATGCCCACGTTGCGTCGTCTCGCCGAGCGAGGTGTGGTCGCCAAGGGTATGGAGACGGTGTTTCCGAGCACAACGTGGCCCACTCACGTCAGCCTGATGACCGGCGTGAGCCCGCGCGCCCACGGTGTCGTCGCCAACCACATCCTGAACCGCCGGACGCGCGCGCCGGAAGACCTCACCGGAGATCCGGTGTACGACGCGCCCGACCTGCTCCGCGTGCCGACGGTGTACGACTGCGCCCATCGTGCAGGCCTGCGCACCGCCGCCATCGACTGGCCGGCCACGCGCAACGCGAAGACGCTCGACTTCAACCTGCCCTTCTTCAAGGACCAGCGCATCTTCGAGAGCCAGACAGCCCGCGCGGTGTGGGAGGAGCTGCGGGCGCTCGGCTACCCGATGGACCGTCAGGGCGAGTGGGCCCAGCTTCCCAAGCGCTTCTACAAGGACGAGATGGTGGGCAGTGTCGCCGCCCACGTCGTCCGCCGTCACGCGCCCGACGTGTTGCTCCTCCACTTCCTCTGCGTCGACAGCCTGCAGCACCTCCACGGGCCGCGCTCGCCCGAGGCGTACTGGGCGATCGAATACGTCGACGGTCTGATCGGGCGCTTGCTCGCCTCGCTGCCCGCCGATGCTCTCGACCACACCACCGTCTTCGTCGTCTCGGATCATGGGTTCTTGCCATCGACGCGCGAGATCCGTCCCAACGTTCGGCTCCGCCGGCTCGGCGCCCTCCGCGTCGACGACGGCCGGCTCACCGGCGACGCGCGGTTCGTGATGAATCACGGCGCTGGAGCGCTCTATCGCCTCGGCGGGGAGGTCGCCGCCGTGGCCCAGCTCGCTCGCGAGATCGAAAAGATGGAGGGCGTGAGCGGGATGTGGACGCCCGCCGAGTACGCGACTCTCGGCCTTCCCACACCGGATGATCATCATCAGGTCGCCGACGTGATGTTCGAAGCCGCGCCGGGCTACGCGTACGGCGACGATGCCACCGGCGAGGACGAGCACGGCGCGCCGAAGTACCTCGGCACCCACGGCCAGCGTCCGATCTACCCTGACAACGCGGCGCTCTTCCTCGCCGCGGGTCCCGACATCAAGCGCGGCGTCACGCTGCCCGTGATCCGGAGCCGCGACGTCGCGCCCACGATTGCGACGTCGCTGGGGCTCGATCTGGGAAAGATCGAAGGCGTGGCTCTTCAGCAGGCGCTCGACTGATATGGCGCTCGACTGATATGGACTGGGGACTCGCGATCAAGAACTTCGTCGGGCCGACCGAGACTCCCGACGTGTCCGCCATCCTCCGTTACGCGGAACGCGCCGAGGCGCTGGGATTCGAGTCGCTGTGGGCGTGGGATCACGTGATCCTCGGCGTCGAGCCGTCGTTCCCCATCCTCGACGCCGTCGGTATCCTCACCGCCATCGCCGCCCGCACCACGCGCATCAAGCTCGGCACCGGGATCCTCGTGCTGCCGTTGCGCAACCCGACCGTCGCGGCCAAAGCGCTCGGAACGCTCGACGTGATCTCGAACGGCCGGCTGATCCTGGGCGCCGCCGCTGGTTGGTACGCGCGCGAGTTCGACGCCGTCGGCGTGCCGTTCAAGCAGCGCGGCCGGCTCTTCGAGCGCAACCTCGACATCCTCACCCGGCTCTGGACCGAGGACCGGGTGACGCTCAGGCAGGACGAGTTCAACCTGCGCGAGGCGGTGATGCGCCCGCGGCCCGTGCAGCGCCCGCGGCCACCGATTCTGATCGGCGGCTACGTCGATGCCGTCCTCCGCCGCGTCGCGACGACGGGCGATGGCTGGCTCACGTACTTCTACACGCCGGAGAGCTATCGCCGCGCGTGGGAGAAGATCGAGGGCTTCGCGCGCGAGGCCGGCCGCGATCCCAAGACGCTGACCGGCACCAACCAGCTTGCGATCTACGTGGGTCGCTCGCGCGCCGAGACCGAGTCGCCGATGCGCCAGTGGCTCCAGACCGAGTGGGACGTGGCGGCGTGGAGCGAGTCCACCATCGAGCACGCCATTCGCGGCAGCGTCAGCGAGTGCGTCGAGCAGCTCCGCGCCCACGTCGCCTCCGGCGTCGACCGGATCATCCTGATCCCCTACAGATACCAGCCCGAGCAGGTCGAGATCATCGCGAAGGAGATCGTCCCCGCTCTGCGCTGACGCGGCGCGACTGCGGACGAGCACGCGCAGGCCGACGCAGCTACGAGATCTGACAGAAGAACGCGAGTTCCCGGGCAAGTCTCTCCAGACGCGACTCGCTTGACAGATCGGCGGCGGCGCAGTAGCTACAAGACGGTCGGTGTGGGGCCGGAACTCAGTAAGGAGACGGCGATGGAAACGCAGCAGGTTTCGTCACAGCCCTCTCACCGTGTCGCGCTACCCGAGACCACGTGGGACCAGGTCAGTGAGCCCGGAGCGTATGTCGAGAGGGGCTCCGGTGACCTCTATCGCGTCCCCCAGGAGGCCCTCGGGCCCGCGTCGCCCATCATCAAGAAGCAGAGCCTCGGGGCGTCGCGGCTCGTAAAGGTGTCGAGCAACCCGTTCATCACGACCCTGGAAGCCCGGATGCTGTGTGCGGAGGCAAACATCTCCCCTAACTTCTAGGGGTTTGTCGACGGTTCACCCCTAACTGATACGATCCTGTCGGCCTGAAGCGCTCGGCCCCACGCCTACCACGTGAGCGAGGCACCGCCCGCAAAGGCGGCTGCCTCGCTCCGTCCATGTCTCCGCCTCACTGCCCTCAACGGGAACTGTCGCCGAGTCTCGCCATACGCCGCAGACTAACACAATGAACTCTGCCATCACACGACCTTTCTGGTTCCCCTTCCCCGCACGCCAAAAGAACTCACGCCATTCTACGGCTCAGCCCTAGATCTATGGTAGAGAACTCTTTTCATAACCCTACATATTGTGGAAGACGGACACCAGGCTTCCTGGGCGAGGGCTGAATTATCCGCGCCGGCACTCCCGGTTGTCCACATTTCCACAGCTATCCACAGGCCCACAGTTGCGCAAGCTCACAGCGACGGCGGAATCTAAAGGACCAGCTTCGAGGAAAGCCGGGAGCGGGGGACAGCTCGCCGACGGTCTTGCGGAATTTGGAATCTCCCTGCATCAGCGTGTGGATCTTGTCGACGCCATGGAGGACGATCGTGTGATCTCTGGCGGCCTGGAGCGAGTCGACCGTCGAGCACGCCATCCGCGGCAGCGTGGACGAGTGCGTCGAGCAGCTCCGCGCCCACGTCGCCTCCGGCGTCGACCGGATCATCCTGATCCAGGATCGCTATCAGCCCGAGCAGATCGAGATCATCGCGAGGGAGATCGTCCCGCGCTCCGCTGACGCTGCCCTGACGCTTTCCCGACCTGGCGAGCCGACCAGGTCATTGACAGCCGCTATCGAGAGGGCTTAAAGATGACGCTAATTCCTGACCGTCCGGCGCCGGGGAGAATGCACCATGCCCACGGCTCGGGTCATCAGTGTTGGTCGGCATCCCTTAGCTCGCGGGCCGCCTTGCTCACCCGCTCACCACCAAACTGCCATGGTTTCACTCAGCAGATGATGGAGGTCGCGATGCCAAAGTATCTACTCCAAGCCTCGTACACCGCGGAAGGCACCAAGGGGCTTCTCAAGGACGGCGGCTCACAGCGCCGTGCCGCGGCTCAGGAAGCCTTGAAGGGCGTCGGTGGGCGGCTGGACGCGTTCTATTACGCATTCGGCGAGACCGATGTCTTCGCCATCGCCGACGTGCCGGACAACGTCAGCGCAGCGGCACTGTCCCTCACTGTCAGTGCGAGCGGCGCGGTCAACACGAAGATCACCGTTCTCCTCACTCCGGAGGAGATCGACCAGGCTGCGCAGAAGACGGTAGGGTATCGGTCACCGGGACACTAACTCGACGAGGCACCGTCGCAGGCCACCGCCGTCGATGTTCACGTGAGCGCCCGTGGCCTGCGGCGGCAGGGCGGCTGTGATGGCCCGAGAGAAGCTGGACGCCGTCTTCGTTTCACCGAGTCAGATGATCTTTGCGCAGCGAGCTCGCATGGCAGAGCTCGCGATAAGGAGCGCCCCGCAGGCCTGTTCGTCCTCGGGGACGCGCCGGTCCTCGGGACCACCTCAGACGAATCACTGACCTCGCGCTCAAGAGCCGAACGCCGGCCGTTGGCACAGCTCGCGTACGCGAACCCAATGAACATCGAGACCAGGCTGAAGCCCGGGGTCACCGGCTTTCCGCTCGTCATCTTCTACAGCGCTCGCATCAAACCCGTCACCTTCAACGCTCTGCTGAACGGCGACAACATCTCGGGGCGCTTCACGCCCGAGCCCGAAGGCTACCAGATCGTGCGGATCCCGCTGGCGCCCGGCCCCAACACGCTCGTGCTGTCGGTCGACGGCGACACCGCCAGTGGCCTGGCGGCCACGGACACGCACCGCCTGGTCTTTCGCGTCGAGTAATCCTGCAGAAAGAGGCGAAGCCCGGGCTACGTTAGAGGGATGGCCTGGTACTTCAGCTTCTTCGTCGTCTCCGGGTTCTGCAGGAGCGGGTGCACTTCCAGGGACTACCCGCGCGCATCTGCTGGCTCGGTTACGGCGACCGCGCGAAGGCGGGCCGCGTCTTCAACGACCTCGTCGCCTCGGGCCGCGTCAAAGCTCCTATCGTCATCGGTCGCGACCACCTCGACTCCGGCTCGGTCGCCTCGCCCAACCGCGAGACCGAGTCGATGCGCGATGGATCGGACGCTATCGCCGACTGGCCGGTGCTGAATGCCCTGCTGAACACCGCCGCGGGCGCCACGTGGGTCTCGGTCCATCACGGCGGCGGCGTCGGCATCGGCTACTCGATCCACGCGGGTATGGTCGTCGTCGCCGATGGCACCGCCGACGCCGCCCGCCGGCTCGAGCGCGTGCTCACGACCGACCCGGGCACGGGGATCATGCGGCACGCCGACGCTGGCTACCCCGAGGCGGTTACGGCCGCGCAGCGTCACCGCCTCGACCTGCCGGGCCTCACCCCGTGAGCCCCCTCCGGCGAGCGCCGATCTGCTCCCCGCCAACGTAGCCGAACTGGCAAGTTGCACAGATTTATGTCGTTTGTCGAAAGGTCCGGCGGCGCCGGAGCGAATCTCGTTCGAAAGGAGGACGCGGGTGGATCGAAAAGTCGTTCGATCTCACATGACGCATTAGGTCGCTTCTGTATGCTCCATGAAATCGACCTCAACGACTGCATCTCCCTCTCCGAGATATTGATGCCCTGGCATCCCACTGTCCATGAAGGCATCGAGAAGTTCAGCGCATTCTAGCCAACCCTCAGCGTCTCTGGCCCATCGGAATGAGAGCACACTACCATCGTTGACGCGGCGGACTGTCGCCGTACGCTCTTGACCATCGTCGACACATTCAAGGTGTAGTTCACTGAGTCCCGACGCCACGACGAAATTCTCTTTCAACAAATCAACTGCGGTGGTCTTCCGGCGAGACAGCTCCGCAAAAACATGCCTCAACTTAAGAAGAGCCTCGTGATCGCGAACGTCGACTAGGATCGTAGGTCCATAGCCAGCAACAACGCTGTAGCGGACTCGCACCACATTAGGTCGAATTATTAGCCTCTATCCTCCGTTCTGCAGATAAGAAATTCCAATACTTCGCACCACCGGAGCGTGACATCTGGAATCCACTCGGGTGTCCGACATGCGTGTCAACCAAGCGAAAGACGGTCTTTACAACTTCCCGATCCTTTGCGGCTTGATCGTTGCCGGCTATCTGTTGGAATTCCGACGTCGTCTGCGCGCTCGCCGGCCCGGTGAAAGCCCGTAAGCCACATAGCGCAGCCGAGCACGCATCTCAAGACCCCTGCACGCGCGACATTCGAGCAGCTCATCCGCGACTATGAATGCCTGATTCCTCGACGTCTCTTCGCTGGCACATACCGATCGAAATCGGTCATAAACTCATCGATAGAGCCAAACCCTGGACCTCTGGCATTCAAGCCCATGAGCGCCAGCCGAGACTTCGGCCTGTGCGCCGCCCCGTCGAAGTACTTGAATAATACCCAGAGACCTGCATCTTCGCCCACGACGCCCGTAAATCCCCACGGCCAGTACCACTCAATGTTCGCCCACGGCACCCGCCGCGAGCCAGTCAGTCCTGAAAACTCAACGCCGTGTTCCGAGAAGGAAATGTCGTACAACATGGTTTTGAATTGAAAGACACCGGCCGCCAACGTCATCAAGCTGAAGACCAGCGCGACATACGGCATCGCGCTCCGCTCTCGTACCGCCAGGAGGCTAAATACCAGTGTCAGCGCTGTCCCGATCAAGAGAAACGCGCTCGCAACAACCGCCAGGTAGCACCGCCTGGCTCGCCGAGACGAGAAGTCGATCACGAGCCCCTGCCCGCCAACAGCTCGGCGTCTTCATCTAGCACGCGGTGCTCAGCCTCCAGCTCGATATCAGAGTAGGCGCCTCCGCCGCCCATCCGAACGAACGTACACAGACATCCTGTGCCGCATGCGGACCACTGTCTTCACTTTCGTCGAGGCCGGCCGGATGCCGATGGCCGCTCTGCCTCATCTTCAAGCGGGTCACCGCCCCCCTGTACACGACATTCGACGCACGCCTTGCCTCCTGCTCCCCCTTGAGGATTGGACTAACGGTTCTTAACGCTCCCACACGCCCTCGTATGGTTCAAACCGGCGACATCGACTGGCTCGCTGTCTTAGCGTGTCGAGAAATTCCCGATATTTCAGCAGGTACATGCCGAACATCAGCC
>Ga0066710_100004458_pt1 | contig 12410 bp, 15 predicted proteins | sample GraSoiAngelo_159_FD_79666 | JGI IMG/M metagenome (GOLD analysis project Ga0066710, IMG submission 79666) | Grasslands soil microbial communities from the Angelo Coastal Reserve, California, USA - 14_1009_16_40cm | ecosystem: Environmental > Terrestrial > Soil > Grasslands | place: USA...
GGAGCCCAAGTGGAGCGGGAAACGGGATTCGAACCCGCGACCCCCAGCTTGGAAGGCTGGCGCTCTACCGCTGAGCTATTCCCGCGCGTCCGTTCGGTGCGAAATCCTTCGCCCCAGGGAATGGTGGGGAGAGGAGGATTTGAACCTCCGAAGGCGTTCGCCAGCAGATTTACAGTCTGCCCCCTTTGGCCACTTGGGTATCTCCCCGCTGGTTATTCAGACTGTAACCCCTTGATATGTCTGGCGCTGGCGGGAGGATTTGAACCCCCGACCCACTGCTTACAAGGCAGTTGCTCTACCCCTGAGCTACGCCAGCAGTCACAAACTCTCACTCTAGTTTCGAGGTCGCCGTAAGTCAAGACAATTTTGCTTGTTTCGCGAGCCTCTGACGCTCCACTTCGTAGCAGAGAATGGCCGCCGCCGCGGACACGTTGAGCGAGCCGATCTTGCCCCGCATGGGAATGCTCGTCAGGAAGTCGCAACTCTTGGCCACGAGCGGCCTCACGCCCGGCCCCTCGCCTCCCAGGACCAGACAGATGGGACCGGAAAGATCGACCTCCCATGGGGCCTGTCCTCCTTTAACCACCGCGCCGACGATCCAGACGCCGTCCTTCTTCAATATCTCGATCACCTGCACCAGGTTCGTCTCGCGGGCGACTGGTAGATATTCTACCGCTCCCATGGCGGATTTCGCAGCCGCGGCCGTCACCCCGGCGGCGTTGTGCTTGGGCACGATGGCTCCGTGTGCTCCGGTCGCCTCTGCAGAACGCAGGATGGCGCCCAGGTTGCGTGGGTCCTGGATCTGGTCCAGCGCCAGAAAAAAGGCCGGCTCGCTCCGCAGTCCTGGAATCGCCAGGAGCTCATCGAGAGAGGCATAGCTCGCTCCAGCGACCCGCGCGACAACGCCTTGATGGTGTGGGGTGCCCGCCATGGCCGACAGCTGGTCCCGGGTCCGGTAGGAGACCTTGACACCGCGGCGCCGGGCTAGACCCAGCAACTCCTGGAGCGCGGGGCCGCGGCCCTCGGCGAGAATCGCGACCTCTTCCACCCGGCGGCTCTCGGCCCGCAGCAGCTCGAGCACGGGGTTGCGCCCACAGAGAGGGACGTCCTCGGATTCGGCCGCGCTCATGAGCCGAGCATCCAGGTGGTGGCGCCCCCGCGCGAGTCCTTGAGAGTGACACCCAGCGCGGTCAGCTCGTCGCGCAGCCGATCGGCCTCGGCGAAATCGCGCTGCTTGCGCGCGTGCTCGCGGAGGTAGAGGAGCGACTCGACCTTGGCCTTGAGCTGCGGATCCACCGGCCTCTCCGCCCGTCCGCCCGGCTCGAGCAGCCCGAGTGCCCGCGCAAGCGTCACCAGCTCGCCCACGCCCATGAGGAAGACGCCCGCCGCGAGCCGGCCCTCCTCGACCTGCACCCGCGCCCCCTGGAGCAGCCGCGCCAGGTCGAAGAGCACGCCGAGAGCCTGCGGCGTGTTGAAGTAGTCGTCCATGGCCGCCTCGAAGCGCGCCCGGAGCCGCGCGATCTCGTCTAAGAGCCCGCCGTCCGGTCCGGGCGCGGGCGTGCACTTGGCGGCGATGCGGCCGGCCTCGTCCACGAGCGCGCGCAGCCGCCCGCGCGCCGTCGCCGGCTCCGTGACGCGCTCGTCTCCGAATTCGAGCGGGTGCCGATAGTGCGTCCCCAGGAAGTACAGCTTGAGCGCCTCGGGATCGTGCCGGCGCACCATGTCCTTGATCCACAGCGTATTGCCCAGCGACTTCGACATCTTCTCGGTGTTCAGGTTGACGAAGCCATTGTGGGCCCAGCAGCGCACGAAGGGCTTGCCGGTCGCTCCTTCGGACTGGGCAATCTCGTTCTCGTGGTGCGGGAAGATGAGGTCCTCGCCGCCGCCGTGAAGATCGAAGGTCTCGCCGAGGTACTGCATCGACATGGCGGAGCACTCGATGTGCCAGCCTGGGCGACCGGGTCCCCAGGGAGAGGGCCATGACGGCTCGCCCGGCTTGGATGCCTTCCACAGCGCGAAGTCGAGCGGATCCCGTTTGCGCTCGTCCACGTCCACTCGGGCTCCCGATTCGAGCTCGTCGAGATTCTTGCCGGACAGCTTGCCGTATTGCGGGAAGCGGCGGACCTCGAAATAGACGTCGCCCTCGAGCACGTAGGCGACCCCGCGCTGGATCAGCCGCCCGATCAGCGCCACCATCTGCGGGATGTGCTCCGTAGCCTTGGGCTCCACATCGGCCGGCTGGACACCGATGGAGGCCATGTCGGTCTGGTACTCCGCGATGTAGCGCTCCGAGATCACCTTGGCTGTCACACCTTCGTCGTTGGCCTTTCGGATGATCCTGTCGTCCACGTCCGTGTAGTTCTTGACGAACGTGACGCGGTAGCCCCTGAAACGCAGGTATCGCCGGATCACGTCGAAGACGATGGCGCTCCGTGCGTGGCCGATGTGGCAGAGGTCGTACACCGTCACCCCGCAGACGTACATCCGCACTTCGCCCGGAACGAGCGGGGCGAAGTCTTCCTTCCGCCGCGTGAGGGTATTGAATACACGGAGCGCCATCAGGGCACCTCCACGCTGACGACGGCCATGGCCGCTATGCCTTCGCCGCGGCCGAGATGCCCGAGATGCTCTGGGCTCTTCGCCTTGACGCTCACGCGGTCGGTCTCGACGCCCAAGGCCTGCGCCAAGCGCGCGGCCATGGCGGGGAGGTGCGAGCCGAGCCGCGGGGCCTGGCAGATCAGCGTGGCGTCCACGTTCACGAGCCTAGCGCGCCGAGCGCGCAGCGCGTCCAGCACTCCCTCGAGGAGGACGAGGCTCGACACGTCATGCCAGCGCAGATCCGTGTCGAGGTACATGCGGCCGAGGACGCCCAAAGCCATCGCACCCAGCAGCGCCTCGCAGACGGCATGGGTCAGGACGTCGGCGTCGGAATGGCCGCCGAGTCCCCGCTCGTACGGCACGGCGACGCCGCCCAGCACCAGGGGGCGCCCGTCCACCAGCGGGTGGAGATCGAAGCCGAGACCGCTCCGCGTGGAGCTCACGCCCTGCGCCCGCCCCCGGCCCATGCCCGCGCCGCTTTGAGGTCATCGGGCGTCGTGATCTTGAGGTTCTGCGGCAATCCCTCAACCATGGAGACGCGCCCGCCCAGCCGCTCGACCAGCATGGCGTCGTCGGTGGCGCGGTAACCGTCGCGCGCGGCCTTGTCGTGCGCCTCCCCGAGAAGCGCCCGGCGGAAGGCCTGCGGCGTCTGGGTCAGCCAGAGCCCGTCTCGGGGAAGCGTGGTCTCGACCACCCTGTCCCGGACGCGCTTGACGGTCTCACGCACAGGCCACCCGCAGGTGGCGGCGCCGGGAACGCGCGCGGCGGCCAGCACCCGCTCGACGATCTCAGGGGTGATGAACGGCCTCACCGCGTCATGCACGACCACCCACGTCGCCTCGGGCGGAACGGCCTCGAGGCCGAGCCTCACCGAGTCCTGCCGCTCTTCTCCTCCGGCAACCACGGCAAGCACCCTCGGAACGCGGAAGCGGGCGAGGAGCGCCCGCGTCGCCTCGACGCGGTCGGCCGGCGCCGCGACGACGAGCCCATGGAGCGAGCGGCAGCGGGCGAGTGCGCGCAGGGTGTGGACGAGAATGGGCGCTCCCCCGAGCGTCAGGTACTGCTTGGGCCGGCCACCGCCCATGCGCACCCCCAGGCCTCCTGCCGGAACCACCGCGACGACACTCCTCATCTGGCCACTCCGTCTTCGTCTTGGATGCGGGGGCCTCGACTGTGGTATCCGCTCGCCTCGCGTGCGGCTGCGGCTCGCCAGGCGGGCCCCCGCACTCCCCCCGCTCACGCGGCGGCTCCGTTCACCCCATACCTCACCTGGCCATTCCCTCTTCTTCTTGGATCCGGGGGCCTCGACATGGCCCCCGCACTCCCCCCGCTCACGCGGCGGCTCCGTTCACCCCATACCTCACCTGGCCATTCCCTCTTCTTCCTTCAAACGGGCGAAGATCATGCGGCCGGCCGTGGTTTGGAGCACCGAGGTGACGGTGGCGCTGACCTGCTGACCGATGAGCCGCTTGCCGTGGTCCACCACCACCATCGTTCCGTCGTCGAGGTAGGCGACGCCCTGGCCGACTTCCTTCCCCTCTTTGACGACCTGGACGTGCACGACCTCGCCGGGCAACACGACCGGCTTGAGAGCATTCGCCAGCTCGTTCACGTTGAGCACCGACACGCCCGAGAGCTCCGCGACCTTGTTGAGGTTGTAATCGTTGGTCACGACCTTTGCGCCCATTACCTTGCCCAGCTCGATCAGCTTCCGGTCCACCTCGCGCACGTGCGGAAAGTCCAGGTCCTCGATCCTGACCTTCGTCCCGGGGACGCGCTGCAGGCGCTGCAGCACGTCGAATCCTCGCTTGCCCCGGTTGCGCTTGAGCGCGTCGGGCGAGTCGGCAATTTGTTGAAGCTCCCGGAGGACGAACTGCGGGACGATCAGCGTGCCGTCGAGAAAGCCCACCTCGCAAAGATCCACGATGCGGCCGTCGATGATCACCGAGGTGTCGAGGATCTTGTAGCCTTCGCGGCGCGCGGCGGACTTGGGAAAGAGCTTGGCCGACATGTCCTCGAGCTCGTCGCGCTTGGCGAGCGCGACCGAGGCGCCGAGATAGGCGAAGAGCAGGCCGAAGAGCCCGCGGCCGAGCGGTCCCGCATCGGGGGAGACGGCGCCCATCGCCGTCCCCAGCCCGAGACCGAGCCCGAGCCCCACGGTGCCGCCCATGGCGCCCCAGAAGATCCGGTCCACGGGAATCTTCCGCGCCTGCCACTCGAGCAGCACGGCGAGCACCCCGAAGAGGAAGCCGGCGCCGCCGAGCCACCAATTGTTCGCGTGGATGCCGAGCGGGGGGCCGAAGGCCATTCCCGCCCCGGTGGCCGCCGCCAGCATGAATACCCGCACGATGATGATACCCATCATGGTCGCCTCTCAGTGTCCCAACAGCGCCTTGACGGCGTCGTCCACCGATGCCACCCCCTGGACATCAAGTGGGTGCGTGGTGCCGCGCGTCTGAATGTTACCCGCGAGATTGTTCTGCGGCACCACCGCCGCCGTGAAGCCCAGTGCCGCCGCCTCCTTGAGCCGCGCCGCCAGCCCCGCCACCGCTCGCACCTCTCCAGCCAGGCCCACTTCGCCCATGATCACCGTGTCGCCCCGCACGGGGCGGTCGAGGAAGCTCGACGCGGCCGCCACGATCACGCCCAGATCCGCCGCCGGCTCCGTGACGCGACCGCCGCCCGCCACGTTGACGAAGACGTCCTGGCTCTGCAGCGGAAAGCCCGCCCGCTTCTCGAGCACTGCCAACAGCAGGCAGACCCGATTGTAATCGGCGCCGAGCACGGTGCGGCGCGGCGTGCCGAAGCTGGCCGGCGTCACCAGCGCCTGGAGCTCGAGGAGCAGCGGCCGGCTACCCTCGAGGCTCGAGACGATCACGGACCCCGCGGCGCCGCGAGGCCGCTCGGCCAGGAAGAAACCGGATGGGTTGGTCACCTCGGTGAGACCCTGCTCGCCCATCTCGAAGACGCCGATCTCGTTGGTCGAACCGAAGCGGTTCTTGACGGCGCGCAGCACGCGGTGCGCGTGGTGCTGCTCTCCCTCGAAGTAGAGCACCGTGTCCACCAGGTGCTCGAGGACGCGGGGACCCGCGATGGCGCCGTCTTTGGTGACATGCCCCACCAGAAAGGTGGCCGTTCCGCGCCCCTTGGACCAGAGCATGAGGCGCGCGGCGCATTCCCGGACCTGGCTCACGCTGCCGGGCGCCGACTCGAGCCCCGGCAGGAACACGGTCTGGATGGAGTCCACCACGAGCGCGCGGGGCTTGAGCTCCGCCGCGTGGGCTTCGATCACCTGGAGATCAGTCTCCGCGAGGAAATAGAGATCGCGCGGCGCGATGCCGAGCCGGTCGGCGCGCAGCTTGACCTGGGCCGCCGACTCTTCGCCCGAGACGTAGAGGAGGGGGCCGGCGCGCTCCGCCAGGCTGCGGCTCGCCTGGAGCAGCAGGGTAGACTTGCCGATGCCCGGATCGCCGCCGATCAGCACCAGCGAGCCCGGGACCACACCGCCCCCCAGCACGCGATCGAGCTCACCGATGCCGGTGGTGATGCGTTCCCCCGAGGTCACTGCGATGTCGCCGATGGGCACGGGCCGGGCGCCTGCGGCCAGCTTCGGCCGCTCCGAGCGCGACGGCGCCGACCGCTCCTCGACGAGCGCCACGTAGGTGCCGGTCCGCGCGCAGTCCGGGCACGTGCCGGCCTTCGAGGCGGCGAAGCCACAAGTTTGACAGCGATAGACCGAGCGTTCCCTGGCCACTACTTCTTTTCGCTTCCCGCGGTCGGGGTTGCGGCCTTGCCCTTTTCGTCCACGCCCCCGGGCGGGATGGTCGATCGGATGAGGGAACGGAGCAGGAAGCTGCGCCGCGCGCCCTCGAGGAACTGAACCAGATTCTCGTAGACGGTGGGGTCGGAAAGCAGGGCGCCCATCGTGCCCTCTCCCGCCTTGAGGCGATCCGTGACCACCCGCAGGTTCGCCATCGCGACTCGGAAGTCCGCGGCCGCCTGGCCGAGGGTCGCGTCTCCGTCCTCCTTGAGGAGGCCGCCCAGCAGGCCCTGGCCGTGGGCGAGCTTCTCGGACACGTCCCGGAAATTGCGTGTCACCACCTGGAGGTCCCGCGCGACATCCTTGTACTGAGGATCAAAGAGGAGCGTGGGCAGCAGCCCCTCTCCCGCGTCGGGCTTCTGGGCGGCCCGCCCGAACGCGTCCATGGCGTCCAGCAGCGAGCGCACCGACTTTCCGCTGTCGCGCGAGAGCAGGACGCCGACCGCGCTCTCGTCGCTCTCCGCCCTCGCCAGCAGCTGCTGCGTCGACGTCAGCAGGGCGTTGAGGCGCCGCAGGCTCTCGGGCTCCTCGTAGATCATCACGTGGAGCCAGCCCCTGCCCTTTTCGACCTCGTTCGTCATCCGGTCCACGCGATCCACGGCTTTCCGAAGGGTCACGGCCAGCTGATTGACCTGGCCCAGCGTCTCCGCGCCGGCGGAAAAGATCTCCTGCATCTCGAAGGGATCGCGGGTTGCGATGGTGTCACCGGACTGGAGCGGAGGCGCATCGGCGGACCCGATCGTGATCTCCACCAGCTTGTCACCCAGCAGGCCCTGCGTGACGATGCGGGCCTCGGAATTCCGACGGACCCGATCGGCGAAGCGGCGGGCCAGCGTGAGCGTCACCCGCACCTTGCCCCCTGGATGGGGCGGGAGATCGACTTTCGTGACGCGGCCAATCTGCACGCCGGCCAGGCGAACCGTCGCGCCCTCGATCAGGCCGCCCACCTCGGTGAACTCGGCCCGGAGCGCATACTTGCGCTCGAAATACCGGGCCTGGGCGCCGAGCAGGTAGATGATGGCGAGGAACACCACCAGCCCGAGCAGAATGAAGGCGCCGATGCGCATCTGCAGAACGAGCCGCCGGCCATCAGGCACGGGTCAATTCTCCCTGAGCTCGCCGGCGAGGAAACGCCGCACGTCTGGATTGCTCGAGGCGCGCACCGCGGCAGGCGTCCCCACCTCCGCGAAGCGCCCCTGGTGCAGGATCGCCATCTGGTCGGACACCATCTCGGCGAACTCGATGTCGTGCGTGACCACGATGGCCGTGACACACACACCCTTGCGCAGCTCCGCGATGAGCTCGGCCACCAGCCGGGCATTGGTCGGGTCGAGCCCGGCGGTGGGCTCGTCGAAGAAGACCACCTCGGGCTCGGTGACCAGGGCCCGCGCGATTCCCACGCGCTTCTTCATCCCGCCGGACAGCTCGGCAGGGAGCAGGTCGTCCACGCCGGGCAAGCCCACCAGGGACAGGAAGCGGTGCACGCGGTCGGTGATCTCGCCGAGCGACAGGTGAGTGTGCTCGCGCAGCGGGAACGCCACGTTCTCGAACACCGAGAGCGAGTCGAAGAGCGCCGCGCTCTGGAAGACGAAGCCGGCGCGGCGGCGCAGCGGCAGCACGGCTTCCTCGCTCATGTGGTCGATGCGGGTCCCGAACAGGCTCACCTCGCCCGAGGTGGGCCGGACAAGACCGTCGACGATGCGGAGCAGCACGGTCTTGCCCGCACCGCTGCCGCCCATGACGGCCAGGGTGGTGCTCTTCTCCAGGGCCAGGCTGACGCCGCGCAGCACCTCGTTCTGGCCGTAGGACTTGCGCACATCGTGGAGCTCGACGAGGGGTGGCGTGGCCATGTCGTGACTCACCAGAAGAGGAACAGGAGGAGCTTGGTGAGGAAGAAGTCCGAGATGATCACCGCCATGGCCGCCTGCACCACGGTGGCGGTGGTGGCACGCCCGAGGCCTTCGGTCCCGCCTTCCGTGACCAGCCCGTTGTAGCAGCCGATCAGCGTGACCAGCGCCCCGAACACCATGCCCTTGGCGATGCCGCTCAGGAAGTCCTTGACCACCACCCAGTAGGCGATCGTGTTCCAGTAGAGAAACGTGTCGAGGTTGCGCTCGAACACCATGACGACCATGCCCCCGAGCAGGCCGACACCATCGGTGAGGATGACCAGCAAGGGGAACACCACGAGGGCGGCGAGGAGCCGCGGGACGACCAGCTTCTTGATGTAGTTGACGCCGAGCGCGCGAAGCGCGTCGATCTGCTCGGTGACTTTCATGGAGCCGAGCTCGGCGGTGATTCCGGAGGCGACCTTGCCCCCCACCAGGATCGCCGTCAGCACGGGGCCCAGCTCCCGCAGGATCGACACCGCCACCACGGGGCCGACGTAGTTTTCCGTGCCGAACCGTGCCATGTTGACCGCGCTCTGCAGCGCCAGCACCATGCCCGTGAAGACCGCGGCGCTCAGTGCCACCGTCAGCGAGCGGACCCCCATGATGTCGATCTCGCGCGCGACGAGCCAGAGATAGGACGGCGGCAACGTCAGGTTGCGCGCCACGCGCATCGTGAGTAGGCCCAGTCCGCCGTACCAGGCGACGGTCTCCCGCCCGTGGGTCTTCACGTACTCCGTCGCGGTCATCGCGTCGCTCCCGCGAAGCTCGTGACGAAGGCCTGGAAGTCCCCGCGCCCCGCCTCGAAGGCGCTCGCCGGCGCCACGTACACGAAGTCGTAGACGCAGCGCTCATCCTTGACAACGACGGCTTCCACCATCACCTCTGTTCCGTCCATCGTGCCGCGTACGACCGTGCGCTCGGTCTGCCGCCCGCCCGCGTCGTTCTGCACGCTTTCGACCGTCTCGCGCTGCCCGAGCCCGAAGGTGAGATGCCGCGCCAGCACGGGGAGCGGCCGGCCCGCTGTCTTGCCGTCGCACGTGGCGTCGGCCAGGATGCCGCCTGCGGGGTTCTTCCGCTGGAGCTCGAGCTCGGCGGCGCCGCCGGGCACTACCGCCCAGCCGTCGCCCGGAAGTGTGACGTGATAGCCCTTGGGCGAGTAGAAGACGCCCTGCTCGATTCGGCTCGTGCTGCAGCCGGCGAGGAGAAAGGCTACGAGAAGAGCGCCCGTGGCGTTCACGGCGGGCTCTTCTCGCCGTGGCGCCGGGCCAGCTCTTCGAAGACCTGGCGAAGCGGGATGCCCCGCGAGGCGAGCAGCACCATGGTGTGGAACCAGAGATCGGCGACCTCGGACACCACGCGCGCGTCGCCCTCGCCGCCGAGCGCGGCCGTCACCACTTCCGTCGCCTCTTCGCCGATCTTGCGGCAGATCTGCGCTTCCCCGCGCTCGAAGAGCGCGGCGGTGTACGAGCCGGACGGCCGCTCGACCTTGCGCGACTGGAGAACCCGCTCCAGCACCTCCAGCATGGCGGGGCCCGCCCCGGAGGCCCGCGGCCCAGCGGCCTGGGTCCCAACGGGCTGCACCAACGTCCCGCCTGCGAGTCGCGTGAAGAAGCACGTCCGCGCCCCCGTGTGACAGGCGACACCGTCCTGATGGGCCTGGACCAGCAGCGTGTCGCGGTCGCAGTCGGCGTAGACCCCGTCCACGTGCTGGGTGTGACCGGAGGTCTCCCCCTTGCGCCAGAGCTCCCGGCGCGATCGTGACCAGTAGTGGCCGAGTCCGGTCTCGAGCGTCTTCGCCAGCGCCGCGCGGTCCATCCACGCTACCATGAGGACCTCGCCGGTCTCGGTTTCCTGGACGACGGCGGGGATGAGCCCGTCGCCGCCCCACTTGAGCTCGTCGAGCGCGCTCACGCCTCTATCCTCACCGCGACGCCGCGCCCGCGCAGGTAGCCCTTGGCCTCGGCGATGGTGTGGCGGCCGAAGTGGAACATGGAGGCCACCAGGACGGCATCAGCCTTGCCGTCCACGACGCCCTCCCGAAGGTGCTCGAGCGTGCCCGCCCCGCCTGACGCGATAACGGGTACGGAGGCCGCTTCGGAAACGGCGCGGGTCAGCTCGAGATCATAGCCGTCGCCTGTGCCGTCGCGGTCCATGCTGGTCAAGAGGATCTCGCCCGCGCCCAGCGCCTCGACCTCGCTCGCCCACTGGACGGCGTCCCGCCCGGCCGGGCGGCGGCCGCCGTGAGTGTAGACCCCCCAGCGGGGCGCAACGCCGGGCTCGCGCTTGGCGTCGATCGCCACCACGATGCACTGGCTCCCGAAGCGCTGTGCGGCCTCCCGGATCAGCTCGGGTCGCTCGAGCGCGGCGGTATTGAGCGAGACCTTGTCGGCGCCCGCCCGCAGAAGCATACGGATGTCCTCGATGCTGCGGATGCCGCCGCCGACCGTGAGCGGCATGTAGATGCCCTCGGCGGTCCGGCGCACGACGTCGAGCATGATGGCCCGCTCCTCGTGGGAGGCGGTGATGTCGAGAAAGACGAGCTCGTCCGCGCCCTGGGTGTCGTAGGCCAGCGCCGCCTCGACCGGATCACCCGCGTCGCGGAGATCCACGAAGCGGACGCCCTTGACGACGCGCCCGCCGTGGACGTCGAGGCACGGGATCATGCGCTTGCAGAGCATGGACTAGCGGGCTTCCGCGAGCGCCGCCCGCAGGCTCACCGCGCCCGTGTAGAGAGCCCGGCCCACGATCACGCCTTCCACGCCGGGGATGGCGGCCAGCTCCCGGATGTCCTCGAGGGAGCCCACGCCGCCCGAGGCGAAAACCGGGATCCCTGCGGCCCGGGCAACGGCTTCGGTGGCGGGCACGTTCGGGCCGGCCTGCGTGCCGTCCCGCGCGATGTCCGTGTAGATGATGGTGCAGGCGCCCGCGGCGGCCGCGTCGCGCGCGAGCTCCACCGCTTGATACTCCACCACGCGGGTCCAGCCGTCCACCGCCACACGGCCGTCGGAAGCATCTACGCCCACGATGACGCGGTCGTCGAACCGCCTGCACACAAGGCCGAGAAAGGCGGGGTCGAGGGCTGCGCGGGTGCCGATGATTGCCCAGCGCGCGCCCGCCTCCAGGACGGCTTCGACGTGCTCCGGCGTCCGCAGGCCGCCCCCCGCTTCGACCGGGATCGAGACGGCGTGAGCGATCTTGCGAATGATCGCCGTCTGGGCCGGGCCCCCGCCGAAAGCCCCGTCGAGATCGACGACGTGGAGGCGCGGCGCGCCCTCGGCCTCCCAGCGCTCCGCCATGGCGACCGGATCGTCGGAGAACACTGTCTCCTCCGAGGCCTTGCCCTGAAGCAGGCGGACGCAGCGGCCGCCCTTGAGATCAACGGCCGGGATAACTTCGAAGCTCATTCAGCCCTCACCTCGCCACAGATCCACTCAGCCCTCGCCTCACGGCTTCGCCCTTTAGCTCGAACTGCCACGCCTTCGGCTCGTAGACATGTCTCAGCTCGAACATCAAGCGCGCCCGTCCCGAACGAAGGCGGCGAAATTCTCGAGGAGGCGCAGCCCCCAGCGCTGGCTCTTCTCCGGATGGAACTGCGTCGCGAAGAGCGCGCCCCTGCCCACGGCGGCCGGGAACGCGACGCCGTAGGTGCACGTCGCCACCTGCAGCGACGCATCGGCCGTGGTCGGATAGTACGAGTGCACGAAGTAGAAGTCGGCGCCGCTCGGGATGCCGTCGAAGATTGCGAGATCCCCCCGATGCTCGACCTGGTTCCACCCCATGTGCGGCACCTTGAGCCCGGATGGGAAGCGGCGGACCACGCCGGGAATGATGTCAAGCCCCTTGCCCTGGCCAAACTCCTCGCTCTCGGTGAAGAGAAGCTGGTACCCGAGGCAGATCCCGAGGAATGGCCGCCCGCCGTCCAGCGCGGCCCGGAGAGGGTCGAGAAGCCCCAACGACTGGAGATTGCCCATGGCATCGTGGAAGGCGCCGTCGCCGGGCAGGACGAGAGCGCGGGCGTCCGCTATCACACGCGGGTCCTGGGTGACGACCGCGCGCATGCCGAGGCGACCGAGCGCCTTCTCGACGCTGCCCTAGTTGCC
>Ga0066710_100004459_pt1 | contig 12407 bp, 9 predicted proteins | sample GraSoiAngelo_159_FD_79666 | JGI IMG/M metagenome (GOLD analysis project Ga0066710, IMG submission 79666) | Grasslands soil microbial communities from the Angelo Coastal Reserve, California, USA - 14_1009_16_40cm | ecosystem: Environmental > Terrestrial > Soil > Grasslands | place: USA...
CGTTCCTCAACGCCGCCGCCAACGCCATCGCCTCGGACATCCAGGGGGCGCGCACGCTGGTTCGCGCCCGACGCGAGGTGACCAGGGCGCGCGCGCTGCGGCACGTCACCCAGGAGCTGACCGGACAGCTGGACCTGACCGCGGTCCTGGACGACATCGCCGACCGGACGCGGTCGCTCTTCGATGCCGACAAGGTCGGCTTCTGGCTGCTCGAGGAGGGCGAGCATCCATTCCACGCGGTTGCGGCACGTGGCCTTTCCGAGGAGTTCCTGGCATCGGTCCGCACCCTCACCCTGGACAGCACCACCATCGGCGTTCGGGCCGTGCGGGAGCGCCGGACGTTCGTCTACCGCGATGCCGATCCGCGTCACGCGGTCGGCAGCATGCAGGCCACCTACCGGCGCGAAGGGGTCAAGACCGCCTGCCTGGTGCCGCTGGTCAGCCATGACCGCGCCCTCGGCGTGATCGGCCTGTATCACGGGCGCGACCGCGAATGGCCAGAGGACGAGCTGGCCCTGGCCCAGGCCTTCGCCAACCAGGCGGCGGTGGCCATCAGCAATGCCCGCCTGTACCGATCGGTTGCCGATCAGGCGGCCCGCATGCGCTCGATCCAGGATCTCTCCTCGCGCCTGAACCGACTGACCGACGTCCAGGCGATCGCCGACGCGATCGTCTCCGAGGCGAGCACGCTCGCCGCATACCACGACATCCGCGTCTACACCGTCAACTGGGAGACCGGCTTCTGCGAGCCGGTGGCCTACACCTACCGGCTGCTGGGAGAGGGCGACTTCAGCGAGCGGCTGCGGGTGCCGATCGGCGAGGGCTCATTCACTGGCTGGGTCGCCGAGCAGGGCGAGCCGCTGCTCATCAACGACGCGCTCAACGACCAACGCGGGCACACCATCGAGGGGACCGATGACATCGAGGAGTCGATGCTGGTGGTACCGATGGTCTTCGAGGGCCGCTCGGTCGGGGTGATCGGGCTCTCGAAGCTCGGCAAGGACCAGTTCAGCAACGACGACCTGCAGACGATGCTCATCTTCGCCGGCTACGCCGCGCAGGCCATCGCCAACGCCGGCTCATATGCGCGCCTCGAGACGCAGTCGACCGAGCTCGCGCGCCAGTCACAGTCGCAGCGCCGTCTGCTCGAGATCAACGAGAGGCTCCTCTCCACGTTGGACCAGCAGCACGTGCTGGAGACGATTGCCGACGGCCTGCGCTCAGTGGTGCACTACGACAACCTGACGATCTACCGAGCCGATCACCAGAATCGGATCATGGTGCCGGTCCTCACCCGGGAGCGGCATGCCGAGCAGGTCATGCGCTACATCGTGCCGTTCGGACGTGGGCTGATGGGCTGGGCAGTCGAGCACCTCGAACCGATACTGGCCAACGACGCGCTCAGCGATTCGCGCTCGGCGCAGATTCCCGGCACCCCCGCCGACCCCGAGGCGCTCGCCATCGTGCCGCTGGTCAGCGATGGCGAGGTGATCGGCTCGATGAACATCTCGCGCGTTGGCGGTCCGGAGACCTACTTCACCGACACCGACTTCGAGCTGGTGAAGCTCTTCGCCGGCCAGGCCTCGATCGCCCTGCGCAATGCCGATACGCACTTCGCGGTGAGCCAGCGCGCCGACACCGATGCACTCACCGGCCTCGGCAACCACGGTTCATTCCAGCGCACGCTCGGGCAGGTTGTGGACGCGATCCATGCGGGCGGTGGGCGCCGGCGCGGACGATCGGGCGAAGCGCAGCTCGTTTCGCTGCTGATGATGGACCTCGACCGCTTCAAGGGCTACAACGACCGCCTCGGCGACCCTGCGGGCGACGCCCTGCTGCATGCTGTGGGAACCGCGATCTACGGCGCGGCCCGCTCGGACGACAAGGTCTTCCGTTACGGCGGCGACGAGTTCGTGCTGGTCCTGCCGGGGGTCGACCCCGCCGGAGCGCTCGCCGTCGGCGACCGCGTGCGCCAGGCCGTGGCACGCCTCACCGCGCAGGATGCCGAGCCGGTGACGATCTCGGTCGGCGTGGCCACGCTTCCCAACGACGCGGCTGACAAGAACGAGCTGATCACCGGCGCCGACACGGCCCTCTACTACGGAAAGCAGTCGGGCGGGGACCGTGTGGTCGCCGTCGCCGATGTCCCGAAGGAGATGCGCGACCTGCGCGGCACGCTCGACCAGCTCGCTCGCACCGCCCTCCTCCGCCCGGAGGAGGTCTCGGTCAGCAGCATCGCCCAGCAGGCCGTCCGCCTCGCCGGCTCCACCGAGGACAGCTGGGAGGAGGGTCTGCTCGAGGCTCTGCTCAGCCTGGCACGAGCCCTCGACGCCCGTCACGAGTCGACCCGGGGCCATGCCGACCGGGTGGGGACCCTCGCGGCGCGCCTCGCCGCCGAGCTGGCGCTGTCCGATGACGAGATCTGCGCCACCGAGCTCGCCGGACGGCTGCACGAGGTCGACCTGGTCGCCGGCGGCGAGCTGCAGAACGTCAGCTCCGTGCGCGCTGCCAGCGAGCTGCTGCGCTGGTTCCGGCTGGCGGGCGACCCGAGCGAGGGGCCGATCGGCGCGCAGCTGATCAGCGTGGCCAATGCGTATGACGGCCTCATGATCGGCGGCGCGGCGTCGCGTCGTGGTCGGGCCGATGCGCTCGCCCACCTTCGCTCCGAGATCGGACAACGCTTCCGGGAAGAGGCGGTCGAGGCGCTCGCCACCGTCGTATCGGCTCGCCAGCATCGCGGCGAACGTCGGCGGGCGGCTGACGCGGCGCCGATCGAGGGCGCCGCCTGAGGGCTGTCTGGGGAGGCCCCGGCCCGATGCTATCATCGGGCGCCGATGCCGATTCCCAGCCGCGCTGCCGCACGCCTCCGCTGGCCGGCAGCCATTGGCATCGTCGTCCTGGTGGCGACGGCAGCAGCTGGATGCGGCCAGCAACCGTACCCGTCATCAACTCCGTCAGGTACGCCGGAGGGCAGTGGGACGCCAGCGCCGACACCCTCCCCGACCCCCACCCCAGCGCCGACGCCGGTCTTCACCAACCCGCCTGACCCGCAGCTCGCCGCGCTGATCCCAACGACCATCCTTGGCCACGTGGTCGTGATTCCTGCCGTCAGCGAGTTCGCACTGACCCCCGGGGATATCGGCCTGATCTTTGGAGAGATCGGCGACCGCTTCCGCGCGCTCCAGGTTGCCTTCGTGGAGAACCCGCGGCTCTCGCTGTACGCGATGCGGATGGACCCGCCGTTCGCCACCACCGCCGACCTGGAGCCGTACCTCGCCGCCGCGGGTGAGTACGTCGGCATCGCCGGCCTCTACCGCGATCCGTGGCAGCTGACCACGATCGGCGATCACGTGGTCTGGGTCCGCCCCGGCGACAACGCCACGATAGCGGGCACCGTCATCTACGCTTGGGCGACCGGTGGGTACGTCGTCCTGATGACCGGGATCAACGACGCGCAGAACCTTGCCATGCTAGCTGCGCTGCCGGGAGAGCCGCCCCCCACCCCAACCCCGGCACCCTCGGCGTCGGCTCCGCCCAGCGCCAATGCCTCCCCCGCCGCCTCTGGCGGCTGAAACCGTCCGGGTCCGCTCGCCGGGGCCGCGAAGGCATCGGGCTATGATCGCCCCCGTGAGCGAGCCGTGGAGCGGATGGGGAGACGACGGGCGCGAAGACAGGCTCTCCCGCAAGCGCGACCGCCTTGCGCGCCTGCTGAACGTCGCCTCGATCCTGTACGCCCGCGGCAGCGGGGAATCGGGCGTCGCGGTGAGCGAGATCGCCGAGCTGACCGGGATGACGACGCGGACCGTGTATCGCGACATCCGCGCTCTGGAAGAGGAGCTGGCCGTGCCGATCTTCCAGGCGGGCCGCGGCCGCTACGGGATCGAGAAGAAGTACTTCCTCCCGCCGCTGCGCCTGACCCTCCCGGAGGCGGTCGTGCTCTTCCTGGCGTCCCGCCTGATTGCGCGCTGGTCCGATGAGTACGACGAGGCCGTGGTGAGCGCCTTCACCAAGCTCGCCGATCTGCTTCCCCAGCCGATCGCCCGCCACGTGGCCGCCACCATGCTGGTGGTGGGACGCGCGGGACACAACGAGCCGTTCCTGCGCAACTTCGCCAACGTTGCCCAGGCATGGGCCGATGGACGGGTGGTGGAGCTCGACTACGAGCCCGGCGGCGGAGAGCGGCGGCGTGCACGGGTCCGGCCCTACCTGCTCGAGCCCGATGCCGCCGGCAGGAGCGTCTACCTGATCGGGCACGACGAGACGGTCAACGCCATGCGCACCTACAAGGTCGAACGGATTCGGAGCTCGACCCTCACCACCGACCGTTACGAGATCCCCGAGAGCTTCGACGCCGACCGCTGGCTGGCGCACTCGTGGGGCATCTGGTCGTCGGACACGACCGCCACCGCTGACGTGCACCTGCGCTTCGACGCGAGCGTGGCCCACCGCGTGCGCGAGGCGATCTGGCATCGCTCGCAGGAGCTGACCGAGTTACCCGATGGGGGCGTCGAGCTGAAGCTCACCGTGGCGGGGATCGTGGAGATCCGTCCCTGGATCCTCTCCTGGGGAGAGGCGGTGGAGGTCCTCGAGCCGCCGGCCCTGCGCGAGTCGGTTGCCGCGGCCGTGCGTGGCGCTGCCGCTCGCTACGGCGCGTGACCGATCACCCCCTCGAGGTCGAGCTCAGGTTCGAGGCCGACGACGAGGGCCCGCTCGACGCATTGGCGGTAGCCGACCGACTGGGCCCCGCCTGGCTCGGCCCCGCGAGCACGGTCGACGAGACAGATCGCTACCTCGACACGGCGGACCTGCGCCTTTCGGCGCGTCGCTGGGCCTGCCGCCTGCGGACCCGGCAAGGGCGCACGCTCGTGTCGCTCAAGGGCCCGGGCGAGCAACAGGCGAGCGACCCCTTCCACCGGCGGCGTGAGGTCGAAGGCCCCGCCACCGAATCCCTCGATCCGTCGCACTGGCCCTCCTCGCCGGCCAGGGAGCTCCTGGACACCATGCGAGGTGGAGAGCCGCTCGAAGAGCGATTCACGCTCACCCAGCAGCGCACCGAGCGCCCGGTCCAGCTCGCCCGACGCCACACCGGCCTCCTCTCGCTGGACAGGACCCAGATCTGGCGAGGCGGCGCGCAGATCGGCGGGCTGCTGAGCGTCGAGCTCGAGGTCGACCCGATCGCCCTGGAACGTGGGGCCGATCCGACCCCGTTGGCGCGCGCCCTGAGCGCGCATCCGGGCCTTCGGCCTGACCCGGCCAGCAAGCTGGAGCACGCCCTGCAGCTGCTGGGCGCAGACAGATGAGGCGCCGCCAGATCGCCGAGCTCGCCTGCCTCGGCGTGGCCGCTGCGGTCTGGAGCTACGTCGGCTGGGACTCGGCGCTCTGGGATCCACGCTACCAGCTGGCGTTGCACCTGGCCGCTGTGGCGGCGATTGTCGGGCTCGGGGTCCTGGCGCTCGCGGGCAAGGAGCTGCCGCGCACCCGTATCTACCTGCCCGTCGCGGCACTGGTGGCGGCCTTTGGTCTCGCGTCGCTGTCAGCGTGGAACCCGGGCCTCTCGGCGAGCGCGTTGGCCGGGATCGTGGCCACCGCAGCGATGCTGCCGGTGGCCCTGCTGGCGTTGCGCCACCGCCCGGGTTGGACAGGGCTGATCGTCGCTCTTCCCGTCATCGGGCTGTCGGCCGGAGCCATGATCGTGCTCGTCTGGAGACGCGCCGAATGGGTGCTGGCAGGAGGCCCGGGGCTGCCGCCGCTGCGCCTGGCGCACGAGGGAACCCCCTTCGGTTCGGTCGCCGTGCCGCCCTTCGTCATCCTCGCCGCACTGCCGACCGCACCCTGTGTGCCGGACCGGCGTCTCCGTCGTGCCCTCGTCGCTGGCCTGCTGGCAGTGGGCATTCCACTTGCGCTCCTCTCCGGATCGCGGTCGGCCTGGCTGGCGATGGCCGTGGCGGCGATCGTCCTGACCATTCCCTACGTACGCACGTGGCGCGCCTCGCTGACCCGGGGCCGCGGCCTGCTCGTCGCCGGCGCCGGCGTCGCTGTGATCGGTGCGGCGATCGTCCTGGTCGGCGGACGGCTGCTGCAGGCCAGCTCCCTCCTCTATCGCGCCTACCTGTGGCGCGACACGTTGGCCGCGTGGCGGCCGGATCCCCTGCTCGGGATCGGGCCGGGTTCGATGCCGTTTGCGCGGGAGGCCGCGGCACCGCCCCTCTCATTTCCAGCGGCGCAGCCGCACTCGCACGACATCCCGCTCGGCATCCTTGGCGACGCCGGGCTCATCGGCCTGCTGGCGGCCATGGTCTTGGCAGCCTGGTTCGTGGCGGCTGCCGGTCCATGGCGTCTTCGGACCCTTCCCGGTCGTGCAGCCTTCGCGGTCCTGGCCGGCTTCAGCGTCGGGATGCTCTTCGAGGACCTCACCTTCCTGCCCAACTTCAACCTGCTGGTCATCCTGCTGGTGGCGATCTGCCTGGCGGATGCGGGCGTGGTCGACTGGCGGCCGATCCGGCCTCCGCGTCTCGCCTGGGCTGGCATCGGTGCCGCCGGACTGGCGCTGGCAGTGGTCATGGTGCTCGGCGACGGGGCGGCGATTGCCTACCGGAATGGCGTGGACTCGGCCGCGAATCACGACTGGGAGGCGGCCAACGCGAGCCTGGAGACAGCCGTGCGGCTCGACCCGTGGCAGCCGACAGGGCCCAAGACGCTGGCGGTCACGGCCGACGAGACCGGTCGATCAGCCCTGGCACGGTCGAGCGCGTCGAGGGCGACGCAGCTGAATCCCGGGGACTCCGCCTCGTGGACGAACCTTGCGCTGCTCTGCCTGGACGCCGGCGATATGGACTGCGCGCGTCGCGCCGCGGACCGCAGCGTGGCCAGCACGCCGGCGGGCGGCTTCGACCTCGTCAACGCGGCGCGTGTCTACGAGCGCCTCGGACTGGCCGCAAGGGCCGATGACGCCTATCGGCTCTCACTGCTCACCAACGGGTGGACCGGCCTGACATACCCCTGGCCGCGCAGCACGCCGATCGGGAAGGAGTCGCCCAGTGAGCTCGGGGGTGAGGTGGCCGAGCTCAATGCCCTGGTCGCGCGCCGCGTCCAGGGCGAGGACCTGGCGCTCGGAAGCTACGTCTACCCACTCCCACGGGCCCTGGCGATGGCCATGGCTGGTGATCGGGCCGCGGCGCGTGCCGCGGTCGGCAAGGCGATGGCCAGCGAGCCCGCCTCCCCGTTGACGTGGCAGATTGCCGCCCTCCTCCAGCGTCACTGGGGCGACGACGATTCCCATGCACTCCGCATGATCGAGGTCACCAGCGGGTTACAGGTCAGCTTTGCAGCCCCCAGCGCAGCAGTGCGCCTTACCCAGGACATCGCCACCTTCCGCGCCTATCCCAACGATGGCCTGATCGAGAGCTCGCAGCGGTTGACCCCGACGGCTGCATGGCCCTGGGTGCTGGAACCGCTCCTGGCGCCCTAGTCCACCAGCGGGAGGCGCAGGATGAGCGCCAGCGTGGGGCGGGGACGCGGCTCGGCTGCCGCAATCGGGGCGCGCAGCCAAGCGGAGCCTGCCGGCCCACCCCGGTATCGGGCCCCAAGCTCTCGGGCCGAGAGGCCGTCGATGCCGAGCGCCGCCAGAGCCTCAGCCACCAGGGTGCCATCTCCCACGTAGGCCTTGCCCACGGTGACCCGATCCCCCGCGGCCAGGATCGACTCCAGCCACGTGCGCCGCACGCGGAAGGTGCGACGTCCGGCAGGCTGGCCGCCGGTCCAGAGGAGGTCGCTGGCGACGTAGGCAGCGCGGCCGCTGTTCGGCTGGCGGCTCAGGCGGGCGCGGAGCAGGTCGGGGTCGGGGCGGCCGGCGTCATCGAGGACGAGCAGGGTGCCGTCGAGGACCACCCCATCTTCAGAGAGCTGCGACGGCATCTCGCCGAGCTCCGGGAAGGCCGCCTCCGCGTCGGCCAGGCCGGAGACCTGGAGGCGAAGCCTGCCGCGCTCGCAGAAGGCGATCGCCCTCACGCCGGGCCACCACGGCTCGAACAGGTAGTCGGGGTCGTCGAACGGGCCGTCGGCGTTGGAGGGTTGCATCGGCACGATGCGCGACGGCAGCCGCAGCTGGCGAGGGTCGGCGGGTGGGACCGGGAGCCTGAGCTGCTCGGCGGGCACGCCCGTGGCTAGGCGGACTTGCGGCGCCGGGCGGGCTCTGCCTGAGCGGCGGTCTTCTTCGTGGCGGCGGTCGTCTTGGGTCGTGCCGACGCGCGCGCCTTGGCCGGCTCCTTGGCCGCTTCCTTCGCCTTGGCCGGCGCCTCCTTTGGCTTGGCAGCCGCCTCGCGACGGGCATCACGCGCGGCCGCCACGCTCTGCTCCAGTGCCGCCATCAGGTCGCCGATCTTGGTCGGCTCGGCGCGCTTCAGCGGTGCGGGCGCCTCGCCGGCGACCTTGGCCTCGATCATCGCCATCAGGGCCGCGCGGTACTCGTCGTGGTAGTCCTCCGGCGAGAATTCGCCGGTCATCGACTCGACCAGCTGCTCGGCCATCTTGCGCTCGGCCGGCTTGACCTCGATCGCCTCCTCGGGAAGGTTCAGCTCGTCGAGCGAGCGGACCTCATCGGGCCAGTGAAGCGTGGTCAGGAGCATCGTCTTGGTGAAGGGGTTGAGCGCGGCCAGCTGCTCGCGGTCCTTGAGCACGATCTTGCAGATGGCCGTCTTGCCCTCGTCGGCCAGGACCTGGCGCAGCAGCTCGAAGGACTTGCGCCCGATCGGATCGGGCTCCAGGTAGTAGGCCTGCTTGACGAACTCGATCCCCTGGCCCTCGCGGCGGGCATCAACGAACATCTCGATCTCAATGGAGCGCACCGTCTTGAGGGGAACCGACTCCATCTCCTCGTCGGTGAGCACGATGTAGCGGCCCTTGCTCCATTCATAGCCGCGCACCGTCTCCGAGCGAGGGATGACCTCGTCGTCCACCGGGCAGTAGATCTTCATCTGGATCCGGCTCAGATCCTTCTCGTGGAGCAGGTTGAAGCCGATGGAGCTGCTTTCGGTCGCCAGGTAGAGCTTGACCGGAATCGTCACCAGCCCGAACTGGATCGCCCCCCGCCACATCGAACGTGCCACTGCAGACCTCGTTGCTGCGATCTCGCGGCGCGCCCCTGGGGACGCGCCGGACGGCCATCCTACACCCGTTCGGCAACGATCCCGCTCGCGCCGAAAGGACACGACCGCGGCAGGACCATGTGGTCATTGCCGATCTCAGACTCCGGCCAGCACACTGCGCGCGTGATGCCGTCAGAGGAGCGTTGCGCCCTCGGGGCCGGTGACCGCCACGAGGGCGGTCTCGTCGTCGCGTCCGTCGCGCCGCAGCCTGTAGCCATGCTCGATCGTGGCGCTGCGCGAGAGCATGGCGCTGACTGGGCAATAGCGCGTGGCCGACAGCTCGATCGCCCGGCGGAGCGCCTCGGGCTCCACCTCCCCGTCGATCTGATGCTCCACCCGAATTCGCTCCCACACCTGCGGATGGCGCTCGGCCCTCTCGCCGTTCACCGCGATCCGGTAGCGACCCACCGGCTGGCGCTTCTTGCGCAGGATGCTGACCACGTCCATCGCCGTGCAGGCAGCCAACGCGGCGAGCAGCGATTCAGTGGGTCCCGCAGCGGTCGGAAGCTCGCGGTCGCCCGCCTCCGATGCGTCGAAGGCGAGCCGGTGTCCCGAGGCGGTCTCCGCCTCGATGCGCAGCCCCGCCTGCGGGTCGACGACCGTCGCCAGGATCGAGGAAGCGCCCATTTCGTGAGCCTACCAGCCGGAGAACGCCGATGCGCCTGATCCGCCCTGCCCAGCCGCGCCACGCCACTCGCAACGCGGTGATCCTGCCCATCCTGATGCTGATCGTCGGCTGCGTGGCGCTCGTGCTCATGGCACTCCTGCCACCCGAGCGGGTCGTCCCGATCGCCCTGCTCGGCGTCTCGGCGGCCCTCGGCCTGGGGATCGGCAGCACCGCGACCGTCCGCGCGTTTTCCGCCGGACGTCGCCGTTCCGAGCAGGCGGGCGAGGACCTGGCGCGGGTCCTGGCGCCGGCCTTCGATGACAGCTACGTGCTCATCCTGGCTCCCCGTCTGCCCGCGGTCCCGAACGACCTGGCGGCGCTTCTCGTCGGACCGCCCGGCGTCCGCGCGATCCTGGCCCGGCGCTGGCATGGCCGCTACCGGGTACGCGGCCGCGGCTGGGAGTACGACACGCGCTCGCCGGCGGGCTGGATCCCGTGCGTCACCAACCCGTCCTTCGAGGGCGACACGGTGACGGCGGCGGTCGCCCGCTGGGCGCAGGGTGCGCTCGGGGAGACTGCCCTGCCGGTGGCCCCGGCGATCGCCTTCCCGCGAACCTACAGCACGATCATCCTCGAGGAGCCCGAAGGCGAGATCGTCACCACCGACAACGCACCGTGGTGGGCGCAGCGGATCGGCAAGGTGCAGCGCATGGATCCGTCGCGCGTTGCCCGTTTCGTTGAAGCGGTGATGGAAGCCTCGGAGTCACCGTCGGACGAGCGACGCGCCGCCGCCTCTCCGCACGTCGCCTAGCTCCACCAGCTCCTGGCGCGCCGGCCTCAGCGGGTCCGCTCCTCCGGCCGCTTCAGCCACCTCTCGGCGGTCTCCTCATCGAGGACGTCCGCCAGCAGCGTGCCGGCCGGGGCATCGTCTGTGATCAGCATGATATGAGCTCGCGAACGCTGGATCGCCAGGGCGCTCACCTCCCTGCCCAGCTCCGGGAAGGAGGCCGCCGTGATCGTGGCATCGGTGATTGGCACGAAGCGCTCCGCCACGTTCATCAGCCCGTCGACGGGGCGGCCTCCCTGGGTGATGTGCAGCGAGCCGGTGATACGGAACGGTGGCAGTCCCACCTGGGCGCGCACCGCGCGCTTGGGGATGCGCATCTCGGGTCGGGTGACGTGATCGGTGTCATGGAGGACGACGAAGAGAATCTCGTCAAGCGTCATCAGGACCTGCGACGCAGACAGGGTGGCCGTCGGGTCGGCGTATTCGCTGATCGTCGCCTGCTCCACGGTCAGGTGGGTCGAGACGACCTGGTTCAGGATGTCGGCCACCCGGCTGAAGCGGCTGGTCGCGACTCCTGACACGCGGTACGCGGTGGTGTAGATGTCGACGGTGACGGACTGGACGGCGGCGGGGCCGAATGGATCGGGGACGTAGCTGCTCACGGAGCGATGCTACAGGCTGCGCCTAGCCCTCCTCCACCCCTCCGGTGGTCGCGATGCGCTCAGTCTCCCCACCTGCTCCGCGCGCCAGCAGGATGCGGCCACTTGCCTGCACCTCGAAGAGCCGCTCGACCGTGTGCAGGTGGTCGATCTCGGCGGGCGTCTTGTCTTCGCGGATGCGGACGATCCGCGGGAAGCGCATCGCGAACCCGCTCCCGTGGCGCCCGCTGCGCATGATCCGATCGAACGCGATCTCCACCACGACCTCGGGCACCACGGTTCGATATCGACCGAAATCGCGCAGGGTGATCTCCTTGAAGTGCTCGGTCATGGTGGCGATCTCGGCATCGGTCAGTCCGGTGTACGCCTTGCCGATGGTGAGCAGATGGTCGTCATCGGGAGCGGCGTGCACGGCGAACGTGTAGTCGGAGAGGACACCGCGGCGCTTGCCGTGACCCCACTCCACTCCGACCACCACGCAGTCGAGCGTTGCAAGGGCCTTCTTGAGCTTCAGCCAGCCGAGTCCGCGACGTCCAGGCTGGTAGACCGATGCGGGGTCCTTGACCATCAGTCCCTCGTTGCGGCGTTCGCGAGCGAAGTCGAACTGTTCGTCGACCTCGGCTGCCGAGCGGGCGGTCGAAAGGTTCGAGTAGAGGAACCGCTCGCCGGTGCGCTCGGGTAGGCGCAGCGCTTCGAGCGCCGCGCGCCGCTGGCGGAGGGGGGTCTCCAGCAGGTCGCTGCCGTCGAGATGGAGAAGGTCGAACGCCACGAGCACGACCGGCACCGCGGCCAGCAGCTCGGGACTCGGGTTCACGCGTCCAAGGCGGGTCTGGAGGCTGGCGAAGTCAAGGACCGATCCGGCCCGATACGGGACCAGCTCGCCATCGACCACCACCCGATGGTCGAGGGTGGCGGCTGCCTCGACCACGTCCGGAAACGAGACGGTGATCTCCTTGAGATCGCGCGAGAAGAGGCGTGGCCCGGCCGAGCCATCGAGATGCAGCTGGGCGCGGATTCCGTCGTACTTGTCCTCGATCCAGGCCTCGCTGCCGACGCGTCGGACCACCTCGTTGGCATCGGCCACCGGGGTGGCGAGCATGAAGCGGATCGGTCGTCCAAGGTGCAGGGCGGCGCTTTCCAGGCGGCCCGAACGAGCCAGGAGCGCCACCTCGCCCGGCTCGCCGACCAGCATCAGCGCCCGTCGTACGGCA
>Ga0066710_100004460_pt1 | contig 12407 bp, 10 predicted proteins | sample GraSoiAngelo_159_FD_79666 | JGI IMG/M metagenome (GOLD analysis project Ga0066710, IMG submission 79666) | Grasslands soil microbial communities from the Angelo Coastal Reserve, California, USA - 14_1009_16_40cm | ecosystem: Environmental > Terrestrial > Soil > Grasslands | place: USA...
GGAGGTTCATCGACGACAGGAACAGGAAGACGAAGAACACCGGGAACATGCTCTGGACGGCCTCGCCGGACCCGGTGCGGAGCGCCACGAAGAGGCCGATGCAGCCAAAGCCGATCGCCAAGAGCATCGAGAGCGCCACGATCACGAGCACGCCCGGGAAGCCCGCCGCAAAGCTCGCACCCGCCGCCACGCCGACCGTCAGGTAGACGACCGCCTGGACGATTCCGAGCACCAGCGCGCCGCCGAGCAGCCCGGTGAGAAGCGACGCCGAGCTCAGCGGCGTCAGCGCCAGGCGGTTGAGGAAGCCGGTCTCGACGTCGCGGGCGAGGTCCGTTCCGGCGTTCATCACCGAGAAGAGCGCGCCCTGCATGAAGGGGATCGCGAGCGCGAACGTCAGGAACGAGTGGGTAGGGAAGTGGGGGAGGCTGGTGGCGCGCTGGAGGCCGCTCGAGTTCACCGCGAGCAGGAACATCGGGAAGATCAGCGCCGGGACGATCTGCGCGGGCTGGCGCGCGGTGCGCAGCACCGAGCGGCGCGCCACGTTGCCGATCTGCAGGAGGGTCGTGCGGTTCACACCGCGACCGTGGTCTCGGACTGCGCACCGTTGTCCTCGGCCTGCTCGCCCTCCGCTTCCTCGTCGTGCTCGGCGCCGGCGCCCTCGAGCGAGCGGCCGGTCTTCGTGAGGAACACGTCGTCGAGCGACGGTGCGTGGAGCTGCAGGTGCTCGACGGCGATGCCCTCCGCGTCGAGCGCCCTCACGACCTCGGCGAGGTCCGACTCGCCGCCCCGGAGCCGCACGGACGCTCCCCTCGGCGCCGCGCCGGCGCGCTCGCCGAAGCGCTCGAGCACGACCGCCAGGCGGTCGAGATCGCGCGCGTCGCCCGGGATCGCCTCGACGGTGGGCTGGCCGATCTGAGCCTTGAGGTCCGCCGGCGTCCCCTCCGCGACCAGGCGTCCGTGGTCGATGATCCCGACGCGGTCGGCGAGGGCGTCGGCCTCCTCGAGGTACTGAGTCGTGAGGAAGACCGTCACGCCGTCGTCGCGGGCGAGGCGGGCGACGTCGTCCCAGAGCGCGGTGCGGCTCTGCACGTCCAGCCCGGTCGTGGGCTCGTCGAGGAAGAGGATCTTCGGCCGGTGGACGAGCGCCAGCGCCAGGTCCAGCCGGCGCTTCATGCCTCCCGAGTAGCCGCCCACCTTGCGATCGGCGGCCTCGGTCAGCCCGACGCGCGCCAGGAGCTCGCGGCTGCGCGCGATGCGATCCGCCTTCGGAAGGCCGTGCATGGCGGTCTGCAGTCGCATGTGGTCGGCGCCGGTCAGGAACGGGTCGAGCGCAGCCTCCTGAAGCGCGGCCCCGATCCGGGCGCGCACGTCCGGCCCCTGACGAACCACGTCGTAGCCAGCGACTCGCGCTGTGCCGGATGTGGGCGGCAGCAGCGTGGTGAGGACCAGCACGGTCGTCGACTTCCCGGCCCCGTTTGGACCGAGGAAGCCGTAGATCTCGCCCGGCGCCACCTCGAGGTCGATTCCGTCGACCGCGCGCGGGCCCTTGCGGAACTCGCGTACGAGGCCCTCGACCTCTATGCCTTCGGGCTGGGTCATCGCACTAGCCCTCCGTTCGCTCGTGGTTCCTTCGGTCGCACGGGATGGCAGTATACATCGATATTTGAGGTTTGCAACTGTCCCGGTTATGAACTATTATGCGGATCGTCATGAGTGTCACCCCAGCTCGCGATACGCAAGCAGCGGCGGAGGCTTGGCGCCTCCTGATGCCGCTCTTCCACGACCACCGGCGCCGCTTCATGTCGATCGCCCAGGAGTTCGAGCTCGCGCCGGCGCAGATCGCGGCGCTGAAGGCGCTCGGGGAGCGCGGGTCGATCCCGATGAGCGAGCTGGCCGGCGAGCTCCACTGCGACACCTCGAACGTCACGGGGATCGTCGACCGGCTGGAGCAGCGCGGGCTGGTGGTGCGCCGAAGCGCGCCGCACGACCGGCGCGTGAAGCTCCTCGAGCTGACCGAGCGCGGCGTCGAGCTGAGTACAGAGGTGGGAAGGCGCATGCGGCAGCCGCCCGCTCAGCTCGCGGCGCTGCCGGCGGCGGATCAGCGCGCCCTCAGGGACATCCTGCAGCGGGCGTTCGACGGCTAGGCGGCGACTCGCTCAGCCTCTGCCGGCCGCGCGGCGACAGGCGCCTGGCGGCGGTCGCGCTTGATCGCCCGCGCGATGCGCCGCGCGTCGATCCCGAACTCGCGGAACATGCCGCTCACCGGGTTCGTGTAGCCGATGAAGTAGAGGCGCGACGCGTTCGGGTGGGTCCGTCCGCCGTGCACCACGGGGCGGCCCTTGAACCCGAGCAGATCGAGATGCCCGACCAGCGACTCCAGGGCGCGCGCGTACCCGGCACACGCGATCACGGCGTCGGGCTCGATCCGCGATCCGTCCGCGAGCAGCACGGCCGGACCGTCGAATCCCTCCACCGCGGCCACCACGTCGACCTTCCCGTGCTTCAGCATGTCGATCAGGCCGACGTCGAGGATCGGGATGGCGTCCTCCTTGACCGCCCTGGTGAACGGGCCGCGCGGAGGCGGCGGCAGCCCGACGCTCGAGAGGTCGCCGATCGCGGCCTTCACGCTCACCGCGGCCAGCGCGTCCGCCACCTTCAGCGGCAGCCGGCGCATGAGCACGCCCGTGACCTGCGCCGGGATCCCATTCGTCTCGCGCAGGAAGACGTTCGGCGGCGTCCGGATCGAGATCTGCACGCTCGCCGCGCCGCCCTCCACGAGGTCGACAGCGATCTCCGCCCCGGTGTTCCCGGAGCCGACCACCAGCACGTCGCGCCCGGCGTAGGGCTCCGCGTTGCGGTAGTCCTGCCCGTGGATCAGCTCGCCGGTGAAGGACTCGCCGCCCGGCCAGTCGGGCAGCACCGGCGTGTGGTTGTAGCCGGTCGCAACGACCACGTAGCGGGCGTGCAGTGTTCCGCCCGCCGTCTCGAGCAGCCAGCCCTCGCCGTCACCGTCGCGGTCGAGGCGCTCGACCTCCACGCCGGTCCGCACGTCGAGGTCATGATGCCGCGCGTACCGCTCCAGGTAGCGGACCACGCCGTCGCGGGACACCCAGCGGCCGTGCGAGCGAGAGAAGCGGTAGCCGGGGAGGTTCGAGAGCCAGCGGACGGTGTGCAGGTGGAGCCGGTCGTAGTGGCGGCGCCAGCTCGCAGCGATCGCGTCGCGCTCGAGCACCACCGCCTCGACACCGTGGCGCCTGAGCGTGGCCGCTGTCGCGAGCCCGGCCGGCCCGCCGCCGATCACGACGGTCTCGAAGTGGTCCTCCACGCCGGTCCTACGGCAGCTTCACGTCCGGGAAGACGTCCACCCACACCCGCGTCCCGTCTCGGCGGATGTAGCCGCGGGTGTTGCGGTCGGGGGCCGTCTGCGGTCGTCCGTCGAGGTTCATCCACATTGCAGGATGCACCACTCCGCCGCCCTTCACCTCCACGCCCACGGCGCGTCCACGGTAGTTGAACACCTTGTCGACGTCGCACTTCAGCTCGCCCGGGTCCCCGAGCGGGCTCCGGGACAGCGCGCCGCTGGGGAGGACGTAGCGGCCCAGCACGATCCGCTCGGGCTTCCTGCCGCCCGCGTCGAGCAGCTTCTGGAGGGCGTCCCCGATGATGTTCCCCGCCTGCGAGTTCGCGGACTCGCTGTCGTCTGAGTGCCCGCAGCCGAAGCGGTCGGTGTCGTCCGTCACGCCGCTGCTCGGACTTCGCTCGCCGGGCACGCCGACGCCGTTGCCCGACGGGAAGATGTAGCCGAGCATGTCGTCGCCGAGCCCGTCGATGAAGCGGTACGGCGTGTGCATCTGGGGGAGGAGCCACGGCGGCAGCGGCTCGTTCGGGAACGGCAGGTCCTGCGGTCCCATGAAGCTGCGCAGGTAGGTGAACGGGAACACCTCCCCCGGGACCGAGATGAAGCTCCCGTCGCCGATCCGGAAGAAGGCAACGCTGCTCTTGGCCTCCGTGCCGCTCGTCGATCCGGTCGGTCCTGGCGGGATCTCGACGGTGCAGTTGTTCGTGTAGCTCGAGCGGTGCGCGAACACTCCCGCCGCCGCCGCGGCGGCGAAGAGCTTGTTGGTCACCTCGACGCAGATGTCGGCGCGCGCCCCGGATACGGCCCCCGAGATCGACGGCTGGGCGCTCCTGCCCAGCGTCTGCTCCACCGCCGCCGCGAGCTGCTCGCCGTACGCCTGGGTCTCGCCGTGGTAGCCGAGTGCCACGTGCGTCAGCTTCGTGTCGAAGAGCGTCCGGCAGCCGGCGGGGTGGCTCTCGTCGATTTGCTTCTGCGGGATCTGGGAGATCGCATTGGGCTCGACCTCGGGCGACTCCACGCTGCCGACCGATCCCGCCATCTCGATGGCGATCCCGCCGTAGCGGTGCTCGAGCGAGCGCCGGAAGAAGTACGGCCAGTCGCCGGTGTACCAGCGCCATTCAGGCGACGTGTTCGGGTTGAACCCGAGCGTCTCCGCGTGCTGGCTGACGTCGGCGAGCGTGGCGATGACCTTGCCGTCCGTGCCGACGGCCTGGAGCACCGGCACCCGCGTGTCGTCGACGTACGGGTAGGACGACCAGCACTGGCGGAAGTTCGACGGCTCCTGGGACTCCGCGTAGCGGACGGTCGCCGGGCGCCGGCGGTGGTAGGCCTGCTCGATCGCATGAGCGGCCTGGGGGATGAGCTCGCCGTAGAGCCAGTAGTCGTTGGTGGCCGACACGGCGTCGCTTGCGCCGTTGAGCCCAAGGCTCTGTGGCGCGGACTCGTCGTGCGTCGAGGAGAGGAACATCTGGTCGTCCTTCAGCGGGACGCCGTCCGCTCGCACCCGCTCCCGGATCTGCTGCATGTAGGTGTTGAAGAGGCCCTCCTGGTCGACGACCTCGACGGCGAGCGTGTTCTTGCCGCTCGTCACCGCGATCGCGCGCGCCGTCACCGGATCGGCCTCCTTGGTCGCGTAGCGCGTGCCTCCGCCACCGCCGCCGATGAAGTTCCCGTCCCAGCGGCCGTTGCCGTTGCAGTCGATGTAGTTGTCGCCGAGGTCGTAGTGGCCGCTGCCCTGCTGGTCCTGGTAGGGCTCCATGTAGGCGAACGCGCGCGGGCCGTTGAATTGGGGAGGCGCGGGACCGTGAACGCCGGGCGCCGTGCACTCCCCCGGATCGTTCGCGATCGCGTCGTGGAGCGGCGGCGTGAAGCTGAGGTTGGCCGCGCCGACCTGGAAGCGCGCGGGCTTGGCGGGGCGACGAGGCTTCGGCTTCGCCGCGCAGCCCGTGCGCGAGGTCAAGGACTCGGTGCGGGAGGCCCTGGCGGAGCCTGCCTTCGCGTCCACGCGCACGCTCGCCTTCCCGCAGGTCGCGAGGAGGACCCGCAGGGCACGCGCGCCCGGCCCCGTGATGTTGAGGCCAGCGGTGCGCCGGCCGTGGCGGCCGAGGGTCACGAACCGCTTCCTCACGAGCTTCACGCGGTGGCTGCGATGGCCGGTATGGACGACGACCAGCTTCGCGACGATCGCCACGCGCTGGTGCGCGCTCCCGCGGATCCTCACGCGCAGCCTGTGGTGGCGCAGGATGTCGGCCGCGCGGACGTTCCGAACGCGCACCGAGAGGGAGGAGTGGTGCCGCGACGCATGCGCCGGGCCGGTCGCGGCGGCGGCAACCAGTGCCGCCGTGCACACAGCGCCGACCCACGCCCGTCCGACACCCTTCATCCGGTCCCGAAGGGTAAACCCGGACCGAATCGCGGCGCGCCGGCCCGCACGCTGCTTCACTTGGCGGCGTGCGCACCCCGCTTTACGCGCTGGCCACGGCGCTGCCGCTTGCGCTTGTCCTTATCGCGTGCGGGTCGTCGGGAGCCCGCGATGACGTGAACCTCCCGCCCGCGCACCTACTGCCGGCCTCGCGCAGATCCCACGTCGTCGTCATCGTGATGGAGAACAAGGAGCGGTCGGAGGTGCTGGGGTCGAACGACGCGCCCTACCAGCGGTCGCTGGCGAAGCGCTACGCGTCGCCGTCCAGGTTCTACGCGATCCGCCACCCGTCGCTTCCCAACTACCTCGCGCTGACGGGCGGCAGCACGTTCGGGATAACCGACGACTGCACCGACTGCAGCGTCGGAGGCTCGGGGATCGTGGGCCAGCTCGAGAGCGCCGGCTACAGCTGGAAGGCCTACATGCAGGGGATGCCCCACGCCTGCTACCGCGGCGCCGAGGCCGGGTCATACGCGAAGAAGCACGACCCGTTCATGTACTACGACCGGATCCGCACGACGCGTCGGCGGTGCAACCGCATCGTCCGGTTCGGGAACCTGAGCCAAGATCTCCGCAAGGGCCGCCTGCCGGCGTTCGTGTGGATCACGCCCGACCTCTGCCACGACACGCACGACTGCTCGATCCGGACCGGCGACGGCTTCCTCCGCCACCTGGTGCCGGCGCTCCTGCGGGAGATCGGCCCGCACGGGTTCCTCGTTCTGACCTACGACGAGGGCGAGTCCGATGCCGGCTGCTGCGGCGTGGCGCACGGCGGGCGGATCGCCACCGTCCTGGCCGGCCCCGACGTCCGCCGGCACGCCACCGGCCCGGGCAGCTACACCCACTACTCCACGCTTCGCACCATCGAGGACGCCTTCGGCCTGCCGCACCTCGGCCGTGCCGCCGACGCCGCGTCCCTCGGCCCGATGTTCAAGACGACGCCTCGCATCCCGCGCGGCGCCTGAAGCGCGTCAGCCCAGGTTCTTCACCTCGCTCACCAGCTCGGTGACCGAGTCCTTCGCGTCCCCGAACAGCAGCGAGGTGTTCTCCTTGTAGAAGAGCGGGTTGTCGATCCCTGCGAACCCGGTGTTCATGCTCCGCTTCAGGACGATCACCTGCTCGGAGCGGTCCACGTCGAGAATCGGCATGCCGTATATCGGCGAGCCCTCGTTCTCGCGGGCGTCCGGGTTGGTCACGTCGTTCGCGCCGATCACGAGCGACACGTCCGTCTGCGGGAACTCCGGGTTGATCTCGTCCATCTCCTTGAGATGGTCGTACGGGACGTTCGCCTCCGCCAGCAGCACGTTCATGTGGCCGGGCATTCGCCCCGCCACCGGGTGGATCGCGAACTCGACGCTCACGCCGCGCTTCTCGAGCTCGTCCATGAGCTCGCGCACCGCGTGCTGCGCCTGCGCCACGGCCATCCCGTAGCCAGGGACGACGACCACGCGGTCGGCGTAGCTGAGCTGGATGGCCACGTCGTCGGCCGACGTCGAGCGCACCTGCCGGTCCTCGCCATCAGCGGCGGCGGCCGGCGCCGTGCCGCCGCCCCCGAACCCTCCGGCGATGATCGCCGGGACCGAACGGTTCATCGCAATCGCCATCAGGTTGGTGAGGAAGGAGCCCGAGGCCCCGACGAGCGTGCCGGCGACGATCAGCGCCGTGTTGTCGAGCGCGATCCCCGTTGCCGCGGCCGACAGGCCGGTGAACGCGTTCAGCAGCGAGATCACAACCGGCATGTCGGCGCCGCCGATCGGCAGGACGACCATGTTGCCGAGCAGCGCGGCCGCGACCAGCACGCCCAGGATGAAGAGCGCCTGCGAATGGACACCGCTGGCCAGCACGACCGCGCTCACGGCGGCCACCGTCATGAGCAGCACGTTGATCACGCGCTGCCCGGGGAGCTGGATCGGACGCCCGGGGAGGATCTCCTGGAGCTTCCCGAACGCGATGTTCGAGCCCCAGAACGAGATCGAGCCGACGATCGCCGCGAACAGCGACGGGATCTCGGCCTTGAGGTTCCAGAGCTCCCCGCCCTCCGGGAACCGGCGCCGGTACTCGACCCATGCGATCAGCGCCACCGCTCCGCCGCCGACGCCGTTGAACAGCGCCACCATCTGCGGCATCGCGGTCATCTTCACCCCGCGCGCCGCGGGAATGCCGACGGCGGTTCCGATCCCGATCCCGACGGCCATCAGCGCGACGTCGCTGCCGCTCTTGATCACGTGCTCGATCAGCAGCGTGGCGACGAACGCGATCAGCATCCCGACCGCCGCCAGGCGGTTGCCGAATGGCGCGGTCCGCGGGCCCGCCAGTCCACGCAGGCCGAGGATGAACAGCACGAAGGCGACGATGTAGAGCGCCTCGATGAAGTGGTGGTCCTGCAGGACCGAGGTGGCGACGATCACTCCGAGCGCTCCTCCTCCGAGCGCTTCGGGTCGCGGCGGCCCTTGAACATCTCGAGCATCCGGTCGGTGACGAGGAAGCCGCCGACGATGTTGATCGTCCCGAAGGTGATCGCGATCACGAGCAGCACCTTGTTCAGCGCGCCGACCGCCGACGACAGGACGAGCAGTCCGCCGAGCAGCACGATCCCGTGGATCGCGTTGGTGCCGGACATGAGCGGCGTGTGAAGCGTGTTCGGGACCTTCGAGATCACCTCGAAGCCCACGAATGCCGCGAGCACGAGGATGGCGATGTCGGTGAGGATGTCCATGGCCCTCCGGTAGACGGGTTGCTGGTGGATTACGCGGCGGGAGCGCCGGCCGCCTGCTTTGCGCCCTCATGGACGATCTCGCCGTCGCGTGTGATGCAGGCGCCGCTCAGGATCTCGTCCTCCCAGTTCAGCTCGAGCTGGCCCTCCTTGGTGACCATCAGCTCGAGCAGCGACTGGACGTTGCGCGCGTAGAGCTGCGAGGCGTGATCGGGCATCTCGGCGGCGAGGTCGAGCGCGCCGAGGATCTTCACGCCGTGCCGCTCCACGGTCTGCCCGGGCTCCGTGAGCTCGCAGTTCCCACCGGCCGATGCGGCCAGGTCCACGACCACGGAACCCGGCTTCATCTTCTCGACCGCGGCGGCCGTCACCAGGATCGGCGCACGCCGGCCGGGCACGAGGGCGGTGGTGATCACCGCGTCGAAGCGGCCGATCGCCTCGGCCATCGCCTCACGCTGGCGGCGCTGCTCCTCCTCGCCGAGCTCCTTGGCGTAGCCGCCCGCTCCCTCGGCGTCCGCCTCGACGTCCAGCTGGAGGAAGCGGGCGCCGAGCGACTCGACCTGCTCGCGGACGGCCTCGCGCACGTCGTAGCCGGTCACGACGGCGCCGAGGCGGCGAGCCGTGGCGATCGCCTGGAGGCCCGCGACGCCCGCTCCGAGCACGAGGACGGTCGCGGGCTTGATCGTCCCGGCGGCGGTGGTGAGCATCGGCATGAAGCGGTCGAGCTCCTCGGCTGCGAGGAGCACGGCGCGGTAGCCGGCGACGGTGCTCTGCGACGAGAGGGCGTCCATCGACTGGGCGCGCGTGATGCGCGGGATCGCCTCCATCGCGAACGCCGTGACGCCCGCCGACGCGAGCCGCCTCGCCGTGTCCGCGTCCGTGAGCGGGTTCAGGAAGCCGATCAGGACCTTGCCGCGGTCCATGAGCTCAAGGTCCGTCGCGGACGGTGCGCGGACGACCGCCACGACGTCCGAACCCCAGGCGTCGGCAGCCGACCCGATCGTAGCCCCGGCGTCGGCGAACGCCTGGTCGGGCAGGTGCGACCCCTCGCCGGCGCCCGATTCGACCACGATCTCGAGCTCGTGCTGGGCGAGCCGCCGGATGACGTCGGGGACGAGCGCGACGCGGGGCTCGCCCGCGGCGGCCTGGCTCGGCACGCCGATCCTCATCTGGCGGCGGGTCCCGTCATGCGGCGCTCCAGCTTATTAGGGGCTATCCGCCAGCCCTGCGTGCACGGTTCCGGCGATACGATCGACGAGGCGTGGGGGCGAAAGCTGGAACCCAGACGGAGGAGCGGACGCAGGACCGTTCGATCGCGCGCGCGGTCGCCGAGAAGCCGGCCGCGCTGTTCCTGATCCTGCTGATGGCCGTGGGGAGCGTCTTCCTGTGGCTGGGCATCCCGATCGGCTGGATCTGGATCGCTTCGCATTCGGTGAAGACGACGCAGCCGACGCTCGGGCCGTACCTGCTCATCCTGGTCGGGGTGCCCGTCTCGATGTTCATCGTCGGGAAGCTGCTCTTCAGGTTGAATGGGACCTACGAGCGGCTGACCGGCCGGACCCGCGAGGTGAACGTCCAGCTCCCGTGGCACCGCAGCCTGCGCGGCGAGCGCAAGTCGACCCGCCCGACGACGGTGCTCGATGTGGTGATGGTCTCCTCCGTCTCGGTGGCGCTCGTCTGCTGCGCGCTCTGGTTCTTCTTCTTCGCGCACGCGAAGCTGCCCGGTTAGCTGTTGCGCTCCATCCCCGTTCGCCCCGCGCTCAGCTCCTGCCACGCGGTGGCTTCGGGCCTGGCCCGGTTAGGCGACGAGAGGAGGAGCCGAATGGCTGTACCGCTCAGCGCGTTACAGCACCTACAGGGCCGGGCTCGCCTGGATGGGCGTTCATTCTGGGCACCTACAGGCAGCAGTCCTGACTTGACCAACGTATGTGTGGCTAACTCAGGACAGCTGCTCGGGCGACTGTGACGGGGAAATAACATCTGCCCTCCTTCTTCGTCGCTCTCCGTGGGCGGAGGCGGGGCGCGAGCCTAGGAGCGGAGAACGCGAGCGCACGAGCGATGCGCGAGCGCACGAGCACCCCGCCCGACCCATTCGCAACCTCTAGGGGCGGGACAGCTAGCTCGAGCGGCTACTCCTCCGCGGCGGCGCGCTCCAGGTCGAGCTCGGTGCGTACTCCCAGGCCGTGCAGGACGTCGTTGGCCGCCTCGATGCTCGTGGTGTCGGTGACCGCCGCCGCGAGCCGCGCGGCCGAGCGGAGCGCCACCGCGACGTCGAAGTAGACCGTCAGCGCGGCCACCGGCGATAGGCGGAGCGTCCGGCGGCCGCGGCGGATCGCGGTGGTGCCGAGCTCGCCGTCGAACGCGCGCAGTGACTGCGCGCTCGCCTCGGTGGGAACCACCGCCGCGGCCTCGCGCAGCCTGGCGGCGACGGCCGGGGTGAGGCCGCGCGCACCCGCGAGACCTCCGGCCGCCGCCACCTCGGACAACCGCGTCTCGAGCTCGGCGAGCGTCAACTCGCCGTCGCAGCCGGGGCCGAAGATCGCGCCGAGGACGGGTTGGCCGTCCGCGGCGAGGAGCGCGGCGGCCGCGAGCATCACCGCGTCGCAGAGGGGACTGGCCAGTCCGGGCTCGCCGCCGTGCGCCAGGGCGTCGCCGCCGACGTCGACGAAGACGAGGAGGTCGGTCCCGAGCGCGTGCGCCGCTTCGGCCAGCCCCGAGGCCACGCCGCGGGCGCCGCGGTTCGGATCGATCAGCAGGACCTCCTCGCCGAGGACGCCTGCCATTCGGGACTCCGCGAAGCGCACGCCGCTCCCGCGCACCTGCGTCTCCGGACCGGCGGCCAGAACGCCCGGCGCGATCTCGCGCGCGCCGTCCACCTCATCCACCCGGCGGGGTCCCGGCGCCGGATCGATCGGGCGCCGCTCCCAGGTCACTCCACCCAGAACCGGCCGCGCGCCGCCGTAGATGCGGCAGGCCTCGGCAGTCGCCAGCGCACCGACGACGTCCCCGCCGCCGCCGATCCCTATCACGAGCGGGCGCGCAGCCCCGCCGAGCAGCCGCTCGGCGTCCAGCGGCTCAGGACTCGAGGACACTCGCGATCGATTCCTCGTAGGGCGGCCTCAACACCACGGTCTCCGTGACGATCGCCGAGACGAGCTCGTGCGGCGTCACGTCGAACGCGAAGTTGACGGCCGGCGCCCCGTCCGGGGCGACCGCAGTCGCGCCGATGTGCGTGACCTCCTCCGGATCTCGCTCCTCGATCTCGATCTCGTCGCCGGTCGGCGTCGCGGGGTCGATCGTCGAGAGCGGGGCGGCGACGTAGAAGGGCAGGTCGTGCCGGGCCGCGAGTACCGCGAGCCCGTAGGTGCCGACCTTGTTCGCCAAGTCGCCGTTCCGTGCGATCCGATCCGCGCCCACCACCACGCGGTCCACGAGCCCGCGGGACATGAGCGCACCCGCGCTGCCATCGGTCACGAGCCGGAACGGGACGCCGGCCTGGCCGAGCTCCCAGGCGGTCAGGCGCGAGCCCTGGAGGAGCGGGCGCGTCTCGTCGACCCAGACCTGCGCGAGGCGCCCGGCCTTCCAGGCGGTGGTCAGGACGCCGCCCGCAGTGCCGATTCCGCCCGTCGCCAGCCCGCCCGTGTTGCAGTGGGTGAGCACGCGGTCGCCCGGCTCGAGCAGCGCGGCTCCGAGCTCCGCCATTCGCGTGTCGACCTCGCGCCGCTCCTCGGCCAGGCGGTGCGCGAGCTCGAGCAGCGCGGGCGCCGCCTCCCGCGGCGTCGCACCCGGCCTGCCGGCCACGACCTCGCGCCCGCGGTCGAGAGCCCAGCCGAGGTTGGCCGCCGTCGGGCGGCTTCCGGCGAGCAGGCGAGCCACCTGCTCGAACCTGGCCGCTGCGTCGTCCGGCTCGCCGA
>Ga0066710_100004461_pt1 | contig 12406 bp, 8 predicted proteins | sample GraSoiAngelo_159_FD_79666 | JGI IMG/M metagenome (GOLD analysis project Ga0066710, IMG submission 79666) | Grasslands soil microbial communities from the Angelo Coastal Reserve, California, USA - 14_1009_16_40cm | ecosystem: Environmental > Terrestrial > Soil > Grasslands | place: USA...
GGTGGCCGTGCGCGGCGAGCCCGCGGACCAGCGCGACGACCACCCGCTGCGGGCCGCCGTAGCCCTTCGCCGGCAGTTGCTGGTGCGACGCCACCACGACGTGCATGGGCGAGATAGTATAACCAGCCGCCAGCCGCAGCCTACGTCGGCCCCAAGTCTGCTCGTCCGTGGGCCGCCACCCCCGCCGCGGGAACGAATCGAGCATCCATTCCCTCCGGGCCTTTCCATGGTTCCGGCCGTGAAGCGCGGTCGCCGGATCGTGCGCCCGCGATGTAGGCCGGCGCGAGGCTCACACAGCCTCTTCGCTGTTGCGCGTGCGCATCGTTACATCACGCAACGGCGCACTGCCCATGCGGCGCTGCCAGTAAGCCTGTCGACCACCTGTGGCCGCCGCGCAACACCCTCTGATGCTGTTCCAGGTTGATCCAACGCGCCCGCCATTTGCACCGGGACGCGTCGCCCTTGTCGGCCAGACGGACGGGTTGGGGGAGGAGCCATGCAGGTCGCACTGCATCCCGCGCTCCTGGGCAGCGTTGTCGCGCTCTCGGCTGCCATGACGGAAGTCCTCTACCGGATCCACCACTTCGCGCAGGCTCGCACGCCGGTCGTGATGGTCGGCGAGACGGGCACCGGCAAGTCGTTCTTCGCGCACATCCTGCACCAGGTGAGCGGACGCTCTGGGCGCTTCGCCGAGATCACGGCCGGTGAAATCGACGGGGGCTTGGCGCACGATCAGTTGTTCGGCCACGTGCGGGGCTCGTTCACGGGAGCGATGCAGCGGCGTCTCGGCCTGTTCGCGGACGCCGGGGATGGGACGCTGCTACTGGACGATTTCCATCTCCTGCCGCGGGGGCAGCAGGCGCTGCTGCTGCGGGCGTTCGATCGCGGGGAATATCGTCCGGTCGGCACCGATCGTGACCTCCCAGTGACGTGCCGTCTCGTTATCGGGGTGCAGCGCGACCTGGACGCCCTGGTGGCGGACGGAACGCTGCTCCTGGACCTGCGCTACCGTTTAGGGCAGTGCGTCATCCGGCTGCCGCGGCTCGAGGAGCGGCGCGAGGAGATCGCAGTTTTCGCGCAGCGGTTTCTCGAGCAATGCCCGGCCGACACGGATGCCAAGGATGGGCCGCGCCGTTTCGCACGCGACGTCATTCCGGTGCTCGAGGCGGGGACCTATCCGGGCAATCTCCGCGATCTGCGGGAGCGCATCCGAGCAGCGTACCTGCTGGCTCGCGGCAGCGAGGACCTTGAGATCGAGCACCTGCCGGATGCGGCGCGCGTGTCATTGCGTTACGAGCCACGCGCCGATCACGCCACGCAACTCCGCGTGGTGCAGTGGGCGCTGTGGCAGACGGGGGATCACGTGGGGAAGGCGGCGGAGCTCATCGGGGCGAGCCGGAATACGGTGTCGGTGCTGCGGGCGGAGCTGCGCCGCAAGCAGGGGGGATCACAGTCTGCAGTACGTGAGACGGTAAGTGCTCGCCGGCACGGTGCAGCGGCGTCGTAAAGGGCACGAGGCAGCAGCACCGATCGAATATCGAACCGCCGCAGAATCTACCCCCTCGTGCTCTCCCTTCGTTGAGCGTCGGCCTTCCATCCTCTGGCCAGCGCCATCTGGACAAATGGCCGTGCCAGGCGCCTCGACAAGTCTGCGAGCACGCGTGCGGCGCCGAGGTACCCTGCGAGGGCCTCTGCATTGAGAATCAGGGCCATGCACGCGGCCACCGTAAGCCGTAAGCGACGACCCATGCTGAGCGTCGTCTGTGTGGCTTCCCACCGGCAAGTAGTGTCCGCCCAGACCCACAGCTTACCAATGCGCGGGTGCCGGTACAACCAGAGCTCCCGCTCGCGACGCTGCGAGACTACGTGCCAAGGCTCAAGTCGATGCGCGAGTTGTTGCAGCGCATCCTTCCCTGCTCCTGACCAGGAGACCCGTCTTCCTGATCGAACGCCTGACCGACCGAGGTCCGATAAGATAAGGCGTCTCCAAAGCCTTTCGATCGAACGACGCGAGCCGCGGAGCACCAACGTCCACGACCCGTCCGGTGTGGTGCGTATCGCTCTCGCTTTAGCCACCAAGGGACGTGGGTGCTCGAGCGCGTCCTTCATAGTACTGCCCGCTCCGAAGACCACGTGTTGATCCAACGCTTCGACCACATCTTCGACGGAGAGTGGCAGACGACGCCCCTGGCGTCGCAGATCTCTGAGTGCAGCGAAGAACTTCTCTCGATGCTCTTGCCGCAGCGCTTCGAGAACTAACCCGGCGGACGTCGCGCGCCGAGTGCCGAAGCCGATCGACGGGATCGGTCGCTTAAGCGAGTCTGCGATCTCGCCCCACAGCTCCTTTTCGACGACCACATCGAGCCAGCTCCGCACCCCGACGTGCTCAAGTGCGTCTAGCGCAAGGGGCAACGCCATGGCCTCGTTGAGAAGCCACGACATCCAGCCTTGACGCCACCCAACGCCATAGTACAGCCATGTGTGCGCGTACTCGTGGGCGAGCAAGTGCAGAAAGCTCGCTCGGGAGCGCTCCGTAAGCGGGGGCTGGCGCGGCCCGCTCACATTGATCAGCACGGACGACCCCAAGCTCTTGGACGGAACACCGGGCGTATCGAAAACCACAACATGGCGGTGCTTCACGAAGGCATCTCCCAGGAGAGCGCTGAAGTGCTCGCGCACTGCCCTCGCCATCTCAGCCAGTTCTCGAGCTGCGCCGCCGAGCTCCGTGGCGGCCCCCGGCGCTGCTAGAGTCGCCAACGGCACAGATCCATTTGAGTACAGTGTCGCGAGCTGTCCTACGAAGATGCGAAAGGGAGAACCACGGTACAGGAGAAACCGGGAAGCGCGCCCCGATGGCTCGTGCTCTTGGTTCAGGTATACCGCGCCCAGCGCCTCGACATCTTTCTCCTCAATTTCCAAATCGACGGCGCATTCTGGGCTGTCGACTGATTCCGGAGCACTGGCATGCTGAACTGCTGGCAGACTATTCCGCTTGAGCTCTGACAGTCGTCCGTCGCCAGGTAAAGCGGGCTCCAGCTTGACCGCGTAAGTGATCCTCAGGACGATGTTGGGAGGGGGCAGCCAAATCCCGACCGCGACCGACCTTCGACGCCGATAAACTATCGGGTCCCCCACCGAGGCGGTGACCGTGACGGAGCCAACGATGTCACCCCACCAGCGAAGGTACAGTAGACGGCGAGGGACGTGACGATACTCGCCTTCGAACTCAACGTAGGCGACCCGATCGGACGTGACCCGCACCGACGCCCGGGCGCGCACCATCAACCCCGCACCGATACTACTGGCCTCTTTCATCGGAGTGTGTCACAGCACCGGGCAACCACCTCGAACTGGACACAAGAACTTCATTAGATCGGATGGCACAATGATAATGGGGACGACCCTTGTGATCTGAATGAGGAATTCTAAGGCTTCTCCGTCTTCCACGTACCGTAGCTTCACACCGTTTGGGCCGATATCTGGAATCTCCGGAGTGGCCCCGGGCGTTTTTTCGGGTACCGGGTCATTAAGCGACGTATTACGTGGAGCCGCTCGTACGTCCCTCGCATTGCATAACAGATAGAACGTCAAGGCGCACAACCACTTTGGTGGTGCGCCGCCACCTACGTCAAGATGTGCCGCATTGAGCTCGGCAGGGCTGCACGACCAGTCCGCGTTCCCGATGCATGCAAGCGCATCCCCGAAGTTGACCGGCGCCTGGCAGAACGTACTCTCGACATCGACATCGACGCAGGGGACCGCGGCATAAGGGGAACCACCACCACCCCAGGCCGGGGGTGGGGGGCACGCTCCGGTCCCCTCAGACCCTGCAATGGGCTCATAACCAGTCGGCTCATCGGTGCCGAGCGGGGCGACCGCCGGCGCGGCCATGCTCAGGCAGTGCTCGACGCCCTCGCCGCTCGGATCCCGGGAGTTCACGGGACTATTGCCCGCATACGCATACGGGTTGATCCCGGCCGCCAGCCCGAGCGGGTCCTCCGATACAAACCGCCCGAGCGCCGGATCGTAGTAGCGCGCCCGCATGTAGTAGAGCCCGGTCTCCGTGTCGAGCTGCCGGGCGGCGAAGCGGAACGGGTTCGGCACAGTCCCGGGCGCCGAGCCGCTGTCGACACCCCAGGGCTTGTACTTGTACTGCGCCACCAGGCTCTGCACCCCGTTGACGAGGCCCACCACGTTGCCGGGGAAATCCTGCGCGTAGTAGAACACCGAGTCACTCCGCATCCGCCGCCGGAGGCTGTGGGGCCGGTCAATCCCCGGGTAATAGGTGTACTCGGCGAGCGGCGTACTGGGCGCGGCGCCATCGACCTCGGCTACGAGATTGTCTCTGTCGTAGATGGAGCGTGTCGTCGTTGCGCCGACGGTCTTGCGCACCCGGCGACCGACGCCGTCGTAGCCGAAGCTCACCGTACCCACCCCGTTCGTCCACACACTGTCGAGGAGGCCGAGGCTGCTCCAGTAGAGCCGCTGGATCGGGGAGCCAGACCGAATGCGGGTGATCAGGTTCCCGTCGTCGTCGTAGACCAGGCTGTCGCCGTTGAACCGGATGAGGCGATTTCCGGCAGCGAGAGAGGCGTTCAGATCGGTGCGGTTGCCGACCTTGTCGTAGCTATAGAACTCCTGAATGCTGTCGGTCCGGGTCGGATCCGGCCCGCAGGCCCAACCGTCATACGGTTCGTACACGCAGTGCTGCAGGGTGGCCCGATAGTCCCCGAAGCGAGTGAGCCGCCCCAGCGCGTCGTGGCTATAGTCCCGTCCCCTGTTGATGATCGTATCGTTGGACGCCACGTTGTGCCGGTCGGCCACGAGCGCGAGGCTGTCGTAGTCATACTTCGCCCCGATCGCAGCGTCCAGCGGGCCGTTGCTATAGCTGACCTGCGCCGTGGTGTGGGTGGCGGGGTACTGACCCATGATCCTAAGGCCGTTGGGCAGCGCGATCGCCGAATCCAGGAGATGCCGGTCGTACCCGAGCGCCGTGCGGCCGCCAGCGAGATCCCGCAAGGTGTCGAGCGCGAAGCTCGCATTGTAATGATAGGCAATCGTATCCGCCCACGGCGACGTGCTCCGCAGCGTGTCCGGCAGGTCGCGTCCGTTGATATGCGATACCAGTTCGTAGCGCGTCCCGGTCCGGATGCTGATCTGCGACTGCACGCGCCCGGCGACGTCGAACTTCACGGTGTCCATGCTCTCGGCGTTCGAGTCCACCACGAAGCGGTCGGACAGGTCGTAGGCAGCCTTCGTGGTCTTGCTGTCCGCTGTGACCGCGGTCGGGCGGTTCAACGCGTCGTACGCGCCCCAGGAGATGACCTGGTTCCGCCGGTTGGTCCACTGCTGCGGGTTGCCGTTCCGGTCGTACTGATACTGATCCTGTTTGCCGACGGGATCCGTGCGGTTCACGACCCAACCGAGAGCGTTGTACCCGAACTGGTACGTCTGGCCGATCGCGTCACGGACTTGCCGCACAAACACCGAGTCATACGTGAAGATGGTGGTGTCGGCGATTGGACCGATCACGCTCGTCCGTCGGTTGATGACGTCATATTGAACTGTTGTAACGTCACCCCGCGGCGTTTGCTGTGTGGCCACGCGGCCATACCCATCGTAGGTGCGAGCCGTGCGTCGCCCGCCCGCCCGCGTGGAGTCCGCGTTCCGCCACGCGGTACCACCATAGAACGTCGTATCCGCGTGACTCGCCGGATCGGTCGCCGTGACGAGCCGGCCCAAGGCGTCATAGGTGAACTTAGTGAGGCGTCTGAGCAGACTACTCGTCGCCCGCGTCCCCGCGATGGTGCTGTCCATGTGGCCGCTCGACCAGTAATTCCACACCGAGTCCGCGTCGCCAGAGATCTGGATCAGCTGGTTCCACGTCCCCTCGTAGGCATAGTTGATCGTCCGCCCCGTCGTGCTGTCCCAGACCTGCGTGAGGTTCGGTCCGCTCCACGAGCGGCGCACGACATGCCCCGACGGGACGCTATCCCGGACGACGTTGGAGTTCGTGTCCCGGGTGACGCTGGTGGTGCGGCCCAGCGCGTCGACGCTGCGCGTGATCGCTCCGAACCGATCCACCTGGAGCACCGTGCTGTACCCCCGCCCATCGGTGATCCGCGCCCGCACGGTGTCAGCGAGCGGGGCAGTCGCCGGGGTGGTCGCCGTGGAGGTATAGGGGACGCCCACCATCTGCCAGGCGGTCTGGGTCACGGTCGGCGCCACGGTCCCGGCCCCGAAGACGGGGACCGGCGGGTAGGTGACGGTGGTGAGCTTCCGTGATGAGGCATCGTAGCTGAAGGTCGTCGTATCGCCGCGGCGGTCCATCACCTTCGAGAGCTGGAGGTTCCCGTCGAAGGCGAACCCGGTACTGACATTGTCCGGATCCGTGATCGCGGTGAGCTTGCGGCTCGCGTCCACGGTCACCGTCGTGGTGCGGGCCGGGCTCCCTGGATCCTTGATGCTCGCGAGGCCGTTCGTCCCGTAGCCCAGCGTGTCGGCGAGGTTTGCCGGATCCTTAATCTTCACCACGCGCCCGCTGCCGTCGTAGCTCACCGTGGTCATGTTGTTGAAACGGTCACGCAGCTGCACCATCTTCCCGGTGTTGTCGAACACCGCCTTGGAGGAGTCGGGATAGATCCGGGCCCAGCCATTCGTGCCGCTCAGGGTGCTCGTAATCAGCTTCGAGAAGTCGCCGCCCGGCGAGAGGTAGGCTCCAGAGACGCGGGCGAAGTACACCGCGCTCCCGTCGCCCTCCGTCACGAGCGCCGCGCCGTCGGACTGCAGGTAGAGGTGCTGGACACCGCCGAGCGTCCAGCCCGCGGCGATGGGTGAGTTGGTCTCGTTGACGACGACGAGCTTCGTGACGACATCGTTCGTGAGGAGCCCGCCACCGGAGTAGAGAGCCGAGACCACGATGTCCAGGGGATAGACGCCCGTTGGGTAGGCCGACGCGTCAAACTGCCCCCCGAGCCGGACCTTCAAGGAATCCTGATAGGTGAACCGCAGGATCGAATCGCCGTTGACGAAGCTCTTGGTCACACCACTCACCTTGACCTGCAGCCGGTATTCAGTCGGTCGCTGGCTGTAGCTCAGATCCGGGCTCACGTTCACCAGGACAAAGGGCCTGGGATTCACGCGGTCGCTGTTGTAAGCCAACGTGACGCTCCGCGGCGCATCGAAGGAGAAGTACGGCACCGTGCCCTGGCCATAGACCGCCGCGAAGCAGCCAATCGCGCACAGGCTGTAGTCTTGCTTCCCGTAGTTGTGAGGAGTCACGTCGACCATTGGTGCGCCAGAAAGCTCGGCCACCACGTTGTAATAGCCGCTGTCAGACGCCAGGCCGCCGTCCGCCCACAGGGTCAACACACCGCTCCCCGCCGCGCCGACGCCATAAGTTGCCGTCACGGTCGTGTGCTCGCCGGTGCCCAGCGTCGCATCGGTCTTATCGAGACTCACCCCCGTGATCGGGCCCGTCGCGACGTAGCTGAAACTGTACGAATTCGGGTCCCCCTTGTTGGTCACGGTGAAGGTCGCCGTGTGGCCACCGGTGTTCGGCAACCAGCTCTGTGAGCCTCCTTTGGGGATGACAGAGACGCACACGGCCACGGCAACCGGATCGACTACGTCCGGCTCAGATCCCGTGGGGGCCCCCGGACTCGTGGGACACAGCGCCGCGAATGTGTGACGGACCGACAGCGTCTGTGCGCGGAGCGCACCCTGGGCGAGGGCCCCGCAGAGGCAGACGACGAGCAGCGAGGAGGAGTGGATACCGACGCGACGAGTGACCACACCGAGCTCCGGGCAAGCAGTCGGCTGTGGAGCAGGCACGCCGCGTGCCAATCCCTGAGTCCGTTAGGCCCCGCACGATCGCACCGATTTCCCAGGCTGGCATGCCACTCGATTGCACAATTCGCTGGGTCGAATTGTGCAGCGATAACTGGCCTGACTTTGGAAGCTTGCTAGTTCCCAGCGGTCGCGGCCCTTAGGGCGAGAGCCACGAACGGTGTGATTGCACAGTTCGCGGGAGCGAATTGTGCAACGTGTGCAATCCCTGCGTGCCGCCAGTCGCGCGTTGGGGAGCCAACCGCGCGCGCACCAGGCGGTTCGCCCTTCTGCAGGCTGGACGTGTGAGCTGGCACGCGGTGTGCCTTCTGCGCCCGCGTGGCTACTGCGCTCATCTCCAAGCTGCCGCTCACCGAATCGTTCGAGCCGGCCTATCTCGAGTACTACGGCATCCTGCCGCTCGAGGTGGACGGCGAGCACCTGAAGGTCGCGACGGATCGCGAGCCCGCTGTCGAAGTCCTCGAGGACCTGCAGCAGTCGTTCGGCGTGCCAATCGACCTGATCTCGGTCTCGAACGAGGAGCTGCTCGACGCCATCCGGCGCACGTTCGCGTCCTCGGAGTCGGTAATCGAACTGATCCGGGACTTGGACGCCGAGTTCAGCCCCGGCCCCGGCGGGCCGGACGGCGGCTTGGCCGACGCCCGGGACTTGGCGAACCAGCCCCCGGTCATTCGCTTGGTCAACCTGCTGATCCGCGAGGCCCACGAGGCCCGCGCGTCGGACATTCATCTCGAGTCCACGCGCGAGGGGTTGCTGGCGCGGTTTCGCGTGGACGGCGTGCTGACCGACGTCCCGAGCCCGCCCAAGGGGCTCCAGGCAGCCGTGATTTCACGGGTGAAACTCCTGGCCGAGCTGGACATCGCGGAGCGGCGGGCACCGCAGGACGGGCGGATCCGCGTGCGACTCGAGGAGCGCGAGCTCGATCTCCGCGTGTCGACCGTGCCGACGCTGTACGGAGAGTCGGTCGTGCTGCGGCTGTTGGACCGCGGCGGCCGGCCGGTGGCGCTCGACGAGCTGGGCATGGCTCCGGAGACGCTCGAGACGTTCCGCCGCCTGGCCGAGCGGCCCCACGGCATCCTCCTGGCCACGGGGCCCACGGGGAGCGGCAAGACCACCACGCTCTACGCGGCGCTGGGCCTGCGCCGGCGCACCGCCGAAAAGATCATCACCGTCGAGGACCCGGTCGAATACCACCTCGAGGGCGTGACGCAGGTGCCCGTGAACGCGAAAGCCGGGATGACGTTCGCAGGCGCGCTGCGGAGCATGCTGCGCCAGGACCCGGACGTGATGATGGTCGGCGAGATGCGCGACAGCGAGACCGCGGCGATCGCCGTGCAGGCCGCGCTCACCGGGCATCTCGTCTTCTCCACCTTGCACACCAACGACGCCGCGAGCGCGATCACCCGGCTCGTCGATCTGAAGGTCGAGCCCTACCTGATCGCCGCCACGCTCGAGGGAGTGCTGGCGCAGCGGCTCATTCGGAAGACGTGCCCCGAGTGCCGGGAGCGCTACAAACCCGACCCCAGTGCTGTGGCGCTGCTCGCGCACCAGCCGGTGGGCCACGTCGCCCTCGAGCGTGGGCGTGGCTGCGGGGCGTGCCGCCACACCGGGTACCGCGGTCGCACGGGGATCTTCGAGCTGCTCGTCGTCACCGAGGAGATCAAGCAGCAGCTGTTGCAGACCCCGAACGCGAGCGCGCTGCGGGACCTCGCCGAAGGGCAGGGGATGACCACGCTGCGCCGGGACGGTTGGCGCAAGGTGCAGGCGGGGCTAAGCACCGTCGAGGAGGTGCTGCGTGTCACCGATCGCTAACCGTCGCGGCTTCACTCTCATCGAACTGCTCGTCGTGATCACCGTGATCGCGATCCTCGCCGGGCTCGTGGCGCCGATGGTGTTCAGTCACGTGAGCGACGCGAAGGCGTCCGCTGCGCGGGCGCAGATCGAGCTATTCGGCATGGCACTCGAAGCGTACCGCCTGGACAACGACTACTACCCCGTGACGACGCAGGGCCTGGACGCGCTGCGGACGCTGCCCCAGGGCGAGCCCGAGGCGCGCAACTGGCGTGGGCCGTACGTGAAGAAGACGATCCCACTCGATCCGTGGGGGCGACCGTACGTCTACAAGAGTCCCGGCGACGTGAACCCGAACGGCTACGACCTGCTCACGTACGGCCGCGACGGCCAGCCCGGCGGGGCGGGGGAAGACATGGACATCACGTCGTGGGAGAGCGCAGGAGGAAGGAAACCGTGACGTTCCGCTACCGTGCCGCCCGCGCCGACGGCGCGATCATCGAGGGCCTCATCGACGCAGGGTCGGCGGAGCACGCCACCGTGGTCATCGCCGATCGCGGCCTGTTTCCCGTGGCCTTGGTGGCCCTGGAGCCAGACGCTGACGGGCGTCGGCCCGCGAGCCGACGGGATCTCGCGATCGTGTTCCGGAGCGTCGCGGCCCTCGTCGCGGCGGGCGTCCCGCTCGAGCGCGCCCTCGAGGCAAGTGAAGCGCTCGCGCGCGGGGCCTTGCTAGACACACTGGCTCAGGCCCGCGTCCACCTGCGTGAGGGTCAGAGCCTCGCCCAGGCGCTCGCCGCGGCGCGTGGCGTCGTGCCCGGCGTGGTCCTCGGCATGATCCGCGCCGGCGAGCGAGGCAGCCAGCTCGCGAGCGCGCTCGAGCAGGTGGCAACCCACGTCGAGCAGGAGGCCGAGTTGGTAGCGCGGGTGCGACAGGCGCTCGCGTATCCCATGCTGCTCGCCGTCGCCGGCACGGCGTCCGTGCTCGTCATCGGTACCCTGATTGTCCCGCGCTTCGCCGAGCTGCTGAGTAACCTAGGGCAGGATCTCCCCGTCGCGACGCAACTTCTCATCGCGGGGTCGGGGCTGCTCTCACGCTTCTGGTATCTCCTGTTGCCGCTCGTGCTGGCGACCGCATGGGCGGTCCTCGACGTGCTCAAACGTCCCGCGAATCGCAAGCACGTGGACGAAATCCTCATCACGGTGCCCGTGCTGGGTGTGGTGCGGCACGCGCTCGCGACGTCCCGGGTCGCCCGGGCGCTCGGTGCGATGCTGCGGGTCGGGATGCCGCTGCTCGCGGCGCTCGAGGCGGCGCGCGACGCGGCAGGAGACGCGGCGGTGGCCGACCGTCTGGCCCGTACAAGCGAGCGCGTGGCGCAGGGCTCGCCCCTCGGCGGCGCGCTCGAGCGCGAGGCGGCGCTCACTCCGAGCGCATTGCAGCTCGTCGCGGTGGGCGAGGCGAGCGGTCGGCTGGGCGACATGGTCCTCCGGGCGGGAGACCTCGCTGCCCAGGAGGCCGAGCGCGGCTTGAAGACCCTCGTCACGCTGCTCGAGCCGGCGCTGATCATCGCGTTCGGCGGGCTGGTGGCGTTCGTAGCGGCCGCCCTGTTGCAGGCGGTCTACTCGATTGGCCCCGGAGGATTCTAAATGCGCCGGTCAGGCAGTCAGGCGGTCAGGCGGTCGGGGGTCACACTTATCGAGCTCTTAGTCGTGATGGCGATCCTTGGGCTCATCATGGGGGTGAGCGGGCTCGCGTTCGCGAGCCTCCGAACGCCCCGCGACTCAGAATGGGTCCGCGAGCTGCGTCGCGCGCGGGAAGAAGCGATTCGGACAGGCACGCCCACCCGGGCAAGCGCGCCTCTACCGCCCTCTACCGCCCTTGACCGCCCTCTACCGCCATTGTTTCTCCCAGACGGTCGCGCCATCGGCCCAGGCGTCGACCCCCTCACTGGAGCTCCCTTCGATGGCTCGCGCTGAGCACGGTGTCGTGCTGATCGAAGTGCTGGTCGCGCTCGCGATTCTCGCGGCGTCAGGCCTTGCGCTCGTCGGCCTCGTCAGCGCCGGGCTCAGTGGCGAGTGGGCTGCCCGGGATCGCGAGCGGACGCTCGCCGCGGAGGAGCGGCTGCTCACCGGACTCACGCTCCTCAACCGGCAGGATCTCGATCGCCGCCTCGGACGCCATCGACTCGGGGAGTTCATCGTCGACGTCGAGCGGCCGGAGCGGACGCTCTACCGGATCGCGCTGGCGGAGGAACGGGCGCCGGAGGTGGAGGATCTGGTCACGGTCGTCTATCGGAGGGAGGCTTCGAATGTACGCGAGTGAACTCGCGGCTCGGCGTCGGCCGCTGAAGCGGCGCCTCATACCGCCCGTTTACGGGCCGTGGCCGAGCCGCGGCTTGAGCCGCGCCTCGCGAGCGGGCTTCACCCTCTTTGAGCTTCTCGTCGCCCTGGCGATCGGTGCCCTGGTCGTCCTCCTCGCGCACCAAGTGTTCGCCACGGTCGTCAATCGCGGCCGCACCCTCCTCGTGGCTCGTGAATCACTCGACCGCACGATGAACGCCCGCCGCTGGCTCGCCGCGACGTTCCTGTCGCTCGATGTGGGGATGGAGAGCGCGGGGGGATTCGACGGGCGGGTGGATCGGATGGCGTTCGCGGCGTGGCAGCGGACGGCCGACGGCTGGTTCGAGCGCCGCCGCATCACGCTCGCCCGCGAGGGCGATCGTCTCGTGGCCGGGGTGACTCCCGGTGCCCCAGTGGCATTGATGGACGA
>Ga0066710_100004464_pt1 | contig 12404 bp, 9 predicted proteins | sample GraSoiAngelo_159_FD_79666 | JGI IMG/M metagenome (GOLD analysis project Ga0066710, IMG submission 79666) | Grasslands soil microbial communities from the Angelo Coastal Reserve, California, USA - 14_1009_16_40cm | ecosystem: Environmental > Terrestrial > Soil > Grasslands | place: USA...
ACGATCGTCGATCACGTCGGTCCCGGAAAACATGAGACCCGCGACGCGCTGCTGCTGCTGCCGAAAGTCCGACCTCTCCTTCCTCGCGGCGCTCGCGTCACGTGCTTCGAGCCGGGCAATCGCGACACGATGCCGGACTTTTTCGCGGCCGTCGGACAACTGCCGCGGCAGATCGTCGTCTCGCCGAACGGCGATCTTCCCGAGTACGTCATCGCGATACGGCAGCCGTTCACGAACACGTCGTATCGCGTCATTGCTCAGTTTCCGGAGGGACGCCTGTACCGTCGTGACTGACATTCTTTGGATCGCCGGCATCCTCGTTTTGATCTTCCCCGGAATGATTCTGTGGCGGCTGCCCGAGGTCCAGCGTCTCGATCTTCCGGCGCGACTCTCGATCGCGCTCGCCGGCGGAATCGCGACCGTCACAGCGATTCTGTACCTCTACAACTTCGTGCACCTGCCGTGGACGCGATTCACGGTGGGCGTCCCGCTGATCGCTTGCGTCATCCTGAGCGGAGCGAAGGATCTCCGCCGCGGAGATGCTTCGCCGTCTCCGCGGCTCAGCATGACGACCATCCTCATCTTCGTCGCGCTGACGATTTACGGCGTCGCGACCGCGCGCGAAACATGCGGGGACCTCATCTACTTCTGGGGACCGAAAGGTCAGCGCTTCCACTACGCCGGCGCAATCGACACGGGATTTCTCGGATTTCGCGACTACTACCTCATGCATTCCGACTACCCGCCCCTGGTGCCGCTCCTCTACGCGTGGGGTTCGCTCGTCGCGCACCGATTCTCGTGGTGGGGAGCGCTGTTCCTGATGCCGATTCTTCTTCTCGCGACCGCATTCGCTCTTCGGGGACTCGCGCGCAACGGCTGGTACGCGGCGCTTCTGACCGCAATTCTGGCGTACGGGTTCGCGATCGGGATGGTCGGCGGTGCGGCCGATCCGGTGCTATTGTTTTTCGAAGTCATCGCGATCGCGGCGCTGACATTTGATTTCGAGGTTCTCGCAGCAATCGCGCTCGCGGCGGTTGCATTTACAAAAGTCGAAGGCGTGGTCTTCGTCGCGATCGCAGCGTTTGCTTACCTCGTCACGCGACGGAGGCTCGCGAAGTCGATCCTCATTCCGTTGCCGGCCGCGATTCTTATCGGATGGTGGATTGCTTTCGCATCGGGCAATCATCTGATCGATTCCTACGGTCTGGCGCGCGGCTCAATTCATCTCGATCTCTTCGGTGCCGTCGTTGGCGAGACCATCAGGCAAGCGAGCTACAAGATCGCGTACGTTCCATGGCTCGCGACCCTCATGCCGCTTGCGATGCGTCGCAATTTTGGCCGCGCGTGGCTGCCGATCATCGTCGCCGCGGGAACTTTTCTGTCGACGCTCTTCTACTACCTGCACGCCGCCAGTCCCTCGTGGTGGATCGAAGCCTCGGCGCAGCGCGTGCTCCTCACTCCGCTGGCCTGTCTGGTGGTTGCCTCAGCCGCGACGAGTGAGTAGAGTCGCCGTCCGATGGCCTGGTTTCGCAAGGAGAAGAAGCCGAAGGAGCCCACCGAGAAGCAGGTCACGATCCCGGAAGGTCTTTGGATCAAGTGCGACGAATGCAAGGAGATCGTGTACCGCAAGGAAGTCGAGCAGAATCTGAGCGTCTGTCCGAAGTGCGGCTATCACTTCCGCCTCAGCGCACGCGAGCGATTCGACGTTCTGTTCGACGATAAATCGTACAAGGAATTCGCCGACAAGATCCGATCGAGCGATCCACTCGAGTTCCGCGACACGAAACGCTATCGCGACCGCCTGAAGGTCTACGAACAGCGGGTCGGCAAGGGCGACGCCGTGTTGTGCGCCGAGGGGAAGCTGGACGGGATGAACGTGGTGATCTGCGCGATGGAGTACAACTTCATGGGCGGATCGATGGGTTCGGTCGTCGGTGAAAAAATCACGCAGGCCATCGAGCGGGCAGTCGAAAAGAAAGAGCCGCTGATCATCGTCTCCTGCTCCGGCGGCGCAAGGATGCAGGAAGGGATTCTTTCGCTGATGCAGATGGCAAAGATCTCGGCCGCGCTCGCGCGCCTCGGCAGCGCCGGCCTGCCCTTTATCTCTGTGCTGACGGATCCGACAACCGGCGGCGTCACCGCGTCCTACGCCATGCTCGGCGATTTGAACATCGCGGAGCCGAAGGCGCTCATCGGATTCGCGGGGCCGCGCGTGATCGAGCAGACCATCCGCCAGACGCTGCCGGAAGGATTTCAGCGGGCGGAGTTTCTCGTCGAACACGGCATGGTCGATCTGATCACGCCGCGGGCGGCGATGAAGCCGACGCTCGCGCGTTTCCTCCGAATCTTCGCCGCGAAGTGATCGCCAATCTCGTCTGGCTCGAGTCGCTCCAGGGCTCCGGAATCCGTCCGGGTCTCGGCCGCATGCGAGCCGTGTTGCGCGCCCTGCGACATCCCCAGCGCGCATATCCCTCGATCATCGTCGCCGGCACGAATGGCAAAGGCTCGACGTCCGCGACTCTCGCGTCGATTCTGTCCGCCGCCGGACGCCGCACAGGCCTCTACACATCGCCGCACCTCGTCGATCTGCGCGAACGCTGGATGATCGACGGACGCATGATTGGCGAGGGAGCGCTCGACCGATCGATCGAGCTCCTTCGTCGCGCATCCGACAAGATAGGAATCCTGCCGACGTACTTCGAAGCGCTGACGCTCATCGCCTTCACCGCGTTTCGCGAAGCAGAGTGCGACATCGCGGTGCTCGAGGTCGGAATGGGCGGGCGGCTGGATGCGACGAACGTCGTGCGCCCGATCGCGGCACTCATCACCCCCATCGGCTTCGACCACACCGAATTCCTCGGTGGCACGCTGCGCAAGATCGCCGCCGAAAAGGCGGGCGTCATTCACCGCGGCGCGATCGTTTTGACGACCAATTCCGAACCGGCGATCGTCGATGCCCTTCGACGCCGCGCGAAGAAGTTCGGGAATCGATTTGTGATCGTGGAAGACGAGCACGACACGCCCCTGCCCGGCGATTTCCAGCGGCGCAATGTCGCGTTGGCTGTGCGGGCAGCGCGCGAGCTTGGCATCAAGAAAGACGCGATCGAGCGCGGCGTCGCGAAGACCCGCTGGCGTGGACGACTCGAGCGCATCGACATCGGCGAGAAGCGGGTCTGGATCGACGGCTTCCACAACGCCCACGCCATGTCGGCGATTCTTCCGTTCGTCGAAAAGAAAATCCCCTCTCCCCGCCTGCTCGTGTTCGGCATCATGCGCGACAAACCGATCGACAGCGTTGCCAGGCCCCTCTTCCCGCTCTTCGATTGCGTCATCACAACCGAGCCTTTTCCTCCGCGCAGCGCAAAAGCCGAAGACCTCGCGGCACGAGCGCGAGCGATGGGGATTACGTCGAAGGCCGAACCGCTCCCGGAGCGCGCTTTCGATGTGGCGATGCGATCACGTCAGCGCAACATTCTGATCGGCGGGTCGCTCTACCTTGCCGGCGCGGCGATCGCGTATTTCGACGAAAAGCGCGAACGCGCCCGCAAGAAGCAGAAGTGACGACGCGATCCACGCGACGACGACAGCCGCGCGGTGACGTCCGAACCGCAAGCTGATGACGTGGTTGCCGGCCGGCACGACGACGCCGAGGCGGTCGATGTTGAGCGGGACGGTCGCCAAATCGCGTCCGCCGCTCTTCGCCGTCCACGCGCGGAAAAAACTCTGATTGATCAGAAGCAATGCCGGCGCGGGCGTGGAAACGGACACGGTGATGTCCTGCAGCGTCTCGCTGTAACCGGTGACTCTCGCTGACGGCGGCGAAACAAAGAATGCGAGACCTGATGGCGCGAGTGCGGCAGTGCGCTCATCGAAGCGGCCGGATTCGATCAGCGTCACTTCTTCGTTGCCGCTGTGGACGCCGACCACGCGCGGAACGATCCACGCCGGCGGCAGCGACGCCTCAACCGCGCATCCCGCCATTCGGAGGTAGTGCAAACGGATCGGCGGCGGCGTCACGGATGCGCGTTCGGCGACGATGCGGCTCATCAGCGAATGCATCCCCTCCGGCGAGCGATTGACGGCATATCGCAGCCCCGCCGTTGCGCCGAAAATCGGCTCCATTGCACGCGCTGCCTGGTGATACTCCTCGCGCGCCGGTCTGACACCGTATTCGATGTGCTCAGTTCCGCAGATTCGAAGCGGGGGCATCGGTGCCACTCGATAGGAAGCAAACCAGTCGATCGGAGCGCCACGCACGAGGCACGCGGCCAGCGGCAGAAACGTGATCACTCCCCACGCCCACCGCCATCGTGTGTCGAGTCGAGTCACGAACATCGCGACGATGACGCACAGCGCGACCGTCAGCGCGATCGCGAACTTCTCGGGATAACGCGCGATGCGTAGCGACGCGCTCGATTCGATGATCGCCTTGATGATCGGGTTGTAACGTCCGAGCGCGAAGAAGAGCATGGCTGCGGCAACGACGGTGTAGCGCGACCGCGCGACGACCAAAGCGGGAAGGACGATGACCCCAAGAAACACGGTCGAGAACAGCCGTCCGCGAAATTCGGGATGACCCGGATCGGTCAGGAATCCGAGGATGGGGCCGATTGCGATTTCGGCGAGGCGGCGCGGCAGAAGCGAAGCGTTCAACGTCGTCACCGCCGAAAAACCGCGGGTGCGCTCGACCTCTTTGGCAATTTCGGAGTACGCGATGAATTGCGGCGACACGATCACGATCGCGATCGCGAGCGCTGCCACAACCACCAGCACGCGCCGAAGGTTCAATCGCGCGACGATGGCCGCCGAGATCGCCGTAGACAAAACGACGACCGGCTCGCCGACGAGGCCGATCAGTCCGAAAGCCAGGCCGAGGATGAACGGATTTCGGCATCGCTCGACCGCCCACAGCGCGAACGGGATCAACGCCACGGCGCAGATCAGGTTGTAAAAAACGGTCGCCGAAATCGCGAGACCGCTGAACGCGTACATGGTTGCCGCAAAGTGCGCGGCCACGCGCGATGCACCGGCCTGCAGGGACAGCGCACGCATCGCAAACCACGCAAGGCCGAGGTGCAGCAGAAAGTGGAGATTGAACGCCACATGCGGCGGCAGAAAAAGATACAAAATATTGTCAGGATAAAACGTTAAAGTATTTGGATTGCCGGCCAGCGGCTGTCCGCCGCCGTCGTAGAAGTTCCACCACGGGATTCGCCCGGCCCGGAATATGCGTGCCGAAATGACTTTGATCGGATAGTGCGTGCCGAAGTTGTCGCGGAAGTAGAAGAACCCGAAGACCGCCACGCACGCGGCCGCGATCGCAACTGCGGCGGCCAGAACGATGCGGCGAGCGGTCATCGCACCGTTGATTATCGAGTAAGATCGCTGCACTGAGGAGATTCGAATGGCTGTCCTTCAAGAACATGCGGCGACCGGCCACGATTTTCTGCAGCGATCGCTGGCGGAAGTCGATCCCGAGATCGCCGACGCCATCAAGCTCGAGACGCAGCGGCAGAACGACACCCTCGAGCTGATCGCTTCCGAAAATCACGTCTCGCGCGCCGTGCTGACCGCGATGGGATCGGTGTTCACGAACAAGTACGCTGAAGGCTATCCGGGAAAACGCTACTACGGCGGCTGCGGACCGACGGACATCGTGGAGAACATCGCGATCGAGCGCGCCAAGAAGCTGTTTGACGCCGAACACGCCAACGTGCAGCCACACTCCGGCTCCCAGGCCAACATGGCGGTTTACTTCGCGGTCCTCAAACCGGGCGACACGATCATGGGAATGGACCTGTCGCACGGCGGACATCTCACGCATGGACATCCGCTTTCGTACAGCGGCCGCGATTTCAAAGTGGTCGCCTATCACGTCCGCAAGGAAGACGAACGCATCGACTACGACGAGATGGACCGCCTGGCGCAGGAGCACAAGCCGCGGCTGATCATCTGCGGCGCGTCGGCGTACTCGCGCGTGATCGACTTCAAGCGCATTCGCGAAATCTGCGATCGCTCCGGCGCGCTGATGATGGCCGACATCGCGCACATCGCGGGCCTGGTCGTCACCGGCAATCATCCGTCGCCGATTCCGTACGCCGACTTCGTGACCACCACCACCCACAAGACGCTTCGCGGTCCGCGTGCGGGACTGGTGTTGTGCAAGGAAAAGTACGCCAAGGACCTCGATCGCGCGCTCTTTCCGGGCGTGCAGGGCGGGCCGCTCGTGCACATCGTGGCCGCGAAAGCGGTCTCGTTTCAGGAAGCGCTGTCGCCGGAGTTCAAGGATTATCAAACGCAGATCGTGCACAACGCGAAAGCGCTGGCGCAGGCGGTCGGCGACGCCGGTTTCAGGATCGTGTCGGGTGGCACGGATAACCATCTCTTCATGACCGACGTTTTCTCGAAAGGCATCACCGGCAAAGATGGGCAGAACATGCTCGAAGCCGCGAACATCACCGTCAACAAGAACACGATTCCCTTCGACACGCAGAAGCCGATGGTGGCGTCCGGCCTTCGCATCGGCACGCCGGCTGTCACGACGCGCGGCCTCCGCGAGCCCGACATGAAGACGATCGCGCAGCTCATCGCGCGCGTTCTCGATGCGAAAGGAGATACCGGAGTCATCGTGCAGGTCAAGAAAGACGTCAAGGAACTGTGCGACCGATTCCCGATCTACTGATATGTCTCGACGCAACGGCGACAAAGCACGCACTTCACGCCAGCGGAAGCAGCGCATCGTGCAGAGGGCCAAAGCCCGGGCGCTGCGCGCCGCCAGGATGAAGCCGAAGACCAAGCCGTCATCCTGAGCGTAGCGAAGGATCTCGCCGGCTGAGATGCTTCGCTTCGCTCAGCATGACGAAACGCGAGAAGAAGTTTCCGTATTACCCGATTTTTCTCGACATCGAAGACCGCGACGTCGTGATCATCGGAGGCGGTCCGGTGTGCGAGCGCAAGGCGGAGACCATGATGAAGTACGGCGCGCGCGTCACGGTCGTGGCGCCCGACTTCACCTCGGCGATCGAATCATGGGCCGCGGCCGGGAAACTGAAAATCCGGCGGAAGCAATACGATGCCGGCGATCTCGACGGCGCATCGATCGTCATCGCGTCAACCGATGATGAACCGTTCAACACGCGTATCGCGGACGACTGCCGCCAACGCAAGATTCCTGTCAACGTCGTCGATGTCACGCACCTGTGCGAGTTCATCGTTCCCGCGATCGTCGAACAAGGCTCGATCCAGCTCGCGGTGTCGACCGGCGGAAAATCGCCTGCGCTCGCACGGACGCTGAAGGAAGACCTGCAGAAGTTCGTCGGACCCGAATACGCCGAGATCAACGATGTCCTCGGCACCCTCCGGCCCTCGGCGAAGAAGGTGCTGCCGACCGACACCGACCGCAAGCGCTTTTTCGACGGCATCATCGCGCGGGGCGTGGTCGACATGCTGCGGCGGGGCAAGCGCCGCGAAGCGTACGAGACGATCGCCAAGGCGTGCGCCGAGGCGGGGGGGGAGCCGAGCGAGAGCCTGCGCGCGGCGCTACGATGACCGATCGCGGCGCGATCGCGCTGATCATCGCGGTGTGGCTGCTTTCGGCGCTGATCTGGCTTCGACCCGGCATCACCAAACCCGATGGTGTCGCATATTATGCATATTTACAATCAACATATTTCGATACTGATTTATTGTTGTTCAACGAATGGCAGCACTTCGGGATGCTGCCGAACGGCCTGATCGCGTCGGAAGGACTGACGCCCAACGGGCATCTCGCCGATCACTGGACCGCGGGCAGCGCGGTGGTCTGGTATCCCGGTTTCGTCGCTGCCGACCTCGTGCGAGGCTTCGTTCCATCGTTGCAGCGCTTCCCGCGCGACGGCGCTTCACTTCCGTACAACGCAGGTGCCGTCTCTGCGAGCGCGATGTGCGGCCTGGTGGCTCTCCTGGCGGGCTACGCAGTCGCGCGACAGTTCTTCGCGATCTGGCCCTCGACCATCGCGACGATCGCGATCTGGTTCGGCTCGTCCTTGATGTGGTACTCGACGCGCGAGGCGCTGATGGCGCATGCAGTCAGCGCTGCTGTCTGCGCTCTGATCGTTCTGGCGTCGATGCGAAAAGATTTTCTCGCCGCCGGAGTGGCCGCCGGACTCGCGTTTGCGATCCGGCCGCAGAACGCGACGTTCATCATCGTCCCGTTTCTGATCGCGGGCCTTCCTGCGATGCGGAAGTGGCTCGCCGTCATCGGCGGATTCGTCGCCGGCGCGCTGCCGCAAATTGTCGTCGGAGTCGTGCTGTACGGCAATCCGCTGACGCTGCTCAACGTCTTGCCGGGCCATGCGCAACACGCGTTTTACGGGTGGCGCGCATTCGAGCATCTCTGGATCTGGGAAACACTGTTCTCGTGGTACCACGGCCTCGGCGTGTGGACACCGCTCGCGATCGTCGGCGTCCTGGGCTTTCCGTTCTTGATCCGCGCGCATCGCGGTCTCGGCATCGCTGCGCTGTCGATGTTCATCGTGCAATGGGCAATCAACGCCAGCGTCGATCGCTTTTTCTGGTCTGGTTCGTCGTTCGGCCAGCGCCGCTTCGACAATTGCACGATCTTCTTTCTGTTAGGCGCGGCGGCGCTGTTCGCGCAACTGCCGAAGTTGCTGGCCATCGCGATCGCCGCCATCACGTCCGCCTGGACGATGGCGCTTTTCTTCACCGCTTCGGCGATCGACCTCAATCGCTACTATCCGCCCGACGCGCTGATCCGCGCCGCGCTGCACGCGCCGAGACAGATCGGACTCCTGGTCACCGTCCCGCCCGCATTCAAAACCGACGTGCTGATCGTCTTCGCAGCGACGGCGATCGTGTACCTCATCCTCGGGCTGCTGATGCAGACGAAGCCCGGCATCATCGCCGCGAGCCTCTGCATCGTGATCGCGATTTTCTTCGCGGTCTGCGGACTCAACGACAGCGCGCACATGGACGCATGGACTGCCGTGATCGCGAAGAATCGCGCGCTGGAGCCGTACAGCGGCGCCGTGCACGACCGCATCGCACTGCTGCGCGACGAAGAGAACTACTTGCGCACCACCGGCAACGTCGCCGAAGCCGATCAGACTCGCGGCGAGATCACAGCGCTCGAGAAATCGATTCCTTCGGCAGCGCAGTGATGCGCGCCGGATCTCTGAAGATGCGATGCGACCAGATGTGCTTCTTGTGCAGCTTGTAGGTCACCATCGTCTTGAGGATCTCGAGGCCGTAGCGGACCGATCGCCAGAATCCAATCTGCGATGCCTCGTCGAAATAGCGTGTGCTGATGGGCACCTCGCGGATGCGCATCCCTTTGGCCACGCCCTGCGCGATGATCTCCGTGTCGAACACGAAGTCCTCGGAATTCGCCTCGAAGTTGACGCTCTCCAGGTAGCGCCGCGAGTAAGCGCGAAAACCGGAATGATATTCGGACAGGAAAATATAGAAGGTCGCGTTCTCGACCATGGTGAGGAAAAGGTTCGCGAAGTACTTCCATTTCGGCATGCCGCCTTCGATCGGACGGCCGCCTAACATGCGCGAGCCGAAGACCGCGTCGCAGTCGCCGCGCAGCAGCGGCTTGACCAGCTCCGGAATGATCGTCGGGTCGTACTGATGATCGGGATGGACCATGACCATGATCTCGCCGCTCATCTCGTCCATGGCGGTGCGGTAGCAGGTCTTCTGATTGCCGCCATAGCCGCGATTCTTTGGATGGACGATCACGCGGATCGGCAGCGATCGGGCCAGCTCGACGGTCCGATCGCGCGAGCGGTCGTCGACCAGCAGGATCTCGTCGACCCAGCCTTTCGGGATGTCGTCGAAGGTCGCCTGGAGGGTCTTCTCCGCGTTGTACGCCGGCAGAACAGCGACAACTTTCTTCTCGTGGAGCGGCATACGGACAGCGGCTGAGAATAACACGCACGATTCCGGTTACAATCCGCCGCGCGTGAACGATGCGCGCCGCACCGACGCGCTGGCCGTCGCCTCACTCCTTCTGATCGTCGCCATCGCCTTTGGTGACGTGTTGATCGGCGTCAACAATTTCTACATGCGCGATCTGACGCGCTACTACTACCCGGCCAAGCAGATCCTCCGCGAGATCGTCTACGGCGGTGAGTTCCCGTACTGGAACCGCTATTTCTCGGCCGGTCAACCGATCGCCGCCAACCCCGAGCATGAGGTTTTCTACCCTTTCACCTGGCTCATTCTTCTCCCCAGCTACAACCTCGGATACCGGCTGCAGATCCTGCTGCATCTCTATCTCGGCGTCATCGGAATGTACGCGCTTCTCCGATCGATGGAGCTGCGGCCGTTCGCGGCGTGGTTCGGCGCGATGGCCTTCGGCATGGGCGGCATGTATTTGTCGGAGGTCAACCTTCTGCCGATCTTGTTCTGCGCGGCCTGGCTGCCGCTGACCTGCATGTTCGTCCGTCGGTTTCTGCTCAGGCCTAACATTCGCGACTTCGCTGCCGCGTGCCTCTTCTTCGGCATTCAATTTCTCGTCGCCGAACCGACGACCATCATGCAGAGCGGCTTTCTGATCGGGATGTACGCGCTGTATGTGGGTTGGGCTTCAGCCCGACCGATCGTGGGCATGGTCAAGAACATCGCGTGGATCGCGGCGATCACGATCACGTCGATGGCCGTGGGTGCCGCCCAGATCATTCCAGCGATCGATCACGTCCACGATTCGGCGAGGTCACATCCATTCGAATTCGATCTGGTCAGCGCGTGGAGCATGCCGTGGGCAAAGTTCGCGGAGCTCATCTATCCCAACATCCTCGGCCACATCGCCGTCAATCGCGTGATGTGGTACTGGGGCGGCGGCCTGTATCCCGGGATGGGATCGCCGTTTCTGTTCAGCATCTATGTCGGACTGCTGACCACCGCCCTCTGCATCGCGGGCGCTTTCGTCCGTCCGCGCGGCAGCAGAGTCGTGCTGGCGATCGGCCTCTTCTCGGCCATCATGGCCCTCGGCGGCCACACGCCGATTCTGCGTCTTCTTTACAGCGCCGGCATCGCCACGACGATCCGCTATCCGGAGAAATTCGCGATGATGGGCATCTTCGCGGCGATCATCTTCGCAGCGCAGATGTTCGATCGGTTGCTGGCCGGCGACGACATCGTGCGCGACGCCGCGCTGGGATTCGTGATCGCGACCACCGTCATCGCGACGGTGTTCACCATCGTCGGTTTCACGCCGATGTACGCCCGCGTGTTCATGCGCATCTGGGGCATGACGCCCAGCGCCGGCGCGGCGCGGATGGTCGCGCTATCGCGCCACGACTGGATGATGGCGGCGATCCGCGGGGCGGCCGCCTGCGGGATTCTGTTCCTGGCGCGCACGCGGTGGCAGCGGGCGTGGATGGTCATCACCGGAGTTCTGGTCGCGGCCGATTTGATCTACGTCACGGCGGAGCTGAATCCGCGAATGCCGCGACGATTCTTCGACCCGCCCGCGATCGCCGGCACCTTTCCGAAGAATCGCGCAGACTTCCGCATCTTTCACGAAGTCGACTGGTACGGCAGCGAAGAAATCGCGCGCAAATTCTTCTCGACGGGCGATGCTGTCTATTGGGTCGTCCGGAACGGCCTGTTCCCGATGACACCCGCCGGTTCGAAGCTACGAACTGTCATCGAACGCGATTACGACAAGACGGCGCTGCTGCCGACGATCGAGCTGACCGATTCCGTCTGGGACGTGAAGCGTTCCGGCCGGCAGGACTGGTGGGAACCGTTCATGGCGATGTCGAACGCCTGGTATCGCGCGACCTATCGCGATTTCGACGTCGAACGGAAGCGTGTCAAGGGCAACTTCAAAAACTCGATGCCGGTGCAGTTTCTCGAGACGACGCACTGGCCGCGCTACTACTTCGCGGATGTGCTGGTCACGATTCGAAACCGCCAGGACTTCGTGAACGTCCTCAGCAAGGAGAGCCTCAGCCGGCGCGCAGCATTCGTGAAGTATCCGAACTTCGTCCCCGCCAGCGGCATCGTGAACGGCGTCCGCGAAACCGCGAACCGCGCGGCACTCGATGTCGAGAGTCTCGGAAAGGGATTTCTCGTCATGAGCGTGACGCCGCACAAATATTGGCGGATCACGATCGATGGCCGGACGGTGCCCGCGATCACCACCAACATCGGCTTTCAGGGCGTCGTCGTTCCACCCGGACGCCATCGCGTCGAAATGGTCTACCGAAATGATCTCGTCGTCATCGGACTGGGGATTTCGCTCACCACGCTCGCGATGGTGATCGGCATTCTGATTTTTTATCGCCGATGAGACGCTGGGTTCCTGTGTTGGTCGCGATCGGAGTTGCGCTGATCGGCGGACTTTGGATCTACAACCGCCGCGCGGATACCGACATCCGCTCGCAGCTTTACGT
>Ga0066710_100004465_pt1 | contig 12403 bp, 12 predicted proteins | sample GraSoiAngelo_159_FD_79666 | JGI IMG/M metagenome (GOLD analysis project Ga0066710, IMG submission 79666) | Grasslands soil microbial communities from the Angelo Coastal Reserve, California, USA - 14_1009_16_40cm | ecosystem: Environmental > Terrestrial > Soil > Grasslands | place: USA...
GGACGCATCCGCTCCGGTGCTGTTCCGGGGCGACCTGGTGCCCGGCCCCGCCACCGTGACCTATTCGTTCACCGCGCCGCCGAAGCCGGGGACCTACTTATTCCACTGCGACGTGCACCCCACCGTCATGAAGGGGACCGTCACGGTGGCGGCGGGGGCGCCGCTGCGCGGTGGGGCTGCACCGCTCCAGCTCTCCGCCAAGAACATCGCGTTCAGCCCGACGAAGCTCACGGCCATGGCCGGGGGCAAGATCACGATCCACTTCAACAACCAGGACCCGGCGACCCCCCACAACGTGGTCGTGTTCAACGGGCCGGACGCCACCGCGCCCGTGCTGTTCAAGGGCGACCTGGTGACCGGCCCGGCCTCGGCCGATTACACGTTCGACGCGCCGCCGCCGGGCACCTACTTCTTCCACTGCGAGGTCCATCCGCAGCAGATGACGGGGACGCTGACCATCACCCGCTGAGCCGATCCCGGGACGCCGCCCCGGTCCACCGTCGTCCGTCGAACCGAAGCGCTGCTCCCGCCACGATCGACGCCAACAAGCGTTCCTTCCCCCAGAGGTCCGACGGCATCAGGGTGCGGCTGCCGGAGCGACCACCGACGCGCCATCCGCCGACGGGCGTTCGGGGAGGGACCAGTCGCCGGCATTCTGCCCACGGCAGGACGAAGGGCCGGCGGGCCGCGAACCGAATGGTCAAGCCGGAGCGGTCCTCGCGGATGGCGGTCACCCGTGCCAGGAGCCCCGAGCTCGCGACGAGGGAACCACCCGCGGCCAGCAGTGCTCCCAGGGCCGGGGTTCGATCCAGGGCTGAGATGCCCCAGGCCACCGCGGCGACCCCGGTGGCCCCCGGCAGGAGGGTGAGCCGGGACGTGCCTTCTTCGTGGCTCGCTCCGGTGAGTGGATCGTGACGCGCCAGGAAAGAGCCTCCGCGAACGGGTCGCGTTCGACGCCACGACAGCAGGTCCACCAGGACCACGCCGGCCACGCCCGAGGCGAACGTGATGGCGGGGGCGACGCGAAGGAACGTGAGGACGCCGGGCACGTGGGCACCGTATCCGTGGCCACCGACACGCAGTGCGCCGGGCAGGTGCATCGGCTCCCACTGCGATACTGGCCCGCGTGAAGGCCGCGCGGCCCCCCGGTTCATCCCAGTCGTGAACACGGCCGAGGCTCGGAGGACGTTCCGGGACGTCCGCGTGGCCCACGTGGCCTCGCTGCTTCCCGGCGGGGAACCCCACGTCGTCCCGTTGTGGTTCGTGTGGCTGGACGACGCGATCTACGTGTCGTGTCGGCGGGCCAGCGTCGTCCGCCGAAACCTGGAGCGGGACCCGAGGGTGGCCCTCGAGGTCGAGCGGGGGAGCGCCTGGACCGAGCAGGCCGGCGCCCTCATCCGGGGCACCGCGGAGCTGCTGCCGAGCGATCACGCCGGGGCGAAGAAGGCGTTGTCCGCGTGGTTCGACAAATACCGGTCGGAGCTCGCGGGACGGGGCTTCGCCGCCTACACGGAGCGGGTCGGTGAGCCCGTGGTGTTCCGGGTCCGCCCCGACCGCCTCTCCACCTGGATCCACGCCCAGGCTCCCCCGGGTTCTCGGGATCCGGGGCCCCCATAGCCGCCCGGCTCGTTTGCGGCTTCCTGGGGGTGCGCCTACGATGGCACTTGTGAATCGCTTCACAAAGTCCGGCCGGGGCGATCGGTCCGGGCTTGGGGGGGCCGAAGGCACGACCGCCCCCGATGGAGCGATGGGGGTCTCCTGAGGGGAACGGGGGAACCAGACGGCGACCGAGGCGGATGTCCTGGTGGTGGGTGCCGGCCCCGCGGGTTCGGCCACCGCCTACCACCTGGCCACTCGAGGCGTGGACGTCCTGATGGTCGACAAGGCCGTCTTCCCCAGGGAGAAGGTCTGCGGAGACGGGCTGACCCCTCGCGGCGTGCGGGCCATCCAGCGTATGGGCATCGACCCGACCGAGCCGGGATTCACTCGGGTGGACGGGCTCCGGACCTATGGAGTGGACGGGGTGGTCATCGATCTCCGGTGGCCCAGGCTGAAGGATTTCCCTCCCCTCGGTGTGGTTCGAACGCGTTTCGACTTCGACAACCTCCTGGCGGAGCGGGCGGTCAAGGCCGGGGCCCGGTTCGATCAGGGCACGGAGGCCCGTCGGCCGGTGATGGACGGCACGTGGGTCGGCGGCGCGCGGGTGCAGCGGGAGGGCCACGAGGAGGAAGTCAAGGCGCGGTTCGTGGTGGCGGCAGACGGCGCCTCCAGCCGCTTCGCCGCTCATGCCGGGGTCCGCCGCGACGACGGGAGGCCCATGGGCATCGCCGCCCGTCGCTACTACCGCATCCCCCGGCCCCAGGAGCCGGTGCTGGAGGCGTTCGTCAATCTCCGAGACGAGCCGACCGGGGGTGTCATGGCGGGGTACGGCTGGATCTTCCCGCTCGGAGACGGCGTGGTGAACGTGGGAGCCGGGCTGCTCAACACGTTCAAGCGGTTCAAGGAGATGTCGGCCCGGAAGCTGATGGACGTGTTCGTCGCCGACCTCCCGCCCGAGTGGGGGATCACCGAGGAGAACGCCACCGGCCCGGTACTCTCCGGTCCGATCCCCATGGGGATGAACCGACGGCCCCTGGCCGTCCCCGGCATGCTCGTGGTGGGTGACGCGGGCGGATTGACCAATCCCTTCAACGGTGAGGGCATCGCCTACGCCATGGAGACGGGCGAGCTGGCTGCGGAGCTCATCGCCGACGCCCTGGCCAAGAACCGGCCGGCCCTGGCCCATCTGTACCCGGTGTTGCTCAAAGAGCGATACGCCCGGTACTACCTCATCGGGCGGCAGTGGGTCAGGATGATCGGCCACCCCCGGTTCATGCATTTCGCGGTCCGGCACGGGTTCCCCAGGACCGCCCTCATGCGGTTCGCCCTCACTTTCATGGCGAACCTCACCGACGGCCGCGACGGCAGCGCGCAGGACAGGCTGATGCACGCGCTGGTCTCCCTGGCTCCCGAGCGATGAAGGCCTCGATCCGATGACGACCGGCTACGTGCCGATCCTGATCCTGGCGATCCTGGCCGGCGCTTTCGCCGTCCTCTCCCTTCTCGCCTCGTCGGTCGTGCGGCCCCGTCGTTACGTGCCGGACAAGGTGGCGCCGTACGAGTCGGGGATCGAGCCGGTGCGCCTGCCGAAGTCGGAACGGTTCCCGGTGAAGTTCTACGTCGTGGCGATGCTGTTCATCATCTTCGACGTCGAGGCCATCTTCCTCTATCCGTGGGCCGTCGCCTTCCGTTCTCTCGGGCTGTTCGGACTGGTCGAGATGATCGTGTTCATCGGCCTGGTGTTCGTGGCCTACCTCTACGTCTGGCAGAAGGGGGGCCTGGAGTGGGAAGGGCCGCGGCGGATCCACGGTCGGCCCGGCGAGGAGCCATACCCGGCGCTCCCTCCGATCGTGGAGCGCGGCCCGGGAGATCGCCCCGTCCGCGAGCCGGCGTTGCCGCGGAGGGGCTGAGCGGATGCCGGTCCAGCGCCTGCCGGGAACGCGGCTGGGAGGGACGGACGGCCCCGGCGTCGACGAGGAGCAGGAGGCCCGCCGCGGCGTCCTCCTGACCACGTTGGGCAGGGCCGTGGCCTGGGCTCGCAAGAACAGCATGTGGCCGGCCACGTTCGGGCTGGCCTGTTGCGCCATCGAGATGATGGCCACCGGCGCCGCGGACTACGACCTGTCCCGGTGGGGGATGGAGATCTTCCGGGCGTCGCCCCGGCAGGCCGACCTGATGATCGTGGCGGGCCGGGTCTCCCAGAAGATGGGACCGGTCCTCCGGCGCATCTACGACCAGATGCCCGAGCCGAAATGGGTCATCTCGATGGGTGTGTGCGCCTCCACCGGCGGGATGTTCAACAACTACGGGTTGATCCAGGGTGTCGACACGATCGTTCCCGTCGACATCTACGTCCCGGGGTGCCCGCCCCGGCCGGAGATGCTCATGTACGGGATCCTCCGGCTCCACGCGAAGGTGCAACGGGAAGCTCGCATCAAGTAGATGGACACGCCCGCCCTCGCCCAGCGCCTCGCCCAGCGGTTCCCCGAGGTCCTCGAGGCCCGGGGGGAGGTAACGATCACCGTCGAGGCCGACGAGCTGGCCCAGGCCCTCCTTCACCTGCGTGATGAGCCCGATCTCTCGTTCCGCTTCCTGTCCGACGTGACCTGCACCGACTGGCCCGGACTCGACCCCCGGTACTGGCTGGCCTATCACCTGCTGTCGACGGAACACCGCCAACGGGTCCGGGTGAAGGTCGGACTGCCTCCCGAGCCGGACCCGCCCCGGGTGGCCTCGGCCGTCCCCCTGTTCCCAACGGCGAACTGGCTGGAACGGGAAGTGTTCGACTTCTACGGCGTGGTCTTCGAGGGGCATCCGGATCTCCGGCGTATCGAGATGCCCGAGGACTGGGTGGGGCACCCGCTGCGAAAGGATCACCCGCTGGCCGGAGTGAACACCCAGTACAAGGGGGCGTTCATCCCGCCGCCGGATCGACGAGGGCTGTGATGGAGGATCTCGGGCTCCGCGAGGAGACCATGATCATCAACATGGGGCCCCAGCACCCCTCGACCCACGGGGTGCTCCGGATGGTCCTGGAGCTGGACGGCGAGTACGTCGTGGCCTGCCGTCCGGTCCTCGGCTATCTCCACACGGGGATCGAGAAGAACACGGAGTACCGGACGTGGCAGCAGGGTGTCACGTTCGTCACCCGCGCCGACTACCTGTCCCCGTTCTTCAACGAGGCCGCCTACTGCCTGGCGGTCGAGCGGTTGTTGGGGATCGAGGCGCCGCCGCGGGCGCAGGTCATCCGGGTCATGGTGATGGAGCTGAATCGGATCGCCAGCCACCTGGTGTGGTTGGCCACGACGGGCCTGGAGCTCGGCGCGATCTCCATGATGCTGTACGGGTTCCGGGAGCGTGAGGAGATCCTGCGGATCTTCGAGCTGATCACCGGACTGCGAATGAACCACGCGTACGTGCGGGTGGGCGGGCTGGTCATGGATCTCCCAGACGGCGCCGAGGAGCGGATCCGCGACTTCCTGAAGCTGATGCCCGGCCGGATCCACGAGTACGAGGAACTGCTGTCGGGCAATCCAATCTGGCGGCAGCGCACCGTGGGCATCGGCCAGGTCTCGCCGGAGGTGATGCTCGGCCTGGGCGTCACGGGGCCCTTGTTACGAGCGGCGGGCATCCCGTGGGACTTGCGTAAGGAGCTGCCCTACTGCGGGTACGAGACCTACGAGTTCGACGTTCCCGTTCGAACCGAGGGCGACTGCTTCGCCCGATACGAGGTTCGTGTCGAGGAGATGCGCCAGTCGCTGCGCATCGTCGAACAGTGCCTGGATCGACTGACACCGGGACCGGCCATGGTGGAGGACCCGAAGATCCGATGGCCGGCGCAGCTCGAGGTCGGACCGGACGGCATCGGGAACTCGCCCGCGTACGTCAAACACATCATGGAAGAGTCGATGGAGGCCCTCATCAACCACTTCAAGATCGTGACGCAGGGGTTCCGCGTGCCCGCCGGAGAGGTGTACCAGGCGGTGGAGTCCCCGCGAGGCGAGCTCGGGCACTACGTGGTGTCGAACGGGTCGAACCGTCCCTACCGCGTTCACATCCGGGGCCCGTCGTTCGTCAACCTGCAGCTGGTTCCCACGATGATCGTGGGCAAGCTCGTCGCCGACGTCATCGCCTGCGTGGCCAGCCTCGACCCGGTCATGGGGGACGCGGATCGATGAGCGAGGCGGAGCGGTTCTCGGTCCCCCGCTGGCAGAGCGGGCAGCCCGCGGAGCTCCGGGTCCTGGACGTCGACGTCGAGGGCCCGGTTCTGTCCGACGAGGCTCGCCGGGTCGCCGAACGGATCGCCTCGAAGTATCCGACCCGACGGTCGGCCATGATCCCGCTGCTCTACCTGGTCCAGGCGGAGGTGGGATGGGTGCCACGCCGGGGGATGCGGGAGGTGGCCGACGTCCTCGGTCTCACCACCGCCGAGGTCGAGGCCGTCGCCACTTTCTACACGATGCTCAAGCTCCACCCCTGCGGGCGCTACATCGTCTCGATCTGCACGAACCCGTCCTGCGCGCTTCTGGGGGCGCGCCGCCTCTACGAGCGAGCGCGCGAGCTGCTCGGCGAGTCGGCCGAGCGCGTCAGCGAGGACGGGCTCTTCACGCTGGAGGAGGAGGAATGCCTGGCGGCCTGTGACCAGGCGCCCGTGGTGGCGGTCAACTTCCTCTTCTACGACCGGGTCTCCGAGGAGCAGCTGGAGTCGATGATCGAGGAGATCCGGCAGGGACGACCCCCCGCCGCCTCGCGCGGGGGCATCCCCGGTGAGCTCAAGGACATCTCCCGCGTGCTGGCCGGGCTGGGAACCGATCGCGCAGCCGAGGTCGAGGATGGCTGAGTTCCAGCCGGTTCTGACCGCGCGATGGGGCGACCCCGAAGCCGCGACGCTCCACGGCTACGAGCGCACGGGCGGATACCAGGCCCTGCGCAAAGCCCTTTCCATGGATCCCGCCGCCGTGATCGAGGAGGTGAAGAGCTCGGGCCTCCGGGGCAGGGGCGGTGCCGGCTTTCCCACCGGGACGAAGTGGTCGTTCATCCCCCAGGACACCGGGAAGCCCGTCTACGTGGTCGTGAACTTCGACGAGAGCGAGCCTGGCACCTTCAACAATCGCGAGCTGATCGAGCGCGATCCCCACCAGCTGGTGGAGGGAGCGATCATCTGCGCGTACGCGGTGCGGTGCCGGACGGCATTCGTGTACTGCCGGGGCGAGTTCGTCTGGCCGGGGACCGTCCTGGAGCGGGCCATCGCCGAGGCCTACGAGGCCGGCTACCTCGGCAAGGACATCCTGGGGAGCGGCTTCGACCTCGACGTCATCCTCCACCGGGGCGCCGGCGCGTACATCTGCGGTGAGGAGACGGCGCTGCTGGAGTCGCTGGAAGGCTTTCGAGGGCAGCCGCGCCTCCGGCCGCCCTTCCCGGCCGTGGAGGGCTTGTACCGGTCGCCGACCGTGATCAACAACGTCGAGACGCTCTCCTGCGTGCCCCACATCATCGACCGGGGGGCTCGGTGGTTCGCCTCGATCGGGGCGGGGAAGTCGACAGGGCCGGGCATCTTCTCCGTCAGCGGAAAGGTGAACCGCCCCGGGAACTACGAAGCGCCCATGGGCACCACCGCCCGAGAGCTGATCGAAGGGCACGCGGGGGGCGTGCGGGATGGCAAGCGGGTCAAGGCCTGGACGCCGGGCGGATCCTCCACACCCCTGCTGACCGCGGAGCACCTGGACGTCCAGATGGGCTTCGACGAGGTGCAGGCGGCGGGCTCGCTGCTCGGGACCAAGGCCATGATCGTGCTCGACGAGCGCGACTGCGTGGTCGACGCCGTCTTGCGCTTCACTCAGTTCTACGCCCACGAGTCCTGCGGGAAATGCACGCCCTGCCGGGAAGGGACCTGGTGGATGACCCGGGTGCTCCGGCGGGTCGAGCAGGGCCGGGGGCGGATGGAGGACATCGACCTCATGCAGACCGTCGGGCAGAACATGCTGTTCAAGTCGTTCTGCGCCCTCGCCGACGGGGCGGTCAGCCCCATCGACTCCTCGATCAAGTACTTCCGGGACGAATACGAGGAGCACGTCCGCCTGGGCCGGTGCCCGCTCCGGGAGGAGAGTCCCCGGCTCGAGGCGGCCTCTGCCCGCAGCGGCGGAACCACCGGGGCACTGGCCCAGGTCCTGCCCGAGGGGATCGAGGTCGAGCTGGGAGAGGTCTTGGGATGAGTGACCCCGGCCCGGTGACGCTGACGATCGACGGCAAGGAGGTCACGGTCCGGGCAGGGACGCTGATCATCCGTGCCGCCGAGGAGCTCGGGATCGAGATCCCCCGCTTCTGCGACCACCCCCTGCTCGACCCAGTGGCCGCGTGCCGGCAGTGCTACGTGAAGGTCGAGGGCCAGCGCAAGCTCATGACGTCCTGCTCCACCCCCGTGGCGGATGGGATGGTGGTCTTCACGCAGTTCACCGACGAGGAGGTCAAGAAGGCGCAGACCTCCGTGCTCGAGTTCCTCCTGATCAACCACCCGCTCGATTGCCCGGTGTGCGACCGGGGCGGGGAGTGTCCGCTCCAGGATCAGGCCCTCGCCTTCGGCCCGGGGGAGTCGCGATACGTCGAGGCCAAACGGACCTACCGCAAGCCGCTGCCGCTGTCGCCGCTGGTGGCCCTGGACCGCGAGCGGTGCGTGCTGTGTGCGCGCTGCACGCGGTTCTGCGACCAGATCAGCGGAGACCGGTTCATCGAGCTCTTCGACCGGGGCGCCGCCGAGCAGGTCTCCATCGCCCCCGGAGAGGACTTCCGCTCGCCCTTCTCCGGCAACACGATCCAGATCTGTCCCGTAGGGGCGCTCACCGCTCGCACCTACCGGTTCGCCGCCAGGCCCTTCGACCTGGTCACGGCGGACTCGATCTGCCCGCACTGCGCGTGTGGCTGCAATCTTCGGGTGGACCTCAGGCGGGGCGAGGTCGTGCGCCACCTGGCCAGGGACAACGTCGAGGTGAACGACGCGTGGCTGTGCGACAAGGGACGGTTCGCCTTCTCCTTCTCCGACCGTCCGGACCGCCTGACCACCCCGCTCCTCCGCGAGCGGGGCCTGGAGCCGGTCTCGTTCGCCGAGGCCCTGTCGGCGATCGCCGGCTGGTGCCGTGGGAAGCCGGTCGGGGTGCTTGCCGGAGGCAGGCTCTCCGACGAGGACGCGTATGCGCTGTCCAAGCTGGCCCGGACGACGTTCAAGACGAACGACGTTGACCACCGGCTGGGTTCGAGCGACGTGAGTGCGGTGGAGGCCGAAACCGGCATGGCGGCGGCCAATCCGGTCACCTACCGGGACGTCGAGCGGGCGAGGTTGATCCTGGTGGTCGGGCTCGACGCGGAGAACGAACTTCCCATCCTCCATCTCCGCATCCGCAAGGCATCCCGCCGGGGAGCGAAGGTCTTCGTGATCCATCCCCGGCGGACCCGGCTGTGGGATGTCGCGGAACACCGGTCGTGCCTCCCCGGTGAGGAGGCGGCCACGGCGACGTCCCTTCGCGCCGAGCTCGCCGGCGCGGGCGCAGAGGCTGTCGTCCTGGCCGGACCTCGCCTCCTCCAGTCGCCGGGGGCCGCGCAAGCGATGGCCACCCTGGCGGCCGAGACGGGGGCGCGGTTCGTGCTGCTGTGCCGCAGGGCCGGCGACCGGGGCGCGCTGCGGGCCGGCCTCCATCCGGCCCTCCTCCCCGGAGGGCGCCGGGTCGAGGAGGACGACGAGCGGGCCGCGGTGGAAGTGGGTTGGGGCACCCTCCTTCCGCATGAGCCCGGGCGCGACGCCGCGCGGATCCTCGAGGCCGCCGCCCACCGGGAGATCGAGGTCCTGTTCCTGGTGGGCGTGGACCCCCTTCGGGACTTCCCCGACGCGACGCTGGCTCGCCGGGCTCTGGAGAACGCGCCGTTCAAGGTCGTCGTGGACGCCTCGGCCGAGGCGATGTCCAGCTACGCGGACGCGATGCTGCCCGCCGCCCCCTACCTGGAGAAGGACGGCCACTACACCGACTGGGAGGGTCGCGCCCAGCGCCTCCGGGCCGTGCGGCCGCCGAAGGGGCTGGCCCGCAGCGAGTGGGAGATCTTCCAGGAGCTCTCGGAGACCGCCGGCGCGGACATGGGGTTTCGTTCACTGGACGACCTGCATGAGGAGATGGCGAACCTCTACCAATCGGCGGCGCTCGGGGTGCGGGGGGGACCCGCGGAGCGCCGAGGCTCCGGCGACCAACCAACCCAGCCGAGCGGAGCGGGGGGGACCCGGCACCCCGAAAAGCCGCCGGCTGGTTCCGAGCTGATCTTGTTCTCCTATCCCCTGCTGATCGACGAGGGGCGTCTGTCCGACGGCGCGGACCTGCTGAGGGACGCGCTGGAGGAGCGGCCGTTCGTGGAGATCCATCCGGCCGACGCGGAGCGCTTGGGGGTCGCCGACGGTCGGCCTGTGCGCTTGCAGACGGCAGCCGGACGGGCGGAGCTCCCGGCCCGGGTCACCGACGGGATCGCCGAGGGTGCCGTGTTCGTGCCGTGGAACCAGCCGGGGTTCGCGGCCAACACGCTCCTCTCGGGGAGCGCCATCACGGCGGCGAGCGTGGAGCCCTCGGCTGCGGAAGCGAGCGCCGGATGATCCTCGCCGCGATCGATTGGGTGGAGTGGGCCCTGATGGTCGGAAGGGTCGTGGTGATCTTCGCCGCCCTGCTCGTGTCGGTGATGCTCGTGATCTGGATCGAGCGAAAGGTCGTGGCGGACATGCAGATGCGAGTCGGTCCCAACCGGGCCGGTCCGGCGGGGATCCTCATCACGCTGGCCGACGGGATCAAGCTCTTCTTCAAGGAGGGCGTCATGCCGGTGACGGCCGACGCCCCGGTCTACCTGATCGCCCCGATCGCGTCCATGGTCCCGGCCATGCTGGCGTTCGCGGTGATCCCTTTCGGCCCGGGGATCACCCTGTTCGGCCGACATGTGCCCTTCCAGATCTCCGACCTGGACGTGGGGATCCTTTGGATCCTGGCCATGGCCTCGCTGGCCGTGTACGGGGTGGTCCTGGCGGGATGGTCAAGCGGCTCGAACTATCCGCTGCTGGGAGCCATCCGGTCCAGCGCCCAGATGATCAGCTACGAGGTGGGGATGAGCCTGGGGCTGGTCGCCGTCTTGCTCACCTGCGGAACCCTGACGATGAGCCAGATCGTCGCCGTGCAGGGCCGTCACTTCCACGTGACCTGGCTGACCTGGCTTCCCAAGTGGAACCTGTTCGTCCAGCTCCCGGCCTTCCTCATCTACATGACCGCGGCCCTGGCCGAGACCAACCGCCCGCCGTTCGACCTTCCCGAGGCGGAGACCGAGCTGGTGGCCGGGTACCACACTGAGTACTCGGGCATCAAGTTCGCCATGTTCTTCCTTGCGGAGTACATGCACACGATCACGGTCTCGGCCGTGGGCGTGACGCTGTTCCTGGGGGGATGGCACGGCCCGCAGTTCCACGCGGTCGCCTGGCTGTGGCCGCTCCTGTGGTTCCTGGTGAAGCTGTACGTGGTCATCTTCGCGTTGGTGTGGGTGCGAGCCACCCTTCCGCGCTTCCGCTACGACCGGCTCATGGCGTTCGGTTGGAAGTTCCTGATCCCCGCCGGCCTGGTGTGGGTGCTGGTCACCGCCGCGTCCATCGAGCTGCCGGCCATCAGGGGCAACCTGAACGCGGCCATCCTGATCGGCTCGGGCACGGTCATCCTCCTGGCCCTGTTGTGGCCGCTGTTCACCGGATCGCCGCAGGCTCGGGCCCTGGAGGGGCAGCGGTGAACGTGGACCGGACCTCCGAGCAGTGGTGGGCGCGGCTGGGCGGCGGCCTGGTCGGCGGCCTCGTGCGGATCGGCCAGGGGTTCTCGGTCACGTTCCGCCAGATCTTCCGGCCGGATGTGACGAAGCAGTACCCGCGGACGATCCCGCCGCTGGCGCCTCGCGCACATGTCGGCCGGCACCTGCTGAACAGGCACGAGAACGGGCTGGAGAAGTGCATCGGTTGCGAGCTGTGCGCATGGGCCTGTCCCGCGGACGCCATCTACGTCGAGGGTGCCGACAACAGCGAGGAACATCGGGTGTCGGCCGGCGAGCGGTACGCGAAGGTGTATCAGATCAATTACCTGCGCTGCATCATGTGCGGCCTGTGCGTGGAAGCGTGCCCGACCCGGGCGCTCACCCTCACCAACAACTACGAGCTGGCCTTCGAGAGCCGCGAGGACGCGATCTTCGAGAAGTGGCAGCTCCTGGACCCGCCGCCGCCGTTGGGGACCGCTCCCGGAACAGAGGAAGGGAAGTAGCCGGTGGCCGATTGGTACGCCTTCTGGCTGATCGCGCCGATCTCGATCCTGTCCGCGGGGGCCATGGTGCTTGCCCGGAACGCGGTCCATGCGGCGCTGCTCCTGATCGTCAACTTCTTCACGCTGGCCGTGTTCTTCCTCATCCTCGGGTCGTCGTTCCTCTTCGTGGTACAGATCATCGTCTACGCAGGCGCGATCATGGTCCTGTTCCTCTTCGTGATCATGCTGCTCGGCGTGGACCGGCCGGTTCCGCTCACCGAGCGGATCCGCGGCCAGCGGTGGATCGCCACGGTGCTCGGGCTGGCCCTCGTGCTCGAGATCGGTCTGGCGGTCCGCCTGGGGCTCGGACTGTCGACGGGCAAGGTTCCCGACTTCTCTCGGGTCAACGCCGGTGGCAACGTCCGGGCGCTCGCTCGCGTCCTGTTCAACTCGTACTTCTTCCCGTTCGAGGTCACCTCGGTCCTGCTGATCGTCGCGGCCATCGGAGCCATGCTCCA
>Ga0066710_100004466_pt1 | contig 12403 bp, 10 predicted proteins | sample GraSoiAngelo_159_FD_79666 | JGI IMG/M metagenome (GOLD analysis project Ga0066710, IMG submission 79666) | Grasslands soil microbial communities from the Angelo Coastal Reserve, California, USA - 14_1009_16_40cm | ecosystem: Environmental > Terrestrial > Soil > Grasslands | place: USA...
CCATCGTTACGCTAGCTCAACAATTAATTGTTGCCAATTGCCTTGACAAGAGCCGAGCAATTCAGTGACGGAGTGTGCGGGATTTGTCTGTCCGATTGCTGAGCTGCCTGCTGCTCACGGGCGCTCTTTCATCGTGACGACGGCGGGTTCCTATGCCGCCGTGGTCGCAAACACGGCGCAGTCGACGATTGTCCAGATGGTCACCTTCCGGGCGGCGGTCAAACTCCCGACACCACGCCCCCGTCGGTGCACCGTGTCGCGGTCGGCGGCCTTCTTCCGCTGACACGCTACACCTACGAGGTGAATTCGAAGGATGCGGCAGGCAACGTAGCTCTGCGCTGCGCAGCTTCGTGACGTTGGCCGATACGACGCCTCCTATCGTGTCGTTTTCCGGACCACTGAACGGAGCCGCGGTAGCGAGTCCCACGGTCGTGGTGTCCGCCGCAGCCTCGGACAACGTCGGGGTGGCAGGCGTTCAATTCACGCTCGACGGCAACCCCCTTGGGGCGGAGATCACGACGGCACCCTATACCGTGACCTGGAATACCACTCAGACAGCGAACGGCTCGCACGTGCTGACGGCGTCCGCGCGGGACGTTACTGGCAACACGGCCACGTCCACCTCCGTCACCGTCAACAACGACACGTCGCCACCCACGGTCAGCACTTTGGCAAGCTTGACCGCCGACGACAACAACTACCTTGTCGTCTGGAGTACGACTTCGGGTGCGACACGGCGGTCGGTCGCCGACTTGGGTTTCGTCGGCGTCGCCCCCGCGAGACAACTTTCGCCGCATCCTCACGATGTCGGCGGCAAGTTATCTGAGTGCTGGCGGTCGCCCGTCCTTCCCCGCGGGCTGAAACACGCAGGTCCATTCGCGTTCATTATAGAATCGGTAGATACCCATGCCGGAGTGGAAGGACACCGTAAACCTGCCTCGGACGGAGTTTCCGATGAAGGCGAGCCTGCCGACGAGCGAGCCGCAGGCGCTCGCACGGTGGGCTTCCATGAACCTCTACGGAAAGATTCGCGAGCGCCGCAAGGGGTTGCCCAAGTTCGTGCTCCACGACGGCCCGCCGTACGCGAACGGCAACATTCACATCGGCACCGCGCTCAACAAGATCGTGAAGGACTTCGTCGTCAAGGCACGGTCCATGGCCGGATTCGACGCACCCTACGTCGTCGGCTACGACTGCCATGGGCTGCCGATCGAGCTGCAGGTCGATCGCGAGCTCGGCGCCCGCAAGCGGAGCATGTCGACGGCCGAGTTCTGTCGGGCCTGTCGTGCGTACGCGCAACGGTTCGTCGGCACGATGACCACCCAGTTTCAGCGGCTCGGCGTGCTCGGCACCTGGGACCAGCCGTATCTGACGATGAACTTCCGCTATCAGGCGGCGATCGTCCGCGCGCTCGAGCGATTCGTCGAGCGCGGCCTGGTCTACAAGGGGAAGAAGCCGGTTCACTGGTGCATCCACTGCCGAACGGCGCTCGCCGAAGCCGAGGTCGAGTACGAGCCTCACACCTCGCCGTCCATCTATGTCGAGTTTCCGCTATCGCCTGACAGCGAAAGTGAGCTGGGCGCCCGTGTGCCCGAGCTCGCGGGCCGCCGGGTGTCGGTCCTCATCTGGACCACGACACCCTGGACGATTCCATCGAACCTCGCCGTCGCGTTTCATCCCGAGCTGCAGTACGGCGCGTACGACGCCGGCGGGCGGGCAGTTATCGTGGCCGAGGCGCTCGCCACCCGCGTGGCCGAGGCGACCGGACGCCCGCTCGGTGCACTGCTCGCACGCGTCAAGGGTGAGCGGCTGGAGCACATCCGCTTCCGTCATCCTCTGTACACCCGCGACTCGCTTGGTGTCCTGGGCGAATACGTGACGCTCGAGGCCGGAACGGGCGCCGTGCACACCGCGCCCGGCCACGGGGCCGACGACTTCAATACCGGCGTGAAGTACGGCCTCGAGATCTACGCGCCAATCGGGCCCGCCGGGCACTTCCTGGACACGGTGCCGATTGTCGGAGGAATGCGGGTGTTCGACGCCAACCCGAAGGTGGAGGACGCGCTGAACGAGCGGGGCCTGCTCTGGCACCGCGAGGCTTTCTCGCACCAGTACCCGCACTGCTGGCGATGCCACAATCCGGTGATCTTTCTGGCGACCTCGCAGTGGTTCATCCGGCTTGACGGCGCCCCCGTGATTCGCGAACAGGACGGGGACGGATCCAGAAGCGCGAAAACGCTGCGCGAAGCCGCGCTCGATCAGGTGGATCACCACGTCAAGTGGATCCCGACCTGGGGGCACGACCGGATCTTCAACATGCTCGCCAACCGGCCCGACTGGTGCATTTCCCGCCAGCGCGTCTGGGGCGTCCCGATTCCCGCCATCGACTGCACGTCATGCGGCGAGGCGCATTTGACAACGGCGCTCGTCCAACGTGCGGCAACCGTGTTCGAGCAATACGGTGCGGACGCGTGGTACGAGCGGCCGACCGAAGACTTTGTCCCGCCTGGAATGGTCTGCTCGAAATGCGGTGGCTCCGGCTTCGAGCGCGAGATGAACATTCTCGACGTCTGGTTCGACTCCGGCTCCAGCCACGAGGCGGTGCTGTCGGTCAGCCCGGACCTGTCGTGGCCGGCCGACATCTACGTCGAAGGAAGCGACCAGCATCGAGGCTGGTTCCAGAGCTCCCTGCTCGTCGGGCTGGGTACGCGGGGCCGGGCGCCCTACCGGGAGGTGCTGACCCACGGGTTTGTGGTGGCGGAGGACGGACGAAAAGCGTCCAAGTCGCTCGGCAACTCCATCGAGCCGGAGGACGTGATCAAGCAGAGCGGCGCCGACATCCTGCGCCTCTGGGTCGCGATGAGCGAATACACCCAGGAGATCCGGCTGGGAAAGGAAATCCTCGCACGAGCCGTCGAGGCCTACAGAAAGATCCGGAACACCCTGCGGTACCTCGTTGCCAACCTCTACGACTTCCGCCCGGCTTTGGATGCGGTCGCTCGCGACCGGCTCGAAGAGGTTGACCGGTACATCCTCGCCCGCTACGGGGAAGCGGCACGTCGGATGCTCACGGGATACGAGGAACACGACTACGCGACGATCTTCCAGACCGTGAACTCGTTCGCCACAGTCGATCTGAGCGCCTTTTACGCCGATGTGTCGAAGGATCGGCTTTATACCTTCGCTCCCGGTTCGCCGGAACGTCGCTCGGCGCAGACGGCGATGTACTTGATGGCCGACGGCCTGACCCGCCTCCTCGCACCCATCCTGTCGTTTACCGCCGATGAGCTCTGGCGTCATCTCCCCGGTCGGGACGATGAGTCGGTCCACCTCTCGCTCTTCCCGCGAGACGCCGACCTGGACGGTTTCCTCGATCCCGAGCTCCTCGACCGATGGGGCACCTTGACGAAGCTGCGCGAGCGTGTGCTCGCCGAGATCGAACCGCTCCGCAAAGACAAGCTGATTGGCAGCTCGTTGCAGGCGCGCATCGTCTTTCAGGCGTCTGGACCGACGCTGACGTTCCTCGAGCGCCATGCCCGGCAGCTGCCGATGCTGTTCATCGTGTCTGCCGTCGAAGTTCGCCGAGCCGGCGACGATTCGAGCACCCAGGCCGGCGAGGCCCGGATCACGGTCGAGCGTGCCCCCGGCATCAAGTGCGAGCGCTGTTGGCGCTACGTGCCCTCGGTATCGAGCGAACCAGAATGGGCGGGGCTTTGCGAGCGTTGTCAGGACGCGCTCGCCGAGCCGATCCGTGGTTGACCAGGCGGTCTCGATGCGGGAGCGCGACCAACCGTGACACCCTCACGCCGCCTCGAAGTTGGGCTCCCGGTCCTCATCGTCGTGCTCGATCAGGTGACGAAAGCGGTCGTCCGGCGTGCCCTGACGGTGCACGAGAGCGTGACCATCGTGCCAGGGCTGCTGGACTTCACACATGTGCGGAATACCGGCGCGGTGTTCGGATTTCTGAACGAGGTAGACTTTCCCCTCAAGACGACGGTCATCGCCGTCGTGGCCACGGCGGCGCTGGTCGGCGTGGCTCTCTACGCGGCCCAGTTGGCGCACGATCAGCTGCTCGCCCGCCTCGGCCTGGCCCTCATCATCGGCGGGGCCGGGGGTAACCTGATCGACCGGCTGCTGGCCGGGTCAGTCGTCGATTTCATCGATGTCTACTGGCACTCATGGCACTTCTGGGCCTTCAACGTCGCGGATTCAGCCATCACCTTCGGTGTTGCCGCGATGATCCTGGACATGATCGGAGTGAGCACTCATGTATCCAAGACTCTTTGAGCTCGGGCCGATCACCGTCTACACCTACGGTCTGCTGCTCGCATCGGCCTACCTGCTGGGTTTGAAGCTCGCCATGGTCCGTGCGAAGTCGTACGGACTGGATCAGGCGCGCGTGCTCGACCTCGGCATCTACATCATCATCAGCGCGCTCGTCGGCGCGAAGCTGCTGCTGTTCATCACCGACTTTCGGACCTTCGTAGACAATCCCCGAGAGCTGCTGACCCTCGCTCGATCAGGAGGTGTTTTCTACGGCGGGCTGATCCTCGCGGTGGTCGTCGCCCTGTGGTACATCGGTCGAATCGGGCTCCCGCTCTGGACCACCTGCGACGCGTTCGCCCCTGGCATCGCCATCGGACATGTAGTGGGTCGCTTCGGCTGTTTCTTCGCTGGCTGCTGTTACGGCAAGCCCACGGACATGCCGTGGGGCATCACGTTCACCGACCCGTACGCCGCCGCGAACGTCGGCACCCCTTTGAACGTGCGGCTCCACCCCACGCAGCTGTACGAAGCGGGGGCCGAAGCCCTGATTCTTGTCGTGCTTCTTGTCACCGAGTCCCGAGGGAAGCGCTATCCAGGTCGCACGTTCTGGTTCTATATGCTGCTCTATGCGATCTCCCGGTACGTCATCGAGATGTACCGCGACGACCCCCGAGGGAGCGTCGGCATCTTCTCGACGTCCCAGTTCATCTCCGTCATCCTCGCGCCTCTGGCCCTCGTCATGCTCTTCTACCTGCGGCGACGCCACGACCCCGCGCCGCGGGTGGCGCGGAAGGCTGCGTGATCACGGTCGCAGTCGAGGAGGACAGCCGGGGCATCCGGCTCGACCGCTTCCTGACGTCAGTCCTCGCTGGTCGATCTCGCTCGCAAGTCCAGCAGCTGATCCGGGACGACCGCGTTCGGGTGGACGGAAAGCCGTCGAAAGCCAATCACCTGGTGCAAGTGCGCCAGGTCGTCACGGTGGAGATCCCCCCGCTCACGGAATCAGCGCCCGGTCCTGAAGCGCTGGAGCTGCCCATCCTCTATCAGGATGCTGACCTTCTGGTGGTCGATAAACCGGCCGGGATGGTGGTCCACCCGGCGGCCGGCCATGCGGCGGGCACCCTCGTCAACGCGCTGCTCTATCACGTTCACGACCTGAGCGGCGTCGGTGGGGTAAAACGTCCGGGGATCGTGCACCGTCTCGATCGAGGGACGTCAGGCCTGATGGTCGTCGCCAAGCACGATGCGGCGCACGAAGCACTTTCGCGGCAGTTTCGCGATCGAGAGGTGGAAAAAGAGTACACGGCACTTGTCTGGGGGGTTGTCCAGGCAGGCAAGAGAATCGGCGCGCCCATTGGACGGGATCCCCGGGATCGCAAGAAGATGTCCGCGCGTTCGCGCCGCAGCCGTGAGGCGGTCACGAGGATCGTGGGCGCCGAACGGATGGGCGGACCGCTGACGCTCGTCCGGGTCGCCATTTACACCGGGCGAACACATCAGATCCGAGTGCATCTCAGCGCGATCGGTCATCCGGTCGTGGGAGACTCGCTCTACGGCGGCGTCCGGCGTCGGGTCTTCGGCGACGTCCGTGCTGTCACACGCCTCGATCGGCCGTTCCTCCATGCCAGCCGATTGGTGTTCAAGCACCCCGCTGACGGTAAGCGGATGGAGTTCTCGAGCGCGCTGCCAGCCGATCTTCAGGGTGTCCTGGACGAGCTTCGCGACTCGCAGCTCGAGATGAGATAGACCAGTTTCCATGGATGAGAGAATTCTGAGGGCTCGCCAGCGTGAGCCCCAGGGACTCTGAACGGAGTCGCCGATGCCAGAGGTCTACAGAGGACGCGTGTTCTCCGTCGAGGTCGACCGGGTGCTGTTCCCAAACGGACGCGAACACACGGTTGAGGTCGTGCGTCACCCACCCTCGGTGGTGTTGCTGCCCATTCAGGCAGACGGTCGCGTGATTCTGGTCCGGCAGTACCGGCCGAGCATTGCGCAGGATACGTGGGAGGTTCCAGCCGGCAGTCTCAATCCCGGCGAGACGCCGGAGGCCGCCGCCAGACGAGAGTGCGAAGAGGAAACCCGTCTGGCCCCGCGGCGCGTCGAACGCCTCCTCGGGCTGTTTCCGGCGCCCGGTTTTTGCGACGAAGAACTGATCTTCTTTCGCGTCTCCGACCTCGGTCCCCCCGCGCCCGACTCGACACATCGACCAGACGAAGACGAGGACCTCGAGGTGCAGGCGTTTACGTGCGACGAAGCCAGAGCGATGGTCGAAAATGGCGAGATCGTCGATCTCAAGAGCGCATACGCGTTGACGTTGCTGTAACCCGCCCGGCTACTCAGCGCACGGGCCAGGCAGGCGGAGGCGCCGGCCGGAATGCCGCCGTCGGAAGTCGGACGACGTCGGAGGATATGGGCTGTAGCGCGAGCGCGAGCACTTCATCGATCGTCGAGACGAGGTGGACGGTGAGGTTTTGACGGAGCTCGGGCGTCAGATCCTCGTTCACGTTCTTCGCGTTCTGCTTCGGCAGGATGACTTCGTGGATTCCCAGCCTGCGGGCAGCCAGCACCTTCTCCTTGATGCCACCAACGGGCAGCACGCGACCCGACAGCGTGATTTCACCGGTCATGGCGATGTCACCGCGGACCGGGCGCCCGCTGAGCTCTGACGCCATGGCGACCGCCATCGTCACGCCCGCTGAAGGTCCGTCCTTCGGGATGGCGCCCGACGGCACGTGGACGTGCATTTCGGCACTCTTGAAGAAGTCGGGATCGATGCTGTACTCGCGGGCATGGGCACGAAGCCATGAGAGGGCCGCCCTCGCCGACTCCTTCATCACCTCTCCGAGCTGACCCGTGAGCGTTAGCGACCCGGTCCCCGCCATCCGAGAGGCCTCGATGAACAGGACTTCGCCGCCGGTCGGCGTCCAGGCCAGCCCGATCGCCACGCCGGGGTCCTTGGTGCGCTCCTCTACTTCCTCATCGAGGAACTTGGGAGCCCCAAGCATCTCCGCGACGAGGTCCGGTGTGATTTCGATGGGCTGCTCGTTGCCTTCCGCGCGACGTCTGGCCGCCTTGCGGCACAGGGCCGCAATCTCCCGCTCGAGATTCCTGACCCCCGCTTCCCGCGTATAACCGCGGATCACGACCCGCAGCGCGGCGGCGGTGAACCGGATCGACTCGAGAGTCAGCCCATGGTTCTTCACCTGCTTGCCAACGAGATGGTCTGTCGCGATGTTGAGTTTCTCTTCTTCGGTGTACCCAGCGAGCTCGAGCACCTCCATCCGGTCCCTGAGCGCGGGCGGGACAGGATCGAGCACGTTGGCCGTCGTGATGAACAGGACCTCGGACAGGTCGAACGGCACGTCGAGATAGTGGTCGCGGAACGTGCTGTTCTGCTCGGGATCCAGCACCTCGAGCAATGCTGACGAGGGGTCGCCGCGAAAGTCCGACCCGAGCTTGTCCACCTCATCGAGGATGAAAACGGGATTCTTGGACTCGGCCCGCCTCAGGCCCTGAATGACCTGGCCTGGGAGCGCCCCAATGTAGGTACGCCGATGACCACGGATTTCAGCCTCGTCCCGCATCCCGCCGAGCGAGACGCGAACGAACTTGCGCGCAAGCGACTCGGCGATCGAGCGTGCCAGCGACGTCTTGCCCACGCCAGGGGGTCCGACGAAACAGAGGATGGGCCCTTTGACGAGAGGATTCAGCTTTCGAACCGCCAGGTACTCGAGGATGCGGTCCTTGGCCTTCTCGAGGCCCGAGTGGTCGGCGTCGAGCACCGCCTTGGTATGAGCCAGGTCGATGACCTCATCGGTCCGTTTGGCCCAGGGCAGCGCCACGAGCCAGTCGAGGTATGTCCGCGAAACCGTGTATTCCGCCGCGGCGACCGGCATCTTCGATAGGCGCTCCAACTCTCGAAGGGCCTCTTTCTTCACGCCGTCGGGCATGCCGGCGGCTTCAATCTTCTGCGCGAGCTCTTCGATATCCTTCGTTTGATCATCGCCTTCGCCCAGTTCCTTCTGGATGGCCTTGATCTGCTCGCGGAGGAAGTACTCACGCTGATTGCGCCCGACCTCCGACTGGACCTGCGACTGAATCTTCGACCCCAACTCGAGTACTTCGAGCTCCTTGATGAGGATTCGGTTCAGGTTGTCCATGCGAGCGCGGATGTCGAGCGTCTCGAGCACACCCTGCTTCACGGTCGAACTGATGGTCGTCAGGCTCGAGGCGATGAAATCCGCGAGGCGCCCCGGCTCGGCAATGTTCATCGCCAGCGTCTGAAGGTCGTCGGAGAGGAGCGGCGACAGCGAAACGACCTGCTGGAAGTTCGTTTTGATATTCCGGGCGAGCGCGTCGATCTCGAGCCGGTCGGCGTCGCGAAGCTCTTCGTTGGCGAGGGCGACTCTCGCCCGCAGGTAGGGTTCGGTGGCTTCGACAGTCTGGAGCATGAGGCGCGCCAGGCCCTGAACAATAAGCCGAAGGCTGCCGTCAGGGAGCTTGAACACCTTGTGAATGTGGGCCGCGGTGCCAACCGTGTACAGGTCGTCCTGCGTCGGGTCGTCCACAGCAGCATCGCGCTGGGTGAATACGGCGATGAGCTTGCCGTTGGCGACCGACTCGTCTATCAGCCGGACGGAACTCTCCCGAGCCACCGCTAGCGGCATGAACGAATTGGGGAAGAGCACCGTGTCGCGGAGCGGCAGGATCGGCAGCTCCGAGGGTATGGTCGGGGGCTTCTCGGCGCCCGAACTGTCCTCGTTCTTGAGGTCCTCGATTCGATCGCTCATAGCGACCTCCTCTGACACCTGCCACGAAAGTCCCGCCAACGCCTCGATTCGCTGAAGGAACCGTTTGCGGGGGGCGGACGTATGGAGCTTCTATCGGGGAACGCCGGAGGGGAACGCGTGGGGTTCCGACGTCGGCGGAGCCCCACGGTTCAGGACGCCGAACTTTACATGTCGAAGAAGAGCGACGGAGCGCCGCGTCGGGCCGCCAGCTGCCGCTCACGACGCTCGGCGGTTTCTCGCGCCTCCTCACAGTCCTTGCAGCGGACCGCGAAGGGTAGCGCGCGCAGCCGCTTTTCGGCGATTTCCTCTCCGCACTCGAAGCAGTTGCCGTAATCGCCCTGCTCGAGACGGGCGAGCGCGTCTTGAATCTTGTTCAGCGTCTCGGACTTCATCTGAATCAACGCAAACTCGATGTCGTCCTGGATGTCGGCCTCGGAACTCTCGACGGCGTCCAGCACTTCACTGCTCTTGCCACCCCAGGCGCCCTCGGCCCTGACATCGCGCATCTTTCCCTGGACCTCGGCCCGGATCTCGCGCCGGCGGTCTTCCAGCATTCGCTTCAATTCCGAATAGCGGGATCGTGCTTTCGCGTCGGTCCTCGCTTGGGTGCTGCTTTTCATGACGCCGCCTCCTTCGTCGGTCCCGGTTCAGCCGGGTCGCCTTCCGTCGCTTATGATGGCTGCAAGTTATGCAAATTATCTGCCAATGATACCACGTTTCTGCGGCTGCCGGCAAGCGCCGCCAACCTTATCGGCCACTTCCACGCGGGCTTGAATCGCCGAGCCCTCGATGGCTCCAATCCTTCACGGTTAGCCCATGAACCCATGTTATGTCAATGGTTTACAAGATTACGTCCGAATGGGACCCGTCTCATTCCGCCTCGATGAAGGTTTAGACGCCGCGGGGCATTCTAGGGTTCTCGTGGATGCACGCCCTGAATCGTCCTGTTTTGGTTACATACAGAGTGTCGAAAAATGCATGGTTGTGACCGTTGAGCCACAGCTCGAAACATCGTCTCCATCCAGCTGGGGGCATCGGACCAGGAAACTCCGAAGAAACGAGAGCCCGACAAGAATCGAGCCGCGACATAATGGCCATCAGTGCGTTGCCCCCTCTGTACGACCCGTAACGCTCGACGCCATTGTCCGGCGCTCTCCAAGGAAATCTGCGCACTCTGCTGCGGCACCAAGCGACTTGTCGAGATCCAGTGTCCAGCCGACTGCGTCTACTTGACGTCGTCACGCGAGCACCCGGCGGCGGCGGTCACACGACAACAGCAGCAGGACCTCACCTTCTTCATTCAGCTCATGCGTGGCCTGAACGAACGGCAGTCGCAACTCCTGGTTGCGTTCAGCACTGCACTGCTGCGGTACGAGCCCCCCGACTTTCACGTCGTGGTCGACGAGGATGTGGCAGAAGCGGCGGGCGCGCTGGCAGCGACGCTCGAAACGCGCTCCCGCGGTGTCATCTACGACCATCGCCCAGCGTCGTTGCCTGCGGAGCGCCTCATGACAACGGCATTCAAGCCCCTCGTCGAGGCGGACCGCGGGGGCGGATCGGTCTTCGAACGCGAGGCGGCGGTGGTGCTGCGGCGGATTGAACAAGGAGTCGGCGAGCTGCAGGCAACCGCCCCCGCAAGCAAGCGGGCCTACATCAATCGAGTCGGCCGGGTGCTCGGGCAGGCGGTTGACGCGTCTACGGGGGCGAAGGATCGGCCGGACGCGCCGCGCTTGATCCTGCCGTGATCAGTGCCTATACTGAGAGTTTCTGTCAGGAGTCTATGGCCAAGCATTGCGAGATTTGCGGTAGAACTCCCGTCGTGGGCCGACAGATCAGCCACGCTCACAACGTGAGCGCCCGGCGATTCGAGCCCAACCTCCAGACCGTTCGAGCCGTCATCAGCGGGGGCGTCAAGCGGATTCGTGTCTGCACCCGTTGCCTGCGCTCGGGGAAGGTCGTCAAGGCGGCCTGAGCGGCGAGAGCGACAGGCCCATGAAGGAGACGGTCTCGAGCCCGGCAGCCCCCAAGGCGGTCGGGCCTTACTCGCCGGCCGTTCGTGCCGGGCAGCTGCTGTTCGTTTCGGGCCAGGTGGCGCTCGACCCAGCGACCGGTCAGATGGCACCAGGAGACGTCGCCGCACAGACCCGTCAGGTCCTGACCAATATCGGCGCCCTCCTCCAGGCTGCGGGCCTCACCTACACGGACGTCGTCCGCACCACCGTGTTTCTGGCCGACCTCAGTGACTTCAGCGCGATGAACGACGTCTATCGGACGTTCTTCTGCGAAGGATTTCCCGCCCGCTCGACGATTCAGGCCGTCCGGCTGCCGCTCGATGCTCGAGTAGAGATCGATGCGATCGCCAGCTACGAACCTCGATAACTCAGGTTGTTGAGCCTGAAGGTGCGCTGCTACCGCGACGCGCGCTCGACGTCGAGCACTCCGTCTACGGCTTTGAGCGACTTGATGACTTTTTCGAGGTGCTTGAGGTCGCTGATCTCGACGGTGACGTCGATCCGTGCTCGGCGATCGTCTTCATCGGTCCGCGCTTCCATGTCTCGAATGTTGGTGTTGATGTCCGCGATCTTGGCGGACACGGCGGCGAGAAGACCTTTTCGATCTTCGACCTCCATCGACAGCTTGACGGTGTAGCTCGGCGCCCCCTCACCGGTCGAACTGCGGTCCCACTCGACGTCGATGCGCCGCTCGGGATCGTACAGGAGGTTCACGACATTGGGACAGGTGACCGAGTGCACGGACACGCCCTTGCCCCGCGTGATGTAGCCGACGATCTTCTCGCCGCGAATCGGATTGCAGCACTTCGCGCGGAACACGAGGACGTCGCCCAGGCCTCGCACCTTGATCTTCTCTTCGCCGACGCCGAACGCGCGCTTGACCGCGGTGACCAGACCCTCCGGCGCCTTCTCGCGCAGCTTGTCGACTGGCACGAGCCGGCCGATCAGCTGTTTCGCTGAGAGCGTGCCGTACCCGATGAGCGCGAACAGATCCTCGACGGTCTTGCCGCCGATATCGGCCAGGGCCCTGCCGAACTCCTCGCTCTCGAACAACCCCTTCTGCGGCACGTTGTACCGTCTCAGCTCTTTCTCGAACACCTTCCGGCCGACGTCGATGGCGCGCGCACGCTCTTCCAGCCGAATGAGGTGCTTGATCTTGTAACGGGCGTGCGAGGTGACGACGAAGTTCAGCCAGTCGCGACCCGGCTTGTGCCCGGTTTGCGTGACGATTTCGACGATGTCGCCGTTCTTGAGCCGGGTCCGGAGCGGCACCATCTTCCCGTTGATCCGGGCGCCCACGCATTGATGGCCGACGTCGGTGTGGATCGAATAGGC
>Ga0066710_100004467_pt1 | contig 12402 bp, 12 predicted proteins | sample GraSoiAngelo_159_FD_79666 | JGI IMG/M metagenome (GOLD analysis project Ga0066710, IMG submission 79666) | Grasslands soil microbial communities from the Angelo Coastal Reserve, California, USA - 14_1009_16_40cm | ecosystem: Environmental > Terrestrial > Soil > Grasslands | place: USA...
CGCGAAGCCGCGCGTCGCGCTCGTGGACGAGGACCACCTGCCGCAGGTCGTCGTTGTCGGCGGTCACCCGTTCCGGATCCAGGACGCGATCGCCGAGGTCGGCAAGAACGTCCACCTGCTCCCCATGCAGCCCGGCTCTGCGCGCCGCGCGCTCTCGACGGGCCGTGTGGTCGCGACGCTGACCGTCCCGCCCGGCTTTCTCGCCGACCTGACGAGCGGCGTGCACTCGCCGAGCCTCCAGTACCAGACGACACACGGCGGGATCTCGGCTCGTGTGACGCAGCAGGTGCAGGCGCTCGTCTACAACCTCAACCGCCGCTTGCAGAAGGCCTTTGTCCAGACGGACCTCGGCTACGTGCAGCTGATCGTGAACGGCGGCAGGGCGAAGTTCGGCGGCCGCACGTACGACGTGCTCGGCCTGGAGCGCATGCAGCGGCTGCTGCGGGAGTTGCCGCCGAGCCCTCAGCGCGCGCGCATGGCCGAATTCGCCCGGATCGCAGGCGTCGCGCTCGCGCAGACCGGGAACCTGCTCGGCTCGACCGCCAGTCCGATTGGGCTCCAGCGTGCGCACGAAAACTCGCGCAGCTCGTTGCTCTCCGCGCAGGTACAGGCGTACGCGCTCGCCCTGACCGTCACGTTCCTCGCTCTGCTCCTCGCTGCCGGAGCGATCGCGAGCGAGCGCGACGAGAACACGATCGGACGACTCAGACGCGGCCTGCTGTCGATGGGAGAGCTCGTCTCGGCGAAGGTGGCGCTTGCCGCAGTCGTGGCACTCGCGCTCGGACTCGCAATCGCCGTGGTCTTCGGCGTCATCGTCCAGGCGGGCGGGGTCGCAGGCGGCGAGCCGTGGCAGCGCCTGCCGCTGCTTGCGCTCGGGCTGGTGCTCGCGGGCGCCGCGCTCGGCGCGCTCGGCGCGCTGCTCGGCGCGCTCTCGCGGGAGGCACGCACCGCCTCGCTCGTGGCCGTGCTCGTGGTGATGCCCATCGTCTTCCTCGGTCTCGTCCCGCGCGAGGTCGTTCCGGTCGCAGGCTGGCTCAGCGACGGCCTGCCCTTCGCGCACGCGGTGCGCTACTTCGCCGCGTCCCTCTACGACGCGAGCCCGTGGGCCACGGTCGCCCGCGAGCTCGCCTGGCTGCTCGGCCTGGGCCTCCTCTTCGGAGCCCTCGCTCGTGTCGCGACACGCCGCCTCTCGAGTTGATCGTGGCTCAGAGCCACAAGCTCCACCCGGATCCCAGACCAGGCGGCTGACCTTGTCCCCTCAGGACGGTTTGTGGCTCAGAGCCACTAAGTCCGAGGGTTACGCTGTACCCGTGAGCACGTTTCCGGTGACGCGGTTGCGGCGGCTGCGGCGAACGACCGGGCTGCGCCGGCTCGCGCGCGAGACGCGGCTCGACCTCGACGACTTCGTCATGCCCCTCTTCATCGGGCCGGAGCCGCTGGCGAATCCCGAGCTTCCGGGCCTGGCGCGCCACTCGGTCGAGACCCTCGGCGCCGCGGCCGACGAACTGGAGCGGCTCGGTGTCAAGGGCGTGATCCTCTTCGGCATCCCGGAGGAGAAGGACGAGGAAGGGTCCGGGGCATGGGACGACGACGGTGTCGTCCAGCGCGCCCTGCGGGAGTTGCACGGACGCGATCTCGTCCTGATGACCGACGTTTGCCTGTGCGAATACACCTCGCACGGTCATTGCGGCGTCCTCGATGGCGACCACGTCGACAACGATGCGACGCTGGAGCTACTGGCTCGGACTGCGCGCAGCCATGTCGAGGCCGGGGCGGATGTAGTGGCTCCGAGCGACATGATGGATGGACGGGTCGCTGCGATCCGCGAAGAGCTTCCCGAGACCCCGATCGTCGCGTACTCCGCGAAGTACGCCTCCGCGTTCTACGGCCCGTTTCGCGAAGCCGCCGAGTCGGCGCCTGCCTTCGGCGACCGGCGCGGCTACCAGCTGGATCCTGCGAACGTGCGCGAGGCGCTCCGCGAGTGCGAGCAGGACGTCGCCGAAGGCGCAGACGTCTTGATGATCAAGCCCGCGCTGCCCTACCTCGACGTACTCCGCGCGGCACGCGAACGCTTCGACCTGCCTCTCGCCGCCTACAACGTCTCAGGCGAGTACGCGATGGTGAAGGCTGCCGCAGCGAAGGGATTCCTCGACGAGCGACTCGCGGCGATCGAGTCGCTGACGGCGATCAAGCGCGCCGGCGCCGACTTCGTCATCTCCTACTGGACCAAGGAGCTGGCCGGCTGGCTCTGAGGACGCGCACCGATCTCTACCGGCGCGCGCTCGAGCTGATTCCCGGCGGCGTCAATTCGCCCGTGCGCGCGATGCGCGCTGTCGGGCTGGACGAGCCGTTCTTCGTGCGGCGCGGCGATGGCGCCTATCTCGAGGACGTCGACGGCAACCGCTACGTCGACTGGGTCATGTCGTGGGGTCCCTTGCTCTTCGGGCACGCCGACGGGGACACCATCGAGGCGGTTCGAGCCGCCGCGGAAAGAGGCACGAGCTTCGGTGCACCGACCGAGGCGGAGGTCGAGCTCGCTGCGGAGATCGTCGACGCGGTGCCTTCGGTCGAGAAGGTCCGGCTCGTGTCGTCGGGAACCGAGGCGGCGATGAGCGCCGTCCGCCTCGCGCGTGCGTTCACGTCCCGAGACCGAGTCTTGAAGTTCGCCGGCTGCTACCACGGCCATGTGGACGCCCTGCTCGCGAACGCAGGCTCGGGCGTCGCGACGCTCGGGCTGCCGTCGAGCCCGGGCGTGCCCACTGCGGTGACGAGCCACACGATCGTGTGCAAGTTCAACGACGTGGACGCGGTCGCATCGACCGTGGCCGAGTTCGGCGAGGGTCTCGCTGCGATCATCGTCGAGCCGGTGGCCGGGAACATGGGTGTCGTACCGGCAGAGCCCGACTTCCTCGAAGCGTTGCGACGTCTCGGCGCCGCGACCGGGGCGCTGCTCATCTTCGACGAAGCGATCACCGGCTTTCGTGTCGCACGGGGTGGCGCACAGGAACTCTTCGGCGTCACGCCCGATCTGACCATCCTCGGCAAGATTGTCGGCGGAGGCCTGCCGCTCGCGGCGTTCGGCGGGCGTGCCGAGATCATGGACCGCCTTGCGCCGAGCGGCGACGTCTACCAGGCCGGCACCCTGTCCGGAAATCCACTGGCGACGGCGGCCGGACTCGCGGTGCTGCGCCGGCTGCGCCATCCCGACGTGTACCGCGAGCTCGAGCGACGCGGCGCACGGCTGGAAGCGGGGTTGCTGCCGCACGGACGGGTTCAGCGTGTCGGTGCGATGGCGACGCTGTTCATGACCGACGATCCGGTGCGCAACTTCGACGACGCGCAACGTTCCGACACCGAGCGCTACGGCGCGCTTTTTCGACACCTGCTGGAGCGCGGGATCTACGTCGCTCCGAGCCAGTTCGAGGCGATGTTCGTCTCGCTGGCCCACGGAGACGAGGAGATCGACCGCACGATCGAGGCCGTTGGCAGCTTCGGGTAGTCCGGCCGGTCGCGTCACACGCGCACGGCCGAGGACGCAGCCTGGCGGAACTTTGCAGCCGCCCAGGGGCCGCTGACGTGGCCGGTCGGGCTACCGGGATTGACCTCTGGGAGACGATCGCCGCGGACGCTCGGCGAGAGAGCCACCTCTGGACGTCGGTGCTTCGCCCCCGCGAGACACAGGAGCGGGACCAGATCTTCTCCCGGCTCGGCGAGGAACGCTACGCACTCGGGATCGAGACCATCTACGAGGGCTACCTCCTGCACTACGGGCTGCCGCGCCTGTTCGCCCCGGAGGATCAGGACACGGCGCTCCTCCTCGGCGACTATCTGTACGCGCACGGTCTCGTGCGGATCGAGGAGGTCGGGAGCGTCGAGGCGGTCAGCGACCTCGCCGAGCTGATCGCGCTCTGTGCCTACCTGCGCGCGGAGAAGATCGCCGGTGACGGCGCGGTCTGGGCCGCAACGGCGACCGCACTCGGCCGAGGTGAGCTGGAGGACGGACGATCCCGCCTTCGGCTAGACAACGACGCGAATCCGCTGGAACGATTGGCCCGGGCGCAGGCCGGCGACGCTCCGGTCGACCACGCACTCGACACCCATCGCGGGCGGCTGCGGTAAAGTCGCCGCGATGCATGCCCTGCTGCAGCTGCTTGCGGTTGAAGACGCGGCGACCGAGGGGAAGAAGGTCATCACCGGCATGCTCATCGTGGGGCTCGTCTTCGCCGGCGTGATCGCGGTCGGGCAGACGCTCCACTGGCTGCGCCACCGCCGCTAGGACCTTCGCTGCCAGGCGTCGGATGATTCGGGGGTGGCAAGCCTCCCTACGGGAACGGTCACGTTTCGTGTTCACAGACGCCGAGGGCTCAACGCGGCTGCTCCATGAGCTGGCGCCCGCCGTCAGACTTGACGAGGCTGTCGCGGACATACTTCGACACGCGCCGCGGGCCGTAGACTGATCTGCGATGGCCCCTCCGGCCGACTTGCGCGCCTGGATCGCGCTCCTCGAACGCGAGGGCGAGCTCGTTCGCATCGGCGCCGAGGTCGATCCCGAGCTCGAGATCACGGAGATCAACGACCGTGTCGTGAAGGCCGGGGGTCCGGCTCTCCTGTTCGAAGACGTCCAGGGCTCAGCGCATCCGCTCCTGATCAACCAGTTCGGAACCGAGCGGCGTATGTGCATGGCGTTCGACGCGCCCTCGCTCGACGCGGTCGCCACGAAGCTCGGCGACGTGCTCGAGCTGCAGCCGCCCTCGGGTCTCGTCGACAAGGTCCGTGGGCTGCAGAAGCTGAAGTCGATCGCCGACTCACGGCCGAAGACCGTCCGGCGCGGCGCGAGTCAGGAAATCGTCCTCGAGGGCGACGATGCGTCACTCGATCTGTTGCCGATCCAGAAGTGCTGGCCGGACGACGCCGCGCCGTTCATCACGCTGCCCGCCGTCATCACCAGGGATCCGCGCACAGGGACTCGCAACGTCGGCATGTACCGCATGCAGAAGCTCGGACCGCGCGCAACGGCGATGCACTGGCAGATCCACAAGGACGGCCGTGCGGACTATCTCGCGACCGACGGCAGGATCGAGGTAGCGGTCGCGCTCGGTCTCGATCCGGTCACCGCGTATTCCGCCAGCGCTCCGCTGCCCAAGCACATCGACGAGTTCATGCTCGCCGGATTTCTGCGCGGCGAACCCGTCGACCTCGTGCAGGCGAAGACCGTCGACCTCGAGGTGCCGGCGAACGCGGAGATCGTCCTCGAGGGTTACATCGACAAAGACGAAGTGACCGACGAGGGGCCGTTCGGAGACCACACCGGCTACTACACGCCGTCTGAGCCGTTTCCGGTCTTCCACCTCACCGCGATCACGATGAGGCGCGACGCGATCTATCCCTCGATCGTCGTCGGCAAGCCGCCGCAGGAGGACGCCTGGCTCGGCAAGGCGACGGAACGCATCTTCCTGCCGGCGATCAGGATGACCGTGCCGGAGATCGTCGACTACGACCTCCCGATCGCCGGCGCCTTCCACAACTGCTGCCTCGTCTCGATCCGCAAGGCCTACCCCGGCCACGCCCAGAAGGTCATGCACGCAATCTGGGGCCTGGGCATGCTCAGCCTGACCAAGTCCGTCGTCGTCGTGGACGAGTGGGTCGACGTACACGATTACGAGGAGGTGATCTTCCGCGTCGGCGCCAACGTGGATCCGATGCGTGACGTACTGATCACGGAGGGCCCGCTCGACCATCTCGACCACGCCCCGACGCGCCAGTTCTACGGCGGAAAGATCGGAATCGACGCCACCCACAAGGGCCCGCAGGAGGGCACACGCGAGTGGCCGCCCGAGATCCAGATGACTCCGGAGGTGAAGGGGCTGGTCGACCGCCGCTGGCAAGAGTACGGGATTCCGCTCGAGGGTGCTGCAGCGAACGGCCGAATCCGTCAGAGTTCCCGCCCGTTGCGTCGATTGTTACGTCGTTGACACATCGGACGAGACGGGGGTTGAATTCACTGGTGGTGACGAAGGGGGAGGTGCGGTGATGGAGCCCCAGCACGGGGACCGGCCGCATTCCCCGGGACCGTCCGTCTACCCGATCGGCTTCGCGGCCGGCGTGGCGTGCATCCTCGTCGGGCTGATCATCAACCCGAAGCTGATTGCTCCGATCGGCGCGGCGATCGCGATCGTTTTCGGATTCCTCTGGGCGCGGGACGCGACGAAGGAGTTCCGGGGCGCGCCGGTCCACCCGGTCCAACCCGAGCGCGGTGGGCCCCCGCCCTCCACCGACGCCGCAGCGGTCCCCGCGGACCAGGGCGAAGCGGCGATGCCGGAGCCGGAGCCGGGCGAACGGTTCCCGCGGAGCAAGTTCCTTGAGTTCTCCACACTCGGCCTCGGCGGTGTGATCGGCGGTCTCGTCACCGTCCCGGCTCTCGGGTTCATGGTCATCCCCGCCTACCGCAAGCAGGGTTATCCGATGGTCGACCTCGGGCCACTCACGAACTTCACGGAGGGCAAGTGGTTCGTGACGAAGTTCTTCATGCACCCGGAGACCGGTGACGTCTCGCACCGAACCGCGTACATCCGCAACAACGGGTTCCTGAACGGCAAGCCGAGCTTGACGATCATCTCGAACCGCTGCGCCCACCTCGGCTGTCCCGTGCAACCGAACGGACCGGTCCAGGACAATCAGGCGAAGGAGATCAAGGGCAAGAACGGGCAGGAGATCACGATGATCCCCACAATCCCGGCAGGCGGTTACGGCTGCCCGTGTCACGGCGGGCAGTACGACTCGGAGGGCAACCGAGTGTCCGGACCGCCGGTGCGCGCGCTCGACCGCTACGACTTCGAGGTCGTCGACGGACGTCTCGTCCTCGGCAAGCCGTACAGCGTCGCGCACGTGGACGGCGAGGGGAAGAACGCCAGGATCCACAAGTACAAGCTCACCGGGCCGGGCGAGCATGTCGACGGCTGGGAGCAGATCTTCTACCCGCTACAGCCTCCTCACTAGTGGCGGTCACGACCCGCACCCGCAAGTCCGCCCGGCGCCGGCAGCTCGAAGCCGCGATCAACTATCCGATCGACTGGCTCGAAGAGCGCTCCGGCCTGATCGGCGGACTCCGGTACTTCCTCTTCCGCAAGGTTCCCGGGGACACCAACTGGTTCCACACGCTCGGCTCCGCGACGCTGACCGCGTTCCTCGTGCAAGCGCTCACCGGTGTGATCCTGGCGATGTACTACCAGCCGGACGCGACCGTGAACCCGGCAACGGGCACGTCCGCTGCCTACGGGTCGATCCAGCACATCACGAACGACCTCACGCTCGGCTGGCTCGTGCGCGGCATGCACAAGTGGGGCGCCAGCGTCTTCATCATCCTGCTGTTCTTCCACATGGCGCGCGTGTTCCTGTTCGGCGCCTACAAGTACCCGCGCGAGCTCAACTGGATCATCGGCGTGATCCTGCTCGTCTTCGGGATGCTCGAGGGCTTCACCGGCTACCTGCTGCCCTGGGATCAGACCGCCTACTGGGCGACCGTGGTCGGCATCAACCTCAACGGCACCGCGCCGATCCTGGGTCCCTTCCTCGCGGACTTTCTCCGTGGGGGCGCGGAGATCGGCGGCGACACGTTGAGCCGCTTCTACTCGCTGCACATGCTGCTCCTTCCCGGGGCGATCTTCGCGCTGATCGGGCTGCACCTCTATCTCGTGATCCGGCTCGGCGTGACTTCGCCGCCGTGGTCGCGCGAGGCAGCCGGCACGGACTGGAACGAGAAGCCCTCCGAGAACGGGCGGAGCGGCCTGACGCAGCCGTCCGGACGAAGTGCCTGGCGCCGTAACGGAGGTGATGCGTAATGGCCACCACCGACGAGTGGCGCCGGCAACACCAGCGGTACAAGGAGGACGTCAAGAGGCGCGGGAAGCCGTTCTATCCCTACGCGATGTTCCACGACACGGTGATGAGCCTCGTGGTCGTGTCGGTGATCATCGGGCTCGCCGCCGTCTGGTACTACACCTCGGGGGAGGATCCCAAGACCTGCGGCAGCGGCGACTCGTGCCTGCTCGGCCCGCGTTACTCCGAGCCCGCCGATCCGGCGACGACGAACTTCGTGCCGCGGCCCGACTGGTATTTCTACTTCCTCTTCTACCTGCTGCGGATCTTCAAGTGGCCGGACTCGGTGATCCTCGGGACGGTCGGGATTCCAACGGTCATGCTGATCATCGCGTTTGCGCTGCCGTTCCTCGACCGGCGGATGGAGCGGCGCCTGACGCGGCGGCCCGTCGCCATCGTTGCGGCCATCCTCGTGGTGATTTCCATGGGGGAGTTGACGTACAAGGGCGCGATCGCGAAGGAGGCGCTCGCCAGCGAGGTCGTCCAGGCTGTTCCGTCGTGGGCACAGCGACAGGGCTTCGCCAACAACGCGGAGGCGGTCGCGGGAGCGAAGATCTTCGCCAGCTCCGGTTGCACCGCCTGCCATACCTATCTCGGTACCGGCAGCTCGAACCAGGGGGCGCCCGATCTGAGCGCGGAAGCCACGAGAGGGAAGTCGAAGCAGCAGCTCATGGCGTACATCCGCGACCCCTCGCAGTTCGGCAACAACATCATGCCGAAGTTCGGGTTCTCCGATCAGCAGCTGTCCCAGCTGGCGGCGTTTCTCCTCGCGTCCAAGGGTCCAAAATAGCCCTGCGGTGCGCGTCTTCCTCGGCATAACGGGCGCCTCGGGCGCTCCGTACGCGGCTCGGCTCGTGGAGGCGCTGGCGGGGGCGGACGTCGAGCTCGGGATCTGTGCGTCGAGCGCAGGCATCGAGGTGCTCGCGACCGAGCTCTACGGGAACGCGCGGCTCTCGCGCGACGAGACTCTGGCCCGCCTGCTCGAACACGCCCAGGCCGGGAACGTGACGGTCTACGAGCCGAATGACTGGAAGGCGCCGTACGCAAGCGGGTCGGCCAGGGTGGATGCGTACGTGATCTGTCCGTGCTCGATGGGCACGCTCGGCACGATCGCCTCCGGCGCGATGACGAATCTCATCCACCGCGCCGCGTCGGTCGCGCTCAAGGAGGAACGCAAGCTCGTCCTCATGCCACGCGAGACGCCGCTCTCGCTCATCCACCTGCGCAACCTGCTCACGGTCAAGGAGGCCGGCGCGACCGTGCTCATCCTCGCGCCCGGCTTCTATCACGGCGCGGACACCGTGGACGATCTCGTGAATTTCATCGTCGGGCGGGCGCTGGATCAGCTGGGGCTGGACGTCCAGCTCGTGAAGCGGTGGGGCGAATGACCGTCGGCTACGAGTCCGGTCGCCTCTCGCCGGACGCCGTCCAGCGGATGTTCGACCGCATCGCGCCCGTCTACGACGTGATGAACCGCGCGATGACGGCGGGTCTCGACCGTCGCTGGCGGCGGATCACCGCAGAGGGCGTCGTGATGTCCGGCGACGACGTCCTGGACGCCTGTTGCGGCACGGGCGATCTCGCGATTGCAGGAGCACGCAGTGGTGGGCGGGTGACAGGACTCGACTTTTCCGAACGGATGCTCGAGCGCGCCCGGCGCAAGGCGCCCGAGCTGGAGTGGATCCGTGGCGACCTGCTCGCCCTGCCCTTCGCCGACGCGAGTTTCGATGCGGCCACCGTCGGCTTCGGCGTCCGGAACGTGGACGACCTCGCGCGCGCCTTGGCGGAGCTGCGCCGAGTCTTGCGTCCGGGCGGACGGCTCGGAATCCTCGAGATCACGAGGCCGCGTGGAGTGCTCGCGCCGTTCTACCGGTTCTGGTTCGACGGAGTCATCCCGTTGCTTGGCAAAGTGCTTCCGGGTGGGTCTGCGTACACGTATCTCCCTGCGAGCGTCCGTCGCTTCCCGGGGCCGGCGGAGCTGGCCGAGGTGATCGCCGCGGCGGGATTCCGTGACGTACGCGTGCGGCTGTTCGCCGGGGGAATCGTCGCGCTGCACACGGCCGTCGGCGAATGAGCGCGCTCGCCGAGATCTGCGAGGCCCCTGGGCTCGACGCCTACCTCTTGGAGCTCGAGGACCGGCTCGAGCGGGCTGTCGCCGCGTACCGTGGGGTTGTCGCGGACGTTGGCGCCGAGGCGCTCGCGGCCGGCGGCAAACGTCTCCGACCGCTGCTCGTCTACCTGTCCACTCCGCCGGACGCTGAACCTCCGGTGATCGCCGGCGTCTCCGTCGAGCTCGTCCACCTCGCCACGCTCATGCACGACGACCTCATCGACGGCGCCCGTTTGCGCCGCGGCCACGCCTCTGCCTGGTCGGCGCACGGTACCGAGGCCGCGCGCACTGCCGGCGACTATCTCTTCGCGCGCGCGTTCGCAGAGCTCTCCGCGACCGGTGACGCGCGTGCGGTCGCCATCCTCGCGAACGCCACCCTCTGCCTCGCCCGTGGGGAAGCGTTGCAGCGGTCGCAGCGCTTCGATCCCGAGACGACCGTCGACGCGTACCTCCAGCGCTGCACTCTCAAGACCGGAAAGCTGTTCGAGGCGGCGTGCCGGCTCGCGGGCGGCTCGGGAGCGTTCGGGCTCGCCCTCGGCGTCGCGTTCCAGATCACGGATGACATCCTCGATTGCTCGGGCGTCACGATCGAGACCGGGAAGATCGCGGGCACGGATCTGCGCGAGGGAACGCCCACGCTGCCGCTCCTACTCGCGGCCCGGCGCGACGAGGCGGTGCGGGCAGCGCTCGCGGGCGGCCTCCAGCTCGAGGGCGCCCTGCTCCGCGTCGCCTCGACCGGCGCGATCGAGGAAAGCAGGGAGGTTGCGCTCGCGTACGCGCGCAGCGCCCGCGCCTGCCTGAACGGCGAGCTGCACCGGGAGGAGCTCGAGTCACTCACCTACGCAGTCGTCGATCGCGAGCGGTAGTGGCCCTCCTGGAACGCACCGACTCGCTCGCTCCGATCCGCGACAAGGTGGAGGCGGGGGAGCGGCTCGACTTCGAGGACGGCGTCACGCTGATGGAGAGCGACGACCTGCTCGCGCTGGGTGAGCTTGCAGATCACGCTCGGCGGCGACGCGGCGGCGACGACCGCGTCTACTTCGTCCAGAACCTCTATCTCAACCAAACGAATGTCTGTCGCGTGAAGTGCAAGTTCTGCGCCTTCGCAGTCACGCAGAAGCAATCTGACGCCTACACCTACACCGGCGAAGAGCTCGTCGGGGATGCGGTGCGACAGCACGAGCTGACGGGTTTCACCGAGATCCATATGGTCGGCGGCGAGAGTCCTCATGTCGACTTCGAGTACTACGTCGACATCGTGCGCTCGCTGCACGAGGCCCTGCCCGACGTTCATTTGAAGCTCTTCACGGCGAGCGAGATCCACCACATGACCAAGCTCTCGGGACTGACGCACGAGGACGTGCTGCGCACGTTGCAGGAGGCGGGGCTCGGTTCGCTGCCGGGGGGCGGCGCCGAGGTGTTCGCAGACCGGGTGCGCCGGCTGGTGGCGCCCGGGAAGGAGCATCCCGAGTTCTGGTTCCATACGCACGACACGGCACACCGCCTCGGCATCCCGACTCACTGCACGATGCTCTACGGGCACGTCGAGACATACGAGGAGCGCGTCGACCACCTGCTGCAGCTGCGCGACCAGCAGGACCGGACCGGCGGCTTCCTTGCTTTCATCCCGCTCGCGTTCCACCCGGAGAACACGGTGTTCGAGCGGCGCGGGTGGAGACATACGACCGGGTCTGAGGACCTGAAGCTGATCGCGGTCTCCCGGCTCCTGCTCGACAACATCGCGAACATCAAGGCGTACTGGATCATGATGGGCCTGCCGCTGGCGCAGGTCGCGCTGCACTTCGGCGCGAACGACGTGCAGGGGACCGTCGTGCGTGAGCAGATCTTTCACGCCGCGGGTGCGCGGACCGAGACGGAGCAGAAGATCCCGGAGCTCGTGCGCTTCGTCCGCGACGCCGGACGGATTCCCGTCCAGCGGGACACGCTCTACGGGGAGGTCCGGCGATGGTGAGGCTCGGGCGCATCTCCTACGTGAACATGGCGCCGGTGTTCTACCGACTGGAGGCCGACGTCCAGGAGGTGCAGGGGGTGCCCACCGAGCTGAACAGACGGCTGCTGGCCGGCGAGCTCGACCTCGCCCCCATCTCGTCGATCGAGTACGCGCGCAACGCCGACAGGCTGCGGCTGCTCCCGCGACTGTGCGTCGGCTCGGAAGGGGCCGTCGACTCCATCCAGCTCGTGTCGCGCAAGCCGCTCGAGCAGGTTCGATCCGTCGCAGTGACGCCCGAGTCTGCGACCTCGGTCGTGCTGACGAAGGTGCTCCTGCCGGAAGCCGACCACGTTCCGCTCGGGGAGGACGCCGATGCGAAGCTCCTGATCGGCGACGCGGCGCTGAAGTCCGCGTTCGAGGATCCCACCCCGCACTACGACCTCGGCCGTCTCTGGCTCGAGCGCAC
>Ga0066710_100004468_pt1 | contig 12399 bp, 10 predicted proteins | sample GraSoiAngelo_159_FD_79666 | JGI IMG/M metagenome (GOLD analysis project Ga0066710, IMG submission 79666) | Grasslands soil microbial communities from the Angelo Coastal Reserve, California, USA - 14_1009_16_40cm | ecosystem: Environmental > Terrestrial > Soil > Grasslands | place: USA...
GCTCCGCGTGACGACCCCATGCCGATCGTGATCCGTATCGCAGGCGAAGGCGATGTCGAAGCGGTCCCTCAGGCCGATCAGCCGCTGCATCGCATAGGACGACGACGGGTCCATCCGGATGCGACCGTCCCAATCCACCGACATGAACCGGAACGTCTGATCCACCACGTCGCTCACGAGCGTCAGATCGAGATGGTAGCGCTCCGCAATGGGAGCCCAATAGTCGACGCCCGCCCCACCGAGGGGGTCCACGCCCAGGCGAAGCCCCGCGCTCTGGATCGCCGTCATATCGATGACGTTCCCCAAATCGCTGACGTACGCGTTGAGATAGTCGTGCCGGTGCGTGGTCGCGGCGCGCAGCGCCTTCTCGTATGGGATGCGTTTCACGCCTGCGAGGCCGCGCTCCATCAGTTCATTCGCCCGGGCTTCGATCCAGCTGGTGACGCCGCTATCGGCCGGTCCCCCAGTGGGGGGGTTGTACTTGAATCCGCCGTTGTCCGGCGGATTGTGCGACGGCGTGACGACAATGCCGTCGGCGAGCCCTCCGCTCGTGGTGCGCCCGCGGTTGTAGCTCAGGATGGCGTGTGATACCGCGGGCGTCGGTGTGTAGGCGTCGTGCTCGGCGAGCATGATGTCGATGCCGTCGGCCGCGAGCACCTCGACAGCGGTGGTGCAAGCCGGCACCGACAGGGCGTGCGTGTCGAAGCCGAGAAAGAGCGGGCCGCCAATCCCCTGCTGCCGGCGGTAGCGACAGATTGCCTCGCTGATCGCGAGCACGTGCCATTCGTTGAACGTCTTCTCGAACGATGACCCGCGATGGCCCGAAGTGCCGAAGGCGACGCGCTGGGCAGGCACCGAGGGATCGGGGATCTCGGCGTAGTACGCCGTGATCAGCTTCGCGACGTCGAGCAACATCGCCGGCGGAGGTGGATGGCCTGCGAGGGGACTGATCTTCATGGCGTTAGGTCAGCGGCCGCCGCTGCGTCCACGCACCAGCGCACGCGGCCATTGGACGGTGCGATCGCCTGCGCCGGCAACTCCTGCGGACGGCGGGGACCCTCGAGCACTCGACGGAGAATGGCCGCCTTGGCGCCGCCGGAGACGAGGAACAAGACCTCGGCCGCGGCGTTGATGACCGCCGGCGTCAGGGTGATCCGCCACATGGACGCCGCGCTCGCACGTGCGGCCAGCACCCAGCGTGTCTGCTCGTGAACGGCGGCGCTCCCCGGGAACAGCGATGCGGTATGCCCGTCCTCGCCCAGTCCCAAGAGGACGAGGTCGATGCGCGCTCCCGCCGGCGTCCGAAGCAAGGCCCGCAGCGTCGCTTCGTAGGCTTCCGCGGCGCTGGTGGGAGCGTCTTCGCCAAGGATGCGGTGCACATTCCCCGCGGGGACCGGTACGCGGTCGAGGAGGGTGTCGCGCGCCATGCGGTAGTTGCTCTCCATATGATCCGGCGGCACACACCGTTCGTCCCCCCAAAGAACCTGTACTCGCGACCACATCACCCTGGACACGAGAGCCTCCGTGGCGAGCTGGCGGTATGTGTCACGCGGCGTCGAGCCGCCCGAGAGCGCGACGATGAACTGTCCACGCGAGGCAATCGCGTCCTCCGCGGCCGCGACGAAACGTGCCGCGGTTGCGTCGGCGAGCGCGGCGGCGCTGGGCAGCACCGCGAGATCAGCTCGCATCGACCCTCAGCCCTCCGTCTTTCAAGAATAAACGGCCGCCGCTATTCGCGACGGCCGTTTCATTTCGATTCTACAACGTCACTGCTTCTTATACCGCCAAGCCGCGATGCTTGGCCCCGCCGGCTTCACCTCGAACTGCTGCGCCTGCCCGGGCGGCGCCTGCGCCACCTTCACGGTGTCGGTCGCGACCACCTGTCCTTGAAGATTGAGGAACTCGAACACGATGTTGTACGGCTGATTCGGCCGCTCGCGCGTATTGGTGACCATCACCTTGACGTCACGCCCAGCATCCGTCGAGTCGAACAGCGTAATCGCCACATCCCCGACCAACGTCGAATCGGCGATTTTGTAGTAATACAACGCCGAGTCGATCTGGTGGTTCTGCTGCTGCGCGTACGCCATGATCTTGATCGACTGGCGGTTCATCGGATCGACGGAAAGCAGACGCCGCGACATCGCCAGCGCGTTCACGGAGTCGTGCAGTCCCAATGACGTGTTCGCGAGGAAAATCAGCGTCTCACGATAGTAGGGGTTTATCCTGAGTGCGGCGCTGAGTGCCTGAGCCGCGAGCGTGAACGCCTCCTGCGAGCTCGCGAAGTACGCTTTGGCCATCGCCCGGCTCGTGGAATCACACGTCGCGCGAATGCGTGCCAGGGGTGGGGGCGGCCGCTTCGCCCGCGCCGCGCTGCGACAGCTCGCGCCCGCAGCGGACGTGTCGGGGTCCTCCGGCACGCTCTGGGAGATCTCGGCACCGACCCGATAGAGCTGGTAATAGCCCATCGAGTCGCCTTTGCTGACGATCTGCCGGTACATCGTGAAAGCACTGTCCTTGTAAGCCGGCTCCTTACTCGAACGCTGCATATAGATGCTGCCCAACGCCGCCATGATCTCGGGATCGTTAGGATAGATCTTGAGATACTCGTGATAGGTCGCCTGGGCCTCGGCCAGCTTTTGCTGGCTGTGCTGAATGCGTCCCAGATTGTACAGCGCGTCCTTGCGATCCGACGCGAACTTCGGGTCCGTCGCAGCGACGTCCGCGGCGCGCCGGAAATAGAACAACGCCGAATCGGATTGGCCGGCGTTGTAGAACAGAATGGCGGAGTACTTGAATCCGGTTGGTTCGTTCGGCAGCAGCGCGTTGGAGCGGCGGAACGAGGCGATCGCGGAGTCGCTGTGGTTTGCCTGCCAGGCCGCGATCCCCGCGTTGAACGCCGGCACCCACAGGTACCGCCGCCACAAACCGATGTCGACCGCGCACTCGTGCTTGAGCGCCTCCGCATGACGGAACGCCGAATCCACGCCCTGCGGGTCGTCGGTCATGACGTAGTAGCGCCCCAGGTAGTACCACGCCGCAGGGTTCTTGTCCTGATCGCCCGTGACGGCCTGCGTCAGCACGCGCTGCGCGTCGGCCAGATCCTTCTTGCGCTGATCCTCGAATTTCGTCGTTGTCGCGCTCTTCAAGTACATGTAGCCCTGGTTCACCAGAAAATGACCGGGTTTCAAGTCGCATTTGGGATCCGCCCACCGCCCCGCCTGCTGTTGTTGTTGCTGCTGTTGCTGCGCCGCCAGGCGCACCGTAAGCACACACAACATGAGGACCGAGAGATTGCGAACCGTTCGCACGTTCACTCCTTGGCTTTAGCGAGAAGAGCCTCGGCGTCGCGCTCGACGGCGCGCGCCACCTCCAGCGGCGGGCGCCCCAATGCCTTCGCCGCCGCCAGCACATCATCGTATTCTGGCTTCACCCGGATGTTGCCGCCATCCAGCACCTTCACGCGCACCGCGACGCCGTCCAACCGCACGGTAAGCTGGTGCCGTGGCAGCGTCGCGCGCTCGGCGATCCAGCGCCGCACGCCGGCCGTGGTGCTGTGACGGAACAGCTCCGCCGTCACGGCGTCCGCCAGCGTCTCGGGGGCCATTACCTCCACACGAAAACCAGAGCGGCCTTTCTTCATTTGCACCTGCCAGGTTTGCACGTCGAGCGCCCCCGCGCTCATCAACGCCTGCCGCAGCGGCTCGACATACTCAGGACTCATGTCATCCACGTCCGTGGCGAGCAGCACCACGCGGCCCGCTTCGCTCGCAGTTTCGGCAAGCAGAATGCGGAGTGCGTTCGGATAGGGCTTGGGATCGCGCTGCCCCGCGCCCCAGCCACTGCTCACCATCCGCCAGCGATCGGGCGGCGCGCCTGCCGAGAGTACGCGCAGCAGCGCTGCGCCCGTCGGAGTCGTCGCTTCGCCTTCCACGTGCCCCGTGGACGTCACCTCGAGTCCTTCCAGCAAAATGGCTGTTGCCGGCGCGGGCACCGGCAGGCGGCCATGGGCCGATTCCACCCACCCCTGCCCCACCGCCACGGGAAAGTGATGCACGGCTTCGACGCCGAGCCGTTCGAACCCCTCGATGGCGCCGACGATGTCCAGGAGCGCGTCGACAGCGCCGACTTCGTGCAGATGCACCTTCTCGGGCGCGACGCCGTGGACGCGTCCCTCCGCCTCGCCCACGAGGCGGAACGCGCGCACCGCGCGTTCTTTGACCCAATCGGAGATCGGCGCGCGTTCGACCAGCTGGACGAGGTCACCGACGTGACGGCCGTGCGGCTGCTCCGGGATGTCGAATTGCACCTGCCTGCAGGTGATGCCGGCCCGGCGAACATCGCGCACGCTAACGCTGATGTCACCGATACCAAGCCTTGCGGGCAACTCCTCGAGCCAGGATACGGGAACGCCCAGGGAGAGGAGGGCCCCCAAAGTCATGTCGCCGCTGATGCCGGCGGCTGGATCCAGGATGGCTATGCGCATGGGCCGAAGTGTCGAAATATAAACGGCTTAGGCTCTGTAGAGCCACCCGGCGCCGGTGTTGAAGAGCACTACGCGCTGCTCGGGACGCAGCACGCCCAGGTTCTTGAGCGCGACGGCACCTGACAAGGCCGCGCCGCCTTCCGGGGATGCGTCGATCCCCTCAGCGACTTGCAGCTCGCGCGCGGCCCCTGCAAGCGCTTCGTCACTCACGGCCACCGCGCCGCCTCCGCTGTCGCGCAGCGCCCGCAGCATGAGCCGGTCACCCAGCGGCGCAGGCACGCGCAAACCAGCCGCCACGGTTTTCGGATCTGGCCAGGGCTCGCATCGCTCGGCGCCCGCTTCGAAGGCCTGCACGACCGGGGCACAGCCGCTCGCTTGCACCGTGTACATCCGGGGCAGCGGCCCGCGCAGCCAGCCGGCTTGGCGCAGTTCCTGGAACGCCTTCCACATCCCAATCAGGCCCGTCCCGCCGCCCGTCGGATAGACGATCGCGTCGGGAAGCGTCCACGCGAACTGCTCGGCCAACTCGAGGCCGAGCGTCTTCTTGCCCTCGATGCGATACGGCTCTCTCAGCGTGGAGACGTCGATGGCGCCTGTATTGGTGGCGTGCAGCCGAGCCGCAATGCCACAGTCGCCGATGTGACCATCGAGGAGCATCAGATCTCCGCCAAACGCCCGGATCTGATCCAGGATGGGACGCGGCGTCGTGGCGGGCGCGTACACGCGCGCCGACGCACCCGCGCGAGTCGCGTAGGCCGCGAGCGCGATGCCCGCATTGCCCGCGGTCGGTACCACGAATTCTTTCGCGCCCGACAGCGCCGCTCGCGTGACCGCGGCAGCCAGTCCTCGCGCCTTGAACGATCCCGTGGGGTTTGTGCTTTCGTCCTTGACCCAGAGCTGGTCGAAACCTTGGCGCGCGGCGACGCGCTCCACTTTGAGCAGCGGCGTGCCACCCTCGCCGAGTGTGACAGGATGCTCTCCCTCGCGCAGTGGCAGCCACCCGTCATAGCGCCACATCGTCCAGCGCCGGCCGCCCAGATGGGTTTTCGCTTCCGGCGTTGGGAGCGTCGCATAGCGGACGAGATACGGCGACCCGCAGACCTCGCACACGCCCGGAAATCCGTCGGCGTCACGCGTACGTGTGGGAACGCACGCCGAGCACTCCAGTGTCCAGGAGCTCACGCGCGCTGATGCAACCGGTCGAGGATGCGATCCGCCAGTTTCGTGGAAAAGCCCGGCAATGCGGCGATCTCGGCCGGGGTCGCCGTGCGCACGCCTGCCAGCGAGCCGAACCGTTCGAGGAGCAGTCGCCGGCGCGCGGGCCCGATGCCCGGAATCCGCAGCAACTCCGACGTGATGGTCCGCTGCGACCGCCGCTTGCGGCTGTACGTGACGGCAAAGCGGTGTGCTTCGTCGCGGACCCGCTGCAGCAGCTTGAGCGAGGGGCTGCGACGCGACAGCCGCAGCGGCTCGCCGGAGTCCTGGAGGAAAACCTCCTCGTCCCGTTTCGCGAGGCTCACGATCGGCAGACGTTCCTGCCCCAGCGCGCGCGCCGCTTCGACCGCGGCAGCCAATTGGCCCTTGCCTCCATCGATCACGATCAAGTCCGGAATCTGTTTGTTTTCCGCAATTCGGCGAATGAGGAAGCGGGTCACCACTTCTTTCAGCGACGCGAAGTCGTCGATTCCTTCTACACCCTTGATCCGATATCGCCGGTATTCGGCCTTGCGCGGGCGGCCGCCCTCGAACCACACCAGCGAGCCCACGGCGTCCTTGCCCTGGTTGTGCGAGATGTCGATGCACACCATCGCCCGTGGCACGACGGGGAGGCCGAGATCTCGGCCCAGGGCGAACACCGGATCGGCCGCCCGTTCATCGATGTCGAACGTCTCGATCTTGAAGCTGTCGAGCAGGTGGCGCGCGTTCTGGTCGGCCAGCTCGACGAGTTTGGCCGCCGACCCACGCTGGGGAACGGCGAACTCCACGCCGGGCGCGAGCTCGCGCAGCGCTTCGAGATCGGCCGGCGCAAACGGCAGCACGACGCGCTGCGCCCGCTGCTCGAGCGGGAGATAGTAGCCCACGAGGAACGTGCGCAGCACCTCGCCTTCCGGCGCGTGCTCGACGTGCTCCAGGAAGCGATGCTCGCGCGCGATGAGCTTGCCGTCGCGTACGCGGAGGATGACTCCCACCGCATCATCACCGTCACGGACGAGGCTGATCGCGTCGGCGTCGCCGCCCCCGACGACCTCCACCGTTTGCGGCTGCTCGAGCTGGTCCAGCCATTTCAGGGCGTCCCGCAGCTGCGCCGCCCGCTCGTAGTCCTGCGCGTTGCTCGCTTCCTGCATGCGCTCGCGCAGTCGCGCCCGCACATCGAGCGTCTTTCCCGAGAGAAACAGCAGCACGTCGTCGATCATGCGGCGGTAGTCTTCCATGCTCTGGTAGCCGACGCACGGAGCCTTGCAGCGCTCGATGTGATAGTCGAGACACGGCCGGTCGGGCGCTTCCTCGGGCAGGTTCCAAGCGCAGGACCGGACCGTAAAGATCCGGCGAATGATTTTCAGCGTCTGGCGGAGAGTGGCGACGTCGGTGTACGGACCGAAGTAGCGGGCGCCGGGGATCGTGACGCGCCGGACGACCAACACGCGGGGGAACGGCTCGGCGAGCGTGACGGCGACTTGCGGATAGCTCTTATCGTCCCGCAGCCGGATGTTGAACTTGGGCTGGTGTTCCTTGATCAGCGTGTTTTCGAGGAGCAGCGCCTGCGCCTCGTTCGGGACGATGATCGTCTCGAGGTCGGCGATCTGTCCTTGCAGGACCTCGCGCTCCGGGCTTCCCTGCTCGTCCGCGAAGTAGGCAGGCACGCGCGAGCGGAGGTTGGCCGCCTTCCCCACGTACACAATCTCCCCGGCGGCGTCTTTCCAGAGATAGACGCCGGGGCGAGCGGGAAGTGCCGCTAGCTGGCGGGCGAGCCGGTCAGAGATTGCCATGCGCGTATCGCGTCGGGGTGGCGGAACGCCGTCGTAAGCGCCCCGTATGCCACCCCAAAGATACCCAGCACGGCAATGCCTTGAGGAATCGGTCGCCAGCCGGCGACGAGGCGCCCGGCGGCCATGCCGAGCAGGGCGGCGATCAGCGCGGCGGCGACGACCAGAGCGAGGGTGCGCCAATCGGTGCGCTGTAGGATCGTGCCGATGCGTTTGTCGAGGTCGTAGAGGTGCAGCACCGTGTTGAACGTACCGCCGATCGATGAGCCGAGCGCGATCCCCGCCGGGCCCAAGCGGCGCATGAAAAACCACGACAAGAGCGCTGAGATCACCAGCGACGTGATCGCGATCCGCACCGGCGTCCGGGTGTCGCGCATCGCGTAGAATCCGGACGCGAACAGCTTCACCGTCGACTGGCCAAGGAGTCCGATGCCGTAGGCGGCCAGCACGCCGCCGACGAGCATCGTGTCGTCCGCATCGAAGCGGCCGGTCTGGAAGAGCGCGCCGATGATCTGCGGGCCGAGCGCGGTAAACGCGAACGCCGCTGGAATCACGAAGAACGCGATGCGGCGAAAACCGACGGCGATGCGAGCGCGCAGCTGCTCATTGGCGGCTTCGGCGATCGCGTCGCGGGAGAGATCGGGTAGGGCCACCGCCGTCACCGCCACGCCGAACAGGCTGATCGGCAAGACCTGCACCAGCTGAGCGTAGCCCAGGCTCGCGAGCCCGCCCTCCCCCGTGAAAGAGCCGAGGAAGGTGTCGATGAGACCGGACAGTTGCGCGACGCCTGCCCCGATCAGGAGCGGCAGCCACGCGGTGATCACCTGCCGCACACCCTCGGGGGCAAGGCTCACGCGCAGTGGAATGCCTCCGAGCAGCCGCCAGCACGTCGGCAGCTGGATGGCGATCTGCAGCACGCTGCCCACGACCGTCCCCCAGGCGAGCGCGAGCGAGAGACCGTACAGCCCCTCCCCTTTCAACCATGTGGCTGCCCCGACCATCGCCGCGATACCGGCGATGTTCCACAGCGCGGGCGCGGCGTACGGGAGGAAAAACCGCCGGTGGGTGTTGAGGATGCCGAGGCACCACGCCGAGACGACCATGAGGCCGGTCATCGGGAACAGGATGCGGACGAGAACGGTCGTGAGCTCGCGCCGGGGTGCGTCGAAGCCCTGGGCGACGGCAGCAGTGATCGCGGGGGCAAACGCGATACCAATTACGGCCAGGATCCCGCTCGCGAGCAGCAGCAGCCCGAGGATCGCGCCGGCTAATGCGCGTGCCGCATCCTTATTCTGTTCATCGAGTCGTGCGTAAACTGGGATGAATGAGGCGGAGAGTGTCCCCTCGCCGAGCAGATTGCGGAGTGCGTTGGGAATGCGGAGCGCGGCCCGAAAGGCGTCGGCGGCAGCGCCGTTGCCGAAGTAATGCGCAAAGACGCGCTCGCGGACATAGCCGAGGACGCGGGTGACGAAGATGCCGGCCGCCACACGCGCCGCGTGACGACCACTGCCACCTTTCAAGACGTGGGTTTCTTGCGGCGAGGGTCTTCCAGCAGGCGCTGCATGAATTGCAGCTCTTCCCGCATCCCCGAAACCGAGCGGGTCAGGTCTTCGAGTTCCGTCTCGAGCATTTCGACCTTGCGCTGCACGTCGCGCAGCTCCGGCGGTGTAGCGCCGCCCTCACGCCCTTCCATCCGCCGGGCGACCGACTTGCCGAGCGGCGAGTCGACCAGAATCGCCGCGACCGGAATCAGCAGCGCCACAATCAGAATTACGGCGAGTACCCACATGGATCGGATTTTAGAGACCCGCGGCCCAGCGCGCCACCTCGGCGTCGATGTCGTCCAGCAGCGCCCCACCGTACCGCGCCAGGAATGACGAGACCGTGAGCACCCGCTCCTGCGGCTTGCCGCCGGGAGCGAGTGCCGCACGCACCCGCGTGAGCTGGCCCAGGAGCGTCCCCTGCGAGCGCTTCAGACTGGCGACGAGCTTCCTCTCGATTTCGTTCGTGCCGGCCAGCGCCGCGTTGCGCGCCGATTGCACCGTGCGCTCCAGCGTCGGATCGAGCTGCTGGACCTCGCCGCTGATGCGCGCGTACCGCGCTTCGACGTCCTGGCGAAGCTCCTGCAGCGTCGCGGCGAGATCGGGCGGAAGGTCGGCCTGCACGAACCGCGCTTCGAGCGCTCCGGGCGGGCCGTTGAAGTCGGCGGGCGTGAGACCGTGCTTGCTCAGCACCTTGTCGACGCGCGCTTCGATGATCAGTCCCGACCAGCGCGGGACCCGCGCCTGTGGCGCGACGCCGAGCTTCGAGAACAACGGCGCGGAGTCCTGCAGGTAGTCCATCTCGCCCGGTCCGCCGACGTAGGCGAGCGTCGGGAAGAGTGCGGCCTCGATCACGGGGCGCAGCAGCACGTTGGGAGACAGCCGTTCGGGCGTCTCGGCCGCGATCTGCTCCAGCTGCGCCCGCGAGAATCGCTCGGCGCTGCGCCGCGTGACGAAGTCGCTGCCCTCCTGGCGCAGCCGGTCTCGACCGAGCCGTCCTTCGACCAGGACCGGCGTGAGCCCGTCGTCCAGCGTCTCATCCAGCGCCCGCAGGAGCCACGGCGCGGCGGCGCGTTTGGCGTTGCGATCGTGCGCGCGAAACACCGCAAGTCCCCCCCCCTCGCCGCGCGCGCCAAGCAGCCGGTGCAATGCGTCGGCGCCCGCATCGGCCAGGTTCGTGTCCGGACGGTAGCTCATCTCGAGCCACTGCCGCATTTCCGGCTTGCACTCGGAATCGGGGAGCGCGGTATCGAAGGCGGTGAGGGCGGCCTCGATGTCGCCGCCGAGCTGCTCGCGAAACAGCGGCAGCTGCGGGGCCTCATGCGCCCGCTCGCGCAGCACGATCTTCACCGGCTCGCCGTCGCGACCCAGCACCCAGGCATGATTCGCCTCGGCGAAATCGTGATCGTCGCCCGCCACCCAGAACACCGGCACGACCGGCACACCGCGCTCCGTCTCGAGCCGGCGCGCCAACGCGATCGCCGAGAGGGCCTTGTGAATCGTGTAGAGCGGACCGGTAAACAGCCCGGGCTGCTGTCCCGTAGTCACCGCCAGCACTTCGCCGCGCGCGAGGCGGTCCCGGCCGGGCCCCGGAAGGACGGCCGCCAGCACGTCAGCAGCGATATGGCGCGGTTTGCCAGCGGGGATCGGCTCCGCCGCGGCGGGAATGGGCGTGGAGAGAATGCGCGCGATCATGCGCGGGCGGCCACCAGGATCACGCGCGGAGCCGTGGGGCCGGCCGGAGCTCCATCGTAATCGCCGAACCGCGCCACGACCCCCAGCCCCGCGTTCAGCAGCAGCGCCGCCAGCTCGGCGGCGTCATAGAGCCGAACGCGCTCTTGAAACCGGCGCCCCTCATCGCGCAGCTCGATTTCCTTGATCACGAAGCGGTCGGCGCTGTCGATGCGGCGCGTCACGAGCACATCGCGGCCCTGTGCCTGCTCCGTGATTCGGAGGCGGAGGGTGCGTCGCACGTGCTCCGCATTGAGATAGTCGAGCACGAAGGAGCCGCCCGGGGACAGCGCGGCCACCACCTGTTGGACCACACGCCGGTGTTCGTCATCGTCCAAAAAGTAACCAAATGAGGTGAAGAGATTGACGGCGAGCGCGAAGCTCCCCGCGCGAAACGGCAACGCCCGCATGTCTCCACGCACGAGATCCACGCGGCTCCGCTCACGCGCGCGTCGCAACATGGCGCGCGACAGATCGAACCCGACCACTCGCCCGCCCCAGCGCGCCAGCTCGGCGGCGTGCCGGCCCGGCCCGCAGGCGAGATCCAGGATGCGATCGCCGTCGCGCCAGGTGACGACACTCCGGATCAGCGCCACCGCGCGGCGCGCGTCCTCGTCGTCGCGGTGCGGATAGAGGTCATGGTACTCCTCACCGAACCACTGCTCGAACCACTCCGTCATTCGACGAAGACGTCCGCGGTGAACGTGAAGACCTGGGTGGCTGGTTCCCGCCAGCTGCCGGGCGGTAACCCCGCTTTGCGACAGACCGCGTTGAGAAAGGCCTCGGCGGTGAACCCCTGCTCCGTCGCCACCTGCGGCAGCAACAGGCCCTGCGCGTGGCCGCGCCGCACCAGCAGGCCGTCACGCCCGATCACGAGACGGCACAGGTCGGCGGGCTCCACGGGCACCGGCTCGGCCAGCACCGAGATCTCGATCCGCAGCGCGGACAGCTCGGCGAGCTCGACGGGTGGAAACCGCGGATCGGACCGAGCCGCGGACACGGCAACCTGCCGGATCACCTCGCCGAGCGGCCGGTCGTCACTGATGTGGCCGATGCAGCCGCGGAGGTCGTGCGTCGCCTCCTCTTCCAGCGTCACGAACGCTCCGCGGCGCAACAGCGCGCCGGGGACATCCGGCAGTTCAGGGGGGGTTCGGCCGCAGAGTGCGGCTTCGATGGCGCGCCGCGCCAGCGCGAGCAGCGCGGCGCGATCGACCGGCGTAAGGAAAGACTCAGCCGCGATGATACTTCTCTCCGCGCCGGATCGTGTGCGCGCGGTAGAGTTGCTCGTACAGCACGACGCGTGCGATCTCGTGCGGAAGTGTCAGCGGCCCCAGGCTCCAACGCCGCTCCGCGCGGTCCAGCACGTCGGCCGGAAGGCCCTCCGCGTCGCCGATCACGAACGTGACGTCGCGACCCTCCATCTCCCAGCGGCCGACGAGCTCCGCAAGCTGTAACGAGCTCCAGCCCTCCCCTCGCGCCGTCAGCGCAATCACCCGCGACTTCTCGGGGATGCGCGTCACGGTACCTTCCTGTTCCTCGATTTTGGCGTAGTGCCGAATCCGGGTCAGGTACTCGTCACAAGCTGCCCGGAGCGCCGCGCTCTTCATGCGGCTTCGCTTCCCGCCCAGGGCGACGACGTGATAGCGCATCAGGCATA